>Ga0209407_1000054_pt1 | contig 152227 bp, 123 predicted proteins | sample AD_JPNHG3_MetaG_FD_184410 | JGI IMG/M metagenome (GOLD analysis project Ga0209407, IMG submission 184410) | Active sludge microbial communities of municipal wastewater-treating anaerobic digesters from Japan - AD_JPNHG3_MetaG (SPAdes) (version 2) | ecosystem: Engineered > Bioreactor >... | reverse complement strand
TGCATCGAACACAGCCGGCAGATCGCCCAGCAGCGCCTCGCGATCCAGGAGCGTGTTGCCGCTGATCCGAATCTCGCGAATCTCAAACGTCGGCGTCGTGTCCTCAGGAAGGCTCGCGACAAGATCGTCAAGATCGGGCGGGGGTATGGCACTTTCGGGAGGCTCGGTTAAGGGTGTTGTTGTGAGTTGTTCAATGCCGTCAGCGAGCGGATCGGCTACTTCTTCGATTGCGTAGACGGCAACCATCGCCAGTGCCGAGACGGCCGCACTCAAAGTCAGAATTTGTCGGACCATGCCTCCACGTGCCCCCATTTGCGCGAATTGTCCCCTCGGCGACGGGCCGCCTTACGCCGACGGACTCGCCGTGTGCATGTACGGAAAAGAAGGCCCCTCCCTGGACGCAGGCCGAACACAGATAGACTATAGCTTCAGTTGCGGCAAAGTCAAACGACAGCGGGGATTCGAGCCATTTGCTACCGATTCGCTGATCAGCTTGCGAGGGTTGGCGGAGCAACCTACCGGTTGTCTATGGAAGGTGCGTTTCGGCAGTGCCGGGTGAGCCGCCGCTTGACATGCTTGGCTGCCATGCGCTCTTGCGGCTCAACAGCGCAGGGTCAGCGGCGGGGTCGCGGACGGTGAGAGAAAAGCCGCCGCCGTCGGTGACATCAAACCAGTTGTCGCTATAGCGGAAGTCGTGGATGATGGCACCGGCGGCATCCACGAGGGTGATGCGTTCGCCGGCGTTATCGAGCAAACCGGTGTATTCGCCCGCGATTGTCAGATCGGGGCCATAGCGATTTTCAAAGGCTGATCGGTTGGCCACGACAAGGCAGTATGCGCCGGGGGCCAGAGTCAGCGACGGGAAGGTGAATTTTATGCCGCGGGTGAAGGCGGCGTGCGCGAGATTGATGCTCTCGGAACCGATGTTACATAGTTCGATGTACTCGGTGTCGGGGTCGGGCGCATGGTACATCAGTTCGGTCAAGCGGAGATTTTCACGGACGGGGCCGACGGCGAATACGGCTTCGCTCAGGGCGGACCACGTACCGTTGTCGCGAACACGGGCTTTCACCAGCGTGCTTTGCGTCAGCGTCAGGGCTGACGTGTAGACCCGGGCCGTCGGGGATATGTCGGGCGGCGTCTGGTCATCAGTTCCGGCGACCAGTTCGGCGGATACCAGAAAATCCGTGCTGGCGACGCCGTAGTTCAATCCGAGTATTGCGAGGATGTTATCGCCCGCCTTGAGCTTGTCGAGGTGCTGGAGGACAGAGAACTCTTCGAAACCCGTGGTGTTGTGCGAAGTGGTGGTCCAGGGGTTATCCTTGACGCCGGGGCTCCTGGCGATTTCGTGGCCGTTAAGATACGCAACGAAGCCGTCGTCATAGCGCATCCGCAGCGTCGCAAAGGTTGCGCCGATCAGATCGGTGGGATCCGCGGTAAACGGAATCCTGACGTACGCCAATTGATTGCCTGTATTGTACATCAGGCTTTTGACGTCGTACGTTATCCACGGGAGATACTCTGTGTTGAGGTCATACCCGACGCCGCCGGTGCGTCCTTCGACATAGCTGCCGTGGGTCCAGGCGTAATCGTCGTATGGCTCGCTGTCACCGGTCCAGAGGGGCGACGGGGCGGCGCCGATCCAGACCTTTTTGGGGGCGTCTTCGGGAACGAGTACTATGCGGGAGGCCGTGTGTGAGGCCGCAGGCAAACGCGGATCAGTGCCGTCCAGCGTGAAGTAAATAACGCCGCCAGGGTTCGGGTTGACCATCGTAAGGGCGTCGCCCGGTGCGATGCGGCCACCATGTTGAGAGACTCCGCCGACCTGGTAGAGCGGAGGGTCGATGGGAGGATAGAGGTCGTATGTGCGAAGGATGTTGATGAGCGCGTAACTGTTGGCGGTGTCGTGGATGGCGGGGATATAGTTGTTGATGACGTTGTCGCGTTCCAGCAGCCAGGACTCTTCGCGGGTGAAGTAATAGTCGGGGCCGTGGGGGGCCGGCGGATAGTGAAGGTGGTTGACATCGTCGAGCGGGTTGGGCTGCTCGATCTCATTGCCGTAGGGAGTGCTCATCTGCGTGTCGCCCCAGCGGGCACTTTCGGCCACAATGGCTTTGTCGATTCTGTCGGCGATCCTGCGGAAGCGCTCCTGGGAGGCGGTTTGGCTGAGGGCTCCGCCATTGAAACAGTGTTTGTACACGCGATCGGCAAAGAGCAGGCGGAACTCGTCGCTGGTGCGCATCTTCTGGAAGAATATGCCTGCGCCGCTGGTGTCGCCTATGCGGCTGGCGGCGCGGCCATGATAATCCAGCACGATCTCCTGATCCCAGACGAAGAAGCGGAAACGGCCATCGCCGCTGACGGGATTGACGGCGGCGTAACCGTTGGCATGCGGCCAGTCTTCGGCGTCGGCGTAGAGGTGCAGGAGGATGTAGTCGGCATAGTTTTCGACGTCGAGGTACTGCTGCATCTGTGCATAGCCGGCGGGCGTGGACGGGTCAATGGCCATCATGGCGTTCCACCTGGGCGGGGACGTGGCGAAGTCTTCGTTGACTTGCCATTCTTCGGGGCGGCCTCCAAGGTGGTCTGCGAAGAAGTCGGGGGCCAGACGTTCGGTGAGATTGTGGAGGCCGAAGTAGAGGCCGTTGACGTACAAGTGAACGAAATTGCCATGGCTTGTGGGCTGGCCCATGGCGCCGAGACTTTCCTTCATCCAGACGTCGCGGATGTACATCGAATCGTTGGGGCGATATCGCGTGGGCACCCATGACACGAGCGCCCACGAATCGGTGAAGCAGGCCCGCAGCACGAGTTGGTTGAATTGCTCAACACTACAATCATCAAAAAGCGGATACTCGAGTTTGGGCGAGCCATAAAGCGATGTGAAGGTCAGACGCAGCGAATGCTTCTGCATGCGGGCGGGGCGTCGGCTGGCGTTGCCGTGGACCTCGATCTTGCAGTTTTCCTGAAAACCTTCCGTGCCGTCGGGCAGGATGTATTCGACGGAGCACTTGCGTTCCCAGCGGCTGAGGGGGTTGGCGTAAATGCCCGTTGTGTCGCTGATGAAATCGTCCGGCGCCATGGCGATGGAGACGGTGGGAATATCCAGCAGGGCCTCCTGAACGGAATATCCCGGCAGTGTGTTGTCGACGACACGCGGGTCCATTTCATAGTCGGCGGGAACAATGCCCTGGATAATCGGATCGTCATTGTAGCCCCAGTCGCTGGGCCATCCGGGCGGATCGGCCGGCTGGCGGGCGACGTCTTCGATGAAAATATATGTATGCGTGGTCACTGCCGAGGGGCGATAGCCCGGCTTGAAGGCCACGGAGCGAACAAGCGAGGTAGTGGTCACGCGGATGGGGACCTCGGGGTCGTAAAGCAGGCCGCTTTGCTCGGTCGGTTCGGAGCCGTCAAGCGTATAGTGGATAATGGCGTCCGGGGTATCGCAGAAGATTCGCAGATCGAACGGCTGGCTGTAAAAGCCGCGTTTGTAGTTGTGCGAGGGTTTTTCCGTGAAGCCGAGGAACGCCTGCTGGTTGGCTGCGCCGGGCGTAGTCGCGGCGAAATACCGCTGCGTCGAATGCCACATGCCGTAGGAGATGTCCGTCTGCTGCGGCGGGAAACGCGGCCGGTACTCGTGGACGATTGTGCCGTTGGGCGCCACCAACGCAAGGTATTCGCCGTTTTTACTGAGGGCGAAGTTCGTGTGGAGGTAACACAGCGGATCGACATAATTATCGGTGGGCTGGTCGGAGGCGAAGACAACGAGATAACCTCCGGCTGCAATGGTCGTCTGCGGCGGGAAGGACCATTTGCGGAGGTCATCGGGGTCGTCCGTAAGATACCAGCCGTCGAGTGAGACGGCTTGTGTGTCGGGGTTGTGCAGTTCAATCCAGTCCGAACTGTTGCCGTCGCCGTCGAGAAGCGACAACCGGTTGGAAGCGACGAACTCGTTGATCAGCACCCTGGAGCTTTGAATTAGCCAGTTTTCCGAAAGCATGGCGAAATCGGCGCCGGCGACGTGTCCGCTTACGTCCAGGTCGGCACAGTACTGTTCCTGGAAGCAATCGGGAGTGCTGAGCCACTGCGCGGCCAGGATGTTCAGATCATTGAGATCCACGAAACCGTCACCATCGATGTCGCCGTATAACGGCGCCTGAACGTCGACGGTCAGTGTGTGTTCGGACGTTTTTACGTCATCCGGACCGTCGACAGTTGGGCCGTCGGATGCGTACAGCGTCAGCTCATAGGTACCCGGCAGTGTGAAGACCGCCGTGATGTCTTCGGCGTCGGCTGCTGGGGGGACAAAGGTAATGGGGGCCGGGCCGCTCGTCTGAACCCATCGCAGGGTCAAGCCATAAGGGTCCCCTGCGGAAGGATTCTCCGGATCGCAGCCCTCTTCATAGGGCCGCCCGTCGTCGGTTACGGTGACCTTGATGAGGACAGGTGTATTGGTCCTGGCCACGAGGAAGCCGGGCGCCTGGATCGTGGGGGGCATATTGAAACATGGATCGCTGGTTTCGAGGATGAAACCGTTGATTCCCCAGATCTGGCGGTGAACGGCGATGCCCGAATAAGGTGCGAAACGCATGATGACGTCATCCGTGCCGTTTGCGATGAACGTTGTGCGATAGGCTGACGAGAGCAAGAATGGATCGGGGCCGCTCTCAGTTGCACCGGAATCCGGGGTGCCGCCCAAAGATCCGTCCGTCATCCAGCCATCGGCCAGTTGCGTGAACGTGGCGCCGCTATCTGTGGAGAGCCAGACGGCGAACGGGCCGTGGCAGTTCTCCGTGTCGTGATGGAACGAAATCCAGTTGTAACCGCCCGCGGACAGGCCGCCGATTCTCAACTCCATGTATGTGGGCGTGCCGTTGACGCCGTCCCAGTCGCCGTTACCGCCGCTTGCTGTGCGCGTATCGATACCTATCCAGTCGGTGACAAGGTTGAGATATCCAAGCGAGTTGTCCCAACTGGCGTCGTTGGCGGCGGAGCGATCGATGGACTGTCGGACGTTGTTGTTCGTGGTATTAGGCCAGACGGGAGTCAGGGTGATCCCGCCGTAATTGGCCGTGGTGAATTCGGCGGCCACCTCATGGTTGGCATGATATGACGACCAGCCCGGCTGATTGTGATTGGCCGGTGACAGGCTCGGATCGCCGGCCGCGGCTGAATTGCCCCCGCCGTCCTGATCGGAATTGAAATCCACTTTCAGAATGGTGGCGGCTGGTGCAACGCCTGCAATCAGCACAGTGACAGATACTATGACGAGAACGAACTTCGTCTTCGCCGGAGTAAAACGGTAATAAGGAATCATGTTTCTTAGAGTCAGCATGACTGCCGCCGTCTCCAGGCTGGTACATCACGTTGGCAGGACGGGCCCGCCTGTTGACCCACACGCCGATGTTATCGACACCGGTCTTGCCGCTACAAGACGAAAACCGAGCGACCTCCAGCCACCCGGTTCCCGTTGGAGCTTACTCAAACATAGCACATCAGGGTTAGTTTTTTACTCAGCCGCATCTGGAAAGTGAGCCACATTACTCATTTTCGCGATGCGGGTCTTACGTCAGTGAACTACGGAGTCTCAACCTGGTCGGTCAGATTCCTGTCATCCAGCCACTCCGCGGCCAGCAGAGCGAAGTCCGAGAGGTCCACGTCGCAGTCCTGGTCGACATCGTAATAGTTGAAGGTTGTCCAACCCGGAACGAGCTGCGCCGCGGCGCAGGCATCTTTGCCCACACGGATTTCCAGTGTGTCGGAAGTCACACTGTTATCCGCATCGGTGGCAGTCAACTGCACTATGTAGGTATCGGCGTAATCCGCGGTGAACTCGGCCGTCGGAGCGTACACATCGGCATTCGTCTTCGTTACAGCGGCATGAATCCGGCCGGCCGCCCTGGGACCCCAGGCCACGCTGATGGTGACCGTTGTGCCGAACGCGCTGAAATTCTGCGGCACGAAGGTCTCCAACACCTCGTGAGATGCAACGTAGGCCTGATACCCGGCCTGCACAGGAGTTGTCGGCTGTCCGAAGTCGATGTTTAAGGGGCTGCCCGGGCCTTCCAGTTCGAAGCCATTCATCACAAAGATCGCTGCCGCGCCATCCGTACCGTACGGCTGCTGCTCAAACACCAGGACCACGTCAGAGCCGTCTGAGACGATGGTCGTGATGAACCGTGTGTAGTTGTTCGGATCGGCCAGAGAGCCATCCGTGATGTCGATGCCGGTCGTGACCGTTGCGCCTTGCGCATCCCGAACCTCGACGTCGAAAAGGCCCGTCTGATTCTCGGGGTCATGATGAAACGAAGTCCATGTATAGGTTCCGGCCGGCAGCCCGCTGAGGGTCAGGATTAGAGGATTGCCAACGGCCGGCGGACGCAGATCCGTTCCAATCCAGTCGCGAAGCAGGTCAGGGTCTTTTGAACCGTCGTCGCCGCCGCGATCTATCATCTGCGCCACCTGGGGATTCGGATCACCCGGATATGCCACGATGTCCCAAGCCACATCAGTGACGTCGTTTGTCGCGTCCGTCACTGTCCCCGCCAATCTTGTCGGCAAAAGCGTCAATGCGGTGACCAGATTAATGCCGGCATCGACAACGGGACCGGCGCCAATCGCGCGGAAGTGCCAGGGGGGTGAGATTTGCGCCGTATACTCGTTAGGCTCAATCACGTAACGGACGTCCACAACCCAATAGTAGGTCTGCGACCAGTCAAAGTCCGCCGGTGGATCGTATTCTGTAACCGTACCGGGCAACCCCGGTTGTGCGATCAGGCATCTGCTGTCGCGAGCAATCACGTACGCCTCATTGGGATCCATGTACAGATCGTACCCGAGGATCTCCTGGATTGTCGGGTCCGTCGGCGCCAACCATGATAACCGGCCGGGCGCCCGTGTACGATCGGACAGGTCCAGCGCGACACCGGTTTCGCCTACCGCAGGATCGGGCGTATTCGCTGTGGTTATGTAGTCGAGTTGAAAGCCGTTCATGCCCCAGACTCGTCTATGGGTGTTTTCCGCAGCGTACGGTGCAAAACGCATGACGACGTCGTTGACGCCATCGGCAACGAAGCTGGTTCGGTAAGTCGAAGGAAGCAGGTACGGGTCGGGACCGTGTTCTCTCTTGGGTGACTCAGGGGTGCCGCCTTCACTCCCGTCCGTCATCCAGCCATCGGCCAGTTGCGTGAACGTGGCGCCGCTATCTGTGGAGAGCCAGACGGCGAACGGGCCGTGGCAGTTCTCCGTGTCGTGATGGAACGAAATCCAGTTGTAACCGCCCGCGGACAGGCCGCCGATTCTCAGATCCATGTATGTCGGTGTGCCGTTGATGCCGTCCCAGTCGCCGTTGCCTCCCTCGGATGTGCGGGTATCGATGCCGATGAAGTCGGTCATGAGGTTGAGGTAGCCCAGCGAATTGTCCCACGTCTCATCATTTGCGGCGCCTCGGTCGATTGACTGCTGGACAGTGTTCCTTGTTGTATTCGGCCATGTTGGGGTAATCGTGATCACGCCGACGGGCGTCGTGTAACTGGCCGTGGTGAACTCTGCCGCGGCCTCGTGATTGGCGTGATAAGACGACCAGCCGGCCTGGTTATGATTGGCAACTGACTGGCTCGGGTCGCCGGCCATGGTTGACTCACCGCCGCCATCCTGGTTGGAATTGAAATCCACCTGCAATATCGCGCCCTGCGAAATGGCAACTGCTGCTGCCAGAAACGCTGCGGCCGCCCATGTTTTCCATTTCTTCATAATACCGCCTCCAAATTACAATCGTGTTTCGTTCTGTTTCCACTCCCGCTTCTGCGCGGTGAGTACTGTTCGCTGTCGGTACCGGCACGCCGGACGAGCGTGCTCACGAGCAACATTTCAGAATCTCCATCTCTCTCCTTTCCCGCAGACAACATGCACGCCGATCTTTCCGGCCAGAAAACTTCTGACCGGAGGCGCTTTCCTGCGACATACCATGACGCACAACTTAAAGTTTGAACCGATAAGGCCAACCTGCGGCCATGTAATTGATGTCCTCCTGCTGGTCGGGCGGGGGGTACTCCTGCCCATAGTTCTCCACGCGCTCGTTAACCAGCTTGTCTATTCGTTGCTTGGTGAAGGGATCCCTCCATTTCCGCACCTCCGCATGGCTATCACAGAATCCCATGATGCTGCTGTCGCCGTGATTGACGGCCATGGGCCCCCACCAGCCCCATTTGGGGTTGCCCGTGTACTCGGGGGCGGCCATCACGAAGTGATGACTCGAGTTCCAGTTCCTCGTCTCGGCGGACTCGACGAATACATAGCGGCGCGCAGGCGACGTAATCTCGGGATATCGTATTATTTGCTTGTTGTACAGCTCCCTCGTAGGGTCTGTTGTGCCGTAAAGGCACTCTGGAATGCTATAAGTCACGAAGACCGTTGTCCCATCGTAAATGCTCTTGCGAAGCTTGTCGGCCGGGCAGTGGTAAACCTTCCACGACTTGACGTATTCGAACAAGCGTCCCTTTTCGATACCTCGTATTTCGTCTTCGTCGGTTACCCGCGGGGTCTCTTGCGTTATGCTCAGGGCATTGCCGTTGATATCTTCAGGAACACCGATCCAACCCACGAAACGCCCATCAGCCTCCACTGCGTAATCGTTGGCACTCATGATGCGGCCATCGTTATCCTCCTGGTACATGTACCATCCCAACGCGAGGTTCTTGACGTTTACCAAACAAACAGCGGATGCGGCTTTTTGTTTCGCTAAGCTCAAGGACGGCACCAGAATGGCCAGAAGGAGCGCGATAATGGCAATGACCACGAGGAGTTCTATGAGGGTGAAGGCACATCTTCTCTCCATAAAGGTCCTCCAATCCGTCTAATCCAGCAATCGCCCATAGGCCGGCCTTCGCTCGCCACCTGGACACAACGTTTACGCGCAATACAATACAGCATTCTGCGGCCAATGGCAAGGTCAATTTCAAATCTCCCAAGTCCGGGGGGTACAACCGCCGGTGGAGGCGGGGGGGGGCAGGTGCGGCGGCAGCGATTTTAAAGGACAACCCTGCCGCGGTATGATCAGACAGTGACAAACGCCGTCCTGGGGGTGAGAAACAGGCGGCGGTGGGAGTCGAACCCACGAATAACGGTTTTGCAAACCGTCGCCTTAGGCCACTTGGCTACGCCGCCATTTTCCGGGCCGGCTTGACCGATAATGACGGTCGCACCGCCCTGAGACGGGTTATATACACTGTTTCGGCGGGGGATGCAACAAAATTAAAGGTAAAGTTGCGCATTTTTGGTATGCTGAGGTTGGGATTTGAGCATGCGGCAGCGTCTTATCCGGGCGAGGGGACAGGTTGACGCAGGTTTGAGGGGTGGTAGACTGCGGAATAAGCTGAACCGGAGGAGGCGGTCCGTCGATATTAAGGACAAGGCCGGCCGGTTGCGTTATCGGCGTTAGTGTGAGACTCCATAAAGCCAGACTATTTGATGAACATACTCGGCATCTCTGCATTCTACCATGACAGCGCCGCGGCGCTGGTGCAAGACGGGGACATTGTCGCGGCTGCGCAGGAGGAGCGTTTCACACGCAAGAAGCATGACCAGGATTTTCCGATCCACGCCGTAGAATACTGTCTGGCGGAGGCCGGTATTACGGCAGCGGACCTGACATACGTAGTGTTCTACGAGAAACCGCTGGCGAAATTCGAGCGGCTGCTGGAGACCTATATTGCCTATGCGCCGCGCGGCTTTCGGCAATTCCTGATGGGTATGCCCCTGTGGCTCAGGCAGAAACTGCATTTGCCTCGCGAAATGGACAAGGCGCTGCGGAAGCAATACAAGGGCAAGTATGTCTTTTGCGAGCATCACGAGTCGCACGCGTCAAGCGCATTCTTCCCTTCGCCATTCGAGGAGGCGGCGATTCTGACCTTCGATGGCGTTGGGGAGTGGGCGACGGCCAGTTATGGTGTGGGGCGCGGAAACCGCATTGAGCTGACGCATGAAATGCACTTTCCCCATTCGTTGGGCCTGCTGTATTCGGCCTTCACATACTTTACGGGTTTTAAGGTAAACAGCGGCGAGTACAAGCTCATGGGGCTTGCGCCTTACGGCGAACCCAGGTATTACGATCTGATCATGGATAAACTCGTTGATGTGAAGCCGGACGGTTCGCTGCACATGGACATGAGCTACTTTCCCTACTGCCACGGGACGGTGATGACGGGGCGTAAGTTTGAAAACCTGTTTGGCGGGCCGCGGCGTCGGCCGGAAGAGCCGATTACGCAGCGCGAGATGGATATGGCCGCCTCTATTCAGAAGGTAACGGAGGAGGTGGTGTTGCAGGCGGCGCGGCATGTGCATGCCGAGACGGGTATGCGGCGGCTGGTCTTGGGCGGCGGCGTGGCGCTCAATTGCGTCGGCAACGGACGATTGTTGCGAGAGGGTCCGTTTGAGGATATCTGGATACAGCCAGCGGCGGGCGACGCGGGGGCGGCCTTGGGAGCAGCGCTGTTTGTGTGGCACCAGCTATTAGGCAAACCGCGGATGTGCGACGGCCAGGACAGGCAGAAGGCATCCTTGTTGGGGCCTGCGTTTGCAGACGCCCAGATACGTGCCTTTTTGGACTCGGCAGGGGCGGTATATGATACGTACGACAACTGGGACAAGCTGGTGGACGACGTCGCGGAACTGATCGGAAAGGAGAAGGTCATCGGATGGCTGCAGGGGCGGATGGAGTTCGGTCCCCGGGCGCTGGGCAACAGAAGCATCATCGGCGATGCCCGAAGTGAGAAGATGCAGTCGGTGATGAATCTAAAGATCAAATTCCGCGAGTCGTTCAGGCCGTTTGCGCCGTGCGTGCTGCGCGAGGACGTGGATGCGTACTTCGAGATGCGGCCGAACGAGGACAGCCCCTATATGCTGCTTGTGGCGCCTGTGCGACAGGACAAGAGGCTGGCTGACGGCGAACAGATGGCATCGCTGCGGGGTCTGGAGAAGCTCAAGTGCAAGCGGAGCGTCATTCCGGCGGTCACGCATGTCGATTATTCGGCGCGGGTACAGACGGTGGATCGGCAGCGACACGGCAAACTGTACGATCTGATGGCGCGATTCAAGGCGAAGACGAATTGCCCGGTGATCATCAATACGAGTTTCAACATTCGCGGCGAGCCGATAGTGTGTACGCCGGAGCACGCATACCGCTGTTTCATGGCTACGAATATGGACGTGCTGGTGATGGGCAACCAAGTGCTTTACAAAGAGCGGCAGCCGCAGGCCAAGCCGCATGAGATCGACGCCTACAAGGCGCAGTTCGAACTGGATTAGAACATGGCGATTATCGAAGTGAACTGGCGACCAGGCCGGAAGGATCTGCGGGTATTCGGTACAGCGGCGCTGATCGCGACGGCGCTGCTTGCAGTTGTGCTGCACTATCGCAAGGGTTTACCGGTTGTGTGGATGGGGTGTATTGCCGGTTTCGGGCTGGCCGTGTTTGTAGTCAGCTTCGTTTTGCCTTGCGTAGCGCGAATCGTTTATGTGGTCATGATGGTTCTGGCACTGCCGATCGGCTTGGCGCTGAGTCTTCTAATGATGGCGGTTATTTACTACTTGATTCTGACACCGGTGGGACTATTCTTTCGACTGGTCGGCCGGGATCTGTTAGGCCTGAAGTTCGATCGGCGGGCGTCAAGTTACTGGGTGAAGCGTCGGCCGCCGGAGAACCTGAAACGGTATTTCAACCAGTTTTAGAACTGTCGGGGTACGCGATGTCCGAGGAAAAACACGAACAGGGTGCGGCCGAGTTCGATCGATTGGCACATGAGAAGCGTCCGTCCATTGCGACGGAGTTCTGGTACTTTCTCATGCATAACAAGAAGTGGTGGCTGCTGCCGATTGTGCTGATGATCATTCTGCTTGGGGCACTTGTGTTGTTGGGCGGCAGCGGGTTGGCGCCGTTTATTTATCCGCTGTTCTGAGCCGGGGGGGGCGAAGCTCATGTACGCTGAATGGCGTCGGCGGTCGAAGATCATTTCTGTTTGGCCAGGGCGATCTTGAGGGCCTTTTGGAGTTTTGGGGAATCGGGCTCCACGTTGAGGGCGGCGCGATACTGCTCAATGGCCTCTGCGATGCGGCCCTTTTCTTCAAAGATGACGCCCAGATTGTAGTAGAGATCCGCATAGTCGCGGACGAGGTTCTGGGCCTTACGGAAGGTGGCTACGGCTTCGTCGACATGGCCCTGGGTGTACAGGATTGCGCCGATATTGTTCCAGGACTCGGCATAGTCGGGCTTGTACCTGAGGGCGAGCCGGTAGTGCTCGAGAGCCTTGTCGTCCCGGCCGAGCATCTGGTAAGCGAAGGCGAGATTGTGGTGAGCGAAGACGTGTGCCGGGCTCAGTCTGATCGCATGGCGGTTCATTTCCACGGCGGCGGCGAGATTGCCCTGTTTGCCCAGTGAGGTGCCGAGTTTGGCCCAGATCTGCGCATAATGAGGCAAGTAATCGCGCACATACCCGTATTGGATCGAGGCGGCGCGCTCGTTTCGCATCTGCTCGGACAAAAACTCCGCATATTTCCACCGCATCCACCAGTCGGCCCGGCCCGCGGCGATGGCCTGCTGGTATTGCGCGTCGATATGCGCGAGCGTCTCGGGGGTTAATCGCCTGCGGAGATCGTCGACTTCCTTTTCCCGTCGGGCGATACGATCTGCATGATAGAGCTGATGAGTAAAGGGAGGCCTTTTGAGAAAGTCGTTCAGTACTTCCGCGGCATTTGCATACTCGTCCCGAATGGTATAGACCAATGCGTCCCGACACTGCTGTTCGGTGTGCAGCGGGCTTTCGACGACACGGCGCCTGGCCCGGGCGCCAAGCAGAGTACTGATGCGATCGAAGAGCTGCCTGGCAATGAGATAGTTGCCGGTGAAGTTAAGATGAACGTGCTCGTGAAAGAGTTCATTTCCGATGATGCCGTTGGGGCCTTCCGCGGCCAGGGCTGCGACGGCATCGACAAATTCGACACCATTTTCCTCGTCATGTTGTGCGACGCTTCGGATGATTTCGTTGATGCGTGTGTCGGCACGGAAGCGAAGTGTGTCGAGATCGCGTGCACGGACATAATGCTCAAGCGCATTGGACGGATCCTTGAGCTGATCATAGCACTTTGCCAGGCGAAAGTGCAGGTCGGCGTAATCGTTGTCGATTGCGGCCGCAGCAGCATACTTGTCTATTGCTTTCTTAAACTGTTTCTGCTGCTCCAGGCGGACGCCTGCGTCGTAGAGACTCTGCCATTGGGCCAGCGCTTCTCCGGACAAGTCCGGGCGGTGCAGTGAGGCAAAAGGGGGGTTGTCTCTGAGGTTGGTGGCCACGTTGGAGAAGATAACTTTGGCGCCGGCGCTCACAGCGGTTTTGCGGATGCCCTCGAGATTGCTCCTGAAATGGGAGTACACCGTCTGGAGGTTGTCGTCGTCGGCGCGTATCTGTTTTTCAAGAAACATCTCCATACCGGTCCAGACCGCCGGCATGTCGGACGTACCGCCAAGGCGGCCGGCGAGATCGGCCAGCAACTGCCCGGTTCGCGTCGCTTTGAGCGCGACGGCCGTGCGGATGAGATGGATATTGCCAGCCAGTGGCGAAAAAACGGTGCCGGCGCCAAACGGGCCGACCACCTCGTTATTTCCGCAATATACAATGAAGAGATCCGGCTCATGGCGGGCGCATTCGCGGGCGATGCGGCGAACGACGTGGGAATTGGTGGCGACCATCGCGGTATTGATGACCTCGAACCGCATGTCCGGATAATGATCGGTTAACATGACCTCCAAAATGCGGCTAAAGGCGAATGCCGGATCGGGAGTGCCCTGGGCGGCCGAGCTGCCGAGCACGAAAATACGATATGTGTCTTTGGCCTTGTCTGCTGTAAAACGATAAGGGCTCGGCTCACGGGCGATCTGCCACGGAAAGAAGAGCCAGCCGAAGCGGGGATTGTCCCGATAAACCACCTCGCCGGCGATCCTGTCCTTGACGATGGCTGCGGCATCGAAGCCATAGCCTGATATGCGAAGAGCAATTTCCAGAAGAACGAGGAAAGCCGCCGGCACAACGGTGACCGCGAGGATGCGAAAGAGCCAAAGGCGCGGTCCTGTCGGCGGCCGGCCGACCGAAGGGGACGGCGACTTCTTCACAGCGGCTGGTTGCGGCGGGCGCCGCCTTTTTTTCTTGCGTTGGCGACCGGCACTCATACTCGGCGGTTGTCACCTGGAATTTCGGATTATTTCATATACTCTGCGGATGTTAGCCGAATCCGGGTCCAACTTCAAGGCCGTCTGTATTTCTGCCAGAGCCTGCGGTTTAAGGCCCTTTGTGTTCAGCAGAATGGCGAGATTGCCGTGCAGCATGGCGTCGTTGGGCGCAACCGCCAGCCCCCGGCGGCAGACTTCAATCGCCGCGTCGATCTTGCCTTGCCGATTAAGCATTTCAGCCAGTTTGTTGAAGGCAATCGGCGATGTGGGCCGCAAGGCGATGGCTTGGCGGAACCATGTTTCGGCGTCCCGATAGCTGCCGAGGCGGGCGCAGGCGATCCCGAGATGATAGCACGCGTCGGCTGAGCCCGGATCGCGGCGGACGGCTTTTCGATACTGCTCGATGGCGGCCTTGGTCTTGTCCAGAGCGGCAAGGACCTGCCCCATGGCGGTATAGCCGCGGTGAAAGTGCGGGACGCACTTCTGCACCAATGCGAATTCCGCCGCGGCGCCGGAGTAATCCTTGAGTTCCTCTGCGAGCAGCCGTCCCAGTTTGAAATGAAGATTCCAGTCAGTTGGGTGCTGGTGTATCGCGTGACGGTACTGTTCAACGCAGGCCCTCAGGGATTCAGGCTGCAGCACAGGCTGACAGGAAGCGAGTTGCGCTTCCAGTGAAGCGACCTGGTCGTCATGGTACAACTGGTTTGTAAACGGAGGTTTTTCGATGTACTCCCTGAGGATCTTCTCCGTGAGGCGATACTCGTCCCACCTCGTATAGGCGAGGCGAGCTGCACAGTCTGCCTCAGAGAGCAGTGTATCGTTGTCTCCCGGGCCGAATCGGTCTTTGATCTGCGATTCGATCAGCTCAAACAGGCACTTGGCAAGCAGGTAGTTGCCGGAGAAATTGAAATGAACGTGCTCGTACAGGTGCTCCTTGCCGGGTATGCCGTCGGGCGTATGGGCCTCGATGATCCTGGCGAAATCGAGGCATGCCGTATCTTGCCCGCCGATATGGGCCGTATTGCGGATGATTTCGTTGATGGTATCGTCGGCACGGAAACGCAGCGTGTCATACTCACGCGCCTGGGCGAAATGGGCTTTTGCCTGCTCGACTCGTCCCATGCGTAAATAACACGTCGCCAGGCGAAAATGCAGATCAGCGAAGGTGTTGTCGAGTCCGGCCGCAGCGAGGTATTGTTCGACCGCATCGGCGTATCGGCCGGAGGCCTCAAGAGCGACTGCATTGTCGTACATCTGATTCCACTGCTGCAGTTCGGCATTTGTCAGATCGGCCCGGTGCAGCGACGCAAACGGCGGACAATCCCTGAGATTACTTGCAACGGTGCAGAGGATCACCGATGCGCCGGCATGGAGCGCCGTATCGCGCAGGTCTTCGAGATTCTGCTGAAAGTTCCTGTAGACGGTTTTCATGGCATCGTCCGTAAGACGAACCTGCTTATCCAGGAACATCTCCATGCCGCCCCATGAACGGATGGCCTCGTCTGAACGAAGCCGGTCGGTAAGGCCGGCGACACACTGGCCTATGCGGGTTGCCCTCAAGGTGATGCCGAGACGCGAAAACCAGAGGTGATTGGCCATGCCTGCGAAGACGGTGCCGGGGCCATACGGCCCCACCACTTCATTGTTGCCGCAATAGATGATGAACATGTCCGGCTCATGCCGGGCGCAATCTCTCACGATGGGAAGCACGACATGCGAATTGATGGCCGTCATGCCGGTATTAATCACCTCAAACGACGCATCAGGCCAGCGATGCCGAAGCATGACATCGAGTATGCGGGCGAACGAATATGCGCCGTCGGGATCACCCTGGGCCGCGGAGGACCCGCAGATGAAGATGCGGTACGTATCCTTGCCTTTGCGCGGCGGCAGGGTGAAAGGATTGAATTCCCTGGCAAGATTACGAGGGAAAAAACGCCAACTGAACCTCGCATTGTCGACGTAGCCCTCGAAACCGTCATCGCTATAGCGGATTATGGGCCGCGGCGGATACCCGCAACCGGCCAGACGGAGTGATACTTCGAGAAGCGACAGGAACAACAGACAGCTTACCAGGGCCGTCGTGATCCGGAACATCCACAGCCGCCGCCCGGAAATCGCGGGCTGCCGAGGGGCCAAGTTGCGTTTTCCGGCCTGAGCCGCCTTGTGTTTGGCATGAGGCGGGGAGTACGGGCTCTTGGATGTTCGACGTCGCCGGGTCATGTCCGCGTGCCTCTGACACCCCATACTTTAGAATGCTGTACTCGCTGCCGGTGCACAGGCACACTGTTTGAGCAGGCCGCAGGCAAGAACGCGCCCGGAATAACTCCATTGTGTGACGTCATCGCACAGCGTTTCCTCATTGCGAATCATGCCGCCTGGCGAAGTCCGAAACAAGCTCTAAAAGCAACTCATTTTGAGCACATAATACGACATTCGACGTGTTTCTGCAACTATGCAAGCCCTGCCAGGCGTAACAGGCGCTTGCAGAAGTTTATTGTGCGAGTCCGCATGATGGCAAAGGGGGACTGAGTTGCGATGGCGACAAGGTGTGCAGCAATATCGTCAGGCGCCAGCATCTGCCTGCGGGTGGGGCGCTGCTTGTACGTATCAAAAAACTCGGTATCAACACGGGCAGGGAAGACAGTGGATACCCGAATACGGTATTTTCTCAACTCCCAGCGCATGGCGCGACAAAAACCGGTGACGCCGTGCTTGGAAGCACAATACGCACTATACGTCGGCGCCGCGAAGAGGCCGGCGATGGAGCAGACTGTGATGATGTGGCCGGGCGTGCCGGCAGCGTGCATGCGTCGCACAGCTTCGCGGGTGCACAGAAAGACGCTGGTGAGGTTCGTATCGAGCACCGAGCGCCAGTCGTCGAGGGCAATCTCGGCCAGTTCGGCCTTGAGGCCGCGGCCAGCGTTGTTGATCAGGATATCCACTCGACCGAACCGTTCCACGGTGCGGTCGAACAGTGCGGCCACCTGTGCCTCGTCGGTTACATCGGTCGGGACCTCCATGCATTTGTCGTTGAACGTGCGTATGGTATCGCGGATTTCAATGAGCTTTTCGGCACGTCGGGCGGCCAGGACCACGGCTGCGCCTTTTCGGGCGAAAGCCATGGCGGCGGCCTTGCCGATGCCGCTGCTGGCGCCGGTGATTACGATCACTTTGTCAGTCAAGTCGACCATCTCTCTTCATCCATTCGATTGTGTCGGCGATGGTTTGTTCAAACGCGATCTGCGGGCTCCAGCCCAAATGCTTGCGGGCTCGAGAATTATCGAAGTAGCGAAACCTGAAGGCAGAATCCAGATTGTCGGCCGTAAGTTCGAGCCGATCCTTTTTGCATCGCTCGATCAACAGCAGGACGCGAAACAGGGGCGAATTGAGGAAGCGAGGCAGCGTGACTCGAGGCGGCCGGACGCCCAGAAGGCGGGCGATGGTTTCGTTGACGTATTTGAACGTCAGATTGAAGCCGCTCAGCAGGTACTCTCCGCCGCGCGGTCCGTTCTGCAGGATGCCGGTAATCCCCCTTGCTACATCGCGAACATCCACGATGTTGGTGCCGCCGGGCATGTTGAAGGGGATTTTGCCTTTTCGGATCGCTCTGATCAATCTGGCCGAGTTGGTGACGTCGCCGGGACCGAACATGAGGCCGGGATAGACGGTGGTGATGTCAAGGCCCTGTTCGCGGAAACGGGCGACCTCCTCGTCGGCGAGGTGTTTGCTGAGCATGTAGTACTTGCGGCGGACGGCGGCGACTGACCAATCGAATCGAAAGTCTTCGTCTACGGGGTGGCCGGGGTCGTCCCCGTAGCCGAGCGCGGCGACCGAGCTAACGTGAATGACCCAACCTGCACCGTGTTCGGCGGCGGCCCGTAAGACGTTGCGCGTGCCGTCGACATTGACGCTGTGCAGGAGGTCCTTGTCCTTGAGCGAAAACGAGACGATGCCCGCCAGATGCACGACGCAGTCCACTCCGGCGAATGCGTCCGCAATCGCGTCGTAATCGCGGATATCGCGGCCGATAACGGCCTTGACACGGCCCGCATACGATGGGTCCATGTTGTCGGCCCTGAGGTCCATCAGCGTCAACATGGGACAGCGGGGTTCGGCAAGCAAGTGTTCAACAAGATGCCGCCCGAGAAAACCGCAGCCGCCCGTGATGAGAATCCTTTCAGGGGGCATGGGGCCTCACTTTGCAGGGGCGGCGCCCAGGAGCGCGGGGATTAGCAGAAGCCACATTCGTTTCACGCCGAAGTATTCTATTAAAGGGGTCAATGTCATAAGCCGGGCTCCAGGGGGTCGTTGAATCCTGTGCGGTCATTATAGTGGCTCATCGAGGCGTGGCAAGCCCTGACTGTGCCGTCAGGGCGGGCAAAATTGCGGCTTTACCTTGACGGCAGGGCGCGAATACCTATAATGCGGCTCTCGTATCGGAAATAAGCGCTAGATATGTGGGAGTTTGAGTTGACGAAAACCAAAAAGAGATCATCTCGGGTGCGTTGCGATCGTTGTACTGGATTGTGCTGTCGCTATTTCGCGCTGCCGTTGGATACGCCGGAGGAGTGGGGCGACTTCGACGATATTCGCTGGTATCTCTGCCACGAGGACGTGACGGTATTTGTCGAGGAGGGGGACTGGTATCTGAATGTGAACAATAAGTGCAAGCACCTGTCGCCGGATGATTATCGGTGCCTGATTTACGATAAACGGCCGCGGATCTGCCGCAACTACAAGACAGACGACTGCGACCGCACCAGCGATGAGTACAACTACGAACTGCATTTCACCAGCGCCGAGCAGATGGAAGAGTATATGAGGATCAAATTCGGCGCCAAGGTGCTGGAAAAGCTCGATACCCCGAAAAAGAAGAAAAGAAAGAAGCTGAAAAAGTAGCGTCCGCGGGCCGCCCCGGATCGGACATCCGGTGTGCGCCAGGCGGCGATGAGACCATGTCATGAAGATACCGGCTGTCAAGGGAACACGGGATTTCTATCCGCCGCAAATGGCGGTGCGCAACTTCATTATCGACGGGTGGAAGAAGACGTCTCTTCGCAACGGCTTCGAGGAGTACGACGGACCGATCTTCGAACACCTTAAAATGTACCAGATCAAGAGCGGCGATGAGATCGCCTCCCAGTTGTTCAGCTTCACCGACCGCGGCGGGCGAGAAATGGCGATCCGACCTGAGATCACCCCGACGCTGGCGAGGATGGTTAATCAGCAGATCAATGCACTACCCCGGCCGATCAAGTGGTTCTCCGTACCGCGGCTGTGCCGGGCGGAGCGCCCGCAGAAGGGACGGCTGCGAGAGTTTTTCCAGTGGAATATCGATATCATTGACGTCGAGGACGTTCTGGCCGATGCGGAGGTGATATTCACGGCAATTGATTACCTGCGTTCGACCGGACTGACGGCGGAGGATATTGTCGTGCGAATCTCCAGCCGGCGCATGCTGGCCGCTCTGCTGAAGAGCGCTGGGGTTGCGGCTGATCAGCTCGATGGGGTGTACGCGGTGCTGGATAAGAAGGCCAAGCTGCCGGACGATACGTTTGAGGCGATGCTCAAGGAGCGGCTTGCCGACAATGCGGTGCGAAGGCGGGTAGGCGAGGTGATGTCCGCCAGCACAATTGAGGCAATCCAGAAAACGACACATCTCGATGCCGACGGAGCCGCAGCGGTGGGCGAGCTTCGGCGGGTGTTCGATCTCTTGCAGCTCATGGGAGTGGGCGACTTCATTACCTTCGACATTGGCGTTGTTCGCGGCCTGGCGTACTATACCGGCATCGTCTTCGAGGTGTATGACCGGGCATCGTCGCTTCGAGCCATCTGCGGCGGGGGGCGATACGACAACCTGCTGCGGGATTTCGGCGGACCTGCGATAACGGCGACCGGCTTCGGAATGGGGGACGCCGTGCTGGAGATCCTCTTGCGGGAGAAAGGCCTGTTGACGGATGCGATGCTGACCACGCGCACAGTGGACTATTTCATCGCCACCGTGGCGGACGAGTTTCGCGACCAGGCGATCGAGCTGGCGTTTCAGATTCGGCGTGCGGGGGCGTGTGCGGAGTTCTCGTACAAGTCGGCAAGCCTCAAGAAGCAGTTGAAGCAGGCCCAGACACTCGATGCCCGGCTGACCGTCATCATTGGCGAAGAATTCAGGGATAATCGCCTGATTGTGAAGAACATGGCAACCGGCGACCAGCAGTCCATGCCGGTCGAAGAATTCATGAAGGCCCTGCCGGAGCAGCGGCAGGGGGCATGACGGGGCCGATGGGAGGCAGCGTTCAAATCTTCAGGAAATACTCCATCATTTCAAAGCCCTTGTCCACACGGAAGCCCGATTCGTAGGCGTTCTTCTCGCAGTACGGCTGGTGGAGAATGCCCTGGACCGCATGCCCCGCCATGGCGAAGGGGACGGGGTCGTGCGAATGGGATCTTGTCTGCACGGGCGTCGGGTGGTCGGGCATAACGAGGATGCGGTAGCTGTCGTACTTCTTGAGGGCGTTGTGGACCGGACCCACGATGTGCTCATCGATCAGTTCCAGCGCCTTTTTCTTCATCTGGGCGTTGCCCGCATGGCCGGCTTCATCGGTTGCTTCGACGTGCACGACAACGAGATCGTATTTGGCCAGTGCCTTAATGGCGGCGGCGCCCTTACCTTTGTAGTCGGTGTCGAAATAACCGGTTGCGCCCGGTACATCGATCAGATCGAAGCCGATCAGCCTGGCCAATCCTTTGACGAGGTCGACGGCGGTGATTGCGGCGCCTTTGACGCCGAAGCGAGTACTGAACCGTTCGAGGATCGCCTTCTGACCCTGGCCCCAGAGCCACGCCGAACTGACCGGGTTCTCGCCCAGGTCCATGCGGACCTTGTTGATGTCGTGGTCGGCGAAGAACTCCTGCGATTGCTCCATGACTTTCAGCAGAAGGTCGGCGCCTTTGCCGTGGGGCAGGTGGCGAGAGGTCTTTTCGCCGATGATGTCATGGGGCGGCGTAGTCGTTACCTTAAACGGAATACCACTGATGACGCACAGGTGCCGAAAACTCAGGCCTGGATAAAACCGTATGTTCGGAGCGTTGAGATGTTCGGCAAACTGCTCGATGAGCGCGGCGCCTTCATTGGTGGAGATATGCCCCGCGCTGTGATCGGCCATGCGGCCGTCGGCCATAGTGACGAGATTGCAGCGGAAGACCCAGTCGTTGGGGCCAAGTTTGATGTCCTGGGCCACCGCCTCCAACGGCGCACGTCCGGTATAATAGCAAAGCGGGTCATAACCCAACAGGCTCATCATGGCCACGTCGCTGCCGGCTGTCAGCTCCGGCGGTACGGTAACGGCGATACCCTGCTTGCCGTTGATGGCGACCTCGTCCATATTGGGGGTGTGGGCCGCCTCGATCACCGACTTGCCTTCAAACACATCCAACGGCAGGTCGGCCGCTCCGTCAGGTATGATGATCGCGTACTTGGTCATGCGTCACGATCCTCCGGGATGTCGACGATGCGAATGCAGACCACGTTGCCGCTGACGACGTCAAGCTGACCGAGTTCCACCAAGGCGGCCGCCATGTTCTTCTGCTTCGTCGGGTGGGTGGTGATCACGACGGGGACGGTGTTGTCCGGGCCGGAGCCTTCATGCTGCAGCGCCCCCGAGATGCTGATCTGGTTGTCGCCGAGTATCCGGCCGTACGTTGCGAAGACCCCCGGCTGATCCTTTGCCATCAGACGGATGTAGAAACGTCCCTCAAGATCATCCATGTCGCTGATAAGCGGCTCCGTCTGGGCCCGCGGCAGCAGGGCAAGCCCGTTGAATACGCGAAGGCTGTTGCCCATTGCGACCTCGATGATATCCGCAACAACGGCACTGGCCGTCGGCATCATCCCCGCGCCGCGTCCATAGTACATTGTATGGCCCACCGCGTGGGCAAAGACGCTGATGGCGTTGAACGGACCATCCACTCGGGCCAGTGCGTTCTCGCGGTGAACAAACGACGGTGCGACGCGCAGCGAGATCCGGCCCGCCGCATCTCTTTCGGCGATCGCCAACAGCTTGAGGACATACCCCATCTCCTGCCCATAACGGATGTCGTCGATGCTGATACCTTCGATGCCTTCGACGTAAATGTCGCTGAGTTTGATCTCGCATCCGAAGGCAAGGCCGGCGAGAATCGCCAGCTTGTGGGCACTGTCGGAACCATTAATATCCAGCGTTGGATCCGCCTCGGCGTAGCCTTTGGCCTGTGCCTGCGAAAGGGCGGTTCGAAAATCGAGGCCCTTCTGCGTCATGTTCGTCAGGATGTAGTTGCAGGTTCCGTTCAGGATGCCGTAAAGCGAGTCAATGCGATTTGCCGCAAGGCCGCTGCGGATGGCCGAGATTATGGGGATGCCGCCGGCGCAGCTCGCTTCAAACGCGATGCACTTGCCGGCCTTTCGAGCGGCCGCAAACAACTCTGCCCCGTGCTCGGCAAGCAGGGCCTTGTTGGCCGTGACAACGTGCTTGCCCGCAGCCAACATCTTCAAATGAAGGTCTCTGGCAAAGGAGGTTCCGCCAACCAGCTCAATCCCGATATCGATGGTCTTATCTGCCAGGAGTGTGTCAAGATTATCTGTCAGCAGACCTGCCGGCAGCTCTACAGGACGCGGGCGCTTTGTGTCCAGGTCAATTACGGTCGCCAACTCGATGTCCATACCGGTCTTGGCGCGAATAATGTCGGCATTGTTCAGCAACAAGTCGGCCACGCCGGCCCCTACAGTGCCGAAGCCTACCAGCCCGACTCGTGTTTTTGTGTAGCTCATGACACACCTGTCCAAATCACCGCAATCGACAAACGAGTGGCAAAGTGTAACGCACGAAAGGTATTGAGGTCAAGCGAAAACCGTAGTTTGCGGGTATAAAACGAAAGGCAGTACACTCAAATTACCTTGGCAGAAAGCAGGGCGTCCAAAACCTGCGGATCACTGAAAGACTCAAGCCCCCTCGGGTTGTGTTTGGCCAACATCTTGACGGCCGCGGCGAACTTCTTTTCCAACGGCGCCACAAAGGTTCGAGTCGCATCCGCTCCCCATGGCACCTGAAGCTGATAGGCGTGCAGTGTGAGCCGATCAATCAACGGTGATTCTGCCCGGTCTCTCTTAGGGCGGTAATCGGCTTTGAATTGTGAAAGCAGGACAGGGCGGGCGCCGGCATAGAGCGGGTCGATCGCCAATGGCAGCCCTATGGAGGCAAGATGGACGCGAATCTGGTGGGTCCGACCAGTCTCCGGATAGGCCGCCAACAGGGCAATGCCGCCAAAATCGGCCAGTACCTGATAACGTGTTACGGCGGCCTTACCGTGCTTGCGATCAATCCGTACGCGCTGCGAATCGTGCCGGTCTTGCGCAAGCGGGGCATCAATGCGGCCGTGCGTGTCCCGCACCGCACCCGCGACAAGGGCAAGATACGTCTTCTGAACCAGCCGTTTGGCAAAGAAACCGACATATTTGCTCTGGGCGTCGCGTGTCTTGGCTAAGATCATCGCACCGGAGGTGAACTTGTCCAGCCGATGCACCAGCCGCAAACCTTCCGCAAACGCGCCAGCCAAGGTGTCGAGAATGTCATCCTCACCGGACCGGTCACCAGTGACGGACACGCCGGGCGGCTTGTTGATGACGATAATCTCGTCATCTTCGTACACAATATGTATCTCACCTTTTCTCATTGTCCTTTGAACAGCCTGGCATTTGGACAGGTCGCGCCGCTTCGACATTATGTCAATTCGACCGACCAGTAGGCGTTGTTGAGGAATTGCTTCCAACTCCTATAACGGCTGTGGCTGAGATGGACGTGAATGACGGGGTTGCGTCTCGGCTTGACAGGCTCACGAATCAGCGTCATTTGGGCTTGCGCAGGGGTGCGCCCGCCTTTCTTGACGTTGCATTTTGTGCAGGCGCAGACGACGTTTTCCCAGAGTGTCTTTCCGCCGAGGCTGCGGGGGATCACATGGTCGATGGACAATTCCGAGGGGGGAAACTTCTTGCCGCAGTACTGGCACAGATTCCGGTCCCGGGCGAAGATATTTCGCCGGTTAAGTTTGACCGGCTGCCTGGGAAGCCGGTCATAAAAAAGCAGTCGGATGACCCTCGGAACCGCGATGTCGAAATCGACTGTCGATATCCAGTCTTGTTCGTTTGCCTTGAATGTCTCTTTGAGCTCACTCAGTTGCCGCCAGGAGTGGAAATCGTAATTGTAGAAATTGCCATCCTCACAGGCGATAACCTCAGCCTGTTCTTTGAAGAGGAGGGAAAAAGCCCGGCGAACGCCGATTACACGGACCGCCATGTAGTGCTTGTTCAGCACCAAGACGCGGCAATCGAGGCTCGGACTGGTTGTCTGCAGAATCATATGCCCTCCTGGAGCGGCCATTTCACTCCTGTATATATCCTAACACGCCCGTAAATTTACTGCAAACAAAAAGCTGCGTTCTGCGAGTCGATGATTACCGGAGCAGCATTTCATGCACGTTCAGATGCAGCCTGTGCAGCGTGTGATGGCCCGCCGGCTCAGGACGGCTTTTCGCGGATTTGGCGTAACTCTTTGCCCAACAATATCTTAAGGCCGAATCAGTGTGTTTGGTACGCCTTTTGCAAATACGAAGGCTGAGACATGACACTTGCCGGAAGTCGAAAACGGAACGACTGCAACGAAGTGCTCAACTGCTGCCGGGTGGCATCGAGAGAATTGCCATCCTGGCGGGGTCTGCGGTTTTCGCAGGCGGATTTGACATGTGACGAAAGGAGAGGCAGTATGTCTGAGGCAACATTCAACGGAGACAAGAAGGCGCCCATGAAGTCGCTGTTGGCGGTGCCTGAGAAGCGATTCGTGCAGTATCTGACGCCAAAGTTTCCAAAGTGGATCGAAGGCTACCATCTGACGCTGCTTACCATCCCCTGGTCATTGGGGCTGATCGGATTCGGCATGCTGGCCCGGAGTGATCTGCGGTGGCTGCACGCCTCGTCGGCCATGCTGGCCCTGCAATGGTTCACCGACTGTTTCGACGGCGCCTTGGGGCGCTATCGGGACACGGGGATTCCCCGGTGGGGCTTCTACATGGATCACTTCCTCGACTTCCTGTTCATGTGCTCCGTTTTCATCGGATGGTCGTTTCTTTTCACAGGGGTGGAGCGCACGCTGTTCTGGTTCATGTCTTTGGGTATGGGCGCGCTCATGATCAATTCATTTCTGTCTTTCGGCGCCACCGGTGACTTCAAGATTACCTATCTGCGGACCGGGCCTACCGAAATGCGGTTGTATTTCATTATCATCAACACCCTTATCGCCTTCTTTGGTGTTGGCTTCATTCAAAGAGCGATTCCCTATATTTTTGTCCTGTTCGTCTTGGGTATCTGCGTAGTCGTGTACCGCACACAGAAGTACATCTGGAATATGGACATGGCGGAGAAGAAAAAGGCTGCACAGAAGCCTGCCGCTTGATGGTCAGGCCTGGGGCAAGAGCCGTTTGGCGCGGCCGTAGTGATATGCTACAATGTCGCCACTGAAGGGCCGCAAAAGCTCGGTCCGTGATTGGCCTTATTATGGCGGAGGTGCAATGAAGAACGCATTGGTCTTCTGTCTTATTGCGGCAGTATCGTTCGATACCAGCGTCCGAGCGGCCAAACAGTACCCGTGCCGCTGGTTCTACATGAGTTCCGGGCTCGGCAGCGAAGCTGACGTGGCGTATGTCGCGGAGAAGGTCCGGACGGCGGCCGGTGCAGGCCTCAACGGCATGGTCTTCAGCGGCGGCCTGGATCGGCTGAGCATGCAGAACGAACAGTACCTCCAACGGCTTGATCGCATCAAGGCCGTCTGCGCCGAGAACAAGATGGAGTTGATCCCCTTGATTTTCTCAGTGGGCTATGGCGGCAGTGTACTTGCCCATGACAGGGAACTGGCCGCGGGCATTCCGGTGGAGGATGCACTCTTCATCGCGAGAAGCGGCAGGGCGGTCTTCGCGCAGGATCCGCCGGTGGAGTTTGTCAACGGTGGGCTGGAGTCGCACAATGGCCTGCGAGTAACGGGGTTTAACTTTCACGACAAGCCCGGCGAGGTAAGTTTTGTCGACACAAACGTGTTCAAAGAGGGCGCTGCGTCGCTGCGATTCGAGCATTTTGGCAATTTCGAGCATGGGCACGGGCGCATCATGCAGGAAATTCGTGTTCGGCCGCACCGCCTCTACCGCGTGAGTTGCTGGGTCAAGACCGAAGGGCTCAATCCGGAGGGCTGCTTCCGGTTTACGATACTTACCAAGGATGGCCGCTATATCGCCCCCTTTGATCCGCGAGTGCCCGCAACGACCGACTGGCGCAAGGTCACAGTGGGTTTCAACAGTCTGCAATATGACACAGTGCGAATCTATGCAGGCTGCTGGGGCGGCAGGCAGGGGCGGTTTTGGGTTGATGACTTCCGGATCGAGGAGATCGGCATGGTCAATCTCTTGCGCCGCCCAGGCACACCGATCACCATCCGCAGCGAGCGCACCGGGCAGATTCTTCGGCCGGGCATCGATTACATTGAGCCGGTGGATGCGAAACGAAACTGGCGTTTCGACCATGACGGTCCATCGATCGAGTTACTCGCCGACGGCGCCGTCAAAGAGGGTGACCGACTCCGCGCAAGTTTCTATCACGGCATAGCCATCAATCGCGGACAGGTAAGCGTATGCATGTCCGAGCCGCGGTTGTATGAGATCTGGACCCGGGAAGCCAGACTGCTTTATGAACGCTTGCAGCCTGAGAAATACCTGCTCAGCATGGACGAGATTCGGGCCGGCGGGACGTGCCGGGCATGCAAAGAACGGGGACTGTCCATGGCGGAGATACTCGGCGACTGCATCACACGCCAATGCGATATATTACGGAGTAACAATCCAAGGGCGGAGGTGTTGATCTGGTCTGACATGCTCGACCCGAACCATAACGCCCATGGCGACTACTACCTTGTCGAAGGCGATTTCAGCGGCTCATGGAGATATGTGCCCAAAGACCTGATTATCGTCTGCTGGCATCACGGCAAACGCAGGGAGAGCCTTGCCCATTTCTCCTCATTGGGCTTCAGAACGTTGGCCGGCGCGTACTATGACGGCGATACGCTGGAAAACCCGCGCGACTGGCTGCACGCGCTCGACGGGACGAAGGGAGCCATCGGCATCATGTACACGACGTGGCAGAACAAGTACGAACTGCTGGAGCCGTTCGGGCGGCTCGTTATCGAGAGGTGAACCGGTCAGTCGCCCCGATCCTGCCGGGCGGCCTTGGCGGAAGTGGTTCGCCGCGGCCCTTTGAGTCTCACGTTGCTGGCGCGAAGCCCTTTTTCCCCCTGTGCGATGTCGAAGGTGACCACGTCTCCGTCCTCAAGCGTGCGCAGATTGTCATCTGCAAATCCCGTGTAGTGCACGAAAACGTCCACGGTTCCCTCGTGCGAGATAAAACCGTACCCTTTCTTCTTGTCAAACCATTTGACCGTTCCTTCTTCCATCGCTGACTCCTTTGACCGGCACCCCGTTTCCGCTCAGGATGTGTCAAAAACAAATATTCGCTTTTACCTCTGCCCCCGCCCGGCGGCCCGGGCAAAACTCTGGTTAATCCATATCCCTTGCGGTCACCAGCGAATCCAGTTTCTGTTTCATAAGCCGCCCCATTTTGAACTTGACCGTCCGCTTTGCAGAGACGGGAACACGCTGCAGGGTCCTGGGATTCTGGGCGACGCGCGGCGCACGCGTTCTCGTCTCAAACACGCCAAAATCGCGAAATTCGAGCCGATTGTCTTTGGCCAGTTCAGCAATCACTTCATCAAGGAAACATTGAACGATGCGCTTGACCACTACCCGCTTAGCCTGGGTGCTCTCAGCTATTCGATCAATGAGTTCTTTCTTCGTGATAGTTGGCATCGCCTACCTCGCCTCAAATAGCAGTTCCGCAACGTATCCTTCCAGCATCTGACGGTACCCTGTCAGCAATCGCAAAGTACTATAATGTAACGACTTCTATGCGGCAAGCAAATTTTGGAGTTTTTTTGTGCGTCACAGAAAGTCGGCACTTCGTAAAGGCTTCTGGCGCCGATGCTTTCAACGATGTGCGGTCAGAGCCGGCCGGCAAGCAAGGACCCGATATCGACCAACTATCGGGAAATATTTGACCAAGCGGCTTGACCAAGCAGTCCGGGCGATGGATAATACTGAGTTCTTACAAACAAGCGAAGGGCGAAGCATTGACGAGCAGGCATGGTAAACAGGCAAAGGGGGCCTCAGGTGTACACGCCTTTGTTGCCACGTTCGAATGGCTGATTGTTGCGTTTGCCACGACGCTGGTATTCATAGTCTTCGAGATGCAGGCCTACACCATCCCCACCGGCAGCATGGCCGAAACGCTTAAGGGGGCGCATTTCCGGCTTCGATGTCAGCAGTGCGGCTATCGGTTCGACTATGATTTCATCCCGCAGCATTACCGCGATTATTTCATTGGATCCGTTCCCCGGAACGTTTACATTGGAAACAATGTGCCTGTGCGTCCTCCGGGACCGGCATGTCCCAGTTGCGGTTTTCGCCAGCAGTTCCTCTCAGAACGGTTTCCGATCATCAAGGGTGACCGCATCTTCGTCCTGAAGTGCGTCTATCAGTTTTTTGAGCCCAGGCGATGGGACGTGGTTGTCTTCAAGAACCCCCTTGACCCGCACGAGAACTACATCAAACGCCTGATCGCGCTGCCGCACGAGACCGTTGAGATTATCGACGGCGACGTCTACGTCAATGGCAGCATCCAGCGAAAGCCTCCGCGAGTTCAGGACGAGCTGTGGATGCCGGTTTACGACAACGATTTTCAACCTGCCAACCCGAAGGCCGGCGGTTTTAAGAATGGCGTTTGGCGGCAGCCGTTCATCAACCAGCCGGGATCCAATTGGGATCTCACCGCCGACGGCCCGACGGTCTTCTCCCTGGATGTTCCGCAGGATCAGATGCACGCCCTGGTCTATGATACGCGCAACGGCAACGATTTCCGTGCGACCTATGCCTACGATGATCCGCGTTACTACGCCCGCATGCCCATCTGCAGCGATCTGATGGTCCGGTTCGACGTCGAGCGCAGCGATGCGCCGGCCAGCGTAGGGGTCGCTCTCACCAAATACGGAATCGAGTACCGCGGGTGGGTGCAGGATGGCAGGACGCTGCGGATTGAAAAGGTCCATGCCAACGGACTCGTGGAGGAATTGGCGAGGCGCACCCTGGAGGAGTCCGAAGTCACCCCAGCCGCTTACTTTCAGTTCGCCAATGTTGACCACATGCTGCGGCTGGCGTATGCGGGCCGCCAACTGGAAGTGGATCTCGGCGCCGGCCCTGAAGATGCCGGCAAGCCCAATGAGGAGATGCCTCGCCTGGCCCTGTTGGGTTCCGGCAAATTCAAGCTTTACCATGTCGGCGTCTTTCGTGACATCCACTACATAACCATCTCGGCCGCCGACGGTTCACCGATTCTGCGGGCCGGCGAGGGCAAGCCGTTCACGCTGGGCGAAGATGAGTTCTTCGTGCTTGGCGACAACAGCCCTGCCAGCCTGGACGCACGCTGGTGGGATGCGCCCGGCCTCGGCAACGAGGGACGCCCCTACACCATGGGAACCGTGCCCCGCGATTACCTTGTCGGCAAGGCCTTTTTTGTGTACTGGCCGGGACCGTACAGACCATTCAACAACTCGGCCCTGGCCCGCTTTCTGGAAAGGAACCGCAATATCCGGTTTCTGAAGATATTCCTGAACATCCCTGCCGTCGACGGCATCAAGATCATTGACGGCGGGGCGTCCTGAGGAAAATACGGAGCGTGAGCACAGAAACGCAGATCACCGGCCAACCGCAGCAGCCGCCTGTCGATTACCCTGCAAGACGCCGCAGTACAGCGGTCGAAGGAATCGCCAATACCCTCGAACTGCTTGTGACGGCACTGATCCTGGCATTTGTGTTTCGTGCATTCGTTGTGGAGGCCTTTCGCATACCCACGGGCAGCATGGCCGAGACGCTCCGCGGCTCACACTATCATCTCCGGTGCATCCGCTGCGGTTTTCCCTATGACGTTGGCGGGGATTGGTGGTCGATCCCAAAGCCGCGGTGTCCCAGTTGCGGCTACGATCTGCCGCAGGGCATGGGTGTCTCCATCTCCAACGGTGACCGCATTCTCGTATTGAAATGCCTCTATCAGTTCCTGCCGGCCAAGCGATGGGATGTGATCGTTTTCAAGAACCCGGTCGAACCGCGTGAGAATTATATCAAGCGTCTGATCGGCCTTCCCGGCGAGACGGTCGAGATCATCGACGGGGACGTCTACATCGACGGGCACATAGCCCGTAAGCCGCCGAAGGTACAGGAAGAGCTGTGGATGCCCATCTACAATAACGACTATCAGATGCTGCGGCGGGGGCGGGTCCTGCCCACGGGCGGCGATGGCGAAAACGTTGCGGCGACCTGGCGGCAGCCGTTCGAGAACGAACCCAATTCGGCATGGAACCTCAACGCAAAGGGACCCACGGTCTTCGCACTGGATGCTGAGCCCGATGAGATTCACACACTGCGGTACAACGACGGCGTTGGCAACGGCTTCCGAGCCTCATATGCCTACAACGGCGGCGGCGAGGACCACCAGCAGCCGATCTGCAGCGATCTCATGATTCGATTCGACGTGACAAACACGCGGCCCCAGGGTCTCATCGGCGCGATCCTGAGAAAGTATGGTATCGACTACCGTGCTACAGTCGACCTGAAGGGCACTCTAACCCTCGAAAAAGCCGTCGATGGAGTGTTCGGTGAACTTGCCCGCGTGCACATTGATCCGGCCCAGCCCGGGACGCGGCGCTTTCAGTTCGCCAATGTCGACCATCAACTCGTTATGTCGTTTGCAGACCACACCGTTCGGTATGATCTTGGCACTGCCCCCACCGACGTCGGCCCAAAGCCGCGGCGTGGAGGGCCCGCGGCCAAGCTGTTCGGTTCCGGCAGCCTGAAACTTTGGCACATCGGGCTTTATCGCGATATCCACTATATCGGCGATCGTATCCTCAGGGCCGGCGAAGGCGACCCCTTTACCCTTGGCCCGGACGAATACTTCGCCTGCGGCGACAACAGTCCGTGCAGCCTCGACGGGCGACTCTGGGCAACCAGGGGCATCGGAAACGACGGCCCGCAGTATACCGCCGGTGTCGTCCCCAAAGACTACCTCATGGGCAAGGCCTTCTTCGTGTACTGGTCCGACGCATTCCGGCTGTTCAACAATCCGGTGCCGATTATACCCAACATCGACGGCATCCAGATCATCTACGGAGGTTCGGACAAACGTTTCTGAGGACCGCGCGTGGATGCTAAACAACGCTACATTCGGCTCGGTTTGGAACTCGGCGCCCGGCACGTTGTTCCCTTCACTCCGGCGGATATCGTTTTCGACCCGCGGACGCTGCTGAAATGCATGTACGGCTGCGACGACTGGGGAAAAAATCATACCTGCCCATCGCGCCCCGGCGCCCTCCTGCCCTGCCAGTACCGCCGGATTTTCCGCCGTTACAGATGGGGGCTCATAGTCCACGCCTTCGACAAGAAGACTTCCCAGGAGGTATCCTTCCAGATCGAGCGGCAGGCCTTTCTCGACGGCTACTATTTCGCCTTCTCACTCAGCGATTGCGCTCTGTGCAAAGAGTGTGCAGGCCGCAAAGGGCTGGCGTGTGTCGATCCGAAGAAGGCTCGGCCCGCATTCCACTCCGTGGGAATCGATGTCTTCGCGACCGTTCGAAAATTCGATCTTCCTCTGGAGACGCTCCATAACGAAGATGACCCGCAGAACTGGTACGCGGCGGTTTTTATTGAATAGCCGGTGAGACGGCGGCTATCGCGTCGTTTTCTGTGCAGGCGTTTCGCAGCAGCCGAAGCGCGGCCTCGAATTCTTCCCGCGACCGCTTCAGGCAGGCGGCCACCTCATCCACATATCCGTCCGCTGAGGCCGACCACACCCGGTTGAGGTATCGTTCACCCGCGGCAAAATGCCCCATGACATCAGCGTAGACCGTCAGGCCGAACACCCGGCCGATACTGTAACGGTCAGTCGCAAATGTATCCAGGTCGGCGGCGATCAGCGAATCGATGCGGTGACGAACCTCGTACGTTTCCGTGCCGACAAGCTGCTCCGTCCTGGTGATAACCCGCTCCAGCACGTCGGCAAGCTGACGCACGTTGGCCGCCAGTGTGTCGCGGCCGCCACCCGCGCGCCTGTGACTGAGGCGGACCAGAACGACGCCTGCGAGACCTGTCACCAAAGACAGTGCGAACCAGTCCCACGCAACGTGCTCAACGTTGACGACGGAGATCAGCGCCCCGAGGATGAACCCTGCTGCGATCATCAGAAAGCCGATCATCTTCATGATGCCATTCCTTTAAAAACACGGAACAATGCAAAGCCGACGCCAACGAGCGCCTCCCCCACAATAAGCCCCGCGGCCACAGGAATACCAACCTCTTCGCAGAAACGCACACCCTTGCGCCAATCCACGACGATCCGCAGGACAGTGCCGATGGTATACGTCAAGACGATATCGAACGACAGGTAGAAACCCAGGCCGACAAGGATGCCCAACCCCCCAATTCCGCTTGCGCTCAGCAGTGCGCCCAGGCCCGCGCCCGCGAGGTATTTTTCCACCGGAACCTGGCCGCCGAGAATGCCTTTGATCGTCGCGGCAAGAGCATTGCCCTGCGGCGCCGGCAGCGCCTGCTCGCCGGCGCCTGCTTCACCGGCAAATCCGTACGCCTTGTGCAGCACGAACACAAGCGCCATCACCACAATCGGCCCCAGCCACGTCGCCAGCAACTGACCGATCTGCTGCCGCTTAGGCGACGCTCCGACCAGGTAGCCCGTCTTGAGATCCTGCATAAGGTCTGTCGCCTGGCTCATCGCCACGCACGCGGCCGCACCTACCATGATCGACGCGACAATGGCCGCGGCGTCCCCGGCCTGTCGCGCCACGAGGATAAGAATCGTCACGGCGATCAGAGTCATACCGCTCAGCGGCGACCAGTTCGTCCGCCCGATACACTCGGACAAAATCACGCCCGCCGCCCATATCCATGCCGTACCCAGAAGTGCCATGATGGCCGCCCGAACCGCGCCGATCTCCTTGACACTCACAAGCGCCGTCACGAACAGCAGTACCGTGGCCCCCGCGACGCCAACGTAAAGCAGGTGTATCGGCATTTCGTCCTTCGAGTGCTTAGTCTTCAGCCTTGCAGCCGATTGCATGCTTCGCACCGCACTGACGATCAGAGGAAACGCCAACAGGATTCCCGTCAGCGCTCCGCCGATCAGCATGCCTATTCCAACCGGCCGAAACAGCACCGTCCGCAGGTACTCCGGCATTTCTGTCCGTGGACTTCTAAATGTCTCGACAGCCGGAAGCAGACCCATGCCGTTCAGAACAGGCGCCAGCACCCAGTAGCAAACGTATCCGCCGATGATAAAGCTGATTCCGCCTCGCCCCGCTATGAACCCGACGCCGACCGTCATCAGGGAGATAGACCAAACGCCGTTCATATATTCCGGCAGGCCAAGCACGGCCCCCAAGTCCCACTGCTTGACGTCCGTGTATTGGCTGGCGAAATGCGCCGCGGCGCTGATTGCAATGCCGACGAGCAGAAGCAGGGCCTTGCGGACTCCGGCGCCCGGCGACTTTAAGATTGTCGCCACGGCCGTTCCGCCCGGATATGTCAGGCGTTCGAAGTCGATCATCTGCTTGCGCAGCGGAATGACGAACGCAATTCCGAGGATGCCGCCCGCGATGCACGCAAACACCATCATCACCGGGTCGAAATCACCATGACCCAGGATGAAGAGCGCCGGCACCGTAAACATCAGTCCGCTCGACGCCGCGTTGACGGCACTGGCGATGGTCTGGTTGATGTTGTTCTCGACGATACTGTTGCGTCCGAGAAGCCCGCGCAGGATGCCGAACCCCAGAATGGCCGCAAGTTCCGATCCCTCGATCGAAAAACCGAGGATCAGACTGGCATATCCGATGCTGATCGTAATCAGGATACCCAGGCCATAGCCCACGATGACGGCCGTCAGCGTAAGTTCCGGGTATGGACCGGTGCGCAGGATACGTCGATCATGCTGCTCTGCCACACTATTCCTTTCCTTGAAGGGCTTTTCGTCTATGAACTATGAAGAAGCGGGCACTACGGGGAAGTCACTGCGCCGTGCGGCCGCCGTCCGGAACATACTGACCGCTGAGGCATTTGTCAATGACTTCGGTGATCGCCTTCTCCGAGATCTTGTGCTCGCGATGCTTAAGATAATATGGATGAATTTGCAAATAGCAGTCGATGTTGGTGTCCGTGCGCCCGCCAAGCCAACCAGCATGGCCGATATTATCAACACGGCGCGGTTTTGCATGAGTAACCTCCACAAACTACACGCTTCTGCAGGTCCGCGCTCAATTGGAAAAGATCAAGGCTCAGGCACAGTATGTGGCAGGGCGGTGGTGGAAAGCGAAGTGGAGAGCTGGTATTATGTCGCCGATGAAGATGACCTTCTCTGCAGTAGTATGCCTTGCGGCGGCCGCATCGGCTGCGCCTCTGGGCCGCGATGCGACGCACCTTCAATACGTCGTCATCAACCGCATGCCCGAAGGCCGATGGAATCAGGCCCGACCCGAAACGATCGCGCCGGACGGATTAGAGGAAATCAAACAGGCCATCGCCGCTCCGGACGATGGCTCAATACGATTAGGTGTCTCGTTTGTCTTTTCCTACTTCAAGACGGACGAGACGGCGGTTGTCACTTCAGTGAAGCGCTTTCTCGCCGCCGCACAGGAAACCCGAACCCCCGTACTGGTCAAACTCGACGGCGAGAACTGGTGGCAGGGCAGGCCGGATCTCTGGAACTGGTGGGACCCGAACACACCCGGTTACGATCCGGCCAACTGCGCAAATGTGGAATGGACCGGTTGGGGTCCCGAGCATGCCGTCAAGATCGCCTGGCGCAACTGGGGCCGACAGATTCGCGTCGCACCGCCGCCGAATCTGATGAGCCCTTCATACCGCAATGCATGCCGTGAGAAGATGAAGCTACTTGTCCCGATTATACTGCACTGGTACCAGAACCTGCCGCCGTCGGACAGACACCTGTTCATCGGCCTCAATGTCGGCTGGGAAAGCTCGATTGGTGTCAATGCCTGGCATTATCCCGACGGCAATCGGCTTCTGGACCGGCCTCCCGACGAAGACCCGCAAACCGGCCTTGACCTGGCTGACGTAACCGCCCGAGGACAGGCTCAACTGGGCTATGCGGCCCTGACGACCGCGGGGATTCGAACAAACGGCACCATCACGGAGGAGGACCTGTGTGAGGTGGTCCGGCGGCATCTGGAGGACTTGTCCTGTACGGCCGCCCGGCTCGGGATCGAAAGACGACACATCTTCACACACGGCGCCGGCTGGCACGATGGCGAACTGCTCTATGACGCCGCGGTTAACGAATATGCGTCTCCGGGGTGGAGTTTCTACCGCCATGCCGATGATCCGGCCGCTGATAGGGGGGACAGGCGGGCTCTTGCTGCATGTACCGCGACTGACTGGGCCGCCGCGGAATGGTGCCTTATGAGGCCGCACGAATGCCAGCCATGGTACGAGGCAATGAAACGCACGCTTGCCGATGTCCGTTGCCGGTTTTTATGTATCTATAACTGGGAAAGTATCAGGAATAGTCAACAGGTCCTCCAGGCCATCCGCCTGCTGCTTCGTGAATCGGCCGATTGAAATCTGCCGACACGACCGGCCCGCAAAGGCAGCGGACCGAACGCTGTGACATTTCTGGCAGCCCACACTCGTGTTGCAGGGCCAGGCCTATATGCTGAAAGCCATACGTCCGGCACACACAAGTCAGCGCCCAAACTGCCGGCCGCCGGCCGGGAATTTGCTGCGACAAAAAGCCGGGAAACCGGACAAATTGACTTGACGTCCCGTCGATTACGTAGTATTAACAGGAACCAAGTGTCCCCGTAGCTCAATGGATAGAGCGTTGGCCTCCGGAGCCAAAGGTTAGAGGTTCGAATCCTCTCGGGGACGTTTTTTTCTGCAAGAAACGCGCCGCAACAGGTGTACACTGGGCGCGGCATCGGGCAAATGGATAACTGACGCCCCAGATCGCGCCCTCTCGTTCCTCCTGCCGTCCGCGGCACAATCGGCTGCGTGGTACTGCTGTGCGACCTTTGCCCCCTGTCGTGTAGTCAGTCTCAAGAGACGCAATCTGCCTGCAGTTACGTATCAAGACAACTGCAAAAGCCGCCCACGAAAGAAAAGCTCACTGGGCCCGGTAGGATTCGAACCTACGACCAATGGATTATGAGTCCATTTATCGTTTCACAATCGCCACGCGCAACCGCCGAAACGTCAACGGCTTACAGAAACCGAGGCCAATGAGCGTGTTTCGTCTTATGCGCAGCTTGCGGTTTTTAGGGGTGGAATAGGCGCTTGACAAACGGGACGAATTCGAGGACAATATAGACATGAGGGATCGCACCACAGGAAAGCTTGCTCGCGATGCCCGGCAGTATCGGGCACCCGAACCTGAGCCGGACCCGGACGACGGGCCGGACACGGAGGACGCCGACAACGCCGACGGATGGGGCCGAGACTTTGACCCCCCGTTTGACCCCCGCCGCCGTACGCGCTTAATCTCCCCGCGGGCTCGCCGCCAGGACGAGTGGCCGGAACCGGGCTATCGACCTTCAGAATCAGAAAATGACATGCCGCCGAGACGTTTGACGGTATCCGTCGGCCCGGAGGCGATGAGGGTCGGCCGTTTGGTTTGTCGAGATTGCGGCGGAGGTTGGCTTATGGTAACGCTCCTGGTCCCGAACCGCGAGGCGGAGGCGGAGTTGTTGCCGCCGGCGGAGGCAAAGGCTTTCAAGAAGTGGTTAAGCGGCGCAGGCCGCGCGAACTGATAGTGACGCGGGATAGGCAGGCCAGCCGAACCCCGGAAGTCCAACGGTTTCCCGCGTCATATTTTTTGGACAGCAGAGAAGGACAATTTGCGATGACATCCAAGAACCCGAAGGCTCCGGTATGGGGGCGGGCATTGTCGCCCGATGCGAGGAAACAGGTAGAGGAAGCATATGGCCCGCCGGCCTACACTCTGGTCGAATTGGCCGACCTGATCGAAGAGGTCGACAAGTTATTCCTCTCTTGCCTGCGAAAAGGCAGAGTACCGGAGGGCGAGGACTACTGCTTGATCGAGTACGGCAAGCCTCTACGGGCGTGTGCCGGCGGCTGGCGTGGGTATCAAGAAGTCTCGGCTGAGCAATCCAGCGACACAATAAAGCCGGTGATGAGGATACTCTACAGCGTAGCGGCGGTACTGTTCGCGCAGATCAAAGACGAGCAGTTCTATGTCGACTTGATGAACGCCCTTCGATTCATTCGCACAGATACGCCATGCGCCAATGCGTCCGGCGAGGCCGTAGTCACGACTACTTTCACTTGGGAGAATCGGGTCTGTCGCGACCCATTCGATCCAGGTGCCGACTTCAATCCATGTCCGGTCGAGCGGATATATGATGGCCCGTGGGAATATATGGGCCGCTGCCGGGAGGACGGCCCCAGGACGATGCAGTTGGTCGACGAACTTCATAAGATGGCGGCGGAGGCTGGACGGCACTCGGCGGCAGGTCAGACAGTAATACCAATCCGCCTAAGCGAGTTCAGTAACAGCGGAAGCAAGAAGCTCTTGAAAGCCCTTATAGACACACCGTCAGGGGTCGACAAAGACAGCGACCTTTACGGCACGCGGCAGCCGGAGCGACTAAAAGCCCGGTTGCGAGACAAGGGCCTCCAACGAGCGGCAGATGCCATCAGGGGGAGGGGGAACATCATCTGCGTCGACGAGAAAATCCGGCTCAAAGCCGAAAAATAAACCGGCGCAAAATGCGGCGCATGTCGAATTGCCTATAACGCCCACAAAAGCCCGTCAAGGCACACTTTGGCGGGCTTTTCTTCTGCGCGTATCTGCAAAAATGCGGCGCACAATGCGGCACGCAAACCGCCATAACTCCTTTACAGGCAAGGGTTTACACTTGACTCCTTAGGCAATGCACACGATACTGATAGGTGAATCGAGCGAAGCCCATTAAGCAAGGAGTTAACAAATGAACGAAGCATTCACGATCGGCGACTTGGCGGAGGCGTGCAAGGCCCCCATCCACCGTATCGAATACCTTGTCCGAAGCCGGAAAATCACGCCGCTGATGCGGGCGGGCAGGTATCGCCTGTACAGCCCGAAAGTCGTGGACACGCTGAAACGTGAACTCGCAGTCATCGACCAACGGCAGGGAGTCGGCGATGGACCCACAGCCTGAATCCGAACTCATAGGCCCCGCAGAAGCCGCCCGGATGTTGGGTCTTAAGCGCACCGCGTTCTACAGTTTGAGGCTCACTGAGCGATTCGCCCCCCACACGATCAATCTGTGCGGCCCAAAATGGCGACGGCAGGAAGTTTTGGATTGGATTGCGGCAAAATGTCCGCATTCGAAAGTATGGACCTGGCACGGAGGCCGACGATGACAACGACCGAAATTCTTTCGCTGCTTCGCGATGCTCGCCGGCAAGGGGGCGGTTGGCTCGCGAAATGTCCGGCGCATGACGATGACGCAGCCAGTTTGTCGGTAGCGACCGGTGAGGATGGCCGGACACTTTTGAAATGCCATGCCGGATGCACAGCCGCTGCAATCTGTGGCGCGATCGGGATCACGATGAGAGACTTGTTTGCGCAGAAGTCGAAGAAGGTGAAGGCGAAGGTTGTCGCGACCTATGATTATCGCAAAGACGGGGAGCTCCTGTTCCAAAGCGTGCGGCTTGAGCCTAAAGATTTCCGCCTCCGTCGACCTGACGGCCGAGGCGGCTGGATTTGGCGCATGGGCGACACGGCTCTTGTCCTTTACCATTATGACGAAATCGTGAACGCCCCAGAGGGCGAGACGATCTTTGTCGTCGAGGGGGAAAAAGACGCAGACCGACTCCGGGGCCTGGGCGTTTTCGCGACAACAAATGCCTTGGGTGCGGGAAAATGGCGCGATTATTATAGCCCAACCCTGCAGGGAAATCGCGTTGTGATTCTCGTCGACAACGACGATCCGGGCCGCAACCACGGCCGCCAAGTTGCGAACTCGGTCTGGGGGATAGCCGCCGAGGTGAAGATCATCGAGCTGCCCGGCCTTCCACCGAAAGGCGACGTGTCAGATTGGTTGGATACCGGCGGCGACAAAGCTAAGCTCCTCGAGATCGTTAACGCGACCAAGCCGTTGACAGCGGACGATATCGAGGCAATGCAACAACCGCAGCCCGCCGAAACCGGCAAGGGTATTCTCGCTTACCCATTCACTGACGCCGGCGCGGCCCAACTGTTCGCGGCCGAATATGGCGAGCGTTTTGTCTTCAACCATGATGTTGGCAAATGGCTTATCTACGATGGCCGCCGCTGGAATATGAAAACCGGCGACATTGAAGTCCGCAAAGCCGTTGTCAAACTCGCCAGGACCATACGCAAGCAGGCACTGAAACCGGAAAACACCGACCGCCGGGAGGGGGTAGAGAAGTACGCTCGCAGCCTGGAGGCGTCGTCGAAAATATCAAACGTGCTGCGGGAAGCACAGGCGTATCTTGCGAAATATGCTGACGACTTCGATACCGCACGCGACCTTCTTAATGTAGTGAATGGCACGGTGAATCTCAGGACCGGCGAACTGCAACCGCACAATCCAAATGACTTCATCACGAAGCTGGCCCCAGTGGTGTACGACCGCACAGCCAAACACGTTATGCTCGACAAATTTCTGATGGACTCAACCGGTGGCGATGAAGAAATGATTGCGTTCCTCCAGCGCTCCGCCGGCTACACCCTTAGCGGCTTCACCGATGAGGAGAAGTTCTTCCTCGTTCATGGCCCGGAAGCCAGCGGGAAATCAACTTTTCTCGAAATGCTGAAAGCTGTTCTCGGCGACTACGCACAGACGGCAGATTTTGAAACGTTCCTCGCACGGAATCAGGTCGGCGGGGCCCGCAATGATATCGCGAGGCTGGCCGGGGCCCGGTTCGTTTCATCTATCGAGGTCGACGAGGGCAAGAGGTTAGCGGAGGGCCTTGTCAAGACGATTACGGGCGGCGATAGCATCTGTGCGCGGTTCCTGTACCGTGAGGCATTTGAATTCCGGCCACAGTTCAAGTTATGGCTCGCCTGCAACCATGCCCCACGAATTAGCGAAAGCGACGGCGGCATGTGGCGGCGAATTCTGCGCGTACCGTTCGAGCATACCGTACCGGAATCTGAGCGGGATCCGAAAGTAAAAGCAACGCTAAAGAACGTCGATGAGGCTGGCCCGGCTATTTTAGCGTGGGCGGTGGAAGGCTGCTTGAGGTGGCAAATGGAGGGGCTTAACGTCCCCGATGGAGTCACTGCGGCAACGGCTCAGTATCGCCAGGAGCAGGACCCGCTCGCGGAATTCTTAGATGATATGTGCAGTGTCGGCGATGAGGACCTTTTCGTTCCCGTCACTGACCTACGGAAAAGCTACGAGAGGTGGGCGAGTGACGTCGGGGTCAAACACACACTTGGCGCGAAGGCTTTTAACGAGCGATTGGAATCTCGCGGATGCAGGCGCGTCACGCGGCGTTATTACAACGACCTCGGCACCGCGAAAATAGGAAAATGTTGGGTCGGCATTACGCTGGTTTGTAACCGATTTTCGAACACTTTGAGCGATGAAAATGATGACAGCTTACCCATCTGACTGCACCTTTGTAACCGGTTTGATCGCGGTTTTTGACCCTTGTAACCGGTGTAACCGGCGAAAAGGTAAACTTCCCTTAGAAAATACCTCGCGTGGGAAGTTAGTAAAAAACCGGTTACAAACGGTTACTGGTTACAAAGGACGGCCAAAAAAATGAAGACACTATTGGAAAGGTTTCAAGGATGAAACGAGTTTTGTACTGGATGCTGAGCAGGATCAACTACGTTTACGAGTGCATTCCGAATATCGCACCTGACCCGCACTTTTGCGAGCATCACATCTACTACTTCGACGATGGTCCAGCGAAGGAGGCATGTCCGTGCTTCGGGGTTGCCGAGGAGGCGTTGGATTGCGGACTGGAAGTGTTTCTCGAAGGGCAGTCGCTGCGGGCTTTTTGGCGGAGATGGTACATCCTCATGGCATGGCTGCGGGGCTTCACTGTGGCTGAGATCAGGGCTTCAATTGCAAGGTAAAAACCCCGTGGGAGGTTTTGAACCAATGCAAGAAACAAAAAATCCCGGCCCCCACTGGCTGCATCCGGCGGCCCGACCGTGCGGAGCAAAGACCCGGGCCGGCACACCCTGCAAGCGATGGACCCTGCCTGGCCGAAATCGTTGCGGTTTGCATGGTGGGAAATCGACCGGACCGAAGACAGCGGACGGCAAGAAACGGCTCGCCGCGGCCAGGACGAAAACCGGCGAGTACTCATTGGCGACACTCAAGGCCCGAATGCTCGAACGCCTGAGACCAGCGTGGGACCTGTATTTCGACGATCCGATTATCCGGAGAAGAATCACGCCTGCCGAGTTTGCTGCGCTTCGCGCAAGGGCTTTTGTCGACTACTTGCAGCCCTGGCTCATGGCGATGGGTTGGGCTGAATTTCGGGCGAAGCGCCGGCACCTGGTGGCGTTCTGTCGCGGCGAGATCGCTTTTCTGGAATTCGCAAAACGCCTTGAAGGAAAGGCATAATGCAATGCGGGCGCGTGGTATGCAACGCTGGACCGCACCTTAGAGGAGGTTCCAGCGGCGCTCGATACGGGCTACCTGGTCATCCAGCCGGTGCCGACGTCGCCAAAGTATTTCGATGCGTGGCCGGGGCGCGGGTGGTAAGTCTCGATTCTGTCAACTGAGAATAGAGTGTCCTTTCGTCCAACGCGGGCGCGGCTCCGCCCTGTCGCGCCCGCGTATTTTTCTTGAGAACCCGCGAGGCGGGATAGTGCAGCGGCGAACGGGCCTTGGTCCGGCTCATTGTGCCAACCGACCGGAGATCGTCGATCCTGGGGCAATCTGGTGCGTTTTTGGAAAGTGAAGAGTGGCGAGCGGGTGGGACTACTCGAAACCGATCTCCACGCAAATGTTTTTTGAACATCCGGCGAGCAAGCGGCTTCTTCGCGAAGAGGAAATCGTAAGCCTCAAGATGAATTCACTGCGCCCGTGGGAGATCGACAAGCAGCTTAAGCCGCACCCCGTCGACATTTACGCCGACCAGGAAAAGGACTTAGAGCGGGTCAGCCGGTACATCGATTACGTTACGAAGGACCGCACCTTCATGGGCAAGGTCGCCCAGGGCGCCAGCGTTCTCCCCACATGGATGCTTGAGTTTGCCATGTCCGGCGGGATGGCGAAGGTCGGGAGTACGGCGACAAAAGCGACGATGCTTAAGCTGCTTCAGAAGCACGCGACGACCAAGGCAGGGCAAGCGGCGCTGAGGGCCGCAGGCTGGACGGGCGGCGCGATCACGCGGGCGTCGATAGGTCTTGCCCCCAGGGTGGCGGAGAAGACCGCGACGCGGCAACTGGAGGCCGAGGCGGGCTTCCGGCAGCCGGAGAATTGGGCGACATCGTTCGCTAAGGCGTGGGGCGACACGGTTATCGAGTCGGCTTCTGAAGAGGCGGGCGGCGCGATCACAAAGGGCCTTGGCGCTGTGGCCGGCAAGCTGCCGTTCGGTTCGAAATTCGTCAACGGTCTGCGCTCCGCGTGGATGAAGGCGACCGGCGGCGCTGCCGACGACTTCGCCCGCAAGATCATGACGAAGGCCGGATACTCCAACATCATCGGCGAAATCGGCGAAGAGCGGTTGGGCACCGTGCTTCGCGCCCTGACCGACGTAGAAGATTTCGGCGCAGGCGATGGCGCTAACATGTACCAGCGTTTACGGGCCGGTCTGACCGAGGACATAAAGAATCTTCGCGTCGAGGCCGCTGTCCTGTCCGTACCGATGGCCGTCCAGGGCGGCATGTCCAGGCTCGCCACGTCGCCCGCTGCCACGCAAGCGGGAGCCCGTCCGATGGTTGATACCCCCGCGGCCGCCAAGAGCGCCACAGGGCCCACAGAGGCCCCCGCGAAGACAGAGGCGACGGGCGTCCAGGGGGAGAAGAAAGATATCGTCGCCCCAGAGGTTAAGCCTGGGCCGTCGACGGTAGCAGGACCCCCTGCCGCGCCTGCCACCACCGAGACAGGTACAACCGGCGAGCCAGGGCCAACATCCGAGCCCCCCGATATCGCCACCGCCAACACCGCCACAGAGGTCGACGAGGCAATACTGAAACTCACATCAGCAAGACAAGCGGATTTAGAGCGGGACCGCAAAAAGCCGAAAATGATTTCGCTTGACGACCTCACAGCCAAGTCATACGATACAGATGTCATTAAGGAACAGATTGATGAAATCACAGCCCGCAAAATCAAATCACATCCAGCCCTCAAAGGCCATGCAGGACTTTATTTCCGCGACGCGGGATCGGGCCATGCGGGCTCTGGACGAGGCCAGCAGGCGGTGGCGCGAACAGCAGCAGGCCAAGAGGGCCGCGAAGAAGAAGCAGGAACCGCCGACCGCGTAGGTGGGCAATCGGATTCGACTGCCACCGAGAAACTTACCACTTCCCCCGACGCCACCCTCGCCACTAAGATCGCCAAACGTCTCGACTCCGACAAGATCATCAGCCCGCAGGAACTTCGGGCGATGGCCGACACTGCGTACGGCAAAACCCGAGCGGAAGGCGGATATGGCATTTCAGACGCCTACGACGCGATGGAGACCGGAGTCAACAAGTACCTGGAAGGCAAGACCAATCCCGCGGGCGACATGGAAGCAGCCAAAGCCGACGTTCAGACGATCACTGCTGTCCTAAAGAAGATTCCCATGCAGAAGGCAAGAAGCGGCGAAAAGGATGCGATGCAGCAGTTCAGCACGCCGCCGCATTATGCCTATGGCGTAGCATGGGTGGCCAACATCGGCCCTAACGACGTGGTTTTGGAACCAGAAGCGGGAACGGGAAGCCTGCTGGTTCAGGCCGCCAATGCCAACCCGAAAGCCGTCTACGGTAACGAACTGAGCCAACGCCGGGCAGAGTTATTGCGGCAGTTCAAAACTAAAGAAATCTTCACCGAAGATGCCGAGCAGATCCACAACATCCTCGATATCAAGCCGACGGTCATCCTGATGAACCCTCCGTTTTCCAGAGCGGCACAGCGAATGGGCGACAAGAAGATCATCGGCACGGACCGCAAACATATCGACGCCTCTTTGGAATTGCTGGCCGAAGGCGGGCGGCTGGTGGCAATCATGGGGCGGCCACTGATGGAGAACAAGGGCGAAAGCGCCGGGTTCAACAAGTGGATGGACGGCCTCAAGAAAAAGTACAATGTCCGCGCCAATGTGTATGTTGGCAGGGATATTTACAAGAAGTATGGAACCAGTTTTCCAACCCGTGTTCTCGTTATTGACAAGACCGGCCCCACTACGGGCGATGTGCTGGGGGGTACGGTTGACACGGTTGATGATTTAATGTATACTCTACAAGGAGTTAGAAATGACCGACAACCCATTACAACAAGTCAACCGGACGACGTTGGGGCGGGTCTGCAAAAAGCTCCTGCAACAACTAGGACTTCAACCCAGCCCCGACTGCCCGTACAGTCTGCAACTGACGTTGTGGGGACTGGAGAATCTCAAGATGATCGGCCCGTGGAAAGCCGACCAGTCCGCCCTGTTGGAACAGGCCAAGGTGATGTACAACTGGAAGCCGGGCAGGGTTCACCAACTGCTGACCGACCAGATCAGCAGCCGGGAGGCATTGAAACTCAATCCGCAACGAGCAGCAGCACGGATGATCGAAAACCTGTATTACTGGCGATTCCGAAGCGGCAAAGACAGGTAAAAGAGATCAGCGACTCAATTTTCGAGCCATATCGCCCCGCCGCATTGACCGTCAAGGGAGCCAAGCCCCACCCAGGATCGCTGGCCGAATCAGCGGCATTCCAGCCGTTGGAATAGCCGTGCAGTTGATTGCAAATAAAGATTGGGCGGGAAGGCCGATAGTTCCGATGTCAGCCCAAGGAAGGCTTCCGGCAGACCAGTACGGCCCATACACAACCGAACTTATGAAACACATCGGCAAGGCCCTGAATGTTTCGCCTGCCAAGCTGGAATATGCGGTCGATAATTTGTCAGGCGGCCTATACCGGCGAACCATTAGAGCGGCTGAGGTTATAGCCGGACAAAGGGACTACGAAACCGGTCTGAGCGATATGCCGGTACTCGGAACGCTTTTCACACGAGACCCCTACGCCCCGCAGGCCCAAATTGAGCGGTTTTACAAGCGACGAGATGCCCTGAATCGCAAATACCAATCAAAGGCAATCACCAAGCCGGAAACGAGAGAACGGGCGGCGTATAATAAAATTGAGGATATGCTTAGCCTGTATTGGAAGAAACTGCACAATGCAAAAACAATTGAAGAACGAAAGGAAATTTATGGCAAAATCGGGAAATTAGTGGAAAAGGCGGAAGGATTTACGGCCCGAACAAATAGCCAAAAAGAGCAATAATGCCGATGAAAATACCCCATTCGATAATCATTCGAAGAGCGTCCATCGGGAAATCTTTCAATACTTTTTTCCAATCTTCAGCCATAAGCCTTAAGAATACTGTGTTGGTTACGGAAGTCCAATAAGAAAACGGAGCACGGCAGCATGACGGACAAGGAGCGAGATGACAAGATTAACAAGATATATGATGTGGTGATCAGGCTGCAACCTATGGTGGAAGATCACCACACAACGCTGTATGGCAACGGCAAACCGGGACTTAAAGAGGATGTGGCGATACAGAAACTCAATTACAAAAATTGCCCGGCCCGGCTTGCGGCCAGCAATGACAATAAGCGGACTAATATAGCCTATATTATGATGGTCATTGCCATTATCTCGCTCATTGTTACGGTTATAACAACATTCACATAGCTGACTGTGGTTACGTACAACTTTGAAGTAATGTTAATAGCGGATCGTATCAGGCAGATTTTGATTGAGTCGATCCTTTTACTTTTCATAAACCACTATTATATATAACTTTACGGCTTAAATCTTTTGCCGAAAAACACTTATCAAAGTTGTAATACTATTCGCTTTGGACTTATTGGGACTATTAAAACGGTCTTTTCTGTCAAAAGTTGTATTGCCGGTTGTAGGAATTACAATCCTAATATACAAAGCTCAGGGCCGCATCGAATAACTGCTTTTGCATCTCGATAATAAATATCAAAACAACGAAGATCGCCCTGTATCCTTTGAATTTTATCCACAAAAATAGCCGCTCTCACTTTGGCTTTAGGGGTAGTTCTGAAAATTCTGTTTGCCAAACTACACTTCCCAAAATACTCGACACAAAACATTTTGCCCATTGGGAGCGAGTAAGAATTTCCCATGTAATCATCAATAATCCTTTGGTAATCGCCCTGAAGTTGGACAATTCTACTGTGGCCGTAAAGACAGCAATAATCGTAGAGTAAATCCATAACATTGCCGGATGCCTCAGAATCGTACATATCAAATTTACAGAATTCATCTATAAATCGTGGGTTTTGCTGATACTGCTCATTAAGATATTCATAAACATACTTATCTCTTTTGTTAATGGCAGTTGCATCACCTACGAAGGCTCTAAGGCGGCATTCAGCGGCTGTGTTATCTTTGCCCAATGCCGCTTGTGTAACTTTTTCCCAAAGATCGGAATGCAAAAATATGGGGATTTTTTTTATTAAAATATATGGCATTTTGTAATCAAAATATTTTTTGTGAGGTTGTAAATCCTGCCGAAATAAAAACTTAGATTAAAACATAATCTGTAAAACACCGAGTATAAGTAACATCCATACATTGATGCTAAATATTGCTGTTGGTAAAAGGTAGTTTTTCTTTGCAACAGCATATATTAGAATCCCTAATGTAAAATGGCATAAGTATTGAGCTATAAACATACAAGCAAACAACATTAAAGCCCCATAAATCCAAGCCCATTCTGTAAGGATAAGGTGTTAGTTTTTGTTGGAGCATTATGACTTCCCACAAACTGATGCTTAAATAAACCGAAATAAAAAATAACACTCTTAAATACATGATAACTTGGATTCTTATTTTGTTTTTTATAAGTTAAGTAACACCCTTATGTTGCCGAGATATACGTATTATGAATACGCACAACTTTGAAAAACATTTTTACCTTGAAAAAATCAGGCAGATTCTTTTGGTGTACGCTTCTGTCGATTTCGTTTTTTGCCTGCTTCTTCATCTTGAGCAGCATTTTCAACTATAGCCTGAGTATCAAAATAGGCTTTTTCTACTTCTTTATTCCGATAACTTTGTATTACCTTAACTTTTTCGCTATCTTTCATTAGGCAAAATGCCATTATAGCGGACGAAGCAACTACCCCAGGCCCATCATACTTTTGCCCCTCCCGATCCAGCAAATCAGCAACCCAATCCGGCAGATACAAGGTTTTTTTGACTTTTGCGTTCATATAAACCTTTTATTAGACTTCACTTGCCGAAACAACCCCGAATAATTAAATAATTTTTACAGAAATATCTTGACATGTGCCGACAAAGGGCGTAGAACATAATCAGAACATAATTATTCTGCGCAAGGGATCAGCAATGCCAAACATATATGTGACAGCTGAGACAAAGGAAATTTTGGAGCGGGCGTCCAAAGCCGACATGCGGACCCAGGATGGGGAAATACAATTCCTCTGTCGTCAGCGTCTCAAAGAGCTTGACATCCGTGAAATGAAAACCCCCTCCGTTGGGAAAGATGAATCTACCAAACCGGAAAAAGTAAGTCAAGGTTAATTCCTATTTTAATAGGAAATTTAGGATGGGATTTACTGTGCTAAGGGCGGGACACGCCCGTTTAGGCATAACGTGGCCGGTTGCGGCGTGCGTGCCTAAAGAAGCCGCAGGGTTTTAACCCTAGCGGAGTGTCACAGAGCGTCGAAAGACAGTACACTTTTGCCCAGCCGAGCCGGGAAACAAACGAAGCGAGGCGCGGAGACCCCGGATCGGCGAGCAACCTCTGAACGGACAGATCCACCATGGATAGTCTCACGGAAGTACTCAAGGATCACACTCGCGACTTGTGTTTTCGTCTCAATCGCGTTAACCCTTTGGATTTGGCTTATGCGGTCGGCGTGCGGCAATCGCTTCGCCGGCTCGATTGCCGGCCGCGATACGTTCGTCAACGATCCGCTGAACAAGCTCCACAAAAGTAGCACCATCCAAGGATTGGTCAAGCAACTTAACCCGCACATCTGCGGGCAGTTCCACCCAAAGCTTGATCGCTGCGCGGATCGCAGTCTTTTTCTTGCAATCCATCGCATCGCATTGCTCTGCAAACCTCTCGGCCAGCGAGATTGGCAGTTCCGCGCCAAAACTTTTTTCGCCCGGTAATTTTGCCATAACCATAGTATCCATCAATCCTTACGTTTTCTGCAACTGAATTTTACTTAATTTTCCTTAGTAAAATTTAAGTTTTTTCTTGACTCTGCCGATTTATGGCTTAAGATTTCTTCAGCAACATTAAGCAAACTGAAGGATATATCATGGCAAAACAAGTATTCGTAAATTTTACCGATGAGCTTTATCGGCGTTTTTCTGGAAGCAAACTGAGGCGGGAATCTGCCACAGATGCCGAAGCCGTCCGTGGCGCGATTCGCATGATACTCGACATCGAGGGGCAAAAGCAAGCAGTAAATCCCGCACAGGAATGCAGTAATCCACCCCATCCCGCGGCATAAAGGAAAATCAAATGGATTTGCACATCGACAAAGAATTCAAGGGACTGATACCACCTCTGAGTGCCGAAGAGTTTCGGCAGTTGGAAGAGAACATTCTGGCGGAAGGTTGCCGCGACCCGCTTGTGACATGGCAAGGCGTTATCCTCGACGGCCACAACCGTTATGAAATCTGCCGCAAGCATAACCTTGAATTCCAGACCGTGCCGAAGCTGACGATCAATGACCGTGACGAGGCGAAGGACTGGATCGACAAGAATCAGCTTGGTCGCCGCAACCTCACGCCCGACCAGATGAGTTTGATACGGGGGCGGATTCGCGAGAGACGAAAGTACGGGCCGGGCAAAGGGAATCATCCTAATCAAATTGATACGGATAAGCACTTGATGTTCGCGCCCGCGAGGTAGAGCTTCGGCACCCGCGCGCGTGGGGGGGACGAGAAACTTCCTAAAAAACGGGAAGTTACTGGTTGTGGAGCCTCGCGCCCGCGCGCGTGGGGAGACCTCGGCACAAAAAATGTGCCAAGGAGCCAATAGGAAGCTTCAATACCGAAGGTTGGTATCCAAAAAGTCCGTAGGTCGTGCGACGTTTTGGAGTAACGAGCACCTTGTGATATAATGCGGCGAGCCAATGCTGGCAACGAAGAATTTTTCAGATTTCGACTTGACAGCGATAGTCTTATGGAGTAGTCTTTAAGTGTGAAAACGTTAAGAACCATATCCGATGATTTTCCAAACTTTAACCGGGGATGCGGTATCCGCAAGGACCGCGCGCTCTTAACGGCGTTCACAATCCCCGGTTAAGTTTATGCGCTCCGATGAGCGCAAGGAAGGATGTGTGTTATGAGTACCCCCCGCAAGAGCAGCAGCAAGAAGATCACCAGTGAAGTCATCGAAGCTTTGAACAAAAAGCTGTCTGTCCCCTTGCTGAGCAGCGCGGGCGAAAAGGCCCTGGCGGAACAGGCAAAGCAGAAGGCCGCCGAGACAGGTAGAAACTTGGAGTCGGCCACTGCGTGGATGAGGGCGGCCGTACAGGAATGCTTTCGGGGGTGTGATGGTTACGTGCCCCGCTACCTGCAACGTATCCTCACGGTCATGCAGGCCGACATGCCCGCGAGAATCGAGGCTTACGACGAAGAGCAGGCACGCGACGAACTGGTTAACGAGGTGTGCGATAAGGTGTTGGCTGATATGTCAACGGAAGACCTGCGGGAAATGATAGAGACCCGCGTGAGAGCGGAAATCGGAAGCTGAACCAACCCGCCCCGCTTCGGCACAGACGCCGGGGCGGGGCTTTTTTTCTTGAAGGGGTGAACGATGGACGTCGACAAAATAGCTGTCCTCTTGGAAGGCCTGAACAAAAGAGACCGGAAGGCCGCCGAGCAATTCATTATCGAACTACACGCCAAAAAGCAGCGGCCAGTAGTATCGTTATTCAAGCCGAACTACACGGACCGGAACGGGCAGACAAAGAAGGCGGCGAAGTGGTACGGAGCGATTCCAGGGACGCGCAAAAGCGTCGCTCTGTACGCCGACAAACAGCTAAGCGAGGGGGCCGCCGAGATGATCGGCACGCTGATCGGCATTCGTACCAGCGGCCAACAGATGAAGCCGGAGGTCTATGAGTGGATTCATAAGCAGCCGGACCGTATTGTCGCGAGGCTGGTATCGTTGGATTTGATCGACCCGTCGACCGCCGCCGGCGGACGCGGCATTGAGGCTCATCTTGCAGCCTATACCGCCCACCTCAAGCACAAAGGCAATACGGCCGACTACGCCAATATATGCAATGCCCGTATCGCGAGCGTAATCAAGGGTTGCGGCTTCCGGACACTGGCGGACGTTGCCGCCCCAAAAATACAGGAGTTTGTGTCCGATGAACTGACGGCGGGGCGCATATCGCAGAGCACCTACAATCATTACATTAGGGCCTGCAAAGGTTTTTTGCGGTGGCTTCACAAAGAGGACATTCTGATTAAAGATGTTGCCGTCCGTCTGTCCATGATCGATGTAACAGACAAAAAAAAGAACCGTCGAGCGATGACCATAGACGAGGCGGCTTACCTTCTGGACTGGGCGGCCAGGCACGGCAAGAAGAGGCGAAGCTTGAGCGGATGGGAGCGGTCTGTATTGTACCGGCTGGCCATGAGGACGGGCCTGCGGGCGGACGAGATACGCAAGCTGCGCGTGTCTTCGATCAAGTTTCAGGCCAAGATGGTTACGGTGGCACCTGGTTATACGAAAAACAAGAAAGAGGCCGTCTTGCCGCTTACAGGGGACATCCTGAAAGAGCTTCGAGTCTTGACGCAAGGAAAGAAGTCCTCCGACCCATTGTTCCGTCGCGTTACCGACAAGACGGCGGTTATGTTGAGGGCCGACCTGGAAGACGCACGGCAGAAGTGGCTCAGTGAAGCCAAGACCCCACAGGAACGGCAGGCCCGCGAAGAGAGCGACTTCCTGAAGGCACAGACGGACGACGGAGAGCTTGATTTCCATGCACTGAGGCACAGCTTCGCCACGATGCTGACGGCGTCCGGCGTAGCTATGCAGGATGCAAAAGCGTTATGCAGGCACTCGTCGATTACCCTGACGGTGGACAGGTACTCCCATTTGTACAAAGGCGCAGAGACAGCGGCGGTCGCCAAACTGCCCGACTTGGCGGCCATGCCTGAGGCAGATTCAAAGACGGCATGAGCGCGCTTGCGCACTGCTTGCGTAAATTATGCGGGGTTTTGTGAACAGATATGAACATGTATGAACGATGGGAAATTTCGGAATGCTTGCTCTTGGCCCAAAAACCGCGTTTTTTGACTGGGCCCGGTAGGATTCGAACCTACGACCAATGGATTATGAGTCCACTGCTCTAACCGCTGAGCTACGGGCCCCGAACTGCAATTCGGCGAATGGTACCGCGTTCTGGAGCGGATTGTCAACCTTTTTCGCGGCGTGAGCCCTCAAAAAACAGCTTCCGGAAAGGCCCTGCCGGTCAATGTCAACCAAGTCGCTACCATTTGCCAGCAAACCGCCTTGGACTTCATCGCAATATTTCGCAACAGGCAAACTCCGAATGCCGCCGCCCATTCAGGAATGAAACGCCGGGAGGCAGCCCAAGGCTCTGTCTTGTTCTTTGCGCTCATGGCCGCACCGCCGTCCACGATTCGCGGCAATAGAATGGTTGAAATTGCGCTGTTATTTCCTCCGCCGGCCTTTATAATACCCGGCTTTGGCGACAAACGCAGTTAAAGTGAGTTAGAACAGGGCAACCTCAATGGCAAAAGCGGAAAAAGTGGTATTGGCATACAGCGGAGGGTTAGACACAAGCGTCATCCTGCCGTGGCTCAAAGAAACCTATGGTTACGACGTCGTGGCCTTTGCCGCCGAACTGGGGCAGGGCGACGAACTCGCCGGAATCCAGAAAAAGGCAATGGCGACCGGCGCCGTCAAGTGCATTGTCAAAGACCTGCGCAAGGAATTCGTCGAAGAATACCTCTGGCCGATGCTTAGGGCCGGTGCGATCTACGAAAACAACTATCTACTCGGCACCAGCATCGCCCGCCCCCTGATCGCAAAACATCAGGTCATGATCGCCCACCAGGAGGGCGCGACCGCGGTCGCCCACGGCGCAACCGGCAAGGGTAACGACCAAGTCCGCTTCGAACTGACCTTCATGGCCCTGGATCCCTCACTGAAGATTATTGCTCCGTGGAAAAACCCCGCCTTTACGCTCACCTCGCGCGAGGCCGCGGTCGACTATGCAAAAAAACACAACATCCCAATCGAACAGAGCAAGAAGAAGATATACTCCCGCGACCGCAACCTCTGGCATATCAGCCACGAAGGCGCCGACCTGGAGGACCCGTGGAACGAACCAAAGGACGACCTCTTTGTCCTGACCCGGCCTGTCTCCAAAGCCCCGGCAAAGCCAGACTACGTCGAACTCGGTTTCGAAGAAGGTATTCCGGTTAAACTCGACGGCCGCCGTATCGCCGGTGTCAAGTTGATTGAGACACTCAACGAAATCGGCGGAAAGCACGCCATCGGTCAGGATGACCTGGTCGAAAACCGCCTCGTGGGCATGAAATCCCGCGGCGTTTACGAAACCCCCGGCGGCACTATCCTCGTCGCCGCGCACAAGGCGCTCGAAAGCATCACCCTCGACCGTGACACGATGCATTTCAAGCAACACGTCGCCCTCAAGTATGCCGAAATGGTGTACTATGGGCAGTGGTTTTCGCGACTGCGCCAGGCCCTCGACGCATTCGTCGACATGACCCAGCGGCCCGTCACCGGCACAGTGCGGCTTAAACTCTTCAAGGGTAAGGTCACACTCGCCGGCGTCAAGAGCCCCCGCAGCATGTATCGCCACGACCTCGCAAGCTTCAAGATGGGCGCTGAATACAATGCAACCGATGCCACCGGTTTCATTCGTCTGTTCGGCTTGCCCATGAAGGTCGCCGGCATCGTCGACCGCGAAAAATAGGGACCCCCGTCTGTTTTTGCTGCGCGAGAAAGCAAAATGCCGAACCGCTGTCCGCCGCATGGAAAACAGAAAACGAAAATAGAAAAGAGGAAAATGCGCCACAGGAGCCGCCGTGACGCCTGAAGCAATCTGGCTGGTGTTTCTCTTCGCGTTCGGAAGCTGCATCGGCAGCTTCCTCAACGTCGTCATCTATCGTCTGCCCCGGGACAAATCGATCGTGACGCCGCCCTCGTCGTGCCCATCGTGTGGCCGCAGGATTCCGTTCTACGATAACATCCCGCTGGTCTCCTGGCTTGTCCTCCGCGCCAGATGCCGATTCTGCGGCGCTCGGATTTCGCCCCGCTACTTCATCATCGAACTGACGACCGCCATCATGTTCGTCGCCATGTACGTCCTGCTCTTCAAGACTGACATCCGCGCATTCGGCATCGAGCCCGCTGACGCCGCATTCCCCGGCATGGACGTGTTCCTCGCCGGCGGCTGGCTGTTCTACGTCACCTGCATGATCCTGCTTTGCGCCTTTTTGGCGGCCTCGGCCATCGACATGGAACTCTGGGTCATACCGCTGTCGCTCTGCTGGTTCGTCACCGCCGCCGGAATCATTGCCTCCGGCGTCGCACCCTTGGTAATCGATCCGTTAACGGTCCGTTCGTTCAGGATCTTCCCGGTCGCCGGCGCTTTGGCCGGCATCATCGCCGCCGCCGCCATCGTTGGCCTGGCCGTCTCTCTGCTCGCCCTGGCCACGGGTTTCATCAGACGCAGCTATGAATACCCCGAGCATCCCGACGACAGTACGCAGGATCAGGACCAGGAGCCGGATTTTCACCACCGCCTCGAAGCCCTCCGCGAAGTTCTCTTCCTTGCCCCGGTACTCACAGCGGCCGCCTGTGGCTGGCTGCTCTTTGAGCACGTCCCTGCCTTCCACGCACGGTGGATCCACATCATGCAGCAGCCCGTTGTTGCCGGCATACTCGGCAGCGTCTTCGGCTATCTCGTCGGGTGTGCCGTTGTCTGGGCCACACGTATCCTCGGCACCCTTGTCTTCGGCAAGGAAGCCATGGGACTCGGCGACGTTCATCTCATGGGCGCCGCCGGAGCCGTCATCGGACCCGTCCCGGTTTTCCTGGCCTTTTTCATTGCGCCGTTCTTTGGTCTGGCATGGGCGATGTACCAAACCATCTTCAGAAAAACGCGCCAAATTCCCTACGGTCCATTCTTGTCAATGGCTGTACTTCTCGTTATCATCTTCCACGATGGCTTCAGAGCATGGATTGCCGGGCTATATTTCTATCAGTAAGGTCCGTTTAGCGAAAAGGAGATCACAAATGAGAAACGTAGGCGTGAAAACGCATCTGGTGCTTGCGGCTTTGGCGGCGGGCTTTCTCCTCACAGGTTGTACCGATTGGAAAAAGAAATACGACGGTCTGGCGGTCGAACACCAGAATCTCAAGGGCCTCTACGAATTGTGCCAATCCGAACTCGACGGCGCAGCAAACGAAAGAACCCGTCTCAGTCACACGCTCAACGCCACCCAGCAGCAGCTTGCCGAACTGCAGCGGCAAATGCAGGAGGGCGGAAAAGGCCCGTTCGGTGATCTGCAAACCACTATAGATTCGGCTCGGGGCACCATTACCGTCACTCTGGACAATACCATCCTCTTCGCCTCGGGCAAAGCCGACCTCAAGAGCGCCACCAGCGCCGAACTCGACCAGATTGCCTCCGTCCTCCTGCAACAATACCGCGACAAAGATGTCAGCGTCGTCGGCCACACCGACACCGATCCCATCAACAAGACCAGGGACCAGTGGAAGGACAACTGGGAACTTTCGTCTGAAAGAGCGCTGTCGGTGCTGAGGTACCTTGTCAAGAAGGGTATCCGGCCTGAGCGAATCAAGGCCGTCGCGGCCGGTGAATTCCGACCGGTCGCCTCCAATTCGACCGCAAGCGGCAAGGCCAAGAACCGCCGCGTCGAAGTTGTTGTCCATATGTACTGATCACGATTCCGATCACTCAGCGGTCGAATTGTCCGATCTGCCTGTAAAGCCGACCACGCTCAGCGTGCCGGCGGCTTTTATCTTCACTGTTACGGCCCCGTCAACCGGCGTATAAAACGCCCGAACTCCGTCCGGCGGCCGGTACGCGCTGCCGTATCGGCTGGCGCTGCAATTGACGATGATCGTCTGCACACCCAGCCTTTCGACAAAACCGTCTGCAAGATTACTCACCGACCCGTGATGCGGCATCACAACAACATCCGCCCGCAAATCGGGATACCGCGCAAAGACCTGTTCCTGCGCATAGAGCTCGATATCGCTGCACAGCAGTATCCGCCGCCCCGCAAACGCCACCAGCAGCACTAACGACTTGTCATTGTCGCTCACCGTCAGATCCTCGCACACCTGAGCGGTCGGCCACAGTACACGCGCAGTGGCCTTGCCGCCTGTCTCTATGTTCCCAGCCACCAATTCGATCTCCCGATCGCATTTCGCCAGACAACTGCGCAAGTAACCCGCCGCCGACACTGTCTGTGCCGCGGCAATAACTGCCGCACTCGAGCCAATACGTTCCACGTCGATCGTTGAGACAACCTCCGGAATCCCGTTGATATGATCGATATCGTCGTGGCTGATAATCAGGTCATGAACCCGCCCGACACCTTTATACCGCAAGAACGGAACTACAGTCCGCCACCCGCAATTACGAACACTCAGCGACCCGGTATCCAGCAGCACATTGCGCCCTCCCGGAAACGCAATAAACACCGCCTGGCCGTGGCCCACCGCAAGGGATGTCATCTCCAGATCGTCGCGGTGCGTCCGCGTATACTTTGTTATTGCAAGCGGCAGTAGAATCGCCCCGAACGCTGACGCAAAAAGTACTCGCCGCCACAATGGCCTGGCAACCCGGCAGAACCGCAGAAGCAGCACAAGCGCATAGTACCCGGCAACGAACCACCCGCCGACCTCGCCGATCCGCACCTCCGAAAACCCCACGTCCGCCAGAAGCCTCACCGCCGCCGCAAACCCTTCCGACAAGAGCGACAGCACCAGCCCCAAGGCAAGTGCTGCCGTGGGCAGCACCGCCGTCAGCAGTATCTTCGCAAACCCCAATACCAGAATCCCCCACACAAACGGAAACACAAGAACCGTCCACACGCTCGCCAACGGCCCGATGGTGCCAAAATGATACAGCAGCACCCCCGACCCCCCAAGCCATGCCGCTAATCCTACCGCAAACAGATCCACCACCCACGTCAGAGCCCCCATGAGTCGGACAGCCCACGACGCCTTCACGCGCGCATACAAACGATCCGCTGTCTGCTCCAGCATCCAGTTGGCAATCGGACGCTGAAACAAAATAATCCCCAAAACCGTTGCGTACGACAACTGCCACCCCGCCGTAAACACATCCGTTGGCCGTATCAGCAGCCCCGCGATCACCGCAATCGCCAACGTATTCAGCGGCTGTGCACGCCGCCCGAACAGAATCGACAAGAAGAACACCCAGCAGATAATCGCCGCCCGCAGAATCGGTGCTCGCAGCGGCACAATCGAAACGTACAGTGCGATCAACAGAACGCACACCGCCGCCCGCCGCCGGCGCGACAGGCCGGTGAACCGCAGCAGCCGCCACCCGGTCATTGACAATATTCCCAGGTGCATCCCGGACAGGCTGATGAAGTGTGCCAGCCCCGTCCTTTGAAACGCATCCGCCGTCTCGATGTCGATACCGGTTCTCTCACCTAACAGCAGCGCCGCCAACATCGGCGCTGCCTCGTCCTCCGCAAGAATCTCATCCAGAAGCGCCTTCGACGTCTTCTCGCGAAGACGCACCAGGGCCGTCGCAACCGCCCGCCGCGACGTCTGCTCAACCGGCGTGATGGCATCCGTCGACTCGACTGCCGCCGCAACATAAACATTCCGCCTCCGCATGGACTCCTTCAGATCGAACTGCCCCGGATTGAGTGCTTCCCCGAACCCATCCAGCCAGCATTGCACCTCAACGCAGTCGCCCGGCCGAAGATATGCCGCATCTGCCGGCGCTTGCACAAGAATCACACCCGACGCCTCCACCCAGCCATCCCGCCCCTTGACCCCGTTCACTCGAAGATAGAACCGGCACCCCGCCTCCATCCAGTGATACCGCCCGAACTTCCACAACCCCGCATCATCCGCCGCAGGCACGGTATGCACCGTTCCTCGCACAGTCGCCAGCACACGTCCATGCTGCACCAGGCTCCGAACGTCGTCGCCTGGCGGCTGATAGTAAATCTTAAGCCGAACCGCCCCCAAACAGAAAGATGCCAGACAAGCCGCCGCCGCCGCGGAATACAGCCGTTTACGGTCCCGCAGTATCAGGGAACCTGCCGCCGTCGTAACTGTCAAAAAACCAACGGCCGCCGGGAACCAGTGCCCGCCGGTGCGTGTGTTTTCCGCCGCGATCCCCGCGATAAACGCCGCCGCCGGCAGCAGCAGGGGGTAATAAGCAAACAGACCGCCCACGCCGGCTGTGCGTTCCGCAGTCCGAGCGTCCAATAATTTAAGTTGCCGTCTAACCGGGTCCACGGGCGGCCTCCCACAGGATGACGTGAGTTATTGTATGGCTTCAGGAGCATTTTGCGAGAGAAAATCGCCCCAGTTGCACCAAGCTCCAGCCGCACAAAGGCCTGTATTAGAGGACCTCCGCCAGGCCGCTGATCGGCCCCGCGCTGCGGGCTGTCCCGGCGACACAAAGCAGAACATTGGTCAGACACGATGCGAATCGTTATAATGAATGGCGCTCACAGCCGATAAACGCTGATAGCAAAGGGTGCGATTTTGCAGGACTTCCGTCACAAGCTTCTTGAATGGACCGATTCGGCCGCTGAAATCTACACGCTGTTGACTCGCCTTACCCTCAGCGAGGACGCCGCGGCACAACTGCTTCTTCAGTTGCTTGCCGAACTGCGGCGTTCACCGCGTTTCGCGCAGGCCGCCAGTGCCCGCGTTTTCGCGCATCGGGCCGCAATCGTTTTAGCCTTCGACTGGCGCCGTGCCCGCCGGCATCAGCCCATCCGCCTCGACGACGGCGCACAAAGGCCGGGCGTCGATGACTCAGCAACCGCCGACCACGTCCCGCAGGAAGAACTCGAGGACGTGCTCAATGCCATCGGCCTCCTCCGCAAGCGCCCCCGCGAGGTCATCGTCATGCGCTACATCGAGCAGCGTTCCTATGATGACATCGCACGGCGGCTTGGAATCACCTCCAGCCACGTGAGCACCGTCTGCCACCGTGCGCGACAGCGCTTGCAGACCCTTATCAATCGCGACGCCGCACCAGGCTGTGCATGTAACGAACGCAAACTCCTGCGCCGACTGCAAGCCCTGTCGCAGATCGAGCCGACATTGAAGAAAACCGAAGATGCCGTCAGGAACCTCCGCTCGGCCGCCGAGCAGATCGGTGACGCACAGCCGCCACGCGCCTTTCTCACGCCGCGCCGCCTCGCTGTCGCGTCTGCCGTCGTTCTCTGCATCCTCACAATCATCGCCGCCGCCTTGCTATGGAATCCGACCCCGGCTCCAACCGACAAGACCGCAGACATCACGCCCACACCCGCCGCCCCATCCCCGTCCGATTCCACCCCAAAGACTGCCAAACCGGCCGCGCCTGTCACCAGCTCCAAGCCGACAAAGACAACCACTCCTGAGATTAAGGAGGAACTCCGGCAAATCGTCGCACTCGCCGACAGCGGCGACGTCGACGGCCTTCTCAAGACGCTCGACCGGGCCAGTTTCGCCGGAAAATTGGCCGCTGCCGCATATCTGGCCGATATTGGCGACGAACGTGCTATCACCCCGCTCCTGGACATCGGCCTGACATGGTACGGCACAGACAGTGACAATCCCTTCGCCGCTGCCGCCGCCAGGATTCAGGATCGCCTTGCCCGTGACAATGCTCCCGTCGACCAGTCTGCCGCCGACGCCGAAACCGATAAGACAAGCCCCGCCTCCGCCTTCAAGGAACTCGTACATGTCCACTGCGTGCAGGAAACAGAGTTCGCCGGCGGCATAGTGCTTAAGACCGAGACATGGATCAAGCTGCCCGACTGCATTCGCTGCGACGATGACGAGACCGGCCGGACTGTAATCGACAACGGCACACAGCGGCTCACCCTCAACACGCGTGAGCAGCAGGCCCGTTTGTCCGAGTCCCAAAAACAGTCCCAGCCGCCTCGCGACCACCCGCTGATCCGGCAGATCGAAATCTGGCGAGGCCGCACACAGCACCCCGATGTCACCTTGACGAAAATCGACGCCGAGTGCACCGAACAAACGCTGGTTTACTCCCTCGAGCAGGGCGGCGAAGATCCTTCACAAGGTAAACTCTGGCTCGACCTCGCCGGCATGCTGCCCACCCGGCTCGAACTCCGACCGGCAGGGGGGCCCAATCCTGCGTACTGGCGAGCAAAGCGAGTGACGTTCGACTATCAACCCATCGCCGACACGGTCTTTGCCCTGAGAATCCCGGAAGGCTACACCGATCTGGCCAAACAGAAAAGGGCCTTCCAGGGCCACGTAATCGACGCAGAAGGCAGACCCATTCCCAATGCCGCCGTTGGCGTCAAGTCCTTTGCGCAGGAACTCGTCGGCCGCACCAACGAAGACGGCTTCTTCACCATCGACATCCCCGCGGGCAAGCCTGCATTGTTGTCCCCCGTGGCAATCTGGGCAACACTGCCCGACACCCCCGACTTCATCGGCTGGACGTTGCTCCAGAGCGATACCGACAAGAACAGGTACGCCCTCGGACTGAATGGCGAAATCCCCGGCGACCCCGGCACGGTCGCCGTCGCCTCGGATCAAACGGGCTGGTGCAGTGGCGCCTCCAACGTGGTCATAGTGATGGAACCTGCCGGCCGCATAACCGGCACGGTCTCCGACACCACAGGCGACCCGCTTGCTGGTGCAGCCGTCGAAGTCCGCTTCGAACCGGCGGGTAGAAGGTTCCCCAACTATCCCTATGAATGTGTCTGGGCCACGCGGGCCGTCACAAACGAGCAGGGCGTCTACCAAGTCGGTTACCTTCCGCCCCTCTGGAAAGGCTGCTGCTGGCACGTCAGTGCTGCCGCGGAAGGCTTCGTTGGGCAGGCGGACGTGATCGTAAGCGATGGTCCTCTCGACACCATGACCGTCAATCTGCAGTTACAACCGGCCGTCGTGACAATACGCGGCGTTCTGAAGAACGATCTCGGCGTTCCGCTGCCGGATCGGCCCGTCTGTGCCCTCGTCGGCGGCCTGCGATACGCAGCATGTGCCGCAAGAACCGACGCCGCCGGCCGGTTCGAGCTGAAAAACTGTCCCGATGCGCTCGGCCTTGGCGTCCTGGCGCTCCTCGAAATCGATTCGCGCACAGCCGACCGCACCAGCCCCTTCCGATCCTATCCCGACCAGGCGGCGGACGTACCCTACGAACCCGGCCGCACGGACTACTACGTCGAAATCATCGTCCCCTCGCAGTAAGAACGCCCCAACCATCACCGCAGGTAATTGACTCGTACTGAAGGCCGTTTCATCTCGTATTTCTCACGCGTGATTATGCCTTTGAGCTGAAATGGCAATGAAAAAGAGGATTGCGCCAGGCCATCGTCAGTGTCCTTGTTGAGCGTCACCAAAATTCGTGCTGATTGGTGTGCATTCGTGGCTTTGGTAACGGCGGCCTTTTGCCTGTCCGTTCGTAGCTTTGGCCGTGGCTGTGTGCCTATCGCGTCTTCTCTGCGATCAGCGAACGCGCCCGCTCCTGCCATGCCGCCAACCCGTTCTGCACAAAATAATCGAACGACTCATCGGTCACCAACTCCCCCAAAATCGCCTTGCGGTCTGCCGCATCCTCCACAAGCGCGATAATCTGCTTGCGGGCGGCGTCCAGCGCATCGACAAACTCCCCATGCTGCTCCGTGAACATCTCCTCCAGTTTCCTCCGCAGATGCCCCGCATACGCCGGGCACTTCCCGTCTGTTCCGATGGCGATCTGAAGCGACCCCCGCTCGACCACGGCAGGCACATAAAAATCGCAGAACTCCGGCTCATCGACCACGTTGCACAGCACCTCCAACTGCTGGCAGTCCTTATAGATCTGATGATTCAGAACCGCGTCGTTCGTCGCCGCAATCGCAAGAACAGCCTCCGCCAGGTAATCCTTGGAATACGCGCTTAGAATCAGTTCGATATTCGCCCCGCTGCACGCCTCCTCGAACGTCTTTGTCGCATGCTCCGCAACCACCACCACGCGTGCCCCCGTCGCGCTCAGCGACAGCACCTTCCGCGCGGCCACCGCGCCCGCCCCGATGACGACCACGCGCCGACCGTTCAAATCAAGATAGATGGGATATTTTGACATACTCCCTTTATACCCGCCCCCTCCGCGTATGCAAGTAGCAAAATCCTCGCCCCGATGCCTTTAAGTCGGCAAGCGGCAAGCCGCAAATAAGGCCCATAGTGGTCGCCTATATAGCTCATCGCTTTTTCACGCCGTCTGTCGCCGTTTTTGACTCGCCATCACCGCCGCGGATCGCTAAAATGCCCGTGTGGCTCCAATGCGGACAGGCACTTACATGGATAAAATAATACAACTTCAGACACCGCTGACCGATGCAATGGTTGAATCGCTGGGGGCAGGCGACGAAGTCCTGATCAGCGGAACGGTTTACGCCGCCAGGGACATGGCCCACAAGCGCCTGTGTGCGCTGCTCGACCGGCACGAGGACCTGCCGATCGACCTGCACGGGGCGGTCATATACTTCGTAGGCCCGACGCCTGCCGCGCCTGGCCGCCCGATAGGGTCCGCCGGGCCGACAACGTCGTCGCGAATGGACGCCTTCAGCCCCAGGCTCATCGCTGCCGGCCTGAAGGGCATGATCGGCAAGGGCTATCGAAGCGACGCTGTCCGCCGGGCCTTAGAGGAGTATCGCGCCGTACACTTCGCCGCAATCGGCGGGGCGGGTGCACTCCTCAGCAGGCACATCGTCGCCTCGGAGATCGTCGCATGGGAAGACCTCGGCGCCGAAGCACTCCGCCAGCTCGTGCTGCGCGATTTCCCGGCCATCGTAGCTTACGATGCCCATGGCAGCAGTGTATATGAAGCAGGACTCAAATAAATGAAAGTTGCAATTGCAGGTCTGATGCAGTCGGGCAAGAGTACGCTGGTCTCCGCCATAAGTGGAAAGCCCGTGCCCCCGCCCGGCGCCGTAGCCATAGAAGAAGTCGTCGTTCCGGTGCCTGATGAGCGCCTCGACTGGCTGACCGAACTGTACAAACCGAAAAAGACCGTCCACGCAACCATCGACTGTCTCGACCTGCCCGGCATGTCCTTCGCCGACGAACACACGCGAGCCGCCGCCAGGCGTCTCTTCAACCAGGTCCGCACCGTCGACATGTTCGTCATCGTCGTCCGGGCCTTCGACGGAGCCACTGACCCCGCCGCATCCCTCTCCGATATCCGCACCGAGTTCCTGCTCTCCGACCTCGAACTGGTCGCCACGCGAATCGAACGCCTTGAAAAGCAGATCCACAAGCCCACAAAGACCCAGGCCCATGACAAGGCCGAACTGGCGGTCCAGTTGAAGCTCCAGGAGGCCCTCGAATCCGAAAAGCCTGCCTGCGCCGTCATCAAGGACGAGGCGGAACTGGACCTGGTCAAGTCCCTGGGCCTTCTTACGCTCAAGCCCATCATGATCGTCGTCAACGTCGGCGAAGACCGCCTCGGCGAAGAGGTCGACCTGGGCGACGCTGCCGGAGGAGCCGAGGTGATCACCCTCTGTGCCGCCATCGAAAGCGAACTGGCCCAGCTCGACCCCGCCAGCCGCCGCGAGTTCATGGCCGACATGGGAATCGCCGAGCCCGCCGCCAAGCGCTTCGTCCAGAGCTGCTACCGCACCCTCGGCCTCATCAGCTTCCTTACCGTCGGCAAGGACGAAGTCCGGGCCTGGCCCATTCGGCAGGGCACCTCCGCCCACGACGCCGCCGGCAAAGTCCACAGCGACATCAAGCGAGGTTTCATCCGCGCCGAAACCATCGCCTACGACGACATCCGGGAACTCGGCGACGAAAAAGCCTGCAAGGCCGCCGGCAAAGTCCGCCTCGAAGGAAAGTCCTACATCGTCCAGGACGGCGACATAATAAACTTCCGCTTCAACGTCTAACGGCCGTAACACACCCCCGCACGCGAGATGTGTACGTAGGACTTGGTTACAGCTCCGCCCGCACAGGCACCGGAAACCTTGGCAGGAGGAAAACATTGGCTCTCCCCGCCGTTTGGCGGTAGAATCCCGACTTCGACAGCAGATCATGTTATGTGACATATGAGGGAAACCACATGAAAGCACAGGTTCTGACGGGTATCGGCATGATGGAAATGAGAGAGGTCGCCGATCCGGTGATTAAACACGATAAGGATGTCCTCCTGAAGATCAATAAGGTCGGCGTCTGCGGCAGCGACGTCCACTACTACGAGACCGGCCGCATCGGCTCGCAGATCGTCAATTACCCCTACATTGTCGGCCACGAATGCTGCGCCACCGTAGTTGAAGTCGGCCCCGCCGTCACCCGCGTCAAGCCCGGCGACGCCATCGTTGTCGATCCCGCCGCATGGTGCGACGAATGCGACCAGTGCCGCATGGGCCGCGAAAACACCTGCCGCAACCTCAGCTTCCTCGGCACCCCCGGCCAGGCCTCCGGCTGCCTGACCGAATACATCGTCATGCCCGAAAAGAGCTGCTTCCCGACACACAACGCCATAACGCTCGACCAGGCCGTTCTCTGCGAACCCTTCGCCATCGGTGTCTACGCCGTCAAGGGTTCGCCCGCGGCCCCCGGCGCCAAAATCGCCATCCTCGGCAGCGGCCCCATCGGCCTTAGCTGTCTCGCCGCCGCAAAGGCAAAAGGCATCGACACCATCTACATGACCGACCGTATCGACCAGCGCCTCGCCGTAGCCACCGCGGCCGGCGCAACCTGGACCGGAAACCCCGACCGCGAGAATATCGTCGAAGCCATCGACTCCAGCGAGCCCACCGGCATCGACGTCGTCTACGAATGTGCCGGCCAGCAGGAGACTCTCAACCAGGCCGTCGAACTCCTCCGCCCCGGCGGCACCCTCATGATCATCGGCATCCCCCGTACCGAACAGGTTTCCTTCAGCATCGACCGGCTCCGCAGAAAGGAAATCACCGTCATCAACGTCCGCCGCCAGAACCGCTGCACTCAGGAAGCCATCGACCTCATCGCCTCCGGAAAGGCTTCTGTCGACTTCATGATCACGCACCGTTTCCCCTTCGACCGCTCCGCAGAAGCCTTCGAACTCGTCGCCGGCTACCGCGACGGCGTGGTTAAGGCCCTCATCGAGGTCGCCGACGCATGAAAACCGCCGCCGTCATCAGTATCGGCAACGAACTCCTCACGGGCGAAACCGTCGACACCAACGCCCCCTGGCTCTGCGCCGAACTCCGCGCCTGCGGCATCCCCGCCGTCAGCGTCACCGCCGTCGGCGATGACGAATCGGCCATCATCGCCGCCCTCCAGCACGCCGCCGACCGTGCCGACGTCCTCATCCTCACAGGCGGCCTCGGCCCGACCGGCGACGACCTCACGCGCAGCGCCCTTGCCGCCTTCCTCGGTTCAAAACTCGAATTTCACCAGCCCCTCCTCGACCACATCGCCGCCTTCTTCGCCAGCCGAAACCTCCAAATGCCCGACACAAACAGACTCCAGGCTTACCTCCCCGCCGGTACAACCCCCATCCCCAACGAAACCGGCACCGCCCCCGGCATCCTCGCCGAACATCGCGGTAAACTCATCGCCTGCCTCCCCGGCGTTCCCTCCGAAATGAAGCAAATGTTCGTCGACCACCTCAAACCCCACTGCAAAAGCCTCGCCGCCGACCAGCACCTCGTCACCCGCAAACTCATGTGCTGCGGCCTGGGCGAATCCGCCATCGCCCAGATGCTCGGACCCCGCATGGACCGCAGCCGCAACCCCCTCGTTAACACAACCGCCTCCGCCGGCATCGTCACCATCTACGTCGTTGCCTCTGCCCCCGACCGCTCAACCGCCGAACAACTCGCCGATGCCGAAACCGCCGCAGTCCGCGACACCCTCGGCCCCGCCGTCTACGGCCGCGACGACCAGACCCTCGCCGAAGTCGTCGGCCAGATGCTCGCCGAACGCGGCAAGACCCTCGCCATCGCCGAATCCTGCACTGGCGGCCTCATCGCCAAGCTCATCACCGACGTCCCCGGCTCCAGCCGGTACTTCAAATGTGGCTGGGTCACCTATGCCAACGAAGCCAAGATCCGCGACCTCAACGTCCCCCCGCAAACCATCGAACAACACGGCGCCGTCTCCGAACCAGTCGCCCTCGCCATGGCCCGGGGCGCCAAGGCCAGGGCCGCCGCCGACTACGCAATCGCCACGACCGGCATAGCCGGCCCCACCGGCGGCACATCCGAAAAGCCCGTCGGTCTCGTCTACATCGCACTCGACACCCCAGGCGGCCCATCTTGCCGCCGCCTCCTCTTCCCAACCTCACGCCGGAACATGCGACTGCGAACCGCGCTGGCCGCCCTCGACATGCTCCGCCTCGAATTGTGAATTGACGAAACATGGGTAATCTGTTATAATATTGACGTCTGGGGTTGCCCCTTTTAAACTGGCAGGTACATGGCACAAAAGCGTAAACATCTGGGCGAGATTCTTTATAAGAACAAGCTTGTCGACAAGCCTACTCTTATTAAGGCCATCAAGAAATCCAGAGCCGACAACAAGCGCCTCGGCGAAACACTCGTCGCCATGGGCGTCGTCTCCGAGGACGTCATCACCAAAGCCCTCGCCAAGCAGTTCGGCCTCCCCTATGTCGACCTCGACGAAACCACCATCCCCGCAAACGCCCAGAAACTCATCCCGGAAGAGCTGATCAAGAAACATTTCGTCCTGCCGCTCGGCATGGAAGACGGTCGCCTTAAAATCATTATCAGCGACCCAATGGATCTGGATCTCCTCGATCTCCTCCGTTTCCGCCTCAACAAAGAACTCGATTGTCACCTCGCCAGCCCCACCAAGATCCGAACCCACATACTCCACACTATGGACCAGGTCCGCAGCAGCATCGACGCCACGGCCGCCGAACTCACCGCTGCGGGCCACGCCATCGAGGCGGAAATCCGCCGTGCCCAGGCCTCCGAGCAGGAAGACGACGGCCCCATCATCCGGCTCGTCAACCTCATCATCGACGAGGCCGTCCGCCTGCGAGCCAGCGATATTCACATCGAACCTATGGCCGACCGTGTCCGCGTCCGCTACCGCATAGATGGCGTCTGCGTCGAGCGGGACAACATCCCCAAGAGCATGCAGGCGCCCCTCATCGCCCGTATCAAAATCCTCTCCGGCATGGACATCTCCGAACGCCGCCTTCCGCAGGACGGCCGTATCAAGCGCGTCATCGACGGCTCCGATATCGACTTCCGTGTCTCCTGCCTCCCCGGCTACCACGGCGAAAGCACCGTCCTCCGTATTCTGCGGCCCGAATCCGTCAACATCGGTATCCAGGCGCTGGGCTTCGAACACGACGACTACGAGACCTTTTGCAACATAATCAAGCGGCCCAACGGCATTTTCCTCGTAACAGGGCCTACCGGCAGCGGCAAAACCACCACCCTGTACGCCGCCCTCAAGGAACTCAACCGCCCCGACCGCAAGATCATTACCGCCGAAGACCCCGTAGAATACAACGTCAGCGGCATCAACCAGTGCCAGGTCCGCACTGAGATCGACCTCACGTTCGAGAAGATCCTCCGGGCCATGCTGCGTCAGGCCCCCAACATCATCCTCATCGGTGAAATTCGTGACGGCCTCGTCGCAGACATCGCCATCCAGGCCGCACTCACGGGCCACCTCGTCTTCAGTACGCTCCACACCAATGACGCGCCCAGCGCCATCACACGTCTCATCGACATGGGCGTTAAACCCTTCCTGGTTGCAAGCTCCATCCAGGCCATCATGGCCCAGCGGCTCGTCCGGGTTATCTGCGAAAACTGCAAGACTATCGACCCGAATCCCGATCCACACTATCTGCGACTCCTCAGAATCACGCCCGAAGAGCTCAAAGACCGCCCCATATACAAGGGCGCCGGCTGTCCAAGGTGCCAGAACACCGGATACAGGGGCCGGCTCGCCATTTTCGAACTGCTCGAAATGAACAACCAGATCCGCGAACTGGCCTTCGCCAGAGCACCCGCATCCGAACTCCGTAAGGCCGCCAGAAACAGCGGCATGAAAACCCTTCTTGAGGATGGCAGGCGGAAGGTCTTCAAGGGTGTCACAACCTGCGACGAGGTCGCAAGGGTGTCCCAGGCGGAGGGCCTGGTCATCGACGTGTAATGCCGAGAGAGGGTGGGTATGCTGCAAGTCGTTGAAGGCTTGTCACTTACGATTTTCACGTTTAGGGCTCTGGCCCGAAGTCAGTACAAACGTTGAGGAAAAATATGGGTTCACTTCATATCGATAGATTGCTTGAAGCCTGCATCAAGATGGGCGGATCGGATATCCACCTTGTCGTTGGCAGGCCCCCCGTACTGCGAATTCACGGCCGCCTGCGCTCCCTCGACACGAAGGTCCTTGAGCCGGACGACACCGTCTCCCTCATGAAAAGTATCACACCCGAGAAAAATCAGCAGGAAATCCAGGAAGAGGGCGGCACCGACTTTGGTTTCGCATTCGGCGATGCGGGGCGTTTCCGAACAGCAGTCTTTCGCCAGAAAGGCCACCTCTCACTGGTTCTGCGGCTTATACCGTCCGAACTGCTCAGTTTCGAAAAGATCGGCCTGCCCAAGATCTGTGCCGCCCTGTGCCGCCGCCCCCGAGGCATGTTTCTGGTCACCGGGCCTACAGGCAGCGGCAAGACAACAACCCTTGCAAGCATGATCAACTACATCAATGAGAACCTCGACCGCCACATCATCACCGTTGAGGAACCCATTGAGTACTACCATGTCCACAAGAAATCCATTGTCAACCAGCGAGAAGTGGGCATAGACGTCCCCTCCTTCTCCGAGGCCCTGAGGCGATCCCTGCGGCAGGACCCCGACGTCATTCTCGTGGGTGAATTGCGAGACCTCGAGACGATAGAAGCCGCCATCACTGCCGCTGAAACAGGCCACCTGGTGTTCGGAACCCTCCATACTACGGGCTGCCAGGGCACCATCAACCGTATCATCGACGCCTTCCCCGTCAATCAGCAGGAGCAGATTCGGGTCCAGTTGAGCACCAACCTCATTGCCGTGCTCAGCCAGACGCTTTGCCCCCTCAAGGTCGGTAAAGGACGCGTCGCCGCATACGAGTTCATGGTCGTCACGCCGGCTATTGCGAACCTCATACGGGAAAACAAAACTTACCGCATTGAGTCGAGTATCCAAACCGGCAAAAAGTTTGGTATGCAGTTGCTGGACGATCACCTGTGGGAACTCTACGATGCTGATCGCATCAGTCTCGAAGAAATGCTTGACAAAGCCCGCCAGCCCAGTGCTCTTCTCGAAAAAGCCGAAAAGAAAGCCGGCCGTTCGGTGGAAGGCCCCAAGCTGGACGAGGACTTCGGCCCACTTCTGAAAACGTAAACAGACTTCGCAAAACAATCCCCGGCAGGGGGGTTGCAGCGAAGAAAAGCGCCTCGTATGCAGGGTGTCTAAGGTGTTTTTTTGCCTGTCCGTGCAGTTTTTTGCGGTCGTCAAGTCAGACGCCGCCAACGCGTGCCGTCGCCGCCAAAAAGCTGTAAACCGCGGCTGAAACGCCGTGGCGGCCGCGAAGAACGGGGCGAGTTGGTCTCGTATACCAAGTGTCTATAGCATTGTCTTCTTGTAATGCGGCCGATATCGTGCTATAATAAGGGTGTAACGGCCGAAAGGTCCTCTATGTCGGGGTGAAACTGATGGGAAAGATGCCGCCTGCCAACCAGTTGAAGGGCCGCCAGTTAGGGCGAATCCTGCTCAAAATGGGGTTGTTGACCAGAGATAAAGTCAATGAGTGCCTCGAAATCCAGCAAAGACGTGGTGGCGGCGTCAAGCTCGGCCAGATATGCCTCGAAAAGGGTCTCATCAAGAAGAAGGATCTTCAGGCGGCACTCGCCGGCCAGCGCGGCATGGAATGTGTCGAACTGGACAGCATGGAAATCCCCAAGGCAGTCCTTGACCTCGTGCCCGCCCAGATGGCCAAGACCTACAAGGTCATTCCGCTTACCTTCGATGACCACAAGAACCTGCTGACCATCGCGATGGACAATCCGGACAACTTCCGCGCCACCGATGACCTCGGCACCCTCCTCGGCTACACCATCGAGGCAAAGATCGCCGATCCCGACGCGCTGGACATGGCCATCAACAAGTATTATGCGGAAGAGGACTCCAGCCTCAATGAACTCATCGGCGAAATCGAGGGCGATGCCTCGCTGACGGAGTTTCAGGGCCGCGACCAGAGTATCGACCTTGACGAACTCAAGGAGCTTGCCGAATCCAACCCCGTCAAGAAACTGCTCAATCTCGTTCTCCTTCAGGCCATTCGCGACAAGGCCTCCGACATCCATTTTGAACCCTTTGAAAACGAATTCAAGATGCGCTACCGTATCGACGGCGTCCTCTATGAAATGATACCTCCGCCCAAGCACATCGCCGTCGCCCTGAGTTCCCGCATCAAGGTTATGGCCAACCTCGACATCGCCGAACGCCGGCTCCCGCAGGACGGCCGTATCCCGCTCGTCGTCGGCGGAAATCCCGTCGACCTGCGCGTCAGCGTTCTGCCCACAATGTTCGGTGAAAGCGTCGTGCTTCGTGTGCTCGACCGCAGCATGGTCGAGCTTAGCCTCGATATCCTTGGCCTGCGCGAACGCGAAATGAAGATGGTGGAGCAGTTGATCCGCAAACCCAACGGCATCATCATCGTAACCGGACCCACCGGCAGCGGCAAGACGACTACCCTCTATTCAGCCCTTAAGGAACTCAACGACGTCGAAACCAAAATCATCACCACCGAAAACCCCGTCGAATACGATATCGACGGCTTGATCCAGGTGCAGATTCGACCTGAAATCGGTCTCACCTTTGCAAGGTGCCTCCGATCCATCCTGCGTCAGGACCCCGACGTCGTAATGGTCGGTGAAATCCGTGACCTCGAAACCGCCCAGATTGCCATTCAGGCCTCGCTGACCGGTCACCTCGTGTTTACGACCGTCCACACCAATGACGCACCCAGCACTCTGGCCCGTCTTATAGACCTGGGACTCGAAACGTTCCTTATTACCGCAACACTGGAAGGCGTCATCGCCCAGCGACTCGTACGCCGCATCTGCCTCAACTGCAAGACCGCCTTCGAGCCCACCGAGGAAATGCTCATGGAAGTGGGCCTCACGCCTGACGATGTCGGCGATAAGCAGTTTTATTACGGCCGCGGCTGTGAACTCTGCAACAACACCGGCTACAAGGGGCGAATCGGCATCTACGAAATCATGCTGCTGACGGATGAGATGCGGGAACTGATCATGAACAAAGCCTCGACCAACGTGCTGCGCGAGGCCGCAAGACGAAACGGCATGAGAACACTGCGGGAGAACGGACTTGCCCTCGTCTTCGACGGCATCACGACCATCGAGGAGGTCGTGCGCGAAACCCTTGCCGCGGAGGATTAACAACGCGCCGCTGCAGGCGGCGATTCAAACCGTCGTGCACAACGGTGGATAAGAGTGGTGAAAAATGCTAACAAAAGGGCAACCTGTATGAGGCGGCCGGCAGTGCCGAAGTCTGCTTGCCCGCGGACCAGGCCCAATGCCGCCCGGAGGTGATTGAAATGCCGGTATTCCAATATCGAGCACTGGATGCCAATGGCAAGGAAGTCAAGGCCGAAATCGAGGCCCTCAGCAACAAGGAAGCCATCAGCAAAATACGCAACAAAGGACTCTTCCCCACAAAGGTCCGCGCCAAGACCGCCGGAAAGAAAGTCGAGGTCGACGCAAAGGCCGCCGCACCGCGAAGACGCAAGAAGACCGGCAAGGTCAAAGTCAAGCACGTCTGCCAGTTCGCCCGCCAGCTCTCGACGCTCCAGGACGCGGGCCTGGCCATCCTCAGGTCGCTCCGCATCCTCGAGCAGCAGCAGAAAAAAGGCAATCTCAAGACCATCATCAGTATGGTCGGCGACGACATCGAAGGCGGCGCCACGCTCTCCGAGGCCATGAGCAAGCACCCCAAGTGCTTCGACCGCCTCTTCGTCAACATGATCGCCGCCGGTGAGGTCGGCGGCGTGCTCGACATCACCCTGGCGCGTGTCGCCGACTTCATGGAAAAATCCCAGCGCCTTAAACGCAAGATCAGAGGCGCCATGGTCTATCCCGTCGTCGTCATGAGCGTTGCGCTGCTCATCGTGCTGGGCCTGATGATCTTCATCATTCCCACCTTCGCACAGGTGCTCAACGATATGACCGACGGCGAAGAGGGCCTGCCCTGGCTCACGCAGCAGCTCCTCAACCTCAGCGGCTGGCTGACCGGCAGAAAGGGCCTCAATGCCCTCATACTCGTTGTCACTCCGTTTGTTATCATCTCCTTCTTCAAGCTCGTCCGACAGTTCCGCGCCGGCCGCTACGCACTTGACTGGACCAAACTCCACCTGCCTGTCGTCAGGCAGCTCGTCTACAAAACCTCCGTGGCCCGGTGGACGAGAACGCTGGCCACACTCATCCACGCCGGCGTACCCATCCTCGAAGCGCTCAACATTACACGCGATACGTCGGGCAACGAAATCTACGCCACCATGCTGGGCAAGGTCCATAACGCCATCCGGCAGGGCGATACCTTTGCCAACCCGCTCCGCCAGTCCAAGACCGTCGATGCTATCGTTGTCAACATGGTCGACGTCGGTGAGGAAACCGGCGACATGGACAAAATGCTTGAAAAAATCGCCAACAACTACGACGAGGAGGCCGACGTCCTGGTCTCCTCCATGATGAGCCTGCTGGAGCCGATCATGATTCTGTTCCTGGGCTTGATGGTCGGCACCATCGTCATCGCAATGTTCCTGCCGATGATCAAGATGATTACCGTGATGATGTAGGGGCCCGGCATATCGTGCCCCTGTGATACGTGAAGCGATGCCGGCGACGGGCCGGTGGCTTCGGTACGAGGGTGAAAGGTTTGAAAAACCAGGAGAAACGATGCTTTTTGAAAGGAAAGGTTCGATGGAAAAGAAAACGGTGTTGAAAAGGCCCGCATTTACGATCGTGGAGCTGCTCACGGTCATGGCCGTCATTGCCCTGTTGATCGGGCTGTTGGTGCCTGCCCTGGCCCTTGTTCAGGATCATGCCCGTGAACTCAAGCAGCGGGCACAGTTTCACGCTATAGAGGTGGGCATCGACATGTTTGTCGCCGAGGCCAAGTACGGCACATATCCGCCTTCCTCGGAAAACGCGCTGATGGCAACGCCTGATCCCCGGCTCGGACCCGATCCGTACAACTACGGCGGCGCGCTCAAACTGGCTGAGGCCATGGTCGGTCTCGACCTGCTCGGCTATCACCCGGACTCCAGCTTCCGTTCCGACGGCATAACGACCGATGCGACCGGCGCCCCCGTCACTGTCTATTACCCGCCGTACCAGCAGGTGAATCGTCAAACCTTAGACGCTCGTACCGATACCTTTGTCGAACTGGAGAACGCTAACGCCTTCCGGCTTGGCGAAATCTACCAGAACCTCCAGCCCACAGGCTGGACGGGCGGCAATGTGTTCAAGCCCGACGGCGCCAACGAATACAGTAACTACGTTCTCTGCGACGTCTTTGCCAAGAGACGCCACAGCGGCAAGAAGACCGGTATGCCCATCCTTTACTACCGTGCCCGCACTGAGTGGTACATGCAGGTCTGGGACGACCAGGCGGGCATCGACGACGACATTTACTATTATCCTGACAACGAGGCGCTGCTCCGTCTGGGAACGCCTGACGACATCAACGTGCGTCACCCGCTGGCCGACGATATGGACGATTTCATGGACTTTGAAGCAATGATTCTCAATCCGCAGGTCAGCACGATCAGGCGTCCCTACCGCGCCGGCTCATACATCCTGATCTCCGCCGGCAAGGACGGCCTCTACGGCACGGGCGACGACATCACCAACTTTGACAAGAACGAATAGCGCGACGTCCGCGCAAAAGCAGCGACCCCTCCTCCGCGTCAGGGCCCGCGTGCCCGACCCGCCGCGGCGGCAGGGGGCCTGCCCGGCGCAGACGGTCTCGAGACTCTTCCAAAGGCGGTGTTTCAGGTAGCGTAAATGAAAATGCCTCGACGGAAAAACGGGTTTTCACTCACCGAGATGCTCGTGGCGGTAGCCATCCTCCTCGTGCTCATGGGCGCCCTGCTGGCCTTCGGCAGACGCCTCAGACGCCAGAGCGAGGAGACACTCTGCCGATCCACCATCGACCTCCTCGTCGCCGCCGTCGAACAGTACTACGACTTCCACGAAGCTTTCCCGCCCATGTTCGTATCGGTAACGCCGCCGCAGCCGGTATTGTCACCCATCGAAAGCCTGTATAACCGACTCTGTTCGCTGCCTCAGTCGCGCGTCCTCTGCCAGAAAATTGAAAAATCGTTCATCGGCGACACCAACAACAACGGCGCCCTTGAGTTTCTCGACCCCTGGGGCCAACCGCTTCTGTACAATTACGAGCCCGGCGACACCTTTCCAGATATCTTCTCCGCCGGGCCCGACAAGACGCCCGGCACCGCCGACGATATCACCGCCAATTAACCCGGCCAAAGCCGACGAAAGGAAAATAAACGTGAGGAACAAAAAAATGAAACCAACCGGCCAAACTCACAAACGCGGCTTCACCATCATCGAACTCCTGGTTGTCATCGCCATCATCTCGCTCCTCGTCGGCCTCCTTACCCCCGGCATCAGCATGATGACCAAATCCGCACGAACCCTCAAGCAGAAAAGCATCTTCCACGGCTACGAAACCGGCCTCGAACTCTTCCGAAAAGACTTCGACTACTATCCCCCCTCCGCCCTGGAGACCAACGCCTTCGGCGACACCGGCAAGTACGTCACCGGCGCACAGCACCTCGCCGAAGCCCTCATGGGACGCGACCTCGAAGGCTTCGACCCCAAATCCAGATGGTGCGACGAGACCGAGCCCACCGGCCCCACAGGCGCCTATGGCCCCGGAAGCATCAACCGCCGAAAAGAACCCTACGTCGTCGTTAAAGACGACGGCATCTGCTCTCTCGCCGAACTCTACAACGTCGCCGGCGGCGGCGACATCGGCCGCATCTTCAGCCCCGCCCCCGTCCCCGGCAGTCCGGATGACACACGCCGCCGGGCGCCTGTCATGACCGACATCTTCGGCCGCAGAAAGATCACCCTCGTCACCGGCGAACAGATGAAAATGGGCACCCCCGTCCTCTACTTCCGCGCCGACACCACCACCAAACGCTTCATGGGTTCCGACCCCATCACCAGCTACAACCGCTGGATCTACAACTACGACGACAACGCCGAACTCCTCGCCCTCGGAACCGTCAACGACCCCGCCGTCAAGCACAAATTCGAACCCTCCCAGCAAACCATCGTCAACGGCAGAACCTATAACGGCATCGAATACTTCTACGAAACAATCCGCAACCCGCAGTTCCGAACACTCAACGCCTCCGGCCAGCCGCAAAGCGACAAGCCCTACAACCCCAACACCTTCATACTCATGTCCGCCGGCTGGGACGGCATCTTCGGCACAAAGGACGACGTAACCAACTTCGATTACTAAGCGGCGCAACCGCCGTCCCGAAGCACGAACGCTTCGAGAATAGCGCCCAGGACATACACAAGGAGAAACGACATGACAACCAGCTCACCCCGACGCACGGCCGCACGCGGCTTTACGCTCGTCGAAATGCTCACTACGATGGCCATCGTCGCCATCCTCATCGGGCTCCTCGTCCCGGCCTTTGCACTCATAAAGAACGCCGCCGTCACCGTCAGACAGAAATCCCAGTTCGAAGGCATCAGCGTCGCCCTTGAAACCTACGTCAATGACTTCGGCGACTACCCGCCCTCAAACTACTACAGCCCCGGCACCACAATGACCACCGACTACTGCGGTGCACAGAAGCTCGCCGAAGCCATTGTTGGCTGGGATACCTTCGGCGTTCACCCCAAGACCGAATGGCGCAGCGACGGCCTGGCCGACTGGAACAAAGATGGCATCTGGACCGACCCGGACGAATCCATATACCACCCCTCCGCCGATACCCCCTTCGAAACCGCCGCCGAAAACCGGCAGGTCCGCAAAGGTCCTTACCTCGAACTCGATTCCGCCAACGCCGTCAAGCTCGAAGACATTTATTCCGCAAGCAATGCACCGACCCCGCTCAAGCTCGACACCTACATCCTCGCCGACCAGTTCGGCAAGGTCACCAACCTCCGCACCCACAAGAAAACCGGAATGCCCATCCTCTACTGGAAGGCCAACCCCACCGGTTATGATCACACTGTACCCCCACAAGGCGCGGGTGGCGCCGATTTACAGAAGCTCATCTACAACGTCCGCGACAACCTCCCGCTGTACTTCACCGCGCCGCCGCCCTTCGATCCCTTCACAGTGCACCCCCTGGGCCACACTGGAACAACGGAGCACCCGCGCCCTGAAGATGCCCACTTTTACGTACCCACAACCAACCCCGACCTCACCGGCGGTCCCCCTCGCCCGTACCGCAGCGACTACATCCTCCTCTCCGCCGGAAAGGACGGCCTCTACGGCACCGCCGACGACGTCTGGAACTTCAACACAGGCCAGTAAGCCGAACACATGAAACAGCGCATCCGACATCCTGGTGTTACGCTCAGCGAGGTCCTGGTGGTCGTCGCCGCAATGGTCCTGCTCACCGTCCTTGCCGTGCCCGCGACCAGGAAGATCGTTGCCTCCTTCGAATCCGCCTCCGGCGTCCGCAGGGTCATCGCCGCCGCACTCGCAAACGCCCGCGCCATCGCCGCAAAAGAACAGTGCTACGCCGGCGTCCGATTCCAGCAGGACCTCAACGGCGACCAGTACATGATCTTCATCATACACGACCCCGACGACCCGGCCCACACCGTCGACGGCATCGGCACAGGTCTGGCAAACGGCTTCCGAGCCGTAGAGAACAGAAAGCCAATCAGGCTCCCTCAAACCGTCGGCGTCATGGATTTGCGACTCGTTACGCGGATCGTTCTCGCAAACAACCATGTTCAGTACAGCGAAGCCCAGGTAACCAACGACATGCCCAATCTTATCGCCGAATGCAGCACGTTCTCCATCGTCTTCAGCCCCACCGGGCGACTGGTTTTGCATGAAGTGCGTGTGAGAAATAGGCACGGTGCAACGGGCGCTGCCGCAAACAGTGCTGATGACGTGTTCAATACGGACACCGCCGTCTTCGCCGGCGACGCCATGTTTATGCAGGACGACTACTTCGATCCCCTCTCACCGTTCCGTTACGGCCCGGAAATGAGCCGCAACTGCTTCGTCATATATGATAAGAAACGCCTCGAAGCCGCGCCCCCATCCGCACGCTGGACAACCTATCTCCACGGACTCGACATGATCTACATCAACCCCCACACTGGCGAACTGGTGAACGACTGAATGAAACCAAAACCGCGACATATCGACCCGCCGCGGCATGGGCGTCCCGCCCATGATGGACCGACGTGTGCCTTGCGCACGGAAAACCGCAAAGGTTTCTCCCTCACCGAGGTCCTCATCGCCGCCGGAATCCTCGTCGTCGGTTTCCTTCTCATCTGCTGCACGCTGCCCGTCGGCATCCATCTGACCGCCAAAGGCACGGAACGCGCCATCGGCGCCGTCGTCGCCGAAGAAGCCTTCGCCAAGATCCGCCTCCACGGCATCAGGCCCGTCGAGTACTGGCCCGCCGACGTCGCCCAGGGAAACGTCATTGTCGATCCCAACGTCATGCACGTTGACTACTGGGATGTCGCCGGCATGCCTCTCGTGGAGGACGATTTCGCGTATCCCTCCGCGGACATCTACCCCGAAATTAAAAAGTACCACTGGTCCGCTCTGCTGCGGTACAACAACGCCGACCTCGGCGACGACAGCTTTCAGGTCACCGTCTTCGTCACCCGCATCACCGGCCTCGGCCTGCAATACCCCCGTATCGACCGCGAAGGCCTGCTTCGCGACGCGTTCAATCGGCCCGTCACCGCGCCCTTCCCCCGGCCGGTCCTCCTCTCCATCGAACCGTACAATCCCGCTGCAGGCCTCATCACCGACGAAATCATCATCTCCGGCGGCGCCCTCAACGACCCCGACCGCCGCTTCATGGCCGTCACCGACGAGTCCGTCCTCCTCGACGACCGCACCGGCCAGATCATGCGAGTCATCGAACGCCGCAAGTTATCCCCCGTTATCCTCGAACCGCCCGTCCTGGTGCTTGACGGCAAGGTCTACAACAGCGATCTCGACGGCGACGGCGAAGTCGACCCCAACCGCTACGCCTGGGTTATCCCCCCGGCCGTCGGCGGAGGACGATACCCCGGCATCGCCGTCTATCAGAGAGTAATAAAACTGAACGATACGCCATGAAAAAAGGCTTCACAATAATAGAACTGCTCCTGGCCGTGACGCTCCTGGCCATCCTCCTCGTCGTCTCCGGCGCCGTCTTCCGCATGGCCGCAAAAGCCTACCGAACCGCCGCCGCAACCGGCGAAATCGCCAGAAAACTCCGCGCAATCACGGACCAGATCGACGCCGACTTCCAGGGCCTCCGCAAGGACGGCCCCATCTTCATCGCCTGGGTCCCCGCCAATCCGTCCGACGCCGACGGCGACGGCGATGTGGACACCTACGAACGCTTCGACCGCATCATGTTCTTCGCCGACGGCGACTTCGCCTCCTACGCCCAGGGCCCCGCAGGCCCCCTCGTAACCGGCGACGTCGCCCGCATCACCTACATGCTCGCCAACGACAGCCTCGACCAGCCCGGCGTCCCCGCCAATCGCGCCCACGCGCAGCCCGCCGCCAAACGCATCCTCGCCAGAAGCCAGCACATTTACACCGCGGATATGTCGCTGGTTGATGATCCTGCGGATGCTCCGTTAACCCGAACTAACTGGATCGACCCCGCAAACATCGCCGGCGTCTTCACGCAGGCCAACAACAACGGCTTCGAATTCGACAACCTGACCCTGAACGAATGGCTCAGTCTCCCCTGGGCAGACGCCCGGCACATCCTCACCGTCGCCACGGATATCTCCGTCGATGGTTATCCCGCTCGGGGCGGCCTCAGCGTCAACGCCGAAACGCCTTTGAACGTGCACCAGCTTCTCGCCGAAGGCGTCGGCGCCTTCAGCGTCCAGGGCTGGTACGAGCCGGCGATGCGGTGGTTTCCTGAAGTCGATCCCGACGCCGATCGCGATCTCGCCGACAGCGACTTCCCGCTCAGCGGCGGCACGCCGGCCCAGCTCGACATGTCCGCGCAGCCCCTGCGGCTGATCTACCCGTGGCCCTGGGACCTTAATCCCAAGATGGCAGTTGACGGCGGTGACGGCGAAATCGTCGACCTTGGCGACACTGTCGTCAACACCTATCGCCGTGAACTGATCAACCGTGACAACTTCAACCGCATCCCCGGCCTCGGCAGGGCGTTGAAGTTCACCTTTACCCTCTACGACTCGCGCGGCGTCTTCAAAGACGGAAAGACCTTTACCCACATCGTGTACCTGGATGACTGACCGTGGGACCAAAACATAAAATGAAAACGGCGCCAAGACAACCTGTTGCAGAAAACAGCCGAACGGCCCGCTGCGGCGCGCACCCCGCCTCCGCGCACCGGCCAATAATCAATAATCAATCATCAATAATCAATCGAAAAGGCACCGCCCTCGTAATGGTGGTCGTCCTCACCGTTCTCCTCGCCGTAATCGGCGTCCTCTTCGTCATGGCCGCTCGACTCGACGAGATGACCACCTCCTCCGTCGTCTACGACCGCGACCTTGACAACGCCGTTGATACCGTCGTCGAACTTATCTCCCAGCGCCTCGCCGAGGACGTCCCCGGCGACGGCATTCAGGAGCCCTTCGATTGCGCCGCCCCCGACCTCACCCCCATGCTCACCTACGCCGACCGCTGGCTCGCCCCGGTCGAGCCCGGCCTGCGCGACAACGCCGGCACCCCCGCGGACTATTCCGATGACCGCATCTGGTGGCAGCACGCCAGCGACCTCACCGGTCAGATCAGTGCTGCCATCCAGAACAGCAGCATCATCTACACCCCGGCCGTTGTCGTTGACCCCCATGCCGACGCCAACGATCTCGTCCCCGCCGATGCCGACGGCGACGGCGTCGCCGACAGCTACTGGGTCCGCCTCGGCATCTACGACCCCGCGCAAAACCGCTTCGTCGTCCCCTACATGACCTCCAGCCGCGGAAAGCCCGTCTTCGCCGCCGTGCGCATCGTCGACAACTGCGCCATGCTAAACCTCAACACCGCCTCAAACATCCCCGAACCCAATGCCTTATCCGACCCGAATGATTGGTCCGATCTGTACGCAAAGGGGCGTTTTCTGTCCAATGTGGATTATAGCCGCTTCCTCCGCGGCAGCGACGCAACGTCCTATCTGCCCGCCGACCCCGATTCCATTATGAAGGCGCGCCGATGGGACGCTTTGATCGATACGCCCGACATCTATCACTATGATGTCCTCATGCACATCGACAACCCGCCGCCGGCCTACACCCTCTTCGATATCAGCGACGAACTGGAAATCCGTAACCGCTTCATGCTCACCAGCCCCTTCGAAGCCAGGTTTGAACGCAAAGACGTCGCCAACTTCACATTTGACGCCGGCGGCGGTATTTACAGCGATCTCTGGATCCCGCGCGACCCGACAAACTTCGCCCAGTGGGCATGGCGCGTCGATCCCAACAACTTCGATAACCAAAGCGGCGCATATAATGACGGAAGCATTGCGGGCAACTACGAGTGGCGCTATGACCGCCGTCACGTCTGCACCTTCTACAGCTTTGACCGCAACCTGAACACGGGCATTTATCCCGCCCGTGACGGCCTCAACAACCCCGTCGGGTCGATCTTCGAACCCGGCCTCTTCGACCCGGACCCGCTGGCGGTTCCCACCGCTCTCGGAAAACCCGTCTGGGATCCAGTAAACGCCAGGTACGTCTACGACCTCAACAACGTCGAAACCCGCGTCCAGATCCTCAAGCTCCTCTACGCCTCCCGCGCCTGGTTCCTCATGAAGAACCCCGGCTGGGACGTCCGTCGCGCCGCCAGAAAGGCCTGCCAGTTCGTCGCCAACATGATTGACTACGCGGACGACAACAACCCCACCACCCCCGGCCCGTTCTTTGATCTCGCCTACGGCGCACAGACCAACGACAACCCCACATACATTAATCGCCACATCATCCGTGAATTGATACTGGAAGCCACCGACTATCTCAGCGGAGGCCAGACCCTCATCGATATCGACGTCCAGAGGCAATTCGACTTCGGCATCGGCGTCGATGATCCCAACGAAACAATCTACGGCTACGAACGCCAGCCATTCATCTCCAAAATCGCCAGGTTCTTAAACAACAGCAATGGAACGACATACTATGCCATCGAGCTCTGCAATCCCTATGACCTGGACATCCGGCTCGAAGGCTGGAGGATCAAGGTCGGCGACTACACGTACCAGTTCACCGCCGCAGACGGCGTGACCGTGCCGGCCATGTCCACATCGCCCACTCGTCAATTGGGGCGTCTCGTTCTCACGGATAACGACGCCATCATGGGCGGTAAAACGTCGGGGCTTTTCGAGTTGCCTCCCGTTGCGCCCGTGGGTAGGATGCGCATCACCGTAAACGACGTCATTGAACTCCAAAGGCCTGACCCTGCGGATACAACCGGCGACAAGTTCATCACGGTCGACCGAACCGAAGTTGCCCAGGCGGCTTATGTCGCCGGTCCATTTGCCGACGTTGGCAATCTTTGGCGTGTAAGCAAACGTGACGACACGAAGTGGCGCTTTACCAACATGAAGCTCCACGCAGAACACGAGACCGCCGCCGTGGCCGAGGTCGGCCTGCTTTCGGAAAACAATGTAACCCTCAATGGTCATGGATGGCAGTTGCCGGTTGCTAACAATAACAACCCCATCGACACGCTGCATGATTTTGTGATGGTCCTCCACGTCGGCAATGAGCGCGACCCCAATGGTACCATGATGAAACCCGTCACCGAACACGTTGCCGCCGCCGCCAACGAAGGTGACATCCGTACAGACGTCGTTCCGTTCAAGCGCATGATCGGCCCCGCCAACCAGATCACGCTTGGCCCGCTTGACTACATGTGCTTCCTCAACCGCCCCGAAGGCCCGCTGCCCGGCCGCATCAACATCAACACCGCGCCTATGGAGGTCATCCGCGCCGCCATCCGCGATCGCGCCGACCTTGACACCTTTGTGGACAATGAAACCCTTGCGCGCAACATTGTCGACCGCCGTTACAGTAAGGGCCTCTTCCGCAGGTACCGCCGCATCACCGACCTCATCGATCCCGTTTGGGACACAGGTTTCACCCGTTTTGCAACCGACCCGAACGACAATGTCGGCGATCCGGAAATGGTGGACGACTTCGAAGAACGAGATTGGATACTCTCACAGGTCGCCAATCTGCTCACCGTCCGCAGCGACACCTTCACCGCGTACATCCTCGTCCGCATAGGCCATGACGGCCCGCAGCGACGGATGATCGCGATCTTCGATCGCTCCAATGTCACGCGCGACCCGACGACTCTGCGACCGACGGCAAAGCCCCGTCTTATAGCGCTCCATCCCGTCCCGGACCCGCGCTAAAATCGCGCAGAACAAGCATGTCACCGCACCAATACGGCACATAACCGGCTAATCCCTGCGCTGCCGCCTCAAAACCCTGCGCAAACCCGTGGAATCCCCGCACACCACCCCTGCAATGCCCCACAATCCCGCGCATTTGCCACGTTTACCTGCGCATTCACCGCATATCCCGGCGCAAACCCGCACTTACCCGCGGCAGGGTGGTAGTACCCCCAAAACCGGCCAGAACCGGGCTATTTCCCCTTGCTTGCCGCGCTGCGCCCGCAAGTCACTGCGCAGCATCAGCTTATTCGCGTCGCTTGCCCGTGGTAACGCCCGCAAACCGCCTCAAAACTCAACACCTGGCCCCATCTGCTGCATCTCCATGATTTTCTGCTGCATAGCCCCAACCACCATCACGATTTCCAACAGATGCTGCTTTGGAACCATAAGCTGCAGCGTCGCCCGCCCCTCGGCAATCGACCCCGTAAGCCCGATGCAGCTTTTCGTAGGCACCTCGATGCCGCTGAACATCGACGCCATTGCCTCACCGCCGGGATTCGGCATCGCACTCATCATCCCGCCAATCCCCGAAACCAGCCGCGGCACATTCACCGACGCCACAAAATCCGTCTCCGCCGCCCCGGCCATCGCCAGCACCGTCTGAATATCGCCGCGCGCCGCAGGCATCGAACCCACCGAGGCCTGATCAATCAGCGCCTTGATATCCGCATCCGCATTTGGCCCGGTGGCTACCATCAGATAGCCCGAGGTCACCGCAAAACGATAATTGAAACCGAACATATTCATCTGTTCCAACATCTGCCGCTGCTCCTCGGTGGCATCCGCTGGTGTGGGTAGAACAAACTGAAATGCATGAATCTGGCTGCCGCGATATGTTTCTCCGGCCTCAACTTTCACAGCAGCCCCCACGCCCATCCGCGCGTACATCGGGTTGAGGACGTCTGTTATTTTTCCAAGGAGGCCAATAGCCTTCTTATTATCCTTAACCTTGGTCAGCTGCTTGATTGCAACCGGCGGCATCCCCGGTGCAGGAGAAAGCGAGACCGCCTGCTCTTCACCCATAATGCTTATCCAATCCTGCGTCAGCGATTGCCATTCCTTCATAGTCTCGGCGGGCAGACCCTCGCCCATCGCTTCCGCCATGAGTTCCATCACGGCGGCCTGCAGCCTGGCATTCAAGGCCGGGTTGATCCTGGCCAGGATATTCACCGCGGCCGGTTCATTCAAAAAGCCGGCCATGGAATACCCGGATTTCATCGCCGGATCGCGGACCAGCATCTCCGCCAATTCCGTATTCGGCAAAGCGCGAAGCGTCAGCGAGGCGTTCAGCGTATCTGGGCGAGGATCGACCACGAGGCTGAGCGAATCAAGCTGCACAGCGTACGTTTTGAAGAATTGAATCATTCCGGCCGTCATTTTCGCATCCATTTCGCTGGCGCCGCTTTGCGGAATCTGCGAAAGCGCTTGATCCATTTGCGAAAATACGATCGGGCCATAGGCCTTTATCAGGGCCGCGAGATTCACATATCCCCAGATCGGCGCATCCTTGGATTGGCGCACGACATCGGCGGCCATCCCGTTCAACAGTGCCGACGCCGCCATCTGCTTTTTTACAACGGTCAAAGATTCCGCCATTTTGGGCTCCAGCGCGACCAGTGCGTATTTGCCGCCCGGCAGTTGGCTGTCGGTATAACGCTGGAAGAATTCCTGTCCGGTGACCGGAACCAGCATGCCGATGCCGATCTGCGGTACGGCGGCAGGCGCACCGTCGCCGGCCGGCAGGGGGGTTGCGAAAATCACAAAATCGCCTTGCGTATTCACACCCGAAAGCATTGGATCGGAGAGCAGTTCGCCAAGCTGGCCTTTGGCCAGGAGCGCCAGACTCACCGGAATCGGCGAAACACCGGTGATATACTGGTCAAACGCCCCCAAAGACGTGTCAAGGGTGTTGATCCGCACGCACAGCAGGCAATCGGCGGGGAGAAGTGACAAAACCGCATCGGTTACGGTAATCGCGGGCCTGCGTGTCACCGCCGCCGGCGTCGCCACTGAAGCGGCGGGCGTTTGAGCAGTCGACTTTTCGGGTTCGGCTGTCTCCTGGACCGTTTCGCCGGTGTTTCTCTGACGGGCCATCCGCAGGATATTGCGGCCAACATCGTCACCGGCGACCTGGGCCAGCACAACCAGAGAACCGGTTATAACAAACGCGCCAATCAGCAGACCGATGATGATTGTCTTCTTTCGCAACACGAGTACACTCTCCTTTCTTTTTCTGGCATGGCAGGCCATGCCCCTAAGATGGCGAGGCACAATGCCATGCCTCGCAATTACTGTCTTCCACCACCCGATAATGACGACGGCGCGCTGATTACGTGACAGCGAACATCTTCAGGACTTCGGGATAGACTTTTTTGTTTGCCGCCAGGATGCGATACTCCTGGCCGGTGTAGGCGTTCATATCCATCGGGAAAATGGCCTTGCCGGCCAAATCCCCAAACACACCCCCGGCGCGCTCGATCAGGATTGCGCCGGCGGCGATATCCCAGATCTTGGTCACTGTCGAAACCGTCCCAATCATGGCGCCTTTGGCCACATAGGCCAGATGGAGGGCCGTTGAACCCAGGTTCCGGAATCGCGTACGGCGCATGATCTCATGAATGCCTTTGGCCATGTCGTCAGTGTAGTGACTATCAATGCCAAAACTGTTGAACTCGGAGATGTCGTCGGCGCCGACGGTGATGCGGGAGCCGTTGAGCTGAGCCTCGGTGTCGATCGCGGCGGTATACATAGATTCCGTCGGCGCATCGTAGATGACGCCAACGATGGGTCTGCCGCCGTGAATAGCGGCGACGCTGACGGCAAAGTTCAGCAGGCCGTGGGCATAATTGTTCGTGCCGTCAATCGGATCGATGACCCACCAGACGGGATCGGAGGTTCGCGGGGGCTGAAAGAGCATTTTACCCCCCGGCCCTTCTTCGCCGATGAAACCTTCATCGGGGTAGAATTCCTTGATTCGGCTGATGATTACCTGCTGGCAAATGCCGTCGGCCTGGGTGACGAGTTCGCCACCGTTCTTAACGGACGTCTTGATGTACGTGAGTTCCTCAAGGGCGCGCTGACCCGCCAGCCGGGCCGCCACGGAGGCGACTTCGAGCATCTGACTGATATCACTGTGGGCCAGTGTCATTATGGTCCTTTCAATTTGACAATAGTTCCGAGGCTGTCTATTTTATCGTAATTATGTCCGCGATCCAACACCCAAATCCAGGCAAAATACCGGGCCGTGCCGCACCAGGTCACCGGCTTGCCGCGGCCGTTATTCTGACTTTAATCGTCTCGGTATTTGCATTTTTGTGGGCGGCTGCCCACGGCTGGATTGAGCCGTCCCGGTGGCTCGGCGTGTGCAGTTTCAAACAGGCGACCGGGCTGCCATGTCCGGGGTGCTATGTGACGCGGAGCGCGATGCTGTTCGTATCCGGACGCATAGTCGAGTCATTTTATCTTCAGCCGGCCGGGGCGGTATTGTGCGGCGCGGCCGTTGTGGCGGCGGTTTTTGCTTTACTTATCAGCGTTTTCGGGGTAAACTTCAGTTTTTTGCAGCGGCGAATGACCCGCTCGGCGGTATATTGGGGGATAGCGATTATGCTGATCGTATTTGCCGGAGGCTGGGTCGTGACGCTCTGCCGTTCCTTCGCCGAAGGCGGTCATCCGTGAACAGAGGTGGTCAAATGAAGTGTAACGTGGTTGCCGGCGTGCTTGCCGCATGCACGCTTGCATTTGCAGCCGGCTGCAATGTGATCGGTTTTTTTGGAAGCCCGACATCGCACGAGAAGGCGGTTGCGGCCGAGTATCCTCTGCGAGGTACGCAATCGCGGATTGCCGTGTACGTGGATGAGGCGCGCAGCGGCAGTATTCCGGTGGAGTTGCGCCGGCGTTTGGATACGGCTGTGCGAACGTTCCTGGTCAGGAAGGTGCGCGTCAAAGAGGAGTACCTTGTCGCCCCGATCGAATACACGCCCGGGCGTCTTGCGGAGTACTCGCGTATGTCGCCGGCCGAGGTCGGACGCCGTGCCGGTGCGGACCTCGTCCTGTATGTGCGGATTGAATCGTACGATCTTATGCAGATGCATTCCGAGGGTTACTTCAATGGTGAAATAGTGACGCGCAGCGTGCTTATGGATGCAGCGTCGCACGAGGTGGTTTGGCCTTCCGGCAACGATGTCAAGCTGGCCCGTATCAGGTTTGAACTCGAGACCGGCGGCAGGGAGGCAGCGCTGGATCGCCTGGCAGGGGCGGCGGCGCATTGCGTGACACGGTACTTCTATGACTGTCCTGCCGATCAGTTCCGGGCCGGCGACGAACAAAAAGAATATGACCAGATGCACTGGCAGTGACCCAGCGCCGCCACCGGCTGTCTGGGCATTTGATTGTAATGGTGGATTTTCGTCAATAACGGGAGATTTCTTGTGACGTACCGCATTCTGATTACAGACAAGCTTGCAAAGGAAGGAATTGACCTCCTGAAGAGCATCGATGGCGTGGAGCCGGTTGTCAAGACGCCGGTTACCCCTGAAGAACTGGCGCAGATCATCGGCGACTATGATGGTCTGATTATCCGCAGCGGCACGCGCGTGACGGCTGAGGTCCTGGCGAAGTCGGGCAAGCTCAAGGCCATCGCCCGGGCAGGCGTGGGCGTTGACAATATCGACGTGCCCGCGGCAACGCGAAAAGGCATTCTGGTCATGAACACGCCCGGCGGCAACACGTTGAGTGCCGCCGAGCACACGATGGCGCTGATGTTGGCGTTGAGCCGCAACATTGTCGGGGCGTGCACAAGTCTCAAGGCCGGTGCATGGGATCGCAAGAAATACACAGGCAACCAGCTCAACAACAAGGTCCTGGGCGTGATCGGCCTGGGCCGTATCGGCATGGCCGTGGTGAAGATGGCGCTTGGCTTCAATATGCGGGTGATCGGCTATGATCCGCTGTCAGCGCCGAAGGAAGCCGAAAAGCTCGGTTTCGATGTGACGGACGATCTGGAGCGGATTTACAGGGAGGCCGACTATATCAGCCTGCACGTGCCGAAGAACGAACAGACTCTCAGTATGATCGGCGCCGAGCAATTGGCGATGATGAAGCCCACGGTTCGGATCATCAATTGCGCCCGCGGCGGCATTATCAATGAGGACGCACTGTATGATGCGCTTAAGGCCAAGAAGATCGCCGGCGCCGCACTGGACGTCTTCAGCAAAGAGCCGCCGGAGAACACGCGTTTCAGCACATTGGACAACTGCCTGGTGACTCCGCATCTCGGGGCCAGCACCGAGGAGGCGCAGATCGAGGTCGCCGTGGAAGCGGCGCAAATCCTTGCCGATGCCCTGAAGGGCGGTCCGGTGAAGAACGCCGTGAATGCGCCGTCATTGGACGCCAAGGTGCCGCCGCTGGTTTCTCAATACGGGCAACTGGCCCAGCGGATCGGCCGTGTGATGAGCGCCATCACCACCGGGCCCATCAAGAACGTGGAGGTGCAGTACCGCGGTGCGATCGCCGACATGCCCGTGGATATGGTCACGACGGCATTCGCCATCGGACTGCTGGAGCCGCACTTCGATACAGTGGTGAACATGGTCAACGTGCGGTATCTTGCCAAGGAGCGCGGCATCAGCATCGACGAGACGAAGAACAGCGAGGCGCAGGACGTTGCTTCCAGCTTCACGGCCAAAGTGACCACCGACAGGGTGACGCGGACGATCCGCGGCACGGTGTACGGCGAGAAGCTGCTGCGTATCCTGGAGGTCGATGGGTTTAACGTTGAGGTGACGCCGGCGGGCACCATGTTGGTGATTTTCAACGAGGACAAGCCGGGCGTGATCGGCGCCGTCGGCACGGTCTGCGGCAAACACGGCATCAACATCAGCACGATGGGCGTGGGCCAGAAAGCGGATATCGGCAGGGCGATCCTTGCGGTCAGCCTGGACAAGGCCCCGGACAGCGACACCATTCGTGAGCTGAGCGAGCTGGACTTCGTCAACGAGATCTACGTCTGCAAGCTGGATTAGCGCCGCCAATTGGAAAGGGATTTCCGACGGAATGAAACGGGCACCGCTTTCAAGGATTGATGCAGACCGCGCGCTGCACGACAGGCTTCTGAATTACTGTCGCCTGTCGGCAGGGCAGGTGTGGCCCGATCCTGAGGGCCGGCACCGTGTAGGTTGTCTTGATGCGGCGGATTGCGGACAGGTGGAGGCGTTCATGGCCGGCGAAAAGGCGGTCCTGGCCGTTCATGACCCGCCTTACAACATGGTGGCCTTCGGGACGACCGACCCTCAGGCGTACATCGATTGGTGCGCCCGCTGGATTGACGCCACGGAACTTGCATTAGCCGCAGACAGTTCGCTCTATGTCTGGTTGGGGGCCGATCAGCGCAACCACTTCCAGCCCCTTGCCGATTTCATGCTGATGATGCGGCAGAAGTCCTTTGCCTCGCGAAGTTTTATCACGCTGAGGAACCAGCGAGGCTACGGCACCCAGAAGAACTGGATGGCTGTACGGCAGGAACTGCTTTACTACACTCGCGGCAATCCCGTCTTCAATGTGGCGGCCGAGTATACCGATATCCCAAAGATCCTTCGCGGTTACTACAAGAACGTGGGCGGGGTGCGGACGGAGAATCTGGAGCGGGGCCGCGGCGAGACGATCCGGGCCGGCAATGTGTGGGTCGACATTCAGCAGGTGTTCTATCGCATGGAAGAGAACGTCGAAGGCTGCTACACACAGAAGCCGCTCAAGGCGATTGAACGTATCGTCCTTGCCAGCTCGAGGCCGGGCGACTGTATTGTGGACTTTTTCTGCCACAGCGGGACAACGCTGATTGCAGCGGAACGCTGCGGCCGCAGGTGCTGGTGTATCGATCACGACCCGGTGTTCTGTGAAATCACGATCCGGCGCCTGGAACGGCTGAGACGCGACGGCAAGACGGGTTGGCAGGGGGGTAATCCGTTCGAAAAGGAACTGGAGATGGACGGCCAACCAGCCGCATTGGCCGACGTATGTGAGACGGCGACCAGTCCTGTCGGCAAGGCAGTTTGAGGGGTTTGCGCCAGCCGCCGCCCCGGCGGGCCGCTGTCGGCAGGAGAGATTGTGAAGAAGGAGTGATTGGCATGGAAGCACAGAAGACAGCCATTGCCACACAGATGAGTTTTGAGTTTGGCGAGGAAAACATAGAGGACATGGCTTCGAAAGCGAAGGAAACAAAGACCAAAACAAAGAGAAGGATTGTCGAGACGAGCGTCGGGAAAAAACCGGTGGAAACCGCCGCGGCGCAATCCGTTGTGGCCGTCGAGCCGCAAGCAGCCACCGAGCCGTCGGGTCGGCGGCGGCGGAGACCGCAGGCGGCGACTGCCGAGTCCATGGCCGCCAAGCAGCGGGATATCAGCGTCAGCGAGTTTTTTGCGAAGAACCGGCACCTCTTGGGGTTCGATAACCCCCGAAAGGCGCTTCTTACGGCGGTGAAGGAGGCCGTGGACAACTCGCTGGATGCCTGTGAAGAAGCGCAGATCATGCCGAAGCTTTGGATTACGATTACGGCCATCGAGGGCACGGACAACAAGTTCAGACTGAACGTGACCGACAACGGCCCCGGCATCGTCAAGCACCAGGTTCCCAATATTTTTGCGCGGCTTCTGTACGGCAGCAAGTTCCACACGCTTAAGATGAGCCGCGGCCAGCAGGGCATCGGCATCAGTGCGGCCGGCATGTACGGTCTGCTGACGACGGGCGAACCGGTCCAGATTATCACCCGCACCAACCCGAAGAAACCTGCTCAGCACTACCACGTGCAGATCGACACGACCCGTAACAAGCCGGACGTGGTGCTGGATGAGGAATGCGAATTCGATCTGCCGACCGGCACGAGCGTGACCATCACGCTCGAAGGGCGCTATCAAAAGGGCAAGCAATCCGTCGATGACTACATTGCGCAGACAGCAATGGCCAATCCGCACGCGACCATTGTGTACCGTGCGCCGGACGGCAACACCTACGAATACCCGGCGACGAGCAACCAGATGCCGTTTATCCCTGTCGAGATTAAACCGCATCCGTACGGCGTGGAAATCGGCGTACTGTACAAGATGGCGCGTGAGAGCTCCAGCGCTACTGTATCCGAGTTTCTTCGGTCGGAGTTTTCGCGCATAAGCCCGCGTCTTGCGGCTGATATTGTGAAGACGGCCAAGCTTTCGGCTCGCCTGAAGCCAAGGCAGATGACGCTCAAGGATGCCGAGCGGCTGCACAAGGCGATCAACGAGACGAAGATCATGGCCCCTTCAAGCGATTGTATCGGGCCTATCGGGCAGGAGAACCTTGAAGATGGCCTTTGCCGCGTGGTCGAGGCCGAATTCTATACGAGCTGCACGCGCAAGCCGGCGGTCTACCGCGGCAACCCGTTTCTGGTTGAAGCAGCATTGGCATACGGTTTCAAGGACGAGACGGAGGACAACGGCAAGGGCAACGATGACGACCGCGAGCCATTGATGCGGCTGTCACGGATTGCCAACCGGGTACCGCTGCTGTATCAGCAGTCTGCCTGCGCGATTTACAAAGCGGTGCTGGAGACGAGCTGGCGGAGTTACGGGTTGAGCCAGAGCAAGGGGGCGCTGCCGCGCGGGCCGGTGATGCTGATGGTGCATATTGCTTCGGTGTGGGTGCCGTTTACGTCGGAGAGCAAAGAGGCCATTGCACATTACCCGGAGATAATCAAGGAGATCAAGCTGGCCGTGCAGGAATGCGGGCGCCGGCTGGGTATGCATGTCCGCAGGCAGCGGCGCATTCGCGACGAGATGGTCAAGAGGAACTACATCGAAACATATCTGCCGCATATCGGTGAGGCGCTGCGGGATATTCTCACGCTGAAGGAACAGCAGGTCGAAACGGTAGTGGCGCGTCTCAAGGAGACGTTGGAGAGGTCGAGGAAACTATAAGGGGAAAAATGGCCAGAGAACTGATTATCAGCATCAGCGGCATGCGGGGCATCATCGGAGAGAACCTTTACCCGGAGATCGCCGCGGCCTATGCGGGGGCGTTTGGGACGTTTCTGCGGCAGAGCGGGCGTGCGCAGGGGCAGGAGGGGCCGTTGAGCGTGTGCGTCGGGAGGGATTCCAGGCCGTCGGGGGCGATGCTCTTTTCGGCGGTGGCGGCGGGACTGTCGGCGGTCGGGGTTGACGTGGTCGACCTGGGCATTGTCACGACGCCGGGTGTGGGGATTATGCTGAGGCATCTGGGCTGCGCCGGCGGGGTTGTGATCACGGCATCGCATAATCCCATCGAATATAACGGTCTCAAGCTGCTGTTGGGCAACGGCATCGCGCCGCCGAAGCCGTTAGCCGAGGAGATACGGTCGATCTATTTCGATATGGAGCTGGAACGGGCCGATTCGCTCAGCTGCGGTCGAATCGCGGCAAGCGACCAGACGGATGAGGTGCATATCGAAAAGGTCATGGCGATCGTTGAGCCCGAGCTGATACGTGCGAAGCGCTATAAGATTGTTCTCGACAGCGTCAACGGGGCCGGCGGCCGGGTGGGCATTCGACTGCTGCGGCAGCTGGGCTGCGAGGTTGTGGCCGTTAACGCGGAGCCTACGGGCCTGTTTGCGCACAAGCCGGAGCCGACGGCGGAGAACCTGACGGACCTGTGCAAGCAGGTGAAGAAGTGCGAGGCCGCGGCCGGTTTTGCGCAGGATCCGGATGGTGACCGCCTGGCGATCGTCGACGAAAACGGGCGGTACATAGGGGAGGAGTATACACTTGCGTTTGCGGCCAGGCACGTTTTCAGTCATGGGTCGGGCAAGGCGGCTGCGAACCTTTCCACGTCGCGGATGATCGATGACATTGCACAGGCGGCGGGCGGCAAGGTGATCCGGACGCCGGTGGGTGAGGCCAACGTCGCCGAGGCGATGATCAAGAACGCCTGCGTAATCGGCGGCGAAGGCAACGGCGGAGTGATCGATCTTCGAGTGGGTCCGATACGTGACAGCCTAGTGGCGATGGCGCTGACGCTGCAGCTTATGGCCGAGACCGGCAAGACCGTCGGCCAGTTGGCCGATGAGATCGGTGGCTACCACATGGTCAAGACGAAATTTGCGGCTGATCCGCAGCAGGCCCAGTGCATCATCGAGCGGTTCGGCCAGCGATACGCCGATGCGGCGGTGGATCGCAGTGACGGATGCCGGTTCGACTTCGCGGACGGTTGGGTGCATCTGCGGACCAGCAACACCGAGCCGATCATGCGGGCCATTGTTGAGACGCGGACGCCGGAGGCGAGCGCCGCGTATATCGATGCGGTCAACGCAATCAGCAAGGAAGTCCTTCAAAGCCCTGGGCGATGAATGGGACCGACGCCAAATTCGGCCAGAGACGCATACGCACAGTCACGTGCGCAGGCATCGCCGTGAATGCCGGCCTGACTGTCGTGAAGTGCGCCGTCGGGCTGCTTACCGGGTCTATGTCGCTGTTCGCCGACGGCATTCACTCCCTCAGTGACATGGCGACGGACGTGGTCGTTCTTTTAGGCGTTCATTTCGGCTCGCGGGAACCCGATTTCGAGCATCCTTACGGGCACGGCCGCATGGAAACGTTTGCTGCGGCGGCCGTGGCGGGTGTGCTGCTCGTGGTGGGGGCATTGATGGTTCTGCGGGCAAGTGCGGCGATTGCGGCCGCCGGAGAGGGGCCCTTCAGGCAGTTGCCGATATCTGTGCTTCTTGTCGCGCTGCTGTCGGTGGTGTCAAAGGAGGCGCTGTACTGGGTGACCCGCCGAGTGGCCGTGGCGACCAGCAGTTCGGCACTTTACGCCAACGCATGGCACCATCGCAGCGATGCCTTCAGTTCGGTCGCCGTAGTGATCGGCTTTATTGCAATGCGGTTCGGGTACCCGCACGGCGACCAGGTGGCGACCATCGCCGTTGGCCTGATGATCGTCCTGGTGGCGGCACGGATTATCGACGGCTGTCTCAATGAATTCGCGGAAAAATCGGTCGACAGGGGAACGGTTGAGCAGATACAGAAGATTCTTTCCTCGCATGACCGGGTGCGGCAATGGCACAAGCTCCGCACACGCAGCGTGGGGAGGGAAATCTTCATGGACGTGCATATCCTGGTCAACCCGGACATCAGCATCACAGCGGCTCACGCGATTGCCGAATCATTGGAGGAGGCGCTGCATGCGGGGCTGCCGCGGCCGGTGAATATTATGGTGCATGTGGAGCCCGACAACCCGCAACAGAGGGTCTGAGGCGGCTAAGAAGTGGGGACATCGGCCGCCTCAAACCGCCAGTTCTCGTTTTCAACGTGTCTGAGGCAGAAGAGGCCGCTCAAGACCCGGCCCTGTAGGTGCAAGTGGAGGCGGCCGGGCGATTCGGTGACGGTGTAAGAACCGCTGTCGGCGATTGCCACCGTACCCTTTCCCTGGTTGACGGGGCCTTCGTAAGTCAAAAAGCGAACGGGGTGATCGGCGATCTGTCTTGCCTGCACAGCCTCGTGAACGAGTTGCTCAGGCGGCAAGGCGACTCGCCATGTTCGAAGCACATTCCCCGATTCCAGCATGAAGTCCCAGTGTACGTCCTGCCCGCGGGCGTGCCGCTGGATCACATACCTGGCGGGATTCTGCGTGTCGCGTGCATTCATAAGGCGGATGAGCACCGCTGGGGGTTATCAGCGGGCTCAACGCGCCTGACATGACTCGAACATGTAACCTTCGGTTCCGTAGACCGATGCTCTATCCAATTGAGCTACAGGCGCAAGTATTTTAAAGACAAGCCTTTACGCTTGTTATCGCCACAGTTGCCTGCGAACGGTTCGCTCTTAACTGCGCTCAAGACATACGCTGCGGCCTCCCGACAGTTCTTTTCGGAAAACTGCCACGAGGTCCGACAGAAAAACCCCTGCGGGGCGAATCTTTGCCTACTGTACATCGGACATGCAGGTATTGCAAGAGGATTCAAGGAAAATCTTACCGTTTAGGCAATGGCGACGGGCTAACTCGCATTGCTGCCCCGGAGGGCCGACGCATTTCGCACAGGCGGCGCACCTTCTGATAGGTGTGGACAGGTGGCTAGGCGGGGCTATAATGACGGGTCCGGCGCCGCGGGCGGGAGGGCCGAAGAGTGAAGTGATACCGACAGAGGTTATGCTGCAAGCTGAATGGAAAGGAAGAATCGATGGCAGGCGAATATCGCTTTTCATTTGGACCGTGGAACATTCATGAAGGTAGCGATCCGTTTGGGCCGGCGGTGCGGAGCACTGTGGAGTTTGGAAACAAGCTTAAGCTGTACAAGGACCTGGGATTTGACGGGGTGCAGTTTCATGATGACGACGCGGTGCCGGATATGAACGATCTGAGCGCCGATCAGATCGTGCGCAAGGCCAAGGCTGTGAAGGCGATGCTCGACGCAGAGGGGCTGGTGGCGGAGTTCGTGGCCCCGCGACTGTGGGAGGACCCGAGGACAATCGATGGCGGGTATACGTCCAATGACAAAGAGTGCCGGCAGTATGCGCGGGAGCGGTCACTGCGATGTATCGACATCGCCAATGCACTGGATACGGATCTGGTCGTGCTCTGGCTGGCGCGGGAGGGGACGTATATTCGTGAGGCCAAGGACAGCAAGGTGGCGGTGGATCGGTTGGTGGAGGCAATCAATGACATGCTGGATTACGACCCCAAGATACGTATCGCCATCGAGCCGAAGCCTAATGAGCCGATGGACCATGCCTATATTCCCACGACGGGGCATGCGCTGGCGGTGAGCTTCCTGACGGATGATCCGGCGCGGGTGGGCGTCAATATCGAAAGTGCGCACGCGATTCTGGCGGGGCTTGATCCGTCTGATGAGATGGGGTTTGCCTTAGCGTACGGCAAGCTGTTTACGGTGCATCTGAACGATCAAAACGGGCTGAAGTTCGATCAGGACAAGACGTTCGGGGCGGTGGACCTGCGTCGGGCCTTCAACCAGGTGCGGGTCCTGGACGCGTACGACTACGGCAAGAAAGGGGAGTTCGTAGGGCTGGATGTAAAGGCCATGCGGTCGCAGAAAGCCGAGGTGGCAACGAAGCATCTGGCCAACAGCCGGCGGGTTTTCCTGAATCTGGTCGAAGTGGTTCGCAGCTTGGACAGCGCGCAAGTAGATAACCTGATCAGCCAGCGGGACTATGAAGAGTTGGAGATGCTGATCATCAACCATCTGATGGGGCGGTCCTGATCGCCTCCTGTCGCATCGCTATACTTTGGCGTCCTGTAAACTACAAGTATCTGTCGCCTTCTGACAACAGATATGGGGTCGGGGTGTGCGAACTCTCCGTCGGGCGTTTGGCTTGGGGGGAATGGCAAAAGGCTTTGAAATGGGGCGGCGGCGCCGGCCGTTATCTTTGTTGTGGGCCCCGGAGAGGGCGAGAATCGAGCGTCTGAAGAATTGGGTTTCGAAAGGGGGTTAACATGAACAGGAGAATGGCGCTCTTTGTGCTGTCGGCCGTGGGGGCGGTTCTGTTCGCCGCGGCGGCGGCTCGAGAAGATGACGGGAAGGGTCAGTGGTACAAGGCCGACCTGAAGGCCCTGAACAACTCGGGGGTGGAGGGTACGGCGTGGTTTCACCTGAAAGGGGACCAGTTGAAGGTGGACGTGAAGGCCACGGGGCTCGTGCCGAATCAGTCGCACCCGATGCATGTGCACGGGTTCCGTGACGGCAAGGCGAGTGCGTGCCCGCCTGAGGGCGCCGATACGAACCGCGACGGGGTTATCAGTCTCGACGAGATCCAGACCTACGTAGGCATGCCGCTGGTGGATATAACCGGGGCAAACGTCGGAGAGGACGGGACACTGAAGTTCAGCAAGACTATCAAGGTGGACCCGAGCCAGGTCGAGCCGCTTGATATGCGGTCGTTCGTGATTCACGGGATGAAGGTACGGGGCTCCTATGATGCGACGACGCCTGTGGCGTGCGGCCAGCTTCAGGTGAGCCAGCGCAAGGGCCTGGAGGAGGATATCAGGGATATCTTTTAAACGGCTGGCGATCTGCAGCGCGAGCGAGTCGGGCAGGTGTGCCGGAGGGCCCCTGCCCGATTTCATCTTCACTTCTCTACTCCGATTCACCTTTTTCTCGTAAGCCGTTTTTTGCCCGCGGCATGGGACCTCCCGCGCGCGACGATGAGGTGGGCGATTTCCCAGCAAAATGGTTCCCTATATTTTCAGAAAGCCGGGTAAATCGGGTTGAACTATGCTGGGGAGTTGGTAATATACCATATTTCGGCAACCCCCATCGGGGATTACCCTGATGGATTCGATGAACAAACAGCCGCGCCCGTTGAAACGGTTGGTACAGGTTACAGGAGTCGGAAGCGCCTATGTATCATTACATCGTGTTACTGAAGCAGGTCCCGGACGTTTCGCAGATTACCGACAACGCGTTTGACCCGGTCACGGGCAACCTGATCCGGACTCGGTTGGCCAGTGTGATCAACGAGCTGGACGCGCAGGCTCTGGCGTTTGCTCAATTGATGCGGACGCTGTCGGGCGACACGGCGGGAAAGCTGATCTGTTTGTCGATGGGTCCGCCCATGGCGGCGGAGGTATTGCGATACGGGTTGAGCCGGCATGCAGACGACGCGATCCTGCTGACGGACCGGGCGCTGGGCGGGGCGGACACGTGGGCGACGGCGAATCCGTTGGCGTATGCGATCCGGAAGATCGCGGCAGAGATGTTAGGGGGGGCGAAGAACTATTACGTGGTGGCGGGGATGCAGTCGGTGGACGGCGACACGGCGCAGGTTCCGGCGCAGATTGCCTCGGAACTGGGGGTTCCGTGCGTTCCGTATGTTACGGATGCGGAGTATAAGGACGGTCGTTTCCAATTCACGAGGATCATCTCGGGCGGCAGTCAGGTGGTACAGCCGCGGAGCACGCCGGCAGTCATCACGGTGGCCAAGTACGAGTACCCGCTGTATGCGTCGTTCGCGGCGAGCCGGTGGGCGAGGCGGTTCGAGTTAAAACAGTGGTGTGCGGCCGATGTCAAGGCCACGGCGATGGGCGTGGCGGGGTCGAAGACGCGGGTGATTCGTGTTTTCCCGCCGGGCAAGACGACTCGGAAGTGTCATGCGGTGCAATCGGTGAAGGAGTTGGCCGACTGCATCGTGCAGAACCTGGGTAAGGCGGGCGGCAACGGCGAGGACAAGGGCAAGAAGCAGGCGTCCTACGTGCTGCCGCCGAAGCGCGGGTCTCTGTTCGACCGTGATTACGAGGGGACGGAGAAGGAACGGGAGGACTTCCGGGCGCTGGCACGTGTGCTGAAGGAGATGCATATCACGGATCCGGCCCAGATCACGGAAGAGGTGCAGGAGAAGATCCTTGCGACGGAAGGGATAACGTTTCACAAGAAGGCGCTGGAGGACATGCTGGAGGGCTACAAGCACACGACGGCCAGCTACAGCGGCGATGTGTGGGTGATGGCGGAGCATGACCAGGGCGTGATTCACCCGGCGACGTTCGAACTGACGGGCAAGGCGAGGGAATTGGCGGATTCGCTGGATGTCGGGGTCGGAGTGGTGCTGGTCGGCGGCCGCGTGAAGGCGATGGCGGCGGACCTCATTGCGGCGGGCGCCGATACGGTGTACGTCGTGGAGAGCCCGCTGCTGGAGCGGTTTGATCCGGCGGCCTATCGCAAGGCGGTGACGGCAGTTTATGAGAAGTACCGGCCGCAGATCTTCCTTTACGGCGCAACGCCGCAGGGGCGGGTGCTGGCGCCGATGATCTCGTACCACGTGGGGTGCGGACTGACGGCCGATTGCACAGGTCTGGATATTCGGGACAGCAGCCGGAAGGGGCAGATTGCGGTGCTGATGCAGACGCGGCCGGCATTGGGCGGCAACGTGATGGCGACGATCTGCACGAAGGACTCTGCATGCCAGATGGCGACGGCGCGGCCGGGCGTGATGAAGCGGCTGGCGGCCGATCCGAATCGCAAGGGGCAGATCGTCGAGGTGCCGGTGGACATCACGCCGGAAGACGTGAGCCTGGATATTCTCCAGACGGAACACGCCCAGGGGCGAGTGAATTTCGACAGCGACGTGATTGTCAGCGGCGGCAAGGGTATGCTGAACCGCGACGGCTATGAACGGCTGTTAGACACGCTGTGTGAGGCGCTGCGGGGGCGGTTCGGGGTGAACGTCGAGAAGGGCGCCAGCCGGACGGCGGTGGAGCAGGGGTTTGCGGAGCGCATCCGCCAGGTCGGGCAGACGGGCACGGCGGTGGGGCCGAAGCTCTACGTCGCAATCGGGATCTCGGGGGCCATTCAGCATATGATCGGGGTGGCGAATACGGAGACCATCGTGGCGATCAATTCGGACCCGCACGCGCCGATCTTCAGGCAGTGCGATTATTACATCGTCGGCAATGCCGAGAAGATAGTGCCGGAGCTGGTGGCGGCGCTGAAGGGATAAAGGCAAGTGACCGTCGAAAGGCGGGTAATATAAGGCTACAGCTTGACTGAGGACATTACATGCTGATGCAGGATTATACGAAGGTGTCGGTCCTGGTAGTGGGGGCGGGGCCGTCGGGGCTGGCGGCGGCGATTACGGCGAAGCGTTTGCAGCCGCAGGCGGACGTATGCGTGATCGACAAGGCTGCGGGGCCGGGCAATCACAACCTTTCGGGTGCGGTGCTGGAGCCCGAGGGGATTACAAAACTGCTGGATGCGGCGTTGCCGGACTGGCGGCAGTCAGACGACGCCAAGGCGGTGTTGGGCAACACCGTGAGCAAGGACGACGTCATGTTCTTTCTCGGCCGCAAGCACGCCTTCTGCATGCTGCCGCTGCTGAAGCTGGCGCGGGCAATGAAGCTTGGGTTCGGGCAGATGCTTCACGGCGGGGACTACGTTTGTTCGATCAGCCGGCTTACGACGTGGCTATGCAAGGTCGCGGCGTCGACGGGGGTGGAGGTGATGCACGGGTTTGCGGCCGCGGATATCCTGTGGGATAATTCGCGACGGTGCGCGACGGGCGTTAAGCTGGTGGACGAGGGGCTGAACAAGGAGGGGCACAAGGAGCGGAACTACCTCGAAGGGGAGACGATTCAGGCGGACGCGGTGATCCTGGCGGAGGGCTGTGACGGGCTGCTGAGCGAGAAGTTCGTCGAGAAGGCGGGGCTGGTTCGCCAGTCCAAGCCGCTGTACTCGTTGGGCGTGAAGGAACTGATCAAGGTCAGCGAGGCGCAGTATCAGAAGTTCACGTCGCAGCGCGTGGTTCACGCGACGGGGTGGCCGATCTGGCGGCCGGTCATCGGGCCGGCGCTGTTCGGCGGCGGGATCATGTATCCAATGGGAGATAATCATATCGCGGTTGGGATGATCGTGGGCCTGGATTTCAAGTACTGTGATTTCAACCCGCAGGATGCGCTGACCCTGTTCAAAGAGCATTCATTTGTCAAGCAGTTCATCGAGGGCGGCGTTGTGACTGAGGCGGGCGCAAAGATGATTCCCGAAGGCGGGTTGTACGCGGTGCCGCGGTGCCCTGAGACGGGCGCGATCGGGCGGGGCAACGTTGTGCTGACGGGCGACGCCGCAGGACTGGTGAACATGCTGAAGATCAAGGGGCTCAATAACGCGATACTGTCGGGCATTGCGGCGGGCGAGGCGGTCGGAGAGAGCCTCGGCAATCCGTCGTACTTGGCCCCGGCATATACGCGGCGCCTGGAGGAGAACGGCGTGTTGAAGGACCTTGCGACGGCAAAGAGCGTCCGGCAGACGGTGGCCAAACTCGGGCCGCTGATCGGGATGCCGCTTTCGGTATTGGGCGGGCTGCTGCCGAAGTTCGATATCGAGCCGGACTACAAGCACACGACGAACGCGCGGTATCCGATCAAGACAAGCGTGTCGTATGACAAGGCGACGTTTACGGCGCTGGCGGCGACGAAGCACCGGGAGGAGGAGCCGTGTCACCTGACGATCAAGGACCCGACGATCTGTGTCGAGCGGTGTTTGCCGACGTTGGAGGCGCCGTGTATTACCTTCTGTCCGGCGGGGGTGTATGAGAGCGTCGGCGGGCAGCCGAAGGCGGCTAACCCGTCGAACTGTCTGCACTGCAAGACGTGCCAGCGGAAGTGCCCGTTTGACAACATTCGCTGGACGGTGCCGGAGGGTTCGGGCGGGCCGCGATATAAGGGTATGTAGCCGTATCAGAACGGCCGCAAAGCCATCAACAAACGACGGCGAGCAAAGAAGCGCGGCAGCTCGGTCGATGCGGTTGATCAGATCCAGGGTGAGGGAGGTTGACCGTGACTAAAGAAGAGGCGCTATCAGTTTTTGAAGATTTCAAGATCAGACGGGTCTATGATGAGGTGTCGGAGGCGTGGCTGTTTTCAGTGGTGGACGTCATCGCGGCGCTGCTGGGACAGCGGGACTATCAGGCGGCCCGCAACTACTGGAAAGTGCTGAAAAATCGGCTGAAGAAAGAGGGAAGCGCGTCAACTGCAGGCACACACACGGCAACCGCGACGCTGTGGGACGCACCAAACCCGCCTGTGACCGCTCCATACGAAGTTGTTGGTTCCGGAGAATGGGTGCTGGTGCCATCGAATGCCACAACCGCAGCCGATGATCCGGGCACGTTTACCGCATGTTCAAACTGCTCGATTGACTGCGACGAGAATGTTGGTGTGGATGACTGGTACAAGACGAAGCTAACGTTGTCTGGCGGGTACGTCTGGGACCTCATCGGCTCCAGCACTGTTTCGGCGCCCGACACCTTCACCACTACAGCGTGCAAGACATGGACAATAGGAGGTTCTGTTACGGGTGAAGTCGGCTTCGGTGTTCCTATGGTCGGTGGGGCAAAGGTGAGCGTGACGGTAAGCGGCTCCTTCGAGACATCTCTTTCGCATGCTCTCCAAAGTGGGCCTGATGCAGTACCGTACCAGTGGCTGTATAAGCACTATCAGAAGTGTCTGGGGTTGAACCACACAATCGAGACGTGGAAGTTGAACGATTACTGCAGTAACCAGCCGGCACAGGATGACCCGCGGTGGCAGGAAACCTCCGTGGAGGGCTTCACAATAACGGCGCCCCAGCCATTAGCCGGCCTGCAAGGCACTACTACTTACTTGCAGAACAAGTGGAAGAAATGTCCGTGAGAGGAGATACTGTTATGTCGATTGTAGAGTGCGGTGAACACAAGCGTGGCAGCATGTGGTTGGGAACATGCTTCGCGTTGGCAATTAGCATTTGCGCGGGCAACACAGTGCATGCGGCGCTGAAGGATGTGATCTCTATTAGGCAACATGTGGAGACCTTCTACCGTGAACCATTGGCTAAGGATTTGCTGAACTATCACCAACAGGGCAGACTTGCTCCAGAACTTGAGGTGCTAATCAAGCTTCTCTTAGACACAGCGTCGGACCCGAATGTTTGTGAACGCAGGACGTTGCAGTACTTGCGTCAGCGATATGCGGCGGTGGAAGGTTCGCGTCCACTCTGGCAGAGCGTACGGCTGCGGTCGGAGCATGATATAGGTATTTCCGGATTGGCGGATGCGCTCTTCTGGTTGAAGGGTCGAACGTCGGGTCTCTACGAATACTACGATCTTACAGGCGATTCAGCGCTCAGGCTGCCGCAGAACCCGGTTGTGGATCTAACAACCGATCCCGACAAATGGCGTGCCCTGCTTGAATATCAACTGTTTGTATTACTTTCCGATCTCGGCAACGCTGTGCCATCAGGATTCTTCCAGCCCGGCAAGGGTCCGTCTGTCGGCAACGCATACATTCAGGCTCAATTGATAGACTACTTTGGCGCCGACGACAACTTGGTCCGTCGCTTCCTCGTAGACTATCCGTTCCTGCCCGGTTCGCATCTCCGCTATTTGGCGGAGCACGACTTTCCCGCTTGGCGCAACATGCCCGTACTCCGTGACGAGTTGCTGGTTTACTATAACACTTTCCTTCGCTACAACGCAGACCGCCTGCTCTTTCTAAAAAAGATGCACCGCGCGTTCGGCGAGGAGCACTTCCGAAAAGTTGTTGGCCGTCTTATGGATTCAGATGCGGATGCGCCGTCAGTTGACCAGACCTTCTTGCTCGATTTGCTGCGCCTTTCAGCTGAGGTTCATATGTGGGACCTGGTCGCCAAAGCCAAGACGCAACTCCAGGCATCGGACTTACCGGAGGATGTCGTTGCGATAATCCAGACTGCCCGATCCGATTTGCAGGCTCAAATCGAATTGCTTGACGCATTGCTGGACAGCAAGTAAAGAGATCAGGCCTCTTTTCACGCTCGTGAAGGTATGCGATGGAAGTTCGATGCGGAGAAGAGGCGAGTGTCAGGTATGCGGCGGGATACCTTGCCGTGGGGGCGGCGTATTTGGCGTTGATCTTTGTGCCGGGCCGGTGGTGGCCGGGATATTATGTGCTGTGCGGGTCGGTTGTCTTTGCGCTGATTACGTTTTTCGCGCTGCGGTCGCATGTTCAGGCGCTGTTTGCGTTGATGACGGGGCGCAGGGCGGAGATGGGGGATGAGGAATTGCCGGGGGTGTCGCTGATTATCCCGTGCTTCAACGAGGCCGGGGTCTTGCCGGAGACGATCCCGGCGGTGCTGGCGCTGGATTATCCGGCGGAGAAACTGGAAACCCTTTATGTTTATGAGTCGGCGTGCACGGACGGGACCGAGCAGATCCTGCGGGTCTTTGCAGAGAAAGACGCGCGCATCAAGGTGTTGTGCCGGCCGACGACCAACGGGGGCAAGGCCCCGATCATCAACTTCGCCATTCTCCGGGCAGCCCACGGGATCATCGGGATTCTGGATGCCGACCACGCACCGGATGCGGCCCTTGTTCGCATCGCGGTGGGCCAGTTACGGGATACAAAGGTCGGCTGCGTTCGCGGCCGCTGCCGCACGCGGAACGAAGGGCGGAATCTGCGGACGCGATTGGTCGCCCTGGAGCGCGACGTTGTCGAGCGATTAGGCACCTGCGGGGCTTACAGAACGGGCGGATTTGCCAATTTCGGCGGCGGCCAGGGCTTCTTCCGGAGAGAGGTATTCGAGCAGATCGGCTTGTTCGACGAGGACGTCCTGACTGAGGACATTGACTTCTCGGTTCGCATGCACATGGCGGGTTATGTGATTAAGGTGTTGCCTCAGATGCAATCGTGGGAGGAAGCGCCGCCGTCCTGGAGGGCATTCTACGACCAGCGAAAGCGCTGGTGCCGCGGCTGGATTCAGATGTGGCGAAGATATGCTGCCGCTACCGTCAAGGCTTCGCATGTGCCCGCTCTGCGGAGAGCGGATATGCTTATCGCGCTGTCCTCTTCGCTGGCCCCCGGCCTGCTCATCGGACTGGTTCCGATTCTGGTGCTTGCGGCCCTGGGCGCGACGACGTCCTGCTTCGGCCGGTCCGCGTCGGTGTGGCTGTGGATGTACGTTACTCTGACTCCACTATCCCTGGGCTGGCTGGTGTGGCTTCTGGATCAGCGTGATAAGAAGCCGCCGGGCTTGGGCCGGTTGTTGTATCTGCCGCTGCTGGTTCCTTACATGGTCGGCCTGATTTTCATCAACTGGGTGAGCTTCGTGGATGAGTTCCTGCTCAGGCGTCCATTCGCATACGTCAAGACCAGCCGGGCCGGTGACGCAGTGTCAGAACGACACGTGCCGGTTGCTGCGATCGATGGAGCGGCGTAAGCAGGGTAGCATGTGCGCACATCGCGACGACCTCACGACTGAAGTTCTTTCTTGATTTGTTCGAGGAGGTTGATGGCCTGGATGGGGGTTAGCTGGTTGGGGTCGGTGTCTTTTAGCTTTTCGAGGATGGACTTGTGTTTCTGGATGAAGAGGAGGTCGGTGTCGTTGGGTTTCGTTCTGTTAGGGGTGAGTTTGTCGGTGCGGGCTTCTCTGGCGAAGGTGTTTTCGAGGTCGGCCAGGATTTCGGCGCTTCGGGCGAGGATGGGTTTGGGGACGCCGGCCAGTTTGGCGACGTGGATGCCGTAGCTCTTGTCGGTGCCGCCGGGCAGGATCTTGTGGAGGAAGATGACCTCGTCGGCCCATTCGCGGACGGCGACGTTTAGGTTCTTGACGTTGGCCAGGAGTTCGGCAAGTTCGGTCAGTTCGTGGTAGTGGGTGGCGAACAGGGTTCGGCAGCGGATGTGGTTTGCAATGTGTTCGGTGATGGCCCAGGCGAGGGAAAGGCCGTCGTAGGTGGAGGTGCCGCGGCCGACTTCGTCGAGGATGACCAGCGAGCGGGGGGTGGCATTGTGGAGGATATCGGCCGTTTCGGTCATTTCGACCATGAAGGTGCTGCGGCCGCGGACGATCTCGTCGGAGGCGCCCACGCGGGTGAAGAGGCGATCGACAATGCCAATGGTTGCCTCGGCGGCGGGGATGAAGGAGCCCGTCTGGGCGAGAATGACGAGCAGGGCCACCTGCCGGATATAGGTGCTCTTGCCGGCCATGTTGGGGCCGGTGATGATGGCGAGGTCGCCGGAACCGTCGGCCAGGGCTATGTCGTTGGGGACGAATTCTGAGCCTAAGGTTTCGGCAAGGACGGGGTGCTTGCCTTCGCGAATGACCAGCGTCATGTCGTCGGTTATCGTGGGGCGGATGTAGCCGCGGCGGCGGGCGACGTGGGCGAATGCGGCGATGCAGTCGGCGTTGGCGATGGCGGCCGCGAGAGACTGGAGGCGCGAGGTGTGCTTTGCGGCCTCGGCCCGGAGCTGTTCGAAAAGTTTCTGTTCCAGCTCGACAGCCTTTTCAGCGGCGCCTAAGGCCTCTTCTTCGTATCGTTTCAGCTCGTCGGTGATATAACGCTCGGCATTCTTGACGGTCTGTTTGCGGACATAGTCGGCCGGCGCCTTGTCGGCCGCCGAACGCGGCAGCTCGATGTAGTAGCCGAAGACCTTGTTAAATCCGACTTTCAGGTTCGGGATGCCGGTGCGCTCGATCTGCTGCTGCTGGAAGCGGGCAAGCCACGAGCGGCCGTCGGTGGAGACGGCATGGAGACGGTCGAGTTCTTCGCTGAAGCCGGGCCGGATCACCCCGCCGTCGCGCACGTGCGGCGGGCAGTCGGGACGAATGGCGGCTTCGAGGAGGTCGGCAAGTTCCTCGATGGGGTCGCAGGCAAGGCCAAGCTGGTGATTGAGGGAGGACTGGCAGTCGGTGAGGAGCTTGCCAAGAGCGGGGATGGTACGGAGGGTGGCGCCAAGCGCGAGGAGGTCGCGCGGGGAGGCCCGGAGGGTGCTGATGCGGGCGAGGATGCGTTCCAGGTCGGCGATGTTGGACAGGCTGTCGCGAATCCGGGCGGTCAGGTCGTCGTTTTCGACGAGTTCCGCGACGGCGTCCTGGCGGAGTTCGATGCGATCGCGCTCGCAGAGGGGCATACAGAGCCAGGAGCGGATCATGCGGGAACCCATGCCGGTGAGCGTGTGGTCAATGGCATCGAGCAGCGAACCGCGGGTTGACTCGCTGCGGAGGGTACGGAGCACTTCGAGGGACCGGAGGCTGGTGGGGTCGATCTGAAGGAAGCGGGACTGGGTCAGTTCCTTGATGGACGTGATGTGGCCGAGAGCGGTTTTCTGGGTTTCGTTGAGGTATTCGAGGACGGCGCCGGCGGCCCCGATGGCGGGAAAATTGTCATCGATGCCGAAGCCTTCCAGCGTGGCGGTGCCAAAGTGCTTCAGGAGCCGGGACTTCGTCGTGTGGGGGTCGAAGTACCAGGCGGGGCGCTCGGTGACGACGGCGCCGGTGATCTTTCGGATGTCGTCGGAGAGTTTCTTTGTTTCTTCCGCGAAGAGTTCGCCCCGGGTCTGAGGAAGGAGGACTTCGCGGGGGCCGATGCGGAGGAGTTCATCGAGGATGGCGTCATCGGCGACGGTGCGGACGAAGAAATGGCCGGTGGAGACATCGACCCATGCGAGCGAGACTTTGGCGGCAAGGTGCACGGCGGCGAGGAAGTTATCCTGGCGGGCGTCGAGGAGCATGTCGTCAGTGAGGGTGCCGGGGGTGACGATGCGGACGACATCGCGTTTGACGACGCCTTTTGCGGTCCTGGGATCTTCGATCTGCTCGCAGACGGCAACTTTGTAGCCGGCTTGGATCATTTTCTTGAGGTAGCCGTCAACGGCGTGGTAAGGGACACCCGCCAACGGGATGGGATTGTCGGCTTTGGAGCGGCTTGTGAGGGTCAAGCCCAGGACACGTGAACAGATCTGCGCGTCTTCGTAGAAGGTCTCGTAGAAGTCGCCCATGCGAAAAAAGAGTATCGCGTCAGGGTACTTCTGTTTGAAGTGGTGGAACTGCCGCATTGCGGGTGTCAGATTGTCGTCACTTTTCGCCATGCGGGGATTATAGCGTGAGGGGGGCGGTTAACAACTGCTTAATGAGGGATTTGCATTCGGACTCATCAGTGGCGGTGGTCAGGCGGTTCAGCAGGGTGGTTTGACGGGTGGTAAACGGGACGGGGAGGCGGCCTTCTGCTTCAGGAGCGACATCGGAGGCGGAACCAACGCCAAAGGCGGCGTGGATGTCGGCCAGACCCAGGGCGGTTTGGATGGCTTGCGCAAGGTCTTCGAGGCCCTTGGCATGGAGAGCGCTTACTGTTGCCGTGGCGGCGGGTTGGAAGGCGAGGTCTTTGGATGTGATGCGATGCGGCAGGTCGGACTTGTTAAAGACAACGATCACCGGGCTTTGTGCAGGGATTGGTTCGATGGGGCCTGGCTGGGTTGCGTCAATGACGTGGAGGACGAGGTCACAGTTGCTGAGGAGCTCTTTGGCGGCGGTTTGGGCGTCGCGGTCGATGGGATCGAGATGCAGGGTAGAATCACGGGATGAAACGCCGGCACGAGGCCGGGGCTGCTCATGGGCATGATACCCCTCCCAAAGGCCGGCGGTGTCTACGAACTCTACGGAAAGGGGGCCAATGCGGCAGCAGGCGGTGACGTAGTCGCGCGTGGTACCGGGGATGTCGGCGGTAATGGCCTGGGGGCGGCCGGCCAGGGCGTTGAGCAGGGTACTTTTTCCGCTGTTTGGGGGGCCGGCCAGGACGATTGTGCAGCCGTGGATAAGGGGCTTTGCAAGGCGGCCAAGGCGGAGGGCTTCGGCGGCCTGACGCCGGATGGAGTCGAGCGGTTCGGTTTCGACACTGGCAAGCCAGTGTTTGGCGGCGGCGGCCAGGCCGGTGCGGGCCTGCGCAGCGATGAGCTGGACGCCAGGCAGAGTGGCAGCGGTGAACTGTGCCATGCGCGCTTCGAGCTCGATGGCGTCTTCACACCGCGGGCGGAGGCGATCGCGGAGCACTTGTTCAGCGGAGGTAAGTTTGGCGCCGTGCTTGTTGAGGAGTCGCATGATGGCGGCAACGATGAGGGGGTTGCCGTGACAGTTGATGTCGAAGGTGCCGGGTTCGGGGCAGGCGATGACGACTTGGTCGAGCGTCTCGGAGCCGTCGGTAATGTCGGTGACGATGAGGTCGCCGGGTTGGAGAGTGCGGGTGGCGCCCGGTGCGGCACGCCGTGCCCCTGCGATGGCGGCAAGGACGGTTGCGGCGTCAGGGCCTTCGAGTCGGATGGCGGCGATGGCGGCAGGCGCCTTGGCGGTGGTGACACAGGCGCGGACGTTCATTCGTACTCCTGTGGCCAGATCCGAAAACCGGTGCTCGAAACGCTCAACAAATCCGAATCCTCAAAAACTCGAAACCCAAAACAACAAGTGGGTATGGCAGCACAACGCAATGGCTTCGCAAGAAAACCATGGGCAAGATACCCCTGCACTTATTTCTCCTGTTCCTCTTGTTCGCCCAGTTCGGCCAGGTAGGCCTGGTCTTCGATGTATTTCTTCCAGGCGATGACGACGCCGCGGACGGTGAGATTGGAGACCCAGGTGTCGACGAACTGACAGTCTTCCTTGATGACGCGTGCGGCGCCGCCGGTGACGATGAGCTGCGGCCACTTGCCGATTTCTTCGGCGTACTTGCGCGTGATGGTTTCGAGGAGCCCAATGGCGCCGTAGTACATGCCGGCGTTGATGGCTTCGACGGTGTTGGAGCCGTAGGAGCCTTTGGGCCTCTTGCAGTGGACGGAGGGCAGTTTGGCGGTGTTTTCGTGGAGGGCCTTGGCGAGGATGTCGAAGCCGGGATAGATCACGCCGCCCATGAAGGTGCCGTTTTCGTCGACAAGGTCGATGGTGACGGCGGTTCCGAAATCGGCGACAACGACGGCGTCTTCGACAACGGCGAAGGCGGCAGCGGCCGCGACGAGTCGGTCGGTGCCGACCTCCATGGCGTTATCGACGGCGGTGTCGATGGGGAGGGGGACGTCTTTTCCGATGACCTTGAGCTTTTCGTTGAGGCAGTTCCGGCAGATATCAGCGACTATATCAGTCCAAGCGGGATTGACGGAGCTTGCGACGATGACGCCGTTGCGTCTGGGTGGCGAAGCCCCTTCGACGAAGGGGACGCGCTGCCAGGAGTCGGTGAGCAGGTCGGTGAGTTTTTGTCTTGCATCCTCGGCGCGGCCGCGAATGGTCTCGATGAGCTTCTCTTCATCGTTAAGGTAAAGCGCGGCAGTAATCGAGGTGTTGCCTATATCGATGGCGATCATGTTCATTGAATCGGCTCCTTAACCAGTTTCCAGAGGGCCTCTTTGAGTTGCGGTATGCCGCTTCCGGTGACGGCCGAGATCTTCATGATGCGGGGTTCTCGGCCGGCGGCTTCGGCGAGGCGCTCGTGAATCTGGTCGACAATTTTTCCTTCCGGATCGAGGTCGATCTTATTAAGCAAGATAAGTTCGGGTTTTTCGGTGAGTATCGGGCTGTGACGATGGAGTTCGGCGCGGATACTGGTGTAATTATGGACGGGGTCACCGCCGTCGGGTGGGAGGATGTCCAGGATGTGGACGAGGATACGGGTGCGTTCGATGTGTCTGAGGAACTCGTGTCCGAGTCCGGCGCCGGCGTGTGCGCCTTCGATGAGGCCGGGGATATCGGCCATGACGAAGCGGCGGAAGCCGCTGAGTTCGACGATGCCGAGGACGGGTTCGAGGGTGGTAAATGGGTAATCCGCGATCTTCGGGCGTGCGGCGGAGCAGCGGGAGATGAGTGTGCTTTTTCCCGCATTGGGCATACCGACAAGGCCCACGTCGGCGATAAGCTTTAGTTCGAGGCGAAGGTTTCGTTCCTGGCCGGGCTTGCCATTCTGGGCAATCCGCGGAGTCTGACGCACCGAGGTGGCGAAGGCCTTATTGCCCTTGCCGCCCTTGCCGCCGCGGCAGACGCAAACCTTCATACCGATTTCGCTGAGGTCTTTGAGGAGGACGCCCAGATCGGTGTCATAGATAAGGGTGCCGGGGGGGACCGGGATAACCAGGTCGGCGCCGTTCGAACCGGTCTTGTTGCCGCCCTGGCCGGGCTGACCGTTTGGGGCCTGCCAGTGGTGCCTGCCGGAGAAGTCAAGGAGGGTGTCGAGGTTGGCGACGGCCTCAAAGTAGACATTGCCGCCGTCGCCGCCGTCTCCGCCGTCCGGGCCGCCTTTGGGTATATACTTCTCGCGGCGGAAGCTCACGCAGCCATGACCACCGTCACCGGCTTTCACCCATATTCTTGCTTCATCTATAAACACGCTTTTGGTCCTCTGTTATTGCAGTCGACAGGGGTGGCGACGCCGCGGCCGCATCCTCTTACATCGGGGGGGTCAGCATACCGCTTTGGATCTGATCCGGCCTTCCCACTGTCGCCGTGCAGGACATCATTATATATCGTTACGCAGCACAGTAAACAGGGTTTAGATTCGGGATGATTTGAAAGTTGAATTCGGCGTGCGGCATTGCCAAACGCCTGAGGGCGGCGGCCCAGGGGTATTCTGGAGCGGTCTAATGGTGAGGAATGCACGGTATGGTGTTTGCGGTGGCAAACCTTGGAGAGAATATCGCTGCGAAAACTGACGCCCGTCCCTGATTTTTAGCATGTGAGGATTCGGCCGGCGTGGAGGTGGATGACTCGGTCGGTGTATTGAGCGGCTTCGACACCGTGGGTAACGAGGACAACGGCGGCGCCGGTCTTATGATAATCGGCGAGATGTGCGAGGACGGCGCGTGCGTTGTCGGGGTCGAGGTTGCCGGTCGGCTCGTCGGCGAGGATGAGGCGGGGGCGGTTGAGCATGGCGCGGGCGACGGCCGCTCGCTGCTTTTCGCCGGCGCTGAGCTGTGTAGGGTTGTGGCGGCGGCGGGAGGCGAGGCCAAGCTTCTCGATGAGTTCGGATGCACGACTTGCCGCGTCTGGGATGTTTGCGGCAGCGGCAGGCAGCAGGACGTTTTCGACGACGTTGAGATATGGAACGAGGTGAAACATCTGGAAGACGAAACCGATGTTTTCTGCGCGGAAGCGGGCCCGTTGGGCGGCGGTCATTCGGTAGAGGTCCCTGTTGTCGAAGAGGACTGCGCCGCATGTGGGACGCTGCATACCGGCGAGAGTCATGAGGAGGGTGGTCTTGCCGCTGCCGCTGGGGCCGCGAATGACGACGAATTCGCCGGGACGGATGTGGAGGCTGACATCGTCGAGGGCATTGAGCGTTTCACCGGGCGTACGGTATGTTTTGGTGACGTTTTCGAGACGCAGCATTTTATTCCTTCCTGAGTACGTCGGCCGGGTCGCGAGCGACGGCGTGCATGGCCGGAATGAAACTGGCGACGGCGGCAAAGACAGGGGCGGCCACAAGGGACCAGGCGAGCAGCGCATAGTCGGCCTTGATGTTCTTGGCGGTGAGCTTGAAGATGTCCGGGCCAAAGGCGGCGGCGAGTGCGGAACCAATAGCGAACCCAAGAATGGCGCCGAGGAGACCCATGAGCACGGCCTTGCCGAGGAAGAGGGCGGCGATGGCGCCCGCGCGGCAGCCGATGGCCCGCATGATGCCGATTTCGGTCTCGCGCTGGCGGACGTTGAGCATGGCCAGGAGCCCGATCCATGCGCCGGCGACGATAATGACGACAACGATGATGAAGGTTAGGTAGCTGTGGACCATTCGCCGCTGCTCGTTGCGTGCTTCGGCGATGCGGGCAATCTGGATAACCTGTGCGTCGGGCAGGACGCTGGCGAGTTCGTTTTTGAGGACGGCCAGGGGGTCATCGGTGGGGACAAAACAGAGACAGTCAACGGCCTGGATTTCGTTGATGCGGCCCGGGAGTTCGAGGATAGCCTGGGCGTCGGCGAGGTGGCACTGTATGCTGATGTCGTCGAGCGTGCCGGAGGGGGAAAGGCACTGGGTGACCTGCAGGGTCGTGCCGCGGATATCGATACTGTCGCCTTTCCTGATGTTCAAGGCGGCGGCAAGAACGCTGCCAACATAGGCGTCGCCGCGCTTGATCACAGGGACCATAGGCGGTTTCTTGCGGTCGGGCGGGCAGACCTCCGGCGCCAGGCCGGTGAGGATGACTTCCATACCTCGCCAGTCGATTTTCTGCTGGAGGGTTGCCAGGAGATGGTTGTAGGAGAAGCCTTTCTGCCGGGCCATGATGTCGAGGTATTCGGCGGGCATGGTGTGGTCGGAGAAGCCGTTGATGAGGAAGCGGTTCATGTCGGCGTCGGCGGGGATGATGCGCAGATTGAAGCCGGCCTTGAGCATGAGCCGCGCGGTTTCGCGATTACCCGCGGCGGCGGTTGAGGCGAAAGCGGCGCACAGGGCGACGGCTGCTGTGACGGCGGCGAGGCCAAGGAGAAAATGGGCTTTCCTATGGAGGATTTCTTTGACGATGAGTCTCAGGATGTGCATGGCTTTTTCCGCGGCAGGGGGTAATCATTCTCTTGTGCGCGCACGCCAGAGGACCAGGATTCCAAACATGACAACGGCTGTGCCGCTGCCGGTCAGGACGGCAACGGCTATGGCAAAAGCGAGCGGCTGGTCGGTATTGGTGCGTCTGGACGCGACTTTGGCCGGCGCCCCGGCGGGCTTGGCAAGCGTCTCTGCCGTGCCTGGCGGTTCGCTTTGTTCGCCGGCAGCATTGGGATCGTCGAAATCGATGGCAAGTTCCTGGTAACCAAAAGGTACAGCACCGAGGTCGGCGACATCGAAGCGGCCAGCGGAGGTCGGGCCTTTTCTCAGGATCATGCCCACTTCCATTTTGACCATGGGGCTGTCGGGGTCGAAGCCGAGGGACTCGGCGAGGCGCGCTCTTGCTTCGGCTGGCCACCTGGCGGGGAGCAGGGGGCCTTCCATCCATCGGCGGTCAAGGCTGCACTCGCAATCGGCGCCGATGATCGCCAGGACATTGGCCAGTATGTTTTCATTGACTTCATCGTCCTTGATGACTGGGCCAATCTGCCGGGCCCGGCCGTAGAAGACGACGGCATGAGGACGCCGGATTGCATCGGGCTGGAGATTGAGCCACCAGAGGAGCAGTTCTTCGCGCTGAAAGTCGCCGCGGCGGAGAGTCACGGTCACGGGACCTTTGGCGATGGGTTTGGGCAGGCGGCCGAGGTGTTCGGTAATCAGTTTTGCGGCCGCATCGGCGGCGTCCTGTGCGGCGGCGTTCTGTGCGGCATCGAGGCCTTCGATGATGAGGATAAGGCCGTAGCTTTGCGCGCAACTTTCGGCGATTTGCTGTCGCAGGGGGGAAGCGGCGAGTGCTTCGAGTGCAGGGCCCAGGGTGGTGTTGAAGGCGGCGGGGTCGGGCGGGACTTCGACCGGGCGGGCGCGCCCGTCCGGGGCGACAAACAGCAGGGCCGGAGGCGAGGTTATGCCGGCGGCCTTGGCCACCTCCACGGCGGGATGCGCAGGGTCATCGGAAATGCTGACCAGTTCGGCACGGAGATCGGTCTCTTCGAACTTCTCCGAGATGATCGCCTTCAGACTGTCAACGACGGCGGGCTGAGTCTCGTTATCAACGAGGACAAAGAGGATGCAGCTATCGATGCCCAGGTCGACAAAGCCGATGTCGCGGACGTTGTAGCGGCAGGCCAGGGACGGACCGGCTAAGAGGCAGATTGCTGCGGTCAGGATGAAGCTTCTTGCGTTCATTACGTTCTTCGTGAAATAAGCGACAGTTTGCGCGACATTGCGCCGGACCGTGTCGGCACGTACCGAATTATAGTCGATTGTGCAGCTGAAGGGAAGGTGTTGGGCGCAGTTGGCCGGCAGTCCCGTTACAAGGCGGTGCTGAGGACGCATTTTGTTTTGCAGGGGGGCCGCCTGGCGGTATAATCGCGGCACGAGAACATTTTCCGGGGGCCGGGTTTGAGGAGATCGCATATGGGCAAGACGAGCCGGACCAGGCGCTTGGTAACGGCGATTGTCGCGATAATTGTGTCGAATTGGGGCGGCCTAAGCGCTGCCAAGGCCGGGCCGGCGGATGGGATCCGTATTGACCGCGGGCTCTGTGTGATTCTTGGGGATGCAGGAGAGTTGCTGACGGCGGATCTTGCGGGGCGGTCGGACCTGCTGGTGTATGTGCAGGTTGACGGCCTGAAGGCTTACCAGTCGGCCTGTGAGGCGGCGGAAGCGGTGGGGCTGTATGGCACGCGCATCTTTGTGGGGCGGGGCGTTTTCCGACATATCGCGCTTGCCGACAACCTTGCGGATCTGGTGATCGTGCGAGAAGATGCAAAAGGCGTCGACAAGGCGGAGATATTGCGCGTCCTTCGCCCGGGCGGCGTGGCGGAAACAGAGGATAAACGGATTGTCAAGCCCGCTCCCGAGGGTCTGGACGACTGGTCACACCCTTATCATGGACCAGATAACAATCCCCTGTCCGAAGACCGGATTATCAAGGCGCCGTACCTCACGCAGTTTCTGGCGGAACCATACTATGGCCCGCTGCCGCAGGTGGCGGTGGCATCGGCAGGGCGGATCTTCAAGGCGTTCGGGCACATCGCGTTCAAGGTGCGGGAAGAGCCGTATCTGAATACCCTGGTAGCGTTCAACGGGTATAACGGCACGCTGCTGTGGAAGCACGCCCTGTCCGAGACGTACATGATCCACCGCAATACGCTGGTCGCCACGCCGGAACGGGTATACGTCGGCGACGACCGATCATGCAAGGTTCTGGATGCGGCGACGGGACGGCTGGCTGTTTGAGATTGTTCCGCCGCAGAACATAGCGGGCGGAACGTTCTGGAAGTGGATGGCACTGGAGAATGGCGTTCTTTATGCCATGGTGGGGGAGGCGGAAAAGAGCGATCCGGTGATCAGGGCCAAAAGCCAGCAGCACGGCTGGCCGTGGGATCCGCTGTCGCCGGGGTTCAACGAAGCGGAGAATCCGTGGGGTTACGGACAGACCGTGCTGGCAATCGATCCGGAATCGCAGAAGGTATTGTGGCACTATCGCGAGGAGACGCCGATCGACAGCAGGGCGGTGTGCATGAAGAACGGACGGATCTTCCTGTTCCGATTCGGGGCGTTTTTGACGTGCCTGAATGCCGCTGATGGAACGGTTGTCTGGCGGAAGAGTCCTGACGGTGACAGGGCGATCTTCGAGTCGTTGGGCGATTATTCGCACCGGCAGGACTGGCGGACGAATTGGCGCACGACTGTGTATCTCAGGTGCAGCGACAAGGCCTTGTATTTTGCGGGGCCGCAGGTGAACAAGCTCTTGGCCGTGTCGGCCGCGGACGGTCGGATTCTGTGGGAGGACCCGTACAACAACTTTCAGTTGATCGTGCGGGACGATGGCGTGTACGGGATCAGCGGACAGATAGACGACGGCCATCCGAGCATGAAGTTCGAGCCGTTGACGGGGGCGGAGATTGCAGTGGGGCGGCGGGCATGCACGCGGCCGACGGCTTCCGTTGACAGCATCTTCTTTCGGGCCAACGGGGGGCGACCCGGCTGGATACGGCCCGGAACGAGGCTTACCTGATCTCGCCGATGCGGCCGCCGTGCCAGGATGGCGTGACGGTTGCCAACGGCCTGCTGTACTGGTGGCCGTCGGTGTGCGACTGCAATCTGACACTGTATGGGCTGACGGCGCTTGGCCGGGCCGGGGAGTTTCAATTCGGCCGGCGAGCAACAGAGGATGAGCGCCTGGAAAGGGGTAACGACGTGCACCGCGTTGCGCCTCTGGAGCAGGGTGTCGAGGACTGGCCGACGTTTCGCGCCAACAACGTGGGCAGCGCGACGACGTCTGCGGCGGTGGCGGAGAAGGCGTCGGCGATCTGGGAAACGGTAGTGGGCAAGGATGTAACGCTTACGGCGCCGGCGGATCGGCGGATACCGGTGTATGGCAAGCTGATGAGCACCTGGCCTGCGGCCAGCGGCGTGCTCGTCCAGGACGGTATGGCCTACGTGGCGGCAGGGATCGCCAACTATGACGGCACGCACGTCTATGCGCTCGATGCCGCGACTGGCGCGATCAGGTGGCAGAACAACACGTCGGGACACCTGAATGCCGAGGCGCACAGCGGAGTAGGCGTACAGGGGCATATGCTCATCCTTGGCGACAAGCTGGTGATGGCGGGGGGCAATGCGGTTTCGCCGGCGGTGTATGATCTGCGGACGGGACGGTGTCTCAACGATCCTGCGAAGGTTCAGAACGTCGTCGACAATAACGTGCCGGCGGCGCTGAGTCCGCGCGGGTGGGAGCTGTATCAGATCGGCGACGGCGTGGTTTGCTGCGGCAAGCCGTTCTATGCGCATCCGGAGTATCCAGTGTACGACGAGAGCGTGTTCAGCAAGACCCTGCTGACGACGGCGGGGGATGTCGACGTGACGTGGGTGAACAACGCCAAGGTGATCTGCTATCCAAGGGTGACGGAGAATCGGGCGCGGACATACCTTGCTGGGTGGGGCAAGTTCAGGGTGCCGGGGCTTGAGCCGCAGTGGCAATACGACTGTCCGGAGAGCGCAGCGGCGGCCGTGTGCAGGAATGCGGTGGTGGTGGCAGATACGTTACACGCGACGGCGGTGGGCATAACCAACGGGCGCGTGCTGTGGCGGCAGCCGCTTACGGCCGGTTGCGTTCCATGGGGTATGGCGGTGGATCGGTCGGGCAGGGTGATTTTGACGCTCAAGGACGGCAGGGTGGTCTGTCTTGGGGACAGATGAGGCGTCAGGCAGGCGGCAGCGCGATGGCGTTGGGGTCGGCGGGGGGTTCAACTGCCGGGATCGGTTGACGCTGTTCGCTGGTCATACCGAGGAGCACGCGAAGGCGGGCAACCATCTCGACAAGGGTGTTGATGCGAATGGCCTGTTCGGCGGCCTCTTCGGTTTTGGCCTGAAGCTGTGTGACGAGTGTGTTGAGACGTGCGTCGGCCGCCTCGGCGTTCTCGGTGAGTTTCGTGACGGCGGCAGCAAGCTGGTCGATATGCCCGGCGCTTTCGGCGGTCTGGCGACGGGCGTCCTCGTGGAGTTGGGTGATCTGGTCCACAAGCTTGAGGTTTTCGGCGGCCAGGTTTTCCATGGTTTTGCGGATGGCGGCGATTTCGCTGGTGAGCTGCTCAGCGGCGCTTGCGTGGGCGCTGTTGGCGGCGGTGAGGCAGTCGACGGTCTGGCTGAGTTCGGTGAGGCGAACCTCCAGCGATTCGCTGGCGCCGCTCAAGCTTTCGTTTGCGGCGGCGAGCCTGCGGTTATCAGTCTTGAGCTTGTTGCAGTGGACGGTCCAGCCCACAGCCAGGGCGGCGGACATGACCAATGCCACTGCCGCGATGGCGCCGCAAATCAGGCGTGAGCCGGCGGCGTTCGGGGCGTTTGTGTCCGTGTTGAAAGAAGCCATCTATCCCTCCGAATGCTTTGTCACATGCTGCGTCGGGCCTTGCCGCGACGACCTCAAAAAACGGCGGCCTTGTTGTACGCCGGCAGCAGGATTGGCGCTCATGTTCGTTTCGCGCAGGTTTCCTTTTGCGCACCGTTGCGGGCAGGGGTGAGGACACGCTCGAACTTTCCGAAGATCATGCGGCCGGCGGACGTCTGGATGGCGCTGGTCACCGAAAACATGACCGTTTCTCCGATATGGCTGCGGCCTTCCTCCACGACGATCATTGTGCCGTCGTCGAGATAACCGATACCCTGCTGGGCCTCTTCGCCGGGGCGGATGATCTTGACCTGCATGGTCTCGCCGGGCAGCGTCACGGTTTTGAGCGCGTTGGCCAGGTCGTTAATGTTGATGACGTCGACGCCGCGGAGCTGCGCTACCTTGTTGAGATTGTAATCGTTGGTGACGAGGCGCCCGTCGCAGTTCTTGGTGAAGGCGACGAGTTTCTGGTCGACGCCGGCGGAGGGTTCGAGGCCGGGCGGCGGCGTATCGTCGATCTTAACGTCGACAACGGTGCTGGTTTGCATCTTGTTGAGGATGTCCAGGCCGCGGCGGCCGCGATTGCGTTTCATCTTGTCGGGCGAATCGGCGATGAGCTGGAGTTCGTTGAGGACGAACCTGGGAATGATCAGGGGGGAATCGAAGAGCTTGGTTTCGGCGATGTCGGCGATACGGCCATCTATAACGACGGACGTGTCCAGCACCAGGGGCCGGAGTCCCTTCGTTTGACGCGAGAATACGATGTACGGCACCATGAAGCGCACGTCGTCCTTGGTCCGGATGACGATGCTGATGGTCAGGTAACAGATGCACGCGCCCATGATCCACTTGGCGTTCTTCAAAGACTCCTCGCCCATTTCGAAAAAGACGCCGTTAACCATCTGCAGGACATAGCTCATTACCCAACTGATGAACATGCCCATCATCAATCCGAAAAAGACACCAGCCAGGGCGTTGAGCGATTTTTTCGGCGTCAGCCAGTCGACGGCGATGACCGTGGCGGCGATGGCCATGCCGGTAATGAAGACGGCCATAACGTCCTGCTCACCGGTGTCAGCGCTCTTGTTGACGCTGGCGAACAGGAAGGCTGCGATGCTGACAATGAAGATGGCGCGAATGAAGTAGATAATCATGACGGACCTCCGAAAGGTTATAAAAGACGCACCCTGTTATAATCCCCAAGCAGTATAAAAGTATGATATCCAAGTATACCTGATTGAGGCTTGCAGAGCAATATGTATTGCACGGATTTCGCGGGTTAAGGGACCTGTGGGTCAGCCGGGGGTGACGTGCGTTGTTATCGGGCCAGCAGCCCGTCTGGCGGTTGGCCGGCAGGAGGAGCCGACTGCTGGATTTTCGGCGGATACGGCCCTTAAGCAAGGCACCAAAACGACCGATATAATCACATCGCCACGCTGCGGGGCTAACGTGGGCCGCGCGGCCGGCACCTCAAAATCCGCTGAGCAACCCTGCAGCGGCGAGGAGACTGATGCGATTTAAGAGTGGACGAGTCATAACGCGTGCTATTGCCATTGCGGCCTGCGGCGGCCTTGTCGCTGTGGGTTTTCTCGTTTGGGCGGGTGCAAATCTGGCGCATCGTAATCCCGCGGCCTTTCAGGCGGCTTTCTCGCACGTCGCCGCCGCCCTTACGGCCGCGGGCTGCACGGCAGGCGCTTTGGCAGCGGCTCTCGTGAGGTACAATCGGGTCCATGCACAAGAGGCCAACCTCGAAGCGTTCAGTTCACTCAGCCAGATCCACGGGGAGATTCAGACCCTTACCGAAGAACGGGCTGCCGCCACGCGAAAATTAGAGGAGCAGGAGCATCTTCTGAACGCCGTGTTGAGCGCGATCGAGCAGGGGGTTTTTTGGAAAGATGCCAAAGGCGTTTATCGGGGCTGCAACGAACGCTTCGCACGCTGGATGGGATACGAACGGACGGGCGATGTAATCGGCAAGACGGATCAGATGCTGGTCAAGGATCGACGAGAGGCGGAGTTTCGTGTTCGCTGTGACGGCGAGGTGATGAAGACCGGCATCGGGCTTCTGGACATGACAGAGACGGTGACCATGGTGTCGGGGGCGAGGGTGGATCTGCTTGTCAGCAAGCTTCCGCTTCGCGACGCGGAAGGCAGAGTGGTCGGGGTCATCGGCGTGGGCAGGGAGGCGACGGAAGGCAAACGGCCGGACAAGAGCAAGGACATGGGCGGCGGGTTGTCGATGGCGATCGACTGCATGCAGGAGGGTGTTGTGATCATCGACGTCGAAGGTGTCATCACCGAGACGAATGACTATTATGCGGCGCTGATGCGCAAGCCGGTTGAGATTCTGCGCGGCCAGCATCTGGCGGAGGTGCTGACGTATCCGGCGGATCAGCGTATTGGGGAGATATTAGGGCGGTTCGAGAGGACGACGACGCGGCCACACGCTGAGGCGTTTTGCGTGTGCCTTGGCGAGAAGGATCATTGCGTACGCGTTCAGCCGCTGTGGCGGGGCAGTCGCTACGAAGGTGCGGTCATTAACATTATCGACGTGTCCGAACTGACGCAGGCGAGGGGGCGGGCCGAGCATACGTCCTGTCGCAGGGATGAGTTTCTGGCAAGCATCAGCCATCAGATTAGAACGCCCTTGAACAACATTGCCGGATTCGCCGAACTGCTGGGGCAGGAGACGCTTACGCCCGAACAGAAGCGTTTCGTAGACCTGATCGCCTCCAGCGCCAACAGCATTCGCCAGGTCGTGGAGGAGGTCATAAGCCGGGATCACCAGGAGGAATTTGTCAACGGCAATGGCATACGGCAGTCGGACGGCAAGCAAGATGCCGAGGCGGCGCAAGACGAGGAGGCGCATGACCACGGTGCAACGTCGGTGGACAACGACGAGTACGTTGTGCTGGTCGTCGACGACGTGCCGGAAAACCGCATGCTGCTGGAAGTGTTGCTGAAACGGCAGGGTTATTCCACCGTCGAATGCCGCAGCGGCAGCGAAGCGGTCAAGCTGTGCGCAGAGAGACGCTTCGATCTGATCCTCATGGATATTCAAATGGCCGACATGGACGGCCTCGAGTCGACGCGAGCTATTCGAGCCGATGGGGCCAACACGCGGACGCCCATCCTGGCGATGACGGCGTCGACATCGCGGGAGGATGAGGAAAAGTGTCTCGAAGCCGGATGCGACGATCTTGTCCGCAAGCCGATCCGCAAAGAGGCCCTCATCCGTAAGGTGTGGCGTTTTATCGAGCAACAGAAGCAGATGCGGACCGCCCGGGAGGGGGGCGAAATCGTGTCATTTCTGTCTGACAATCCCGACTATCAGAAGACGATCGAGACGTTTGTAGAGAATCTGCCGCAGCGCATCCGGGAAATGCAGCAGGCTCTGGATGCCGAAAACCTGCACGACCTTGCGTTCAAGGTACACGTATTGAAAGGTTTGGGAGGCTTTGCCGGCTTTCCAATTTACACTGAACTGGCCAAGTCGCTGGAGCAGGCCATCCAGGGCTCGCAAATGGCAGAGATCCGGCAAAAGCTGGATGAGATGGTAGCTCTGTGCCAGCGCACACGGCTTGCGCGGTGGCCGCCAAGGCGTTGATAATTTACGTTTTTTGCGCCGGAAGCAGGAAAAAGCCCTTGACGGTTCCGGCCGAAAGAGTAATATGACTGCCTCGCTGCGGATGTGGCGGAATTGGCAGACGCGCAGGCTTCAGGTGCCTGTGGGGGCAACCCCGTGGAGGTTCGACTCCTCTCATCCGCACTTCAAAGCCCGGCGGTCGCCATGATTCGCGGCAAGCGCCGTCAAACCGGCCGCCGAAGGCTGTCCTCCTTAAAATCGCGCGCAGAACTCTCAGGGGAGGCCGTTTGGACGGCCTCCCCTGTTCGATTCAGCTCTTAGTAACGGTCGCGTCGCATACCCCCACCGCCTCCGCGACGGCCGCCACGGAATCCGCCTCCACCGCCGCGGTTACTTTCCGCCTTGGCTTCAGCGACGCGGACGGTTCGTCCGCCGAGTTCATGGCCGTCCATAGCGGAAATGGCCGCCTGCGCCTCGGCATCGCTGCCCATCTCGACAAAGCCGAAACCTTTGCTGCGGCCTGTGGCACGGTCCATGATGACCGTAGCGCTATGAACCGCACCGTGCTCGGCGAACCAGGATTCGAGCGTTGCGTCATCGACGTCGTAACCGAGGTTCCCAACATACAACTTCTTACCCATCGACATTCTCCATACAGGAAACCGTGGTCCACCGCCCCGGGCGGACCGTGCTATGAATAGGCAGTAAACTGCCCGTACGATACACGAGTGCAAAGCGTGATCCATTCACGAAGGCGGCGGTGCGGCCGGAGGCACTGCGGCTGAGCAGGGGGCTCAGGGAAGAGCAGAAGAAATGCGCTGAAGGAATCACGTGTCGCCTCTGGTCTTTAGGCCCGCTGGCGGATCCTACCGGCCGACCGCCGGGACATAGTCCTGCAGCAGCGGGCATCTCTCACACATCCGATCATTATCCACATTGTTTAACACCTGTCCCTCAGTGGGCGGATCACTGAACGAAACGTATGACAACGTTTGGCATGCGCGTCGGATGTCGAGAGTTTACGGCGTCTCCGCAATCGAAGCACACCATCACTTACGCCAGAGCGATCGTCACGTATTTCGGACGTGTCCATGTCTAACACAAAACTCAACAGAACGCAAAGACAAATCCCCAAAAATCTGCTCAGTATCGTTTGGCGGCCCGGCAGAGCGGCTCTGGCGCTCTTCCATCGCCGCATAATGTCTCGGCAATCACGGCAAGGCTGTTGTGGAGAAGTTGCGGCAAAGCCGGCCCATTGGAGGCTTCAGGCCGATCAGCAACCGACCCAGAAGGGACCATTTTTAAGGAAATCGGCAGCGGCGGCCGATAATAGAAGGGGTCCGATCTGTACGGTTCGGGTCGCGTTAATGCCTGAAAGATAAGTACTTATGGCGAAGGCACTGCAGAATTTTGAGGTGTATGCACTGCAGTTCGATCCCCGCGTGCTCCTGCTTGGGGGCATCCTTGTTCTGATCGCGGGGCTGTGTGTGTGGTTGGGGGGATTGCGATGGGCGGGTCCGATCGCGGCCGTCATTGGGGGACTCACCGGTCTGATATGTGCGTATGCATTCAGCAACCGAGCCGCGCCGGCAATGATTATCACGCCGGTAATCGGGACGGGATTAGGTGCATTTCTCAAGAAGCCAATTATCATATTGTGCGGTGCTGGTGGGCTGGCCGCGGCGACATGGCTGGTGCTGGCGGCGCCAAATCTGGAAAAGGCAGGCAGCGGCCCATCACATGCGGCGTCGCGCAGCGGCAGCACGCTGAACCCGGTCGAAACGGCTTCAGCGTTGTCGGAAGAACTGGTCTTCTGGGGTGAAACTTTTGCAGGGGCACTTAAGCAGATGTCGCCGGCGGCCTGGGCGACCGGAGCGGCCGCCGCAGCGCTTGCGGTCGGTGCATCACTTGTCATGCCGCGACTGGTGACGGCGGCCGCATGCGCGGGGATGGGCGCCGCGTGTGTCTTCGCCGGAATGATCGTTTTGCTGCTGTACAAAGGGGCAAGGCCGTTAACATCCGTCTACGCCAGGCCGACGTTTTTCGGGCTGGTCGCAATGGTCATGATTGTTTTCGGTACATTGAGTCAACTGCTGCTGTGTCCGGAGCCGCAGGTAAAGGCTGAACACAAGGGAGGCAAGAAGAAATGAATTTGCCATTATTGCTGGGGCAGGCCGAAACGCGAGTCGTCAATGACGTCCAATGGGTTCCGCTCGACGAAATCTGGAATCAGATTACGGCGTTGACATGGCTGCAGGCCGTCATCGCGGTATCGTTCGGTTTGGTGTACATGCTGTACGGCTGGCGAATCTTTCGCATCCTTGTGGTGATCAGTTTTGCTCTGATCGGCATGTTCCTGGGCATCTGGCTGGGGGGCAAATCAGGCAACGAGATCCTGGGCGGCGTGGTGGGGTCGGCGATTCTTGGGGGCGTTTCCCGGCCACTGATGAAGTGGTGCGTGTTCATCCTGGGCGGCGCAGCGGGGGCACTGCTGACAGGGGGCCTGTGGTATGCATTCAGCTTTCCGCAGTATTACCTTTGGGCCGGCGCCGCCGTCGGCGGTGTGGCCGGGGCCATGATCAGCTTCATTGTCATCAAGGTGGCCGTCATGCTCTTTACCAGCGTCGGCGGAAGCGTGATCACGGTCGCCGGTGTGCTTCGCCTGGTGGACCTCTGGGAAGGCACGCGAAGTCCCGCCACAGAACACATCAAGGACTGGATTTACAACTACAACTGGTTTTTGCCGTTAACCCTGATCGTTCCCTCGCTGGTGGGCATCTTCACGCAGAATCGCCTGATCAAGCAGTCCAGCAAGTGGCAATTCTGAGGACGCTACGGATTGCAGGTGCGGCACGGGCGTCTGCCCGCTGCAACGGCCTTATCGCGCGTCGTGAAGGTCTGCCTGTTCTTGTCGGATATCGTGCCCGCAAAGCGGCAGGTCGATTTGTGGAAGATCTTGCTGGTTTTGGACGCGACATAGTACACTTGCGCCTCGCGTGATGCCTGGGCGACCTGTGTCTGTCCGGTACCCGGCTGGGCCGTCGGGAGACTGACGGCGGCTAATTCTTCCGGCGTGAGCTTGTGCGGTCCCATGCCTTTCTTGATCAACATCAGCGCCAGACTCTGCGTCTGAGGATCAACCTCGGCGGCAAGATAGATCGGGGCCAGCAGCTCCGTCCATACCCTGTAGCCGGCGTCGCTGAGGTGCAGCTTGTCGGCAAGGTAGAACTGCTCATCAGGCGTTCCGTCCGCGGCGAGCAGAGGCGTAGCGGCATCGACATAGAAAAGCCGCGTGTCGTCGGCAGAGTATTCCCTGATGAGGCGGTTGGCTTCGGATGCCTTGGGCCAGAGGTGCCAGCGACTCTGGCTCGGTTTGATGGCCATGTAAACGACGCACGTGCGAGGCAGGACGTTATGCAGACGCGTGACGAAAGTCTTGTAATTCTCGAAGACGCGCTGAGAGTCCTTGCCTGCGGCGATATCGTTGTCGCCCGCATAAAAGACGATCAGCCGGGGCGCGTACTTGAGCACAATACGGTCCATAAAATCGACGATGTCGGCCGTCTCAGAGCCGCCGAAACCGCGGTTGATCACCGGCAGATTGGGGAAGCACTCAGCGGAACGCCACATGCGGATACTGGAACTGCCCACAAAGAGCACGGCGTCCCGGGGCCAGGAGTTTTTTGCGTCCCAGGCCTCGAAGGCCGCGATATCCTTTTCCCATCGGGATTCCTGCGGGGCCTGTTGCGACCATGCCGTTGAAACACACACCGCCAGCGAGATGATGCCCAGCCATATCTTCTTGCGATTCATCATGACCCTTTCGAATGCTCCAGGATGAACGTGCAGTATAGCAGGGCGCCGCGGTCAGGGCAAGATTTGGTTTGCTTGCCGCGGCCCGGCTGAAAAGGTAGAATACGGACAGAACGCCTTATCTCTGGAAAGGAGAACCGGCAATGGCGAAGCTGCGAATTCTGCTACTTGTGCATGCGATCTCGGCCGGAGCAGTGGCCCAGCCGCATGTCGTGGATTTCACGACGGCCGTGTTCGAACCGATGACCGGCAGTCAGGCGGCTCAGGTCGCCACCGTGGCGGGCAGACAGGCGGCTCGCTTTCCATGCAATTTCACCGGCACGAAGATCGAACGGGCCTCATGGGACGCGAAGGCGACATTGGACCTGACGATGAGCCGGGGGGTGACATTCGACTTCTATTGTGCGGACGCCCGCCCGGTGGGGCATTTCAGCATGTACTTTCGCAGCGGCGCCGGCTGGTATTCGACCAGTTTCGATGCACCCGACTCGGGGCAATGGCATACGGTAACGGTGGAGAAATCCGCAGCCCACATCGAGGGCACGCCGGAAGGCTGGGGAAAGATCGATGGCGTTCGCATCTCTGCATGGCGAGGGCGTGATGCAGATACGGAGTTCTATATTACAGGTCTGCGGCTTCTTGGTGCAGGGGCTAAGATTGCAGTGATTCGAGCCGACGCTTATGCGGCCGGACGCGCCGGGCAGGTGCGGGAAGTCGACACATACGTGCGGACCGTCTCGCGCTATCTGGAACGGGCCGGGCTGGAGTACCTCGTAGTCAGTGACGACGATATTACCCCGGAGCAGCTCAAGACGTTGAAGCTCATTATCCTGCCGTACAATCCGTCCACCGGGAAAAAGGCAATCGAGACGATCGAAGGTTTCCTCCGCGCCGGCGGCAGGATGATAAGTTTCTTTACGCTGGCTGACGGGCTGCAGGACGCGGCGGGGATGAAAATCGAAGCCTTCATCCGCGAGTCATATTACGGTGAGTTCGCCGCGATGGTTGCCTCGCAAACGCCGCTGAAGGGTGCGCCGCAGACGACGCGGCAGGCATCATGGAACATCCGAAACGTGCTGCCGGTTGAGGGCAGAAGCAGGGTGGCCGCGTGGTGGCACAATGACAAGGGAGAAACGACGGGCAAAGCAGCGGTTTTGATCAGCGATACGACCGCCCACATGACGCACGTGCTGCTGGATGACGACCCGGACACCAAACTGCGGCTGTTCCTGGCGATGTTAGGCAACCTGTGTCCTGATCTGTGGCGGGAGGCGGCGCAGGGGCGCATCAACGCTATCGGGACCTTCGGCGATTACACGACGTTCAACGCCGCACACGAAGGGATCAGCCGCCTGGCCGGCGCAAACGCCGACGCGGCAGGTGCCTTGGGGCGGGCTGTCAGGATGCGCGATGAGGCCGCGGCAAAACTCGATGCGGGTGCGTTTTCCGAGGCGATTGCCGTCGCCGCGGCGGCACGGGAAGCGCTCATCGACGCGTACTGCTTTGCGCAGAGGCCTCAAGGCGGCGAACATCGGGCGTTCTGGTGCCACAGCGCGTTCGGTCTGGACCGCCGAACCTGGGACGAGGCGATCAAGATCCTGGCCGACAACGGCTTCACGGCTATTCTGCCCAACATGCTTTGGGGCGGCGTGGCCTTTTACCCCAGCGATGTGCTGCCAACCTCGGACCGGGTCAAGGAGCGAGGCGACCAGATGGCCCAGTGCCTGGAGGCTTGCAGAAGATACGGCGTACAGTGTCACGTCTGGAAGGTCAATTGGTACATGGGCTCGGCGACGCCAAAGGAGTTCGTGGCGGAGATGAAGAAGCAGGGGCGGACGCAGCGGTTGTTCGACGGTACGGAAGAGGACCGCTGGCTGTGCCCATCGCATCAGGCCAATCGCAAGCTCGAGATCGACGCCATGGTCGAGGTGGCCCGCAAGTACGCTGTGGACGGTATTCATTTCGATTATATCCGCTATCCGGGGCCGCAAGGGTGTTTCTGCGAAGGCTGTTGCGAACGTTTTGAAAAGGCGATCGGCCGGTCCGTTGCGAACTGGCCCGATGACGTCCGGCGGGATGAGATACTCAAGGAGCAATGGCTTTCTTTCCGGCGGCAGCAGATTGACGCCGTGGTCTCGGCCGTCGCCGAGCAGGCACGCAAGGCGCGGCCCGGTGTGAAGATTTCGGCTGCGGTGTTTCGCAACCTGGCGACTGACCGCGACGGCGTGGGGCAGGACTGGAAGCTATGGTGCGAGAAGGGGTGGCTCGATTTTGTGTGTCCCATGGATTATACGGAATCCAACTCGCTCTTCGAACGGCAGGTCGTCAACCAGTTGGAATGGTCAGGCGGCGTGCCCTGCTACCCGGGCATCGGGCTGAGCGTCTGGGCGGACCGGACGGACGCCGTCAAACTGATCGAGCAGATCGCCATTACGCGAAAGCACAACACGGGCGGCTTCACCGTGTTCAACTACAGCCATCTCGAGGCGGACCGAGTCGTGCCGCAGCTCGGCAAAGGCATCACCAGGAAACAATGAAGGAGAATCCCATGCGAACAACAGGCACACGACGTCAGTTCATGAAGGCCGCCGGGGCCGCTTTTGCAGCGCGGCTCATCTTGCCGGGCCTGAACCTGGCGCAATCAGCCAACAGCAAGCTCAACCATGCGGCCATTGGGGTTGGCGGCATGGGATGGTCGGACCTCAACTCGATAGCCAGCCACCCCGGTGTTCAGATCGCCGCCATCTGCGATGTCGACGAAAATAACCTCAGGCGTGCAGCCGAGAAATGGCCCCAGGCCCGCACGTACCGCGATTGGCGCGAACTGTTTGCCAAAGAGGGCGACGCGATCGACAGCGTCAACGTGACGACGCCGGACCACATGCACGCGCCGATTGCGATGACGGCGATTGCACGGGGCAACCACGTATACTGTCAGAAACCGCTTACGCACGAGGTGTACGAGGCACGGCAGTTGACGCTGGCCGCACGGCGCAAGAAGGTCGTGACACAGATGGGGATTCAGATCCATGCCGACGTGACGTACCGCATGGCGGTTATCCTGATCCGGCAGGGGGCCATCGGCAAGGTGAAGGAGTGGCATTCGTGGCAGGGCGGCACACCGTGGCCCCGCGGCGGCCGGCCCGAGGGCGCAGATCCCGTGCCTGCAACGCTGATGTGGGATGAGTGGCTGGGTGTTGCGCCGCAGCGCCCGTTCAAGGCTGACGTGTATCATCCGGCCAAGTGGCGAGGCTGGCAGGATTTCGGCACGGGCGTCCTGGGCGATTTCGCCTGTCATATCTTCGATCCGGTGTTCACGGCGATCATGCCCGGCCCGGTCTTGAAGGTCAGCGCCGAGACTGCGGAGTTGAACACCGAGACGTGGCCGGCCTGGAATATCGTTCGTTTCGAGATGAAGGGTTCTAAGTACACCGAACGCGCGACGATTAACGCGGCGTGGTACGATGGCAGGCAGCCGCCGATTGAGCTGGCCCAGATGCCCGACGGCTACAAGCTGCCAGGCTCAGGCTCGATCATCATAGGCACAGAAGGCGTGATGGTGCTGCCGCACTGGGCGGGGCCGCAGCTGTATCCGCTGGAGAAGTTCAAGGGCTACCAGCGGCCGAAGGACCTCGGCCACGTGGATCACTATCATCAATGGGTCGATGCATGCCTTGGCAAGGGCCGGGCGGACGCCGATTTTGATTACGCCGGACCGCTCACCGAGGCGGTGCTCCTTGCTACGATTGCCGTTCGAACGCCCGGCGAGCTTAGGTGGGATGCGGATGCGCTGAGATTCACCAACAGCACTGCCGCCGACCGGCTGATACGGCGCAGGTACCGCAAGGGCTGGGAGGTTGCGGGCCTGTAACAGCGTGCAGAAACCCGACAGGTGGAAAAAGTCGACACCGATCTGAAACTCCGCCGCCGGCGCCTATGGTCGCCTGCGCGCGAATGTGATGCTCCTGCGGCCGAAACCTTGTGACCTGATGTTTATTTTCTGCCCCGGCCGCCCCGTTCGATATAGTCTTTGAGGGCAACGGCGTTATTGTGCTCGCCGTCCCTGGCACCGTAGAGCAGCGTAATGCGGCGTTCCTTGGCCAGCGAGCGGAGTTTCTGAACCTGGCTTTTCTTGTCGGAAAGCTCTTCGAAGTAGCGGTTGCGGAATTCCTTCCACTTGTCCGGATCGTGTCCGAACCACTTGCGCAGATCGGTGCTCGGGGCGATGTCCTTGAGCCACTCGTCCAACTCGGCTTCTTCTTTGCGGATGCCGCGCGGCCAGACTCGATCGACGAGAACGCGGTAACCGTCGTTTCTTGAGGCCCTGTCGTACACGCGCTTGACCTGAACGGGCATGATCATGTCTCCCAATGTGTTTGTGTTTTCTTCTTATATCGAACTGGTGGCGTTTGTGTTTGAATGAGGCGTCCAGCATTGCCTTGGCAATGCGCAAAACGCGGTTGCGCGACCGATACAATAATACAGCCCGCCTACCCGGGCGCATTGACCGACCCGCATTGCTGATCTTCGGGTCGCCCACATAAAGCACTCCTGGTGCGGCGGCTGCGCACGCCTTGCTGCTTTTATGGGACGTTGACGGCGTCGAATAGCCGCTCAGAATCGGTATTGATCGCATCCTCTAAAAAGGGACGTTGCCGCAAGGCTATTGCTCACAACAATCTGCAAAAAAACTTCGAAACGCAATTTGACTTCGATCAGCCCATATTATATGGGTCCATTCTCGACCGACCGCGGGTGTTTTTGCTTGACTCGGACGCGCGTACTTTCTACGATAACGTGCTCAGGATGAGGATCCTGCCACAGGGCTGTGTGTTCGCACGGACGCCCAATTCACCAGGGGATTATGTTGGACGATGCGTCTATTGGTCATCTTGGCCGACGGAAATATTGACAATCGCTTTTCGGGGGAACCAATGAGCCACAGGGGGGCTATCGCGGGCTATAGCAGCGGAATCGTTTCTGATCGCAATGCCTTGGGAGCGCGTCGAGCATTCCTTGCGATACTCGGCGTGCTCGCAGTCCTGGCGACTGCGCCGGTGCTTGCCAAAGATGCGGCCGCGGCGGAGAACAAACGCGTCGACCTTCAGGGCCGGTGGCGCACGGTCCGCATGCGCGTCACGGCCTATTGCCCCTGTGCCAAATGTTGCGGCCAATACGCCGACGGCATCACCGCCAACGGCCACAGGATCGTTCAGGGCGACCGCTTTGTCGCCGCCGACCGGCAATATGCCTTTGGCACACACCTGATAGTTCCCGGGTACAATGGGAGTCGGCCTGTCCGGGTGCTCGATCGCGGCGGGGCGATCAAGGGCAACAGGCTGGACGTGTTCTTCAATACGCACCAGGAAGCCCTGGAGTGGGGCGTACAATACCTCGACGTTCTGATCCGCGCAGAGTAAAGGCGCCCGCGGACCGTCGCACCGTGATGGACACGGCCTGCCGCGCCTTACAGGTCGCGGTCAATCGCCTGAGCGATGCGGCGCAGACGCGGGATCAGCCTGGCCAATACATCCGGCGTAATCGACTGCGCCCCATCGGATGCGGCGTGTTCCGGATCAAGATGGCATTCGATAAGCAGGGCGTCAGCGCCCGCAGCGACGGCGGCCTGGCTCATGGCCGGCACCAGGTGGGCATGGCCCGTCCCGTGACAAGGATCAATCACCACGGGCAGGTGCGTCTTATCATTCAACTCCGGCACCGCACTGAGACACAGCGTGTTACGCACGTATTCCTCGAATGTCCTTATGCCGCGTTCGCACAGGATCACTTGGGGGTTACCGCCGTTGATGATGTACTCTGCAGCGAGAAGAAATTCATCCAGACGGGCCGCCAGGCCGCGTTTGAGAAGGATCGGCTTGCTTACACTGCCCAGCGCCTCCAGCAGCGGATAATGCTGCATGTTGCGGGCGCCGATCTGCAGCACGTCAGCATACTCTGCGACCACGTCAATCTGCTCGACCCCGATCACCTCGGTGACCACGGCCAGGCCGGTGGCGTCTCTGGCCTCCGCGAGAATCTTTAGGCCCTCTTCACCCAGACCCTGAAAGCTGTACGGGCTTGTTCTGGGTTTGTAAGCGCCGCCGCGGATGCCTATGCAACCGGCCTTCTTGACGGCCTCGGCGGTGCGAAGAAGATTGTCGCGGTTCTCGACCGAGCAGGGCCCCGCGATGACGCCAACCTTGGTGCCTCCGATGGCGAACCCCTGCGGCCCGATAGGAATCTGCGTCTTCTCTTTCTTTACCTCCAACGACGCCATCTTGTATGGCGCCAGGATCGGAACGACCTTTTCGACCATCGGGGCGTTTTCAATGGCGCCCTTGTCAACGCCGCGCTTGTCGCCGATACACGCCACGACCGTACGGTCGGTGCCGTGGATGATGTGCTCCTTGAGGCCGTATTCACGCACCAGCTCGACAACGTGCTGCACCTGCTGCTTCGTGGAGCCGGGCTTCATCACAACAATCATTGCACGTTTTCCTTACTCACAAACACTGTAAACGTGGTGAAACAGAGTCGGATTATATACCAGAAAAAGGTCGCCCGTTCAAAGCAAATCCGATTTGACCGCCCCGCCTTGTGTCTCTATAATGCTCGGCTCGTTCTATGCCGGACCGACTTCGCTGTTAACGGGAGGACGCATGAGACTCATTGTTCTGGCGGACATTCACAACTGTCTGGACTACCTGGGCAGCGTCGCGGGAGAGCTTGCCGCGGCCGACGTCGTCCTTATTGCCGGGGATATCACGACCTTCGGAGGCCAGCCGCAGGCCAACACCGTCATCGGCGCCTTGGAGGCACATAACCCGACCATTCTGGCGGTCCATGGCAACTGCGACCTGCCGACCGTCGAGGAGTATCTGGATGTTTGCGAGATTGCCCTGGATTACCGATGTGTCAAGGTGAAGGGGCTGGCCTTCGCCGGCCTGGGTGGGTCGCTGCCGGCGCCCGGCTCAACGCCGAATGAATCGTCCGAGGACGTGTTCGAATATCGGCTTGAGAAACTCAAGGAAGAGGTCCGTACGGCCGGACCGTTTGTGTTTGTCAGCCACCAGCCGCCCTGGGGCACCCGCCTGGATGCCGTTGAGACTCGGCATACAGGCAGCCGCGCCATCCGCCGTTTCATCGAGGAGACCAGTCCTGTACTTGCCGTCAGCGGGCACATCCATGAGGCCGTCGGGACCGACACATTGGGCAATACGCTTCTCCTGAATCCGGGCCCGTTTCGACACGGTCGATATGCATTAGTTGACATCGACGATGGGCAGGTCAAAGGTGTGCAACTCCGTCCGCAATAACTCGCAAAATCAATTGCGCCGCGGCAAATTGTGTTGTGCTGGCGCACACCAACTGTTATCTTCTCCGCTTTGTGAATCTTTGCAGAAGTCGTACGTCTAAGTTGTACATAACACCTGTATGAGAGCAGTACTCGTCTTTACCCCACCGGCCAATCCCACCTACACTCCCCTTGGGATCGCAACGCTGACTGAGTATATCCGGCATACGGAGCCATGCGTCCGCATCGAGCCATTAGACCTGAATATCGCCACCTGGCATCTGTTTGCCGATGCGGGCCAGCGCGCCTGCCGCGACTTCATGCAGGGCAGGACAGGCGACTTCTTCGACCGCACGCAGTACCGCATACATTAGGAAACCCTTGCTGCCATGGCCGAGCGGCTCAACGGCTGCGTCGATCAATGCCGCCGGTACCTTGAGGCCGGTTCGTTGGATGGCGATCTGCGGGACCTGCTGGAACAATGGACGGGCATGATTCTGCTGCACGATCCTGACCTGATCGGCCTTTCGATCATGTACCCGCGCCAGGTGCTCGTCTCGCTGGCCCTGGCAAAGTTTTTGGCGGACACCCCCCGTGCTGAAAAACGGCGGATTGTGCTGGGCGGTGCGACTGTTTCGGCGCTCAACGCCGACGAGATGCTGAAGGCCTGTCCATTCGTGGACGCCGTCTGCGGTGGTGAGGGCGAGGCGGCCCTGCGGATGCTCTGCCGGGCAGAGCCGTTTGAACGCATTTGCGGCCTGAGCTATCGCGTCGGCGGCCGAATCGTCACGAATCGCCAACCGAACACCCTGAGCCTGACCGAAGTTCCGATGCCCTCGTTCGCAAGCATAGACCTGGCGGCCTATTTCAATCCCTCGCCGGTACTTCCGGTGGTCTTTTCCCGCGGGTGCATGTGGCGCAAGTGCCGGTTCTGCGCCCACAACTTTTCGTACAGCGGCTGCTGGACGTCTGCGCCAAGGGCACTCGAGTGGAAGTGATCCAACGGGCCGTGCGAAACGCCGGCCAGGCGGGTATCGCAAATCTTCTGATGATGATCTTCGGGCTGCCGACCTCCACCGAGGCCGATCTGGACGCCACGCTGGATCTGCTTGACGCGTTAGCCGACGTGACTGACGATATCACGTCAAGCAGTTTCCAGTTGTGGGATAAGACCGCCTTTGCCGCAAATCCCGCCGCTTTTGGCTTGCAGATCACCGGGCGTGAGCGTTTCTTCGATTCGCCCTATGGGCCGGTGCATTCGCTTCGGCTGTTCCACCGCGAAAAGGGTTGCGACGGAACGCTGCGGCCGCCATCCGGGCCCATGGAGATTGCCCGATGGCAGTGGCGACAGCGGATTGCAGGCCGACAGCATGAACTGGAGGGGCTTCCGTGCGAGCACACGCTGCTTTACACCGCCCGCCGTAAGAGCGGCGGCGCCAATACACCGCCGGTGCGACGTGCCGTCTGATAAAAACGCCGCTCCAAGATGTGCAGGCCGCACAAACCTTGACAAGTCCGTTAGGATGTCCATAATGATGTCGGAGGGAGGGTTGCGGACGCGCCCGACACATAAATGGATTGGCTCGCTTAGGGAGTAGACAATGAAAAAGGAATTTCTCATTTCGGGGTTGCTGCTGCTTGTTGTTTGGTTGGGCGGATGCCGCGCGCCGCAGCAGCCGACAGTGCAGGTCCTGGATTACGATCGGCCTCTGCCGCCCGGCGAACTGGCACTGCGGAAGATCACCGACCCCGCGATGATACCTGATTTTACATCCGCCTGTTACGACGTGACGGACCTGCGGCAGGCCGTCGCGCACAGCCAGAACTACCTGCGCAAGCCCTCGAGTCGGCAGTTCTTCCCCTATGGCGATATCACCCACGAGCGGGCGCTGGCCAGCCTGCAAGCTTTTGCAGAACTGCTGGATTCGGGCCTCCTCGGGCGAGACCTGGCCGCAAAGATACGGGACATGTTCGATGTGTACATCAGCGTCGGCTGTGACAGTAAGGGCACAGTGCTATTCACCGGCTACTACACGCCGATCTTCGAAGGTTCTTTGCAGCGGACCGAGAAGTTTCAATACCCCCTGTACAAGCAGCCGGCCGATCTGGTCAAGACCGAAGACGGCACAATACTGGGACGGCGGCAGGCGGATGGAACACTCACGCCCTATCCCTCTCGCAGCGAACTGATGATGTCCGGCGAACTGGTGGGCAGCGAACTCGTGTGGCTGAGCGATCCGTTCGAGGTCTACGTGGCTCATGTGCAGGGTTCGGCGAAAATCCGTTTGCCCGACGGCCGGCTCATCACCGTCGGCTATGCCGCAAACAACGGCCACGAGTATAAGAGCATCGCCCGCAAAATGGTCAGCGATGGCGTGATGCGATCTGATCAGATCAGCCTCAAGGCGATGATCGACTACTTCAAGGCGCGCCCCGGCGAGGCCGAGCGGTACATCGCCCAGAACCAGCGGTTCGTTTTCTTCCAGATGAGCCAGGGCGACCCGCGCGGCAGTCTCAACGAACCCGTGATCGCCATGCGGACCATTGCGACGGACAAATCGATCTACCCGCGCGGCAGCCTCGCATTTTTGTCGACCGAGTTGCCCGGCATCGCTGACGGGACGCTCAAACGCAAATTCACGGGCTTTGCGCTGGATCAGGATACAGGCGGGGCGATCCGCGCACCGGGCCGATGCGACATCTACATGGGCGTCGGCGACGATGCTGGCCGGCGTGCCGGACATACCTATCAGGAGGGCAGGCTGTACTACCTCTTCCTGAAGCCGACCGTCAATGCCGGCAAGTACCTGGCGCCAGGATCTGCCGCCAACTGAGATGCAGTCAAGCCCGGCCACACTGGATTGGTAGTCTTAGCGGTCCCTGATCAGGCGCGGCCGAACGTCTGCGTTGCGGCCGGGTGGCCCTGCGGCTCCAGTGTGTTTCATCCTGCGTGAACAGCGGCCGCACCCACCGCCAAGGTCTTGGCTCCATCGCGACCCCACCAATTTCCGACCGGATGTCGAAAGCTTGACGCCAGACGGCAAAACGTGTACAATAAACGCTTTATGCGACTCACAAGGTTTTTTTCAAGGTAAGGCATGAAGATCAAGCTCACCTTCCTGGGCGGCGCCGGCAACGTGACCGGTTCCCGCTATCTGGTCGAAATCGACGGGATGCGCCTGCTTGTCGACTGCGGCCTGTACCAGGAACGGCAGTTCCAGGACCGCAACTGGGATCCGTTTCCGATACCGCCGTCGAGCCTCAACGCAGTCCTGTTGACGCACGCCCATCTGGACCACTGCGGCCTGTTGCCCAAGCTCGTCAAGGACGGCTTTAACGGCCCGGTTTACTGTACCGAGGCGACGGCAAAGATCGCCCAGATCGTCATGCTCGACGCCGGCCACATCATGGAAGAAGATGCCGCTTACAAACGCAAACGCCACAAGCGCGAAGGCCGCATCCCGCCCCGACCCGTCGTGCCGCTGTATACGGTGGATGATGCCGCGGCGTGCGAACGCCTCTTCGCCCCGGTCAAATACGAGCAGCCGGTGGCGATCAACAACTGTGCCGTGGCGACGTTTCACGAGGCCGGGCACATCCTGGGCGCCTCGATGATAAAACTGCGTCTGTCCTGCAACGGTACCACACGCACCATCCTGTTCTCGGGAGACGTGGGCAGAAACGGCAGACCCCTCATCAATGACCCCACCGGTTTCGACCACGCCGATTACGTCCTCGTCGAATCGACCTACGGCGAACGCATTCACCAGGACGTCGACGACATCAAGGAGAAGATGGCCGAAGCGGTCAACACGACGCGCGCCGCGGGCGGCAACGTCGTTATTCCGAGCTTTTCCGTCGAGCGCAGTCAGGAGGTGCTCTATTACCTGCATGAACTCCTCATTGAAAAAAAGATTCCGCCGGTGATGGCGTTCCTGGACAGCCCCATGGCCATCAAGGTGACTGAGGTCTTCAAAGATCACCCCGAACTGCTCGATAACAGAATGAAGGCCCTGCTGGCCGGCAATGAATCGCCGTTTGACTTCAAGGGGCTGAAGATGACGCGGACGACGAAGGAGTCCAAGGCGATCAACAGCATCCGCGGCACCGTCGTCATCATCGCCGGCTCCGGGATGTGCACCGGCGGCCGAATCAAGCACCACCTGGTAAACAACATTTCGCGTCCCGAGAGCACGATTCTGTTCGTCGGCTATCAGGCCGTCGGCACCCTGGGCCGGCAGATCGTGGATGGGGCCAGGGAAGTCCGGATATTGGGTCAGATGCGCGAGGTCAGGGCCAACATCGTTCGTATTAACGGCTTCAGCGCACACGCCGACCGCAATGAGTTGGTCGAGTGGCTCGACGCCCTGAAAAGACCGCCGCGACACATCTTTGTGGTGCACGGTGAGGCCGAGGCTTCCAACAGTTTTGCGGAATATATCCGCCGGAGGAACGGCTGGGAGGTGACGGTACCCGGCTATAAGGATCAGATCGTCATCGACTGAATATGCGCAGTCGCACTGAGCTTTTCGCCGCATTGGGCAGGTCGCGTTTTCGCAGCCGCTTTGTGCTTGAGCCTGGTGACAGGGCCTATATTCAGTCGCGCGGCATGCACTGCATCGCCCAGCACGCCCGACAGTTCGTTGCCCAGCGCCTTGCCGCGGCCCGACCTGCAAACGACGGCCGGCAGACGCCGATGAAGGGCCATCCCGTTTTTGTCGCCCAGCACGCCACCGCCACCTGCTGCCGCGGATGCCTGGCCAGGTGGCACGGCATACAGACAGGTCGAGCGCTGACCGAGATGGAGATCGACTACGTTGTCGATGTCATCTGCGACTGGATCAGGCGACAAAGGGGCGCCTCGAATCCTGCCAAAGACGTAGAAAGCAGCAGGGAACGCATGCTCTTCTAAAAAGCGTGTTCGGGGGTCTTATTATATGCAGAACAGGCAAATAATACATGTCGACATGGATGCCTTCTATGCCTCCGTCGAGCAGCACGACAATCCGTCACTCAAGGGCAAGCCGGTAATTGTCGGCGGCGATCCGGCCGGCAGGGGGGTCGTCAGTGCCGCTTCTTACGAGGCCCGCAGGTTCGGGGTTCATTCCGCCATGCCGATGAAGCAGGCGATGCGGCTCTGTCCCCATGCCGTCGTCATACGAGGGCGGATGGACCGCTATGTCGAGGTGTCGCGCATCATCCGGGGTATCTTTGGACAATTCACACCCTTGATCGAGCCGCTGTCGTTGGACGAGGCGTCTCTCGATGTGACCGGCTCCCTCGTAACCTGGAAAAGCGCCGAGCACATCGGCAGGACGATCAAGCAGACCATACGTGACCGGACCGGGTTGACAGCCTCGGTGGGTGTTGCCCCCAACAAGTTTCTTGCCAAGGTCGCCAGCGATCTCGACAAGCCCGATGGCTTTGTTGTAATCACAGAAGAGAACAAACAGGAGGTGCTCGACCCCTTGCCGGTCCGAGCCATCTGGGGCATCGGGCCGGTCACCGGCGCCAAGCTTCAACAGCACGGAATACACACGATCCGCCAGCTCAGGGAGTATCCACCGGATGCGCTGCGGAGACTGCTCGGCAATACGGCGGACTCGATCATCGAACTGGCCCACGGCATCGACGACAGGCCGGTCGAGCCGACATCCCGCGCCAGGAGCCTCTCCGCCGAGCACACCTTTCCGCAGGATGTCGCCGACCCGAACACGCTTGCATCAACGTTGCTCGATCAGGTCGAGGAGGTTGCCGCACGGCTCCGGGCCGAAAGGCTCCGCGCCAAGACGATCACGCTGAAACTGCGCTACGGCGATTTCAAGACCATCACCCGCAGCCGCAGCTTTGCCGAATCGACCGACTGCACCGCCGCCCTGTGGAAGGCCGCGGCCGAGGTATTTGAGACATGGCGATCCAGGGCATTCCGTCCCCTGCGTCTCATCGGCTTTGCCGCCACAGGGCTGAAACCTGATCAGGGCCGCCAGTTAACGCTCTTTGCCGAACCCGAGGACGTCAGGCAAGCCCGGCTCGACAGGACCATCGACGAAATTCGAGAGAAATACGGCTTTGACACGATCCGCCGCAGGTATTAATCTCTCGTAACCCATGGAGAGCACAACATGAGAACTGTGGATTTGCGAAGTGATACGGTTACACTGCCGACACCCCGAATGCGGCAGGCGATGAGCGAGGCCCCCCTGGGCGATGATGTCTTCGGCGAGGATCCGACAGTCAACCGTCTGGAGGCGATGGCCGCCGAGCGCCTGGGCAAGGAAGCGGCACTGCTCGTGCCCAGCGGCACCATGGCCAATCTTGTCGCCATCCTGACACATTGCGGCCGGGGCGACGAAGCCATCCTTGGCGATCAGTGCCACACGTTTCGCTATGAAGCCGGCGGCATAGCGGCCCTGGGCGGCGTGCACCCGTACCCGGTCACGAACCAGCCGGACGGCACGATGAAGCAGGACGAGATTGCCGCCGCAATCCGTCCTGACGATGTGCACTTCCCCCGAACCCGACTGATCTGCCTTGAGAACACGCACAATCGCTGCCGCGGCGCCGTGCTCACGCCTGAATACATCGCATCCGTCGCCGCATTGGCCGCCTGGAATGGCCTTGCGCTGCATATCGACGGCGCCCGCATTTTCAACGCAGCGATTGCGCTGGGCTGCGACGTACGCCGACTTACACAGCACGCAGACTCGGTCGCCTTCTGCCTGAGCAAGGGCCTCGCCGCCCCGGTAGGCTCGCTCATCTGCGGCTCCAAAGACTTCATCGCACAGGCCCGCCGTACCCGCAAGGCCCTCGGCGGCGGCATGCGGCAATGCGGAATCATCGCTGCCGGGGGAATTGTCGCACTCGAAGAAATGGTCGATCGACTCGCAGACGACCACGCCAACGCCCGCCGGCTGGCTGAAGGCATCGCCCAGGTCGAGGGCCTTTCGGTTGACCTCGCAAGCGTCGTGACGAATATGGTCTATTTCAACCTGACAACCGACCGACTCATGCCTGACGAGTTCGTCGAGCGGCTGTACCGCAAGGGTGTCAAGTGCCTCGCCCTGGGGGCGGCCGGTTTTCGCATGGTCACCCACTACGGTATCGAAGCCGCCGACATCGACAGGGCACTGGAGGTCATCCGCGAGGTGATGGCCTGACGCCGGAACAACTCGTGCCGCCGTCCTGTATACGATAAGTGTTACCTCAACATCATTGGCGCCTCGACGTATGAATAAAGGTGACAATCAGACGGGAGGTGTGACATGCGATTGAATATCAAGGCGTTTGCATTGGCCTGTGGCCTCATTTGGGCTTTGGGCGTCTTTTTCCTCACGTGGTGGATCATCGCCTTCGAAGGTGCTACACAGGAGAAATTCGGAATCGGCAGGATATACATCGGCTACAGCATCAGCCCGGTGGGAGGCATTATCGGCATGATCTGGGGGTTCTTCGACGCCCTCATCGGCGGCGCAATATTTGCCTGGCTGTACAACCGGTTAGCCGGTGCCAATGTCCCCAGGCAGACAGGTCAAACATAGCGATTGAAAGTGCGGAATTGCTCGACCGGCTTTCTTTTCTTGGGACGCACACCGGGATCGGCCGGATAGCCCGCTGTAATTATGAGCTCAACGCGCTTCCGACGCGGTATGCCCAACAGCCGCTTGACCGCTGCCTCGTCGAACCATCCTAACATGCAGGACCCCAACTCCGCTTCGGTCGCCGCCAGACAGAAATGCTCCGCCGCGATCGCTATGTCCATCTGGTTGAAGGCCTTGCGTTTCACGATGCCGCCTAAGGTCGCCGACAGGTTCTGCCGCTCCGACACTATGACCACCAGCACAGGCGCTTGCACCGCAAACCGATTCAGCGTTCCTAACGGCCCGAAGGTCTTCTCCGCAACTGCCCGGCGCAGTTGCGGCTCATCCACCACCACGAACGTCCACGGCTGCGCATTGCACGCCGAAGGCGCAAGCCGCGCCGCCTCCAAGCAATACTCCAGTCTGTCGCGTTCGACCGGCCGGTCGAGATAGGCCCGGCAGCTCTGCCGTGCCTTCACAAGTTCCAGAAACTCCATATCGCCTCCCGTACACAACGTCCCAAAAAACAGCCTGCGAGTTTAATCCTTCCGATAATACGTGCAACAGCAATATCGGCCTGCGGCCGCCGTACATTTTCTCGAAGCCCCGCACCGTTACCGCCGAATACCACCATACCGTCGCCGCGGTATCCCTGCGAAGTGCCAATGATCAGGAGAAACCCGATGGATATCTATGTCGGCAACCTGCCGTTCGACGTGACAGAATCGCAACTACAAGCCGCTTTTGAAGCGTACGGCCAGGTGCGGTTCGTCAGGATCATGAAGGACAGGTTCAGCGGCAACCCGCTGGGCTTTGCCTTTGTCAGCATGCCCGACGACAACGAAGCCACGCGCGCGGTCGCCGCCCTGCACCGGACGCGCATTGGCGACCGCACCGTCATCGTCGCGCAGACACAGCGCCGCGTCGAACGCAGAAACACGGCCGAAGTCGACATGGAAGCCGTCGTCTGATGACGCGCAATCAACGACCGCTTTTGCCAGCTTGGAGAAGGACTCAAATATGTTCAAAGCCCGGGACGTGATGACAACCGCGATAATTTGCGCCCGACCCGAAATGCCCATCTACGATGCCGTCAGACTGCTTGCCGGAAGAAGCGTCACCGGCATGCCCGTTGTCGACGAAGAACTGAACCTGATTGGCGTCCTCAGCGAAAAAGACGTATTGCGGATGCTCTACGCCACCGAAGAAAGTATCGGCCACACAGTCAGCGAATACATGACCATCGATCCGGTTCACCTTACCGTTGACGACAGCCTTGTCGACGTCTGCGATTGCCTCATCGACAGCAATTTCCGCAGGGTCTTTATCACCGACGAAGGTAAACTGGCCGGCGTGATCGGCCGCAGCGACGTCATCTGCGCCATCCTGAAACTCAAGCACCAGGCCGCCGACGATTGACACGCGTGCACGTCCCGCAGCGTCGGATCACTCCCCGGGCGTCGGCTCAGCAGCCTGCCAATTTTCCACGTCGTTACCGTACGCCAACACGGCAACGCGTTTAAGCGACCGGCCTCCACCCGCTGCCTCACACGGCCACGGCCATCTGTTCTCGTACACAACGCGGTCCACACGAATGTAATAGCGGCGATCACCCGCCTTATCCCCCGGCCTGGCTAACGTTATCTTCTCGCCGCTGTTGTCCAGCCTGCCGTCATACGGCCCCAATACCCTAATCTCCGGATCGTCGTAACGCTCCAGAAATGCCGCCGGGTTCTTCGCTACGACCAGCCGCTCGCCGGGCTCCAACACGGTGCCCAACGGAAACTCGAAATCAATCCCGTCCGTGAAGCACCACGGCACGAACCGCCGCGTCTCCTTATCCCACTCCTGCAGCACGACCGGCTCTTCAGTGATGTTGAGCAGTTCCAGGTACTCGTACTCGTTGTGGTCCCATGTCCCGCCAGGCGGCGGATTGTACATGAGTTCGCTGATGACGACCGGCCCGACCTTCGGGTAGTCATTCGCAGCCCCCGGCGTGTTGGCGCGCATGGCAACGAAGTTGTACGTGCCGGTGCTCTTGAGATACCTCCCGAATGCAACGTTGGTCTCCGAGGGGTCGAAAGTCTCCTCTTCGTAGTAGCCGGTTGGATTGCCGGACGTATCCAGCCCGGACCGCAGATAAAGCGTCTCGCCGTTCTCGCTCAATGCAAACGGGACATGACAGCCGGGATGATCGCTGTTGCCGAAATCCCTGTCCTCGTAAAAAACCACATACCCGCCCGGAGCCAGTATCGTACCCGCGGGAATCTCGAATTTGCGGTAGTCGTCCTTGCTGTCGCTGAGGAACCACCCGCCGATATCGATGGACTCATCCGTCGTATTATGAAGCTCGATCCAGTCCGCTGCTCCCCCATGCGAATGCGCCAACACCTCGCTGATCTGCACGCTGCCCGGCTCTGGCACTTCGTCCGTATCGTCGACGCCCGGCGAACCGCCGACCTGCACACTCGGCTGCCAGTATTGTTTGTCGCCCGGGTATTTGGCGCGTGTATAGACCGCCTCCACCGCCGCATCCGTCAACGCCGTTTCGTAAATGCGTACGTCGTCGATCAGCCCTTTGAAGAACGGCCCATCCTCGCCATATGTCCCGAGAGTGACCCGCCCCTGCGAGGATGTCGAAATCGATCCGCTGTCAACCTTGCCGGGCAGATCGCGCCGCCCGTCGACATACAGCCGTACGTCGCTGACGTTGGCCGTATCCGACACCGCGGCGACGTGATGCCACTGGCCGTCGTTTATCGCGGTCGACCCGGTGATGCTTGCGCCGCCTGCCTCCACCCGCAACAGCCCGTCTTCCACAAGGACCGCCCATCGGCTGCCATCCCCTCCCCACGTCACAATCGCGCCGCCGGCCCGTGTCCGGATCCAGGCCGCACATGTCCGGTCGCCAGAACCACCGATCCCCGCGTACTCCTCCGCCTGCACGTAATCGTCGACGCCGTCGAAAAGAAGTGCACCATCGCCCATGCCTTTGCCGACACGCCACACCGGCTCACCAAACAGCAGGTCAGTGCAGTTGTTGCCGCTGCTGTCCGGCGCCGTTTCGCTGCTGTGTTCATCCAGACGCCAGTGCGCTGCCGGCAGGGCGTCCAGTTCGGCCACGGTCCGCCGTGCACTGTCCCTAAGCGTCAGTGAAAAGCCCTCGCCGTCGGTTATGTCGTACCAGTTGTCCTGGTACCTGAACGCACAGATGGTACGCCCGAACGCATCGGCTAAGCGGATCTTCTCGCCGGCGTTGTCCAGCCGACCCGAGTACTCGCCCGCGATCAGTCCATCAAAGTCCGGGTACGCTTCCTCAAATGCCTCAGCGTCCGCCACAACGACGATACTCTGGCCGCTCGGCAGGTTGACGTCCGGAAACGTGAAGTCCACGCCCTCGGCGAAACGCACCAGGTTCAGGTTAATCATGTCTTCGCCGACGTTCGTCAGCTCGACGAATTCCACGTCCGGCTCCTCGCCCTCCACGTCCGCCGGATGATACATGATCTCCGTGATTTGAAGGCTCTCACCGACCGGCCCCACGACGTATGCCGCCTCGTTCAGCGCGCTCCACTCGCCCGCGTCACTTAGCGCCCGCGCCTTGACAATCCGGCTCCTGTCCAGTTTAAATCCATCCGTGTAAAGCCTCGCCGTCTCCGACACGATCACACGCTCGTCAACCGTCAACTCCGCCGAAATCAGAAAATCCGGATTCGCCGCACTGTAATTGATCCCCAGAATACCGAACGCATTCCGGCCCGGCCTGAGCAGGTGCCGGTACCGCGTGATATCCAGTTCCGTTACAGTCACGGCCTGCTCGTTGGGCCGGTCAACCAGCGCCGTGCTGTCCCAGGCCGGCGAACCCCAGAAATTGCTGCGCCCCACCTCATAGCCGTTCAGATACGCCACGAACGCATCGTCATACCTTATCCGCAGCGTTACGGCCCTCACGTCGCCCAACGTCGCCTCCACCTCGAACGGAATGCGAATACAGCACGTGCTGTTGGCGTCGTACATGCCTTCCTTCACGTCGATGGCGATGTAATCCGTAAAGTCCGTTGTATCGATTTCGTAACCCACTCCACCATCTTTTCCCGGCTGCCACTGTGAATCGTCGTACTCCGGCTTGGCCCAGAACTCCCCTTCGACCATCACCCTTCTTATCTGTCCTGGAGTCAGCGCATACGAATAAATCCGGACGTCGTCGATGTCGCCCTCGAACGAATCAATGTCCTGAATCATGCCGGTCTCTTCGTCCCACCAGAGCTCATGGTTGGACCCGATCATAACCGACACCCATGATGGCGACACGGCAATATCCTTTTCTGCTTCAACCTCCTGTATGCCGTTCTCTTCGCCGTCCACGTACAGGATCATTTTGTCGCGGTTCCGCACGGCTGCAACGTGGTGCCATTCATCGTCATTCCACGCGTCATCCGAAACCAGGTCGCCCACACCCGCCAGGTAAAACCGCAGTTTCCCTTCCTCCGCCGCCTCGCACAGCATCCACGACGACGTGCCTCGCGTCACGATGCCCGCCTGCGGGTGATGCTTGGAATACTTCACCCAGCACGACAGCGTAATGTCCCGCGTGATTTCGAAGACGCTGTCTTCTTCCTGGGCTACGAAAACGAAGTCGTGCTTACCATCGAATCGCAGGGCCATTTTGTCATCGCCGCTGCGGTTTGGCACGAAAACGACATTGCCGTACGGCGCCCCGTCATGATACACCGGCGGATACTCCCCAGGCCGCTGTGCGCTGTCGCCGTAATCGTTGTTCAAGTTCCAATGCCCCACGTCGGGCACGGGCGCGTTGACAAATCCGTCCTCTGCATGCAATGGAACGTGGACGCGCTTGGGTGCATCTTCGCCGAAGAGTGTGACCGATGCAAGACGCATCGCGCTGTCCGGCACGCGAGGATCCGTCCCGTCAATTGTATAAAAGATACGGCCTGCGGGAACGCTCATGGAGATAAAATCATCACTGCTGATATGCCCGCCGTGCCGATGCCGACCGTTGACGTAGAAGCGAGGCGCCTCCGCCTCCACGCTTGGGTACCAGTTCTTTTCGCGCAACTGCCTCAGAACGATGTCCGTCCGCTCCGGGAAATATTCCTCCAACAGGAACCCGATCTCGCTGAGCCAGTGGTCCCTGGTGAAAGGTTCCGACACCTTCGCGTCACCCCATCGCGCCGATTCTGCGATGATCGCCATATCGATTTCTTCGGTCCTGGACAACAGATTGGCCGCCGCCTGAGCCGGGGTAAGGAGCCCGTTGTTGAAGAAGTACCTGTGTACCCGGTCGCCGAAGCGCATGCGATAATCAGGGTGCATTGCCATCTTCTGGTGCAGCCATTGCGGGTTGAACCTCGCAAAAACAGAACCCGCCGGCCACGGTCCCGTCCGGTCATAGTTGCGCGACATCGAAAACAGCGAGTGCTCCGCATCATGACGGAAGAACTTGAAGCCGTCCGGATTAATCCGGTTGTAGATGGCGTAGAAGTTGTTCGGATACGTGTTGCCCTTGAACCACGAGATCGGCCCGTCGCAATCACCCACGTAGAACGTCGAAATCATGTAGTCGATCAGGTTTTCCACGTCGACCAGGCGCTCGCGCTCGGGGCAGGGCATCCCGTTCGGATCGAGCCCCTGTATCCCGTAATATGCCTCATCCGTGGTAAAGCCCGCCTGTGCCGCTCTCCACAGCCGCTCGAACGCATCCAGCGTGCCATCCGTTGTCTCGATCTCGTAGACGCCGGCATTGACCTTGACAACGTCGTAATCGTCTACCTCGCCCCCGAAATAAGACGCCGCATAACGCGCTTCACTGCGCTCCTGTGTCTGGAACAGACCCCAATACTGCCCGTTCAGATAAAGATGATAGTACCGGCTGCGGGTGTACGGCTGCCCCATGTCCCGCTGCATGTCGCGCGAGAACACGTCGCGACACATCGTGTTGCGACTGTCGCCGTCGTAGCTCCACGAGTAATTCTGCGCCGTCCGCAGGTCCACCTTTTGAAACCGGCTCACGCCCTCCTCTCCGAAGAGCGGAAAATCAAGTTCGGCGCTGCCGTACTCGCCGCGGAAGAACAATCGCCAGGCGTGCTTGGGATTGCTGCCCGAGCGGCTGTAGCCGCCGCGAATCCGCAGCCCCGCATCGATGTGGAAACCGTCGCTGCCATCCGGATTCAAAAGCTCGATGGACGCCGGCCGCTCCCACTCCCGCCCGTCGTGATGAGCATTGACGTAAATTCCCGTCGCGGGATCAAACAGATTCTCCAGGTCCGTCACAATACTGATACTCGGAATCGCCAGGAGCGCATCGTCGATCAGGTCTCTGTAATCCTCGCTGTCGACAACATCCGGGTCCATCCCGTAGTCCATGACCTGACCATTGACACCGCCTTCGGGCCACAGCGGTGACGGCGGCTCGCCCTCCGGCGACTGATGAATCACGTCCTTGATGAACAGATACGTCTGCGTGCCAACATTGCTGGGCCGCCAGCCGGGTTTATGCGCAATCGCCCGCAGCGTCGTTGTCCCTTCGATCAGTATGGGTCCGGTGTACAGCGTGCCATGCCCCGCCTCCGTGGGTGTGCTGCCGTCAGTCGTGTATCGAATAACGGCGCCCGGCGTCTCGCAGCGAATCCGCAACTCGAACGCCCCGTCATAGAAACCGCGATCGTGGCTGAAGCTCGTATCGCTGACATAACCCAGGAAGGCCCCGTTGTTCGCCTGCCCCGGCGTCGGGACCGCGAAGTAGCGAGGCTCATTGTAAAGCAGGCCATACGCAATGTCGTTTTCCTGCGGCGGAAAACCGAAGTCGGAATTGGCAAATTCGAAAATCGTATATTCGTGTGCGATCGTTTCGCCGTCCGGGTAGACCAGCGCAAGATACTCGCCGTCTTTGCTCAGTTTGAAATTGGTGTGCAGGTTTCCTTCGTCATCAACATACGGATAATTGTCGGGATTATCCTTCTCTTCCTTGCCCGATGCGAACACCACGAGATACTCTCCCGGCTTCAGAACAACCCCTTCCGGGAAGACCCATTGCTTCAGATCGTCGCGGTCATCCGTCAGATACCATCCTTTCAGATCGATCGTCAAAGACGATGCGTTGTACAGTTCGATCCAGTCCTCCAGTACCTCTTCGCCCTCGACCGTCGTGGTCAGCGTCGATTCGTTGTCCGCCATGAACTCGTTGATCACGATGGGACTTGTCTCACGCATCCAGTTCTCGGCCAGCCGCGCAAGATCCGCCAGATTCACCCCGTCGCCCGCCCGCACATCCACACATTCCAGATCCGTCGTGTCGGTGCGCGCGAGGGCCCAGATCTCCTCCATGGTAAGCGCCCGTTCGTAGATTCTCACCTCGTCAATCGACCCCCTGAAGTACCGTGGCTCGCTTGCAAACATGCCGATGTGCACATCGCTGCCCGCTGATGTATAGATGTCATGCCTATTTGATGAGCTTACGGCCTCCATAAGGCCGTCCACGAAGAGCCGGACGTCATCCGTGCTTGTTCCATCAAACGTCACGGCCACGTGATGCCACTGCCCGTCATTTATGTAAGTGGAGCCGTCGATGTAGCCGACTCCCGCGTCTAATCGCAGAAAGCCGTCATTCTGCACGCCAAGGACCCAGCGCCGCCCCGGGCCAAGGCCGCCCCACGACAAGATGTCCGTGTTCGTCCGGTAGGTGCGTATCCATGCTGCACACGCCCGCGGCTGGTTGCCTGTTACCCCGCCATAGCCGGTGATCCGTATGAAATCGTCCGTTCCATCAAAGTCCAGGCACCCCGCAAGATACCCCGCGTCAGGCTTCCAGGCCGCCTCGCCCTGGACGTCGCCCGTTCGGCCGTGCGGCGACGCATCACCTGCTGACCGGTCGGCTGATTCGTCCAGCTTCCAGTACCCCGCCAATGCAGTCTCCGAACACAGGGGCGGCGGGAACAGCCATTGCAGCGCCAGGACGCTGAGGTCTTCCATGTTGACCTTACAGTCGTTGTTGAAATCGCCCACCATGAAGGCGGCCTGCACACATGCGCACACGACCAGCCCGACACCCGCTGTCAGAATCAACGCCTTGCGAGAATGGAGCATGTCTCACCCTTCTTTATCATCCCTGTCCACCGCTGCCGGCCGTCACGGGGACTTACCCTCAGCACAATCATGTCGACGCCATCGATCCGCTTTTTGCGCGCAGTTTTCCCATGCCAACCGGCTTCGATATTATAACCAAATAGCCCCAGGAATGCCAGTATAAACCACCGTAAAGCCCGTATTTACGCACTCCGGGAGTTACCTGCCTCCTAACCGTTCGATGGCCAGCGCCACGGGCGATGGGGCCTCTTCACCCGCCGAAATCCGCTTCTGAACCTCTTCCATCGCTTCGTGCAGGGCCATGCAGGCGGTTTCATACGTACAGCCACACGCATGGCGAATCAGGCGGCAGCCCCGGTCGATGAGTTTCTTGTTGCTCGGCGAGACCCAGACCATGGCGTTGCCAACCACCCGGCCCATCCGGACCATGGTGATAGTCGAGACCGTATTCAACACCAGTTTCACTGCCAGGTGATGCCAGAGTCTCAGCGGTGAATCCGGCAGTTCGCACTCGAAACAGAACGCTGGATCGGCCGCAATACCCGCAGGCCTGCTGCCCACACTCAAAAGGGCTATTTTGCCGTATCCCTGGTCCATGCAGCCTGCCGTCGTCTCCCATACCCGCTTGCCTTCCTCGCCCACCCCAAGCACAACCGCAGCTGAATCCGGGGCATCGGTCCGCGACGGATCCGGCTCGTTGCCAATCTGAAATTTGTAAATCTCCTGATTGTCCAGCCTCGGCGGATTTGCCTGAATAGACACCGGTGCGCCAAGCTTGCGATACACATCTGCGTCCCAGGTTAGACCGCGGGGGGGACGACGCAACATTTCGTGCCATGCTTCCTGCGTTTTGAAAAAAGGATTCTTGCAGAATGCCCATGAACGAGGTGAAGTTGTATCATCGATCCGCCGGTAGGGCGGCAGCATGAATGTCGGCGACCGCTCGGTCGTGTCCGTCAGCACATCCAACATAAACGCATCCGCGAAATACGTCACCAAACCATGCCGCCGGTATAAATCCTCTTCGAACCCTGCCAATGCAGCGAGATTGCTTACCGATGAGGCCGCCGACAACTGCTTAAGAAGGTTCTTGAATAACTGGCCGTACTGTACGCGCTGCCGGCGCACGATATTCAACTTCTTCAATTCTGATTCGGAAAGGTGATTGCCCAAGAGCCGGATCAGGGCTTCTTCGAGTGCACTTGCGACAATCAGCAATTCGATTGTTGTGGCCTGCATCCTGGTGGACCCGGAAATTGCCATTGGGCCGGTGAAGAGATCGATTTTTAAAATTCGGGATTCTTCAATTACGTTTCGGGATCGCTCGACGTGTTTTCGAAGGACTTCGGTGGGGTTGTTATAGACGAAAAAGACGCTGGCGCCCTGGTCGAGGCCCTCCCAGGCGGTACCGATGACGAAGGAGGTCTCGCCGCCCTCTGTAATGGCCACGACCATGTCATTTTTTTTGATTTTTCCCTCGCGGAGCTGGTGGCGGCCGAAATCCGTGAAGTCTTCGAAGCCTTCGACGGATTTTATGAGGGCGAAATCGCCTCCGGCCATGACGCTGTACGTTCGGTCCTCCAAATCCGTCGTTTTCGCCGCTATATCGGGGTGCTCGGCCTTGAATTCCTGCCAGAATCTTCGCCAGGCGGCTTCCAGAAGGATGCTGAGGCGGCCGGTTGCCCCGCAACCTGTGAAAAAGACGCGGCCGCCGCCTTCCAGGGTGTGGACAAAGCAATCCACAAGCTGCCCGAACACCTCAGAAGCCAATATTTTGTCGGCTACGGGGGGCATGTCGTCGTCGACGGACTGCAGAAGGCGGATTCCGGCGGCGAGATCGTCGTTTGCCACCTGGCTGAGTCGTTCGGTCTTGGGGTGGAAGGATTCCGTGGGCAGTTCGCCGAGGCGAAACGCCGTTTCTTCTTTCAAAAACCGTGCGGCCTTTTCGGCAGCGCTTTTTGATCCTGTCATGGTGCAGGTCCTCCGTTCGAAATCAGCGAATGGCCGCGGGCGCGGGCCGCGGGGTGATGATGCTACCATGCCGAATCGCGGCCTGCAACGATGTGCGTTCTTTTTTCGCTGGCAGAGCCGGTCGAGCAGGTCCGGGCACTTCTGCAACACTCCACTGGCCGGCACGCCTGCTCGTGCCGATGCCGACCGGAACATTCTCTCGCGCTGCACGTTTGGGAGTCAGAACGTGACAAGCCGCCCAAATTGCGGTAATATGGCGAGAAGGGGAATGCCAACCGACTTTGAGGAAGGAAGAATGGCTTACAATCGCACCGTGCTCGTACTGGTCTCATTTTCCATTCTTTTCCCCATGTCTGCTGCTGTGGGGGAGGAGACATCTATCGGCTTTGACGAATTCGCAAGCCGCTTCCCGGCCCAGGTACAGGATGCGGCCCGTGCTGTGTGGGAGCAGATTGAGCCGGTGGAGTATGCAGAGCCGCCGGCGAAGGGGATGGCGGTTTCTGACGATGATCTGCTGGCATCGTTGGATTCTGAGAAGGCCGAATCGCTGCGGGGGCAGTTGGAGGAACTGTATGCTGAATTGTCGACGGCGGTTGCGGCGCGGAACGAGGCGTTTGCGCTGCACGACCGGTGGCAGGCATTCACCGATCAGATTTCCGAGACGCCAAACTTGGGGGCTGTCCATCTGAGTGCGCTCAAGGTCGTCGACAAATTGCAGAGGCGGCTGGACGAGGCTGTCCGGCGAGTGCAGCGATTGGAGAAACGCATTGCGGATCTGCGGGTTGATGCGGCACTGGGCGAGATTTCGAAAGGCTTCACGCTGTGGGACTGGATGGTCATCGCGGCGTACCTGGTGATGACGACGATCCTCGGGGGGCTGTTGGCGGGCAAGCAGGCGTCGATGAAGGACTTCTTTTTGGGCGGGCGGCGGCTGCCGTGGCCGGCGGTGTGCGGATCGATTATTGCGACGGAACTTTCAGCGGCGACGTTCTTAATTGCGCCGGCGATTGTCTTTTCGCAGGGCGGCGACATGACGTACATTCAGCTTGCCATCGGGACGATCCTCGCCCGCTTTGTCATTGGGTATTTCTTCATACCCGTCTATTACAAGAAGGAGATTTATTCGCCTTACGATTACATGGGCGATCAGTTGGGCTCGCGGGTTCGGCACGTCACGACGGGGCTGTTCATGGTGGGCGGGATCCTTGCGCAGGGGGCGCGGGTATACATTGCGGCGAAGGCGCTGCAGGTGATTACGGGCACGGACACCACGACGTCTATCCTTATTATAGGGGCGGTCTCGGTTTTGTGGACGATCATGGGGGGGATTACGACGGTGATTTGGACGGACGCAATTCAATTTTTGCTTTTCACTGGCGGGGCGATTGCAGCTTTGATTTTTGCGACGACGGCGGTTGAGGGGGGGCTGTGGACGGTGTTTTCGGAGGCGTACCATGCGGGGAAGTTTCGGGTGATTAATCTGAATTTCAATCCGAAGGAGGCGTACACGCTGTGGTGCGGGCTGATCGGATTCAGCTTTTTGACCTTGGCGTCGCACGGGACGGATCAACTCCTGGTGCAGCGGATGTTTACCTGTAAGAACGAGGCGGCAGCGCGAAAGGCAGTTGTGTGGTCGGGTGTCTCGCAGGTGCTGACGTATCTGCTCCTGTTAGTGGGGGCGGGGGTGTTTGTGTATTACAGGCATGTGCCGCTGACGGCGCCGGAGCAGGTGGTGGTCAATGCCGATTCGATGAAGGTGTTTGCGATTTACATCGTGAACGTGATGCCGCCGGTGTTGTCGGGGCTGCTGATGGCGGCGATTTTTGCGACGGCGATTTCGACTTTGGATTCGCTGTTGGCGGCGCTGGCGCAGTCGACGATAGCGGTGGTGTATAAGCCGTTCGTCCGGCGGGAGGCTTTGGACGGGCACTATGTGCGGGCGTCGCGGGTGATTGTGTTGATCTGGGGGTTGGGGCTTACGGCGTTTGCGGTGTTCTGCGATGTGATCGCTTCACGGTATGGGGATCTGATTCAGTTTGCACTGGCGATGGCGGCATATACGTATGGGGCTTTGTTGGGGACGTTTCTGTTGGCGTTTCTGCCGACGAAGCGGGATGACCTGGGGCTGATGTGGGGGGTGCCGCTGTCGATGCTTTTGGTGTTTGCGCTTAACTGGCACCAGACGGTACCGCAACTGATAACGGCCGCAGCCGGGCTGGTCCTGCTGGTGCAGGCGTTCCGGCGGCTGCGGGGGGCGCCGGTGAAGATCCTGTATGTGGGCCTGGGGGTCCTGATCGTGTGGGTCGTCAGCATGGCGGTTGTGGGCGTAAGTGCTTCGGGCGGGCCGGTTTACATTACGTTGGCGTGGCCGTGGCATTTTCCGATTGGGACGGCGATGACGTTTGTGATTGGTTACCTCGTGGGCAACCGTCGTGCGGATTGATCGTTGATCCAAGTGGAGGTCGGTAGTGGCGGGACTGCTCCTCTGGTTGGGAGAGGGAGAGAAAATCCTAGCGGCGCCGTTTACCGTGAGAGCAGCGTTCCTGAAGAAAAGTGGGACAAGTGGGTCAAGGCGGGTATCATCGGCCAAGTAGAAGAGAAGAAGCCTGCCGCCGGCGAAGAAAGTGGCGCAACCGACGTGCGAAGCT
>Ga0209407_1000053_pt1 | contig 153201 bp, 117 predicted proteins | sample AD_JPNHG3_MetaG_FD_184410 | JGI IMG/M metagenome (GOLD analysis project Ga0209407, IMG submission 184410) | Active sludge microbial communities of municipal wastewater-treating anaerobic digesters from Japan - AD_JPNHG3_MetaG (SPAdes) (version 2) | ecosystem: Engineered > Bioreactor >... | reverse complement strand
GGGCGGATCTGCTCCCACAATGCATCGGAGACTCGATATCGATTGCTGCTCATCCCTGATCTCCTTCGGGGGCCACCATGGCCCTCAGACGTATATCGGCAGATCAAGGGTTATTCGGATAGGCTCTAAGAACGATCGGCAATTCTGTTCGCGAAGATCGATACGTCTCTGGTATTGCCCCAGCGATTCAGAGTGTGTTATATGGGCGTGTCTCTAGTGGCTGATGGCCTCAGACAAGGCGACAGGAGAGTTATCACCAATGACTGCGAAAACCATGCCGAAACGACGGAAGGAGAGTGAATGGTCCTTCGTACGTTTCACATTAGAAGGCAGACATCTCGACCCCGAAAAGGTGAGCAAGGCACTAGGGGTCCGACCAGATATTTGGGGACAACGAGGACATCCATCGTCACCACACTCTCCAAGGATATGCAGGCAAGGCTCCTGGACTCTGGAAGGTAGGCCTCGCAACGCGCGCATCGAGACACAGATGAAGAACATCCTCAAGAGAATTGCCACTGCTGGCGACCGGTTGAGACGTTTAATCAAGAACGACGAGACCATAGAGGGCGCGTACCTCAAAATCACCTTCGAGCCACCCGAGGGGACCGTCTGTGTCGCGTACCAACTTCAGTCGCAGCTCGCATATGAATTTGTTTCGCTCGGAGTGGACATAGTGTTGATGATCTATCCGCCCGGCAATACCCCGGGCCAGGTTGGGTCAGATACCAGGCATACCGAGGACAGAACCCGTTTTGGAAACGGTGCAGGTTGAGCAGGTTGAGGGTCAGGCCTTTCGATAGTTGTTAGCAGACGAACGGGCGGGCCATGATCTTGGATCGAGGCATGATGAGCTTGTCGAGCAGGCGGGTGATGCACCATGGCGGCTCGTTGCGCGATGAGGTGCTTCAGGACCGGATCAGCGGGGGGGTGGGCCGGCAGCAGAAGTCGTACCCGCTGGGCGGGGACGGGACGCACGCCCTGGTCTGGGTGTACAGGAAGGACGGCAGCAGGGAGAGCGGCTCCGATCGGGGCTGGGTGGACTACCTCCAGTGGACGCCCAGTGGTGGAGGCGGCGGCGGCTCGTCGACCACCGACTGGGACCCCGCCCCCGAGATATGCCGTTGACGCCGACGAGAGATTGCTGTACGCTATAGCCGGATGTGCGAAGGGAAGCTATGCGTCGAGAGGTTCCCACAATCCGGCCTGCTGCTCCAACGCCCTTGGGCGACGCCGAGTGGTTCGCGCAGACAGTTGGTGGGCCGAGGCCCACCCCACGGGGTGCGAATCGTCAATCATCAATCCGCAATCACCAATCCCAGGCGGTCTACGAGTACGACGTCTATGGCCAGGTCGCCGCCTCCGACCCGAACCATCCCAACCGCTTCATGTTCACGGGCCGCGAGTTCGACAAGGAGACCGGCCTCTACTACTACCGCGCCCGCTACTACAACGCATCCATCGGCCGCTTCCTCCAGACCGACCCCATCGGCTACCAAGGGGGAGTCAACCTGTACAGTTATTGTCTGAACAATCCGCTTGGAATGACTGATGCCTCGGGTTGCGATCCATGCGATCCTTGCGACTTGGAGAATCTGAGTGGCTACGTCATGGATGGTGATACTCTCTGGGCAATCACGGGCGATTGGAACCTCGAAGGGATATGCTTCTGCTTCAATGTTGAGCCTGGAGGGGTCACAAAGTTCGCATACCCTAACGATGTTCCCATTTACGTGATTGATCGGGAGAACTACGAATATGTACGATGGCAACCGGCGGATGGGAATCCCGTCATGCATGGCAGGCACCTTATTGCAGATTGGGGAACCGACCCTACCGTAGAAGATACGGGCCCGCCTGCCGGCGACAGTGACGGGGGAGGCATCGGAGTCACTCCACCGCTGCAGAGCCCTTGGTCGGTGTTCTGGGGTGAGTACTCTCATGCCTGCTACGGAGTGGTAAATGCAATGCTGGGTGGGTTATTCGAGACGGAGTCTGGTATCCCCTATATGATTTCTTCCGCTGTGCGCGACTGGTCCACGGGGGAGAGCTTTAAAAGCGGCGAAACCGGATGGCAGATTGCAGAAACAGCTCTAATAACCGCGGCGGGACTCAGGATTGCCGGTGTCGATCCATGGATCGGAACGGCCGGCCTCCATGGCCCCCATCACGGGATGGGTTATCACTTCGAGATAATTCTCAGAGGGCCCAGCGGCACGAATCTCAAGGTAATAATGCCTGGAACGTCAGACTGGATATTCATCGGCTTTAAGTAGTACGGGGGTGTAAGAACATGGCAAGCGAATTCGAAAAGCCCGATTTCGAAAAGAAGGATTTGGAACTGAGATTCGAGAACGGTGTAGTGTGCATATACGGAACGGCGTATGGACTCGGCAAGTTAGCCAAGTGGTGTGCGCAACTGATTGAACGACCAAATGAAGGGCACATTCACATGGAGCACTATGGGCTTCTGACGGACAAGTCATTGAGAGGGGTGATCGCGATTTTCGCGAAGGACGAGGCCTAAATATGCACACCCACTGGTTTTACGTAGATATATGACGAATATTTGCGATAGGTGGGTGATGGAGGGTCGGCGCGCAGCGGGCGGTTCGTTGCTGGATGGGGTGCTTCAGGACCGGATCAGCGGGGAGGTGGGCTGGGGGCAGATCACCTACACCTACGACCCCTCCGGCCGGCGGATCGCCAAGGACGTCGATGGCGTGGTGACCAAGACGGCTGGTGGGCCGGAGCCCATCCGGCATGTGACGAATCCACCCAGGTGGCAGCATGGAACCGAAATAGAACTGGAGCGGCACGATGGACGATTGGAGAATCAGGAACCAGGAAAACTACCTGATCGGTGTCTGGCTGACGAAGAAGAAATACTCGAAATGGAGCGATTCCTGGGAGCATGACCATTGTGAATTCTGCAGCGCTACGATCTCTGAATTAGAAAATGACCTCAACGAGGGTTATGCAACAGATGATGACTACCACTGGATTTGCGAAACGTGCTATCAGGACTTTAAGGAGCGATTCCAGTGGAAATTGCGGAATACGGGTGATGAACCTTAGCACATGATGCGCCTTCGGGGGATAGGAGAGCGGATAAGGTCAGGCCTTTTGATAATCATCGACGTGGAGGACGCTGGGGCGGCGGCCGGACACGGGGCGGAACCAAGCAGGCGAAAGGACGGCTTGTCTGTCGTCGGCATCGGCGGGACTGCTGCGTTTGGCGTCGCGTCGAATCTACTGCGGCGTGCGGCGCATTTTCTTGAAGGCGTTGATCAGGCCGTTAGTGGAGGCATCGTGCGACGTCACTTCCCTGTCGTCCTTCAGCTCAGGCAGGATGGCTCCGGCCAACTGCTTGCCCAGCTCGACGCCCCATTGATCGAAGCTGAAGATGTTCCAGATCACTCCCTGGACGAAGATTTTGTGCTCGTACATGGCGATGAGCGAGCCGAGGGTCCGCGGCGTGATCTTCTTGACGAGGATCGAGTTGGTGGGCCGGTTGCCGGCAAAGACCTTAAACGGCAGCAGGCTGCGGATTTCCTCGTCGCTCTTGCCGGCCGCACGCAGCTCCGACTCCACTTCCGTTTCGCTCTTGCCCTTCATCAGGGCCTCGGTCTGGGCAAAGAAATTGGACAGCAGGATCGTGTGGTGGTCGGCGAGTGGGTTGTGCGTCTGGGCCGGCGCGATGAAGTCGCACGGGATCAGCTTGGTGCCCTGATGGATGAGCTGGTAGAAGGCGTGCTGGCCGTTCGTCCCAGGCTCGCCCCAGACGATCGGGCCGGTCTGGTGCGCGACGGGCCTGCCGTCGCGGCCGACCGACTTGCCGTTGCTCTCCATGTTCCCCTGCTGGAAATAGGCCGCGAAGCGATGCAGATACTGATCGTAAGGCAGGATCGCCTCGGTCTCGGCACCGAAGAAGTTGTTGTACCAGATGCCGATCAGCGCCAGCAGGACCGGGATGTTGCGTTCCAGAGCCGCCGTACGGAAGTGGTTGTCCATGGCGTGCGCGCCTTCGAGCAGCTCGCGGAAGTGGTCGAAGCCGATCGTGCAGGCGATGGACAGGCCGATGGCCGACCAGAGGGAATAGCGACCGCCGACCCAGTTCCAGAAGACGAACATGTTGGCCGGATCGATGCCGAACTCCTCGACCTTGGCGCGGTTCGTCGAGACCGCCACGAAGTGCCTGGCAATGTCGCTTTCCTTGGCCGTCCGGAGGAACCAATCGCGGGCCGAGTGGGCGTTGCGCATGGTCTCCTGCGTAGTGAAGGTCTTGGAGGCCACGATGAACAGCGTCGTCTCGGGGGCGACCCTGCGAAGCGTCTCGGCGATGTGGGTGCCGTCGACGTTGGAGACGAAATGGGGCCTGATATGCTTCCAATAGGGCCGCAGCGCCTCGGTGACCATGACCGGCCCGAGGTCCGAGCCGCCGATGCCGACGTTGACGATGTCCGTGATGGGCTTGCCCGTATAGCCTTTCCACCGGCCCGACAGGAGGTCGTCGGAAAAGGCCTCCATCTGGTCCAGGACCGCGTTGACCGCCGGCATGACGTCCTTGCCGTCGGCGAGGATCGGTTCGTTCGACCGATTGCGCAGCGCCACGTGCAGCACCGCCCGGCCCTCGGTCTCATTGATCCGTTCGCCGGAGAACATCGCCTCGATCGCCTTGGGGAGGCCCGTCTCGCGGGCCAGACACAGCAGCAGTTCCAGCGTCTTGCGCGTGATCCGGTTCTTGGAATAGTCGACGAGGATGTCTTCGAACTGCGTCGAGAAGGCGGCAAAACGATCCCGGTCCTGCGCGAACAGGTCCTTCATATGCAGGTCTTTGACCGTTTCAAAATGGTCGGCAAGCTGTTTCCAGGCCTGGGTTCGCGTCGGGTCCGTACGTCCTAACATACCCCTTCCTTTCTCAATGCGCTCGCGTTTGCAGTCAGGGTGGGTCGTCGGCCCGCCCTGCCGATTATAAACGGCGGGCATTGTAAGAGCGGACACAGCCAAAGGCAAGCAACAGACTGAGCCTGTCTCGACTGCGGATTGGGCGGCAAGCACTGCGCCTTCGTGGGGACAGGACAATCCACCGTCCGCCAGCCGAACCGAGCGTTCCGTCCACCCGGCGTGCGGGGCCGTCAGCAGATGCTCAGAGGCATTCGGTGTCGGCGGTCTGACCGGCTCGGCGTGTAGCCGCACGCAGTTCGTACTGGGCCTGGAGCCACCGGAGGAACGGGCGCGGATTGCTGCCGAGGCGACCGCCGACGCGCAGAGGCTTGGGCTCGCGGCTGCGCCAGAATTCCTCCGGGGTCGGCGCGCCGCTGTGCGCGCCGCGGTAGAGCGTGGTTTGTTTCCAATCGTAGACGGTGAAGATATCGCCTCGGTCGCTGGTGAAGACATGCTTACGGGAGATCTTGAAGCCGTCGCTGTCGCAGGCATCGCCGAAAAGCTCCACGAGGCCGGCCGGTGGGAACTCGAAGAGCGTCAGGCTGTCGACGCCGCTCGTATCGACCTTCGGATTCAGCTTATACATTGCCGTTGCCTTCCAATCGGGTTCGTGTCAGGTCGCACGCAGAAGGCCGCGTTTCATCCATTTTGATCGGCACGATCCTTCTGCGGGAAACACAGAATTCATTGTACCGAAAAGCCACATGATAGTTCGACGCGCAGATTGGATTCGGTGATAGGCAAATGGCGGAGCCGAATCAGCCTTTTGCTCATTCGGCGCCGCCATTCGAGAGGGGCCTGCGCGCCACGTGAACGCCGTCCGGCGTAGCTTCATAAACACCCGTCGGGCAAGCGGAGATTTCAGGGCAGGTTCGGAATCCGGCTCAGGTCGCCGGTGGCCGCCGCCTCCGGTTCAGGGCCCATGTAGTCGTCGGCGTATCGTAATCGATCCGGCCGGACTCCGAGATCAGGCCGGCACAGCGGCGGATCCGCCCGGCCTCGCGAAGGGGCTGTTCGATGGCCGGTGCGAGAAAAAGACGGTGTAGTAGGGATTCATCAGCGCGCAGGCTCGTCCATGCGGCAGGATATCCACCAAGGAGAAGCTCGTCAGGTGCCTCGGACCGGAGCGGCCCGATTCCCGGCTTCTCGGACCTGCCGTCCGATTCGTGGCAGTGTGCCCGGTCCGAATAAATAGTCATTGCCCCCGAATTGACGCAAAAGGCTTCCGGCCTTGTCCAGTCGATTCATGACTGCATCCCAGTTTGCTATGCTTTGTGGACTGTCTGTGCGGTGCAGCATAGCAGCCCAGTCCGCACGCCACAATCGGCCTTTTGAGCAGCCGCAATCGAGAACGGCTCGGCTGTCGGACCGCCGGAGAACACGTATTCTCTGCGGTTGGGACTGGGCGAATCAAGCCTTTCCCCCAAGTCGGCCCGGACATTTGCCGAAAAAAGAGATCAGTAGGGACACGGAGTCGTCGAATTTACGGGAAGGCGCCGCAACACTGGAGAAGCGCGTTCTTCAGGAGTAGACCGATGGAGTCTGTGGCTGAGGTAACCGAAACATCGAGCAACACGAATGCAGTCGTCCCCTGCGTATTCCCCGCGGCCGGCGGAACGCTGAGAGTACGCGACATCATGGGCAGGGAGATCGTCACGGCAAGCCCCGACGACACGGTCCTGGCCGCGGCCAAGCGAATGTCTGAGAACAATATCTCCTGCGTCGTCGTCACGGACGACGAGATGGTCATCGGCATCCTGACCGACAAGGATATCCTCAAGGGAATCGCGGGCAACGACACGGATTTCCACCGATTGCACATCCGCCAGCGGATGTCCAGTCCCGTGGAGGTCATCGCACCGGAGGAATCAGTGCTTGTCGCGGGCAAAACCATGGAGGCCAAGGGCATCAAGCGTCTGCCCGTGGTCGACGGCGGCGTTCTGGTGGGCATCGTCACACAGACCGATGTCACACGGGGCCTGATCTCGATCAGCCCACTGGGGTCGGTCTCCGAGATCATGAGTACCCAGATCGCCACGGTGGACACTGGAGCTACCGCGGCCGAGGCTGCTCGAATCATGGCCTCCCGCGGCATCTCCTGCCTGGTCGCGATGCATCGCCAGGAAGTGGCCGGCATGTTGACCGAGAAGGACCTGCTCCGACGGGTGGTGGCGCTTCACAAGAACCCGGCTGCGACGCAGGTGGTCGAAATCATGTCCTTCCCGATCGTGAGCATCCCGCCGAGCTATTCGGTTCTGAGCGCGGGCAAGAAGATGGACACCATGCGGCTTCACCGCCTGGTGGTCATGGACCACCCCCGGAAGGTGTGCGGCATCGTCACCCAGAGCGACATCATGAAGGCGGTCCGCAATGAGCTGGAGCGTCTGGAGCAGAATCACCCCATGCTCCGGGCCGAACTGCGTCGCCTTGCCGGCCATCTCGTGGAGAACGCCGAGAGACTGCGTTGCTTCATCCACACGTTGCCCGACGCCGCGTTCGAGACGCCCCCGTTCGAACCGAGACGTTAGGAACGATGCCGGCCCGGTGGCGTTCGCACAGACTGCAAACCTGCGCCGTTTGCCCGTTACCCGGTCCATTGCCATACTTTATTTGGCTCCAATCAGAATACACATCCGGGGGCGGCGGAGGAGGCGCAGGCGGAGAGGATGCCCCCTGCTGAACGGTGTGCATTGAACTGGGAACTTCTGGGGAGAGACAACATGTCGATAATAACGCACGATAACGACAAGAAGCGACCTGCCCGAAGCCTCGTATTGGTCTTGGTAGCATGGGTCTTCATCGGCGGGCAGGCCCTGCTGGCGGCGGGAAGCATCTACAACTACAACGCCGTGAGTGCCAACCAGGATAAGACCAAGGATACGAAAGAGAAGGAAGCGGTGGAACCCAGCATGCCTTGGGGTCTCATCGGTCAGAGCTCCAACCGAGTGCGTCTGATCGCCATGCAGGCGGAGCCGGCCACCATCGGGAACATTGCGGTGTTCCTGGCCGTCGCCAACGCCCTGGGCTTGGCGGGCCTGATCCTGGGTCTGCTTTCCTGGTCGAAGTCGAATCACACCAGCGGCAGGTTGACCATCGCGGTCTCGGTGGCGGTCATCCTTGCCAATTCACTCCTGAACCTTGCCTGTGCCGCCTAGTTGACGGCAGTCGGTTACACAGACAGGCTGGCGACTGCAACAACCTGTTCGGCCGTCGCGCTCCTGCGGTAGACCACCGGCGCGACATGGCTCACAACCGGTCCGATCGCCGCCATCGCCTCACTTCGCTGGGCGGTAGCGGTGATCAGTACCGGGCGGAACCCGAGTCTCCTCCACAGGGCCTCAGCAGAGCTGTTTCCCTGCACGTAGTTGACGGCCAGAAACTCCACCCTGTGCAGATGGAAGAAATCCAGCAGCCTCCTGACGATACGTCCGCCGATCCCCTGGTGCCTGTGGCCGGGCTCAACCCAGATATCGATCAGTTCGCCTGAATACGGCGGCACGTAGTCGGCATGGACCCAGATCTTCCCCATACCCATGCCAACCGCCTGGGCGGCTCGCTCTGCCGTGGCAATAAGCAGACAGGTGCCGTCGGCGGCGATTTGGGTCCGATAGTAACCGTATAGACGCCCCATGCTGTCGGGGCTGAGCCGCAGCATACGGGTGCCCATACAGACCGCGCTGTCCTGCAGAGCAATCTGCATTCTCACAAGCTCATCGACGTCCTCGGCCGTGGCAGGACGTATTTCGTACCGCATATCATTGCCCACTCTCACAGCCCCTTTGTCCGCATCTGGCCTGCCTGGAGGCAGTTCAGCAACACCACCGCCGACGGTGACGTGCCCCTTCGTCATCAACCATCGTCATGTTTGTTCTCGATGCATCTCCCGGTCAGTTAAGGGGAATGGCATTCCAAATCATCGCGGAGGTCAAAAATACGTAGTCTCCACAATACCCCCTGTGCCCCCAGGCATCCTGTCGGGCCCTGCCAGTGCTCCGGGCACGGGTCAGAAGCCTTCCTGTTGGACCGGCGCAAACCATTTGGGCACCGCCGGGATTAGTTTCTATATTTTGTGTGAGGTGATCGTGTGCGGCGCAGATGCCGTACGAAGCAACCAGCTATCCTGCCAGGGGAGGAGAGTCATGAAAACGATCCAGATATCCGATGAGCTGTTCGATGAACTGAAGAGCCTGGTTGTGGACCCGTTCGACGACACGCCGGACTCGGTGATCGGCCGCCTGATCCAGATCGTCAAGAAGGCAAAGAGCCGCTGGTCGCCGCTGGAGGCCGCGGTTACGTCGGCGGTCGAGGAACCCCAGGTTCAGCTCAAGACCCATAAGCGCGAATCGAAGCAGTTCTCCGAGGATACAGAGCCTGTCGTCCTCCTGTAGGTGAACCCTCGCAAGCCCGCAACAAACCACAAAGACCGGCTGTACGCCTGAGCCGCGTGACCGACCTGCTGCGTGAGGAATCGGACGCGGCTCTTTCGTTGCCGGTTGCTTCCCACCCACTCCCGACCAAACCTTCTCTGTCTCGACTCTGTCTGACAGTGCGCAAAAAAACAGTGGCACGCACCTGAGGCGGCGGAGTGGTGCGTGCCACGGACCAAATTTTCCAGCTCTCGCTGGATGTTCAGCTTGGGTCAGGCCCCCTGCGGCATGCTCCTGGCCTGAGGCCACATCAACAGCGCGCTCCGACCGGGCCCGCAGGAGGCTCCAAGAAAAGTGTAACCTACGTTCGGCGTGATGCCAAATAGACAGGGAAACTGCGGCGGGAGTTCGTAATTCGAAGAAACCAGATCAGACACAGGGGCGCCGAATCGGATTCACCACACGGCGGCGTAGTCGCATCGGGCAATGGTGAAGCCGTCTTCCCAACCCTTCTTGTAGTGATTGTCCTTTTCGTACCGCGTCGTATCGCGCGTAAACCGGTAGAAGGGATGGCCGATGGTATGACATCCCGCCGAGTAGCCATCGACGTAGCCATCGACGTACTCCGGCGCGTATCCGGCGGCAATCAGCCCCTTGCGATTCATCGTACCACAGCCTGCGACAAGAACTGCCACGAGCAACCCAACCACAACCATCTTCATAGAACACTACACTCCCGGCCAACCACGCAGCCATGCCTTGCGGACAATCACTCATCCCTCGCTGCCACTACCCCGACCAGGAAAGTATTATACCCAAACCGATGAGCGAATGCAAGCAAAAAACCGGTATATCAGTACTAATACCACAGATTTTACCCGTCACCACGTCGCATGCGACCCTCCGCAGTGTCTGCCCGGGCAACAGTGATGCAGGTTCGGACCCCGCGAAGAGATCGCCATCCGGTATCGTCGAATTCCAGTCGCCGGCAAGTCCCCCCAAGGCACCAGAAGACGTGACAATATAGGACCAAGCAGGCGGCCTGACGGTCTTCCGGCCGCAGCCGGTGGACGGGCGTGGGCGCAACCACCGCAGCACTCCTCTTTTTGGCTTGCGTTGATGGCGGCTTCCGCGAGAATACCTGCGACGGGCCTCAGCCACCGGGTCGTGCCCCGAACGGCTTGTCCATGGACAACCCAGGATTCAGGACGCCTTGCAGACAAAGACGATCACCCGAATTGCAGTGGCCGTGGCGGTCTTTGCGGCCGTGTGTGTTCTGGCAGCATGGCTGGCCCCTGCCGAAGGGTCCGGCCCGTCCGCCACATGGTACAGTATCGTCCCGCCCCTGCTGGCGATCGTCCTGGCCTTCCTGACGCACCACGTCATGGTCAGCTTGGGCGTCGCCATCCTGGTCGGAGGCTTGCTCACCAGCGTCCCGCAAGCACCTTCCGCCAGTCAAGCATGGGGCCAGGGCCTCGGCGCGACGGTCTCCTACCTGACCCAAACCGTTTCGACCGGCACAAACCTGCTGATCCTCTCCTTCATCCCGCCCATCTTCACGATGGTCGAGATCATTATCGCGTCCGGGGGCTTCGCCGGGATCGTCGTCTGGCTGCTCAAGCGTGTGCGAAGCAAGAAGTCGGCCCAACTGGCCACAGCCGTGATGGGCGTCGTCTGTTTCATCGACGACTACGCCAACGCGATCATTGTAGGCTCGATGATGCAGCCGATCACCGATCGTTTCCGAACCAGCCGGGCCAAGCTGGCATTCCTGGTCGACGCCACCAGCGCCCCGGTCTCGGGGCTGGCGGTTGTGAGCACGTGGATCGCCTACGAGGTCGGCCTATTCGCCGACGTCAGCGCCCAGCTCGGTCTGGGCAAGTCCGGCTATGCCATGTTCTTCGACGCCCTGAGCTTCCGGTTCTACTGCCTTCTGATGCTGTTCTTCATCTTCGCGCAAGTGCTGATGGGTCGGGATTTTGGCGCCATGCGAGCCGCCGAGCAGGACGCGGCCGCACGCGAGGTATCCGCCGGACCCCAGACCTGCGGGCAGGACGGCGGCCGCCACGCCGGCGCCAGGGCCGTCAACGCCCTGCTGCCCTTGGGGGGACTGGTCGTCTTTCACATCACAGGCCTGTGGCTCGATGGAGCCGGACCTGCGAAGCTGGCCGACGGGGGCTCGCCTCTGACTTGGGACTACTGGCGGCAGGTCATCAGCGCCTCGGAGAACAGCCATCTGATGCTCATGTGCGCCGCTCTGTTCGGCATCGTTCTGGCAACCCTGTGCGGAACGCTGTCCGGCTCTCTGTCCCTGTCCGCCCTGCCCGGCTGCGTTTACCGCGGCGTCAAACGCGCCCTGCTGCCCTCGATCGTCCTGATCCTGGCCTGGTCGCTCAAGCACTGCTGCCAGAGCCTGCACACCGGCGACTTCCTCACCAGCCTGTTGGCGGATCGTATTCCGCCGCACTGGTTTGCCCCCCTGCTGTTCATCGTCGCCTCGATGACGTCTTTCGCGACGGGGACGAGCTGGGGCACGATGGCCATCCTGATCCCCACGGCCATTCCCATCGCTTTCGCGCTCGACGGGAATTCCTACGGGCCGACTACGATGGTCAGTCTGGGAGCGGTTCTGGACGGAGCCATCTTTGGGGACCACTGCTCGCCGATCTCCGACACGACGATCATCAGCTCGGTGGCCAGCTCGTGCGACCTCATCCAGCACGTCCGCACGCAGTTGCCCTACAGCCTCGTCGTCGCCGCGATCGCTCTGATCGGTGCGTACATCCCCTGCAGCCTCGGGTTGGCGTCGATCTGGGGTCTGGCGCTGGGTGCCTTGGCCGTGCTGGCCGTGCTGCTGCTGGCGGGCCGGCGGCTCGATCCGTCCGCCTGAACCGGCCGCTATCGCGCCGGCCGAAGGGCGGGCACGTAGGCAGGAGCCTCATTCGGGTAGAACTCCCGGCCGAATACGTTCACCACGCCGTCGCTGAGGTACTGGAGGGAGAAGTAAACGTTGCCGTGCGCCCCTTGCCGCTGGCAGAGCCGGTGCTGCTCGCGGATCAAACCGATGTCCCGCGTGACGGTCCGGCCGTCCTGCGTGTCGTAGATGGACAGTCCAGGAATGATCCGGGCCAGATGGGGATCGATCCGCTTCCACTGGGCGATCTCCTGGCCCAGCTTGTGCGTGTCGGCCCCGTATGCCATCGGGACGACATAGTCGATCGTCCCCTCGCGAAGCCAGCGGGGCCAGTCCTGGTAGGCCTTCTGGGCCGACTCGACGGAGTTGAACACCGCCGCGGTAACCTGGGCCTTGGGCCTGACCGCCTTGGCCCGTCGATAGACGTCCCGGACCAGTTCGGTGATACCCTGCATGCGATATTCCGCCCATTTCTGCGCGCGGGCCTCTTCCTTCTTGAGGTCGATCTGGTGTTCACCTCGCGGAACCAGCGGGCTGCGGCCGGTGGACCGGATGACCTCGTCGCGATGCACGTAACGGCCCGGCTTGGCGAAGCCGCTGATCCGCCGGACGGCCGGCCAGTGCATCGACTTGACAGGACCGTCCAGCATCAGCACCTGTCCGCCTCGCCTGACGAACGCTTCGATGTCTTTCGCCGCCTTCTCCTCAATGACGTAGACCGCCGGCAGCACCAGCACGCTGCCGGCCGGCAGCGTCGCGATCCGTCCAGCGTCGATCGTGGCGGGCCTGTGGCCCAGCCGCGTCAGGGCGGTCCTCGCGGCGTCCAGCGAACTCGTCCCGTACTCGGCCTTCGTCGCCTCGGTCGTAGTCAGGAAGACCTTCCCGCCGCCCGTCGTCCAGACGCCCAGCGTCAGCCGGACCGTCTCGGAAACCGCCGGCGGCATCTCGTTCTCCGCGTGCCAGTTCAGCAGCAGCACGCTGCCGGCACCCAGCTTGTTCAACGCGATGGCAGGCGAGCCGTCAGAGAACTCCGCCAGAACCGCCGCCGTGGTCGGGGACGCCAGGGGATTGGCGGACATGCCCGCCACGACCGTGGGGAACGTCGTTCGCCTGGCCCCTGTCATCGGCTCGAATCCATACCGCTTGGCGAATTCGTTCTGGCAGTGGTCACAGTAGCACTGCTTGGGGCCGTAGCGGATGTAGTCGAAATGGAGCCCGTCGAGGTCGTACTTCTTGAGGCACTCGATCATCAGGTCGCTCTGGAACCGCCGGACCTCGAGCTTGCCGAAATCGTACCACAGGCTGCCGCCGGCCCCCTCGTCGACCGCCCAGTCGGGATGCTTGTCGAGCACGTGTTTGGGCTGCGGTGCGCCGTACGCGCCGTTGACGAACCAGGCGTGGACCTGGATCCCGCGCTTGTGACACTGCTTGACCATGTGGCCCAGCGGGTCGTAGCCCGGCTGGACGCCGTCGCCCATCGGACACAGCCCGCTCCGAAAGAACGCCTGGCCGCCCCAGTACCACACGAGAAGGAAGACCGCGTTGAGGTTGGCCTTGTCGATCCTCGCGACCAGCGCATCGGCCCCGCCCGGCGTCTTGATCTGCGTCGCGTGCATCCAGATCCCGCGCAATTCCGGACCCGGCGCAGCGCCGGCCGTCGCCGACAGCCCTATCGACAGCAACATCCCCCATCGCAGCAATCGGCGCATGTCGCGGTTCCCTTCTCTTGGCATTCCCAGCAATCCACGAGGTCCCGGCCCAGACCCCACTGCCCCCTCTTTCGACCACACCCGCCTGTTCGACAAAGTCATCATGCGGCGATCCAAGGTCACCACCCGCTCATCATTGTCCTGATGACCATCGAAAGGCCTGACCCTGAATCTGCCTCTCGCGTCTGTTGATGTGCCTCAGCATGCTAATGCGCCTGGACCGTCATTTGACCTGCCATCTGAATTGCTCCTTGAAGTCCTGATAGCAACGGTCGCATATCCAATAACCTTCGCCCTGAGTTGTATAGCCTTCGTGCAAATCGTTCTCTCTCTCAGAGAACTCCTGCCATCAGAATTCGCAATGATCGTGTTCGATATACCCTTTGCGACGTCTGAAGACCGATTTCTTCAACGTAACTCCGAGCAAGTAGCCGATTTGTCCGCGCAGGCGCCAGTCGCTCATAAGGTTACTCGCATTCTATTTGATCCGTATCTTCCTTCCGTCACGAAAGACCCACCACTTGTGACCACGACCATCATCCCAATCCCAAAGCCCCGAAAGCCCAGGAAGCCCAGGGGACAGACTCCATCTCGCGAGGTCTGAGTGCCGGCGAGGCGTCGCGGCCACGGCCAGCAGCTTCGGGATGATCGGCCGGATTGTGGGAACCTCTCCACGCATTGGCTTCCCTTCGCATATTCGCGATACAGGCTATAGGGAAGCCCCGCCGGCGTCAAGGGCGGTTCTCGGCGTGCTGGCGGGGATCAGTTCTTGTTGAGGGGGTCGTACCAGCGTTTGGGGACTTCTTCGCCGTTGTTCTCGTCCATGCTGGTGACATGACCATCGAGCCAGAGGATATTCAGCGTGCCGCCGGTCTCGAAATCACCCGACCGGCGGATGTTGTGCCGGAAGATGCCGCGATACCAGTTCGACCGCCCGCCGCCTTGCCGATAGTGCGTCAGGTTGACGCCCCCCGGATCGGCATAGAGCATGTCCGCCGTGGCATTCTCGATCCGCGGCTCCATATGGTCGTGCGCCATGATGACCTCGGAGTGACGGGGGATGCGGATCGTGTTCTCCTTGGTCAGCCAGCCGTTGGCCGCGAAGGCCGAGGTGTAGATCAGCTTGTGGTCACCGCCGTACAGCAGGTCCTTCGCCAGCGTTTCGCAGAAGTTGCGAAACGCCGCACACCCAAACACCTCTCGGTCTTTGAGGTAGGCATAGTAGGCGATTCCCCAGTACGCCATGTCGTCCCCCGCCCTGAGGGGATTGCCGGCAGCATCCCACCACAAGTGCCCGTTCGTGTTGCCGGTGTGGGTGTGCATGTCGGGCATCGTGAAGTCGTTGTCCTGTAGGTACATCATGATGCCCAGGCCGACCCCCTTGAGGTTGGCCCGGCAGGCCTGGTCGCGGGCCTGGTCCTTGACCCGGGCCAGCGCGGGCATGAGAATGGCCATGAGAACCGCGATAATGGAGATGACAACCAGCAGCTCAATAAGGGTGAAGGCTCGTGGGGTGCGCGTCATGATGTCGGATTCTCCTTAACGGAGGCCATCCGCATCCTGACGGACAGCCATCCACATCAATGATAGTATTCCCCATCCCAGCCGCGGCAACACTCCCATAATACACCAAGCGGCCTGCACCCGCAAGCCGCTTGGCGAAAAGAGCGGATCTGAACCGAAACTGCTCAGCTGGCTGCCGACGAGAACTACTTGCGGTCTTCCTGGGTCGCGGAGGCATTCTTGCCCTGCCAGAGACCTGCCGACCGCACCTCGACCAACTCCACATAGATTTCCAGCGTGTGTCCCTTGATCGCGGTGTCGAGCAGCAGGTCCTGCTGCCGGCGACTCCACTGGAACGGCCCATCCATCCGGACGTCCACGCGATCGGGATAGGCTGAGTCGTCGATCGTCGCGGCGCCGTCCAGCTCGAACTCGGTGGCCACACCGGTCAGGTTCACGTCGAACTTGCCCCCATCCACGACTCCCGAGCCTGCGATTCGATAGGTGTCATCGTCGGAGGCTTCTTCGGCGCCGGCAGTCGTCGGGAACGACATGCTCCTGGACTCGATGGCGTACGGGCCTCTCGGTGTCAGGGCGTCGAAGAACGCGTTGAGCGAGAGCGTCACCGGCAGATCGACCACGCCCGCATCGGCGAGGGTGATGGTCGCGGCGTGCTCGATGAATTGGCTTTCGATGTGGAACTCGGTCACTTCGGCCGTCATCGCGTCGAAGTCCACAGCCATTTGCATGCGTCCGGCGGCCGGCGTGAATGTGATGGTCGCGTTGTCGAGACGAGCCTCCTGGCCATCAACGTAAGCCTTCAACTGGACCACGAACGAAGCAGCATCGCTTCCGGCGGTCAGCGCGAAGACGGCCGCAGAGTCGGACGGCGTCGGCGTCTCGGGCTCCTCGACTTCCTCCGGTTCGTCGAAGGCATACCAGACAACGCCTTCAAAGGTCCACATGGCGGTGTTGGCGCGATACTGTTCCTTCTCGGTCTCGTCGATGGTGTAGAAATGGCCGCCAAGCCGGTCCGACCAGAAGCGGTACACCGGTTTGGCCCCTTTCGGCTGGCTGCCCTCGGGGTACGCGTAGAACACGATGCCTTCGAACGCCCACACGTCCGTCGTGTACTGCGTCATGAGGCGATTCTTTTCATTCTCGCTGATGGTGTAGAGATGCGTGGAGAGCTTCGCCGACCAGAATCGATAGACGGGCTTGAGGGTGGCGATCACGGCGCTGCGATAGACGTAGTACGCTGTGCCTTCGAACTGCCACGTCCCGGACGCCTGGCCGATGAGGTTGTCCTTCTCGCTCTCGCTGGCCGTGTACAGGTACTTGTTGGTCTGGCGTGAACGGAATCGATATACCGGCACGAGGTTCTGAGACTCGTAGGCGCCCATGTCGGCCGCCGCGTCAGCGATGCGGGGCCTTCCGTCGAGATCGGTCTCGCCGGCGACGGACGCGTACTGCGGATCGGCCGCATTGATACAGGGCGAACCACCCGCCAGATGGTAGTCGCCGCTGACCCAGACCGCGTCGGCCTCTTCGGCTCCAGCCGCCACTTCCGTATCGCGCGGGTCGGCCCAGTATCCCGCCTCGACGAAGTGCGGATCGGCGGAGATGTTGCTGCGGCTCTCGACGCATGCACTGTCTTCGATGTCGCAGTAAAGCACGCTGGCACAATCCTGACCGGCGATCTGGTCCGAGACGTTGTCCCACAGAATCGAGTTGGTGACTGCCGTCTGGGCGGTGCAGGCCAGGCCCCCGCCGGAACCCACCGCCACGGTCTTGCCGTCAACGATCTGCCCGAATGCAGCATTGCCGACGATGGTGCAAAAGTCGATGACACCGGCCGAGCAGTAGATGCCCCCGCCACGACCGGCCAACGCCGCGAGCGCCAAATCGTCGCCGCCGGCCAGACCCGCGCGGTTGCCGGCAATCAGACTGCTTCGCATATCCAGCGAATCCTGACAGAACAGACCGCCGCCGTGACCACCCAGGCCGCCGAGGCCCTTGGTTCCCAGCGTGCTGTCGCCGCCGGTCCCGGCCCGGTTGCCCTCGATGACGGTCGTGGCAATCGTGGCGCGCGAGCAGTAGACTCCGCCGCCTTGGCCGCCCTGGCCGCCCTGAGGCCCGCTGCCGCCCTGGCCACAGGAGTTGTCGGCGATCGCCGAGCCTGTCACGAGGAGTGAATCGCTGTAGATGCCGGCGCCATTGCCGCCGCGGCCGGCGATCACCTCGGAATTGCCTCCGGCACCCGTCATATTGTCGGAAATGGTCGAATCGGACACGGACAAGAGTGAGCTGACCGAGTAGACGCCCCCGCCGTCACCACCGGCGCCGGCCAACGTTTCTCGCGAATCCGCGCCCGAGCCTGTGGCGTTACCACTGACCAGACAACCGACCATCTCGACCGTAGAAGCCTCGCAGTAGACCCCGCCGCCGGCGCCACCGTCGGCCTGGCCTTTCTCCGAACCGGCCAGAGTGCCGTTGCCGACGATGTGGCAGCGTTTCAACGTCAGCGTGCTGTTGCGGCAGTAGATCGCCCCACCAGCCGATGCCAAGCCGTTGGTGATCGTCAGACCGGCGATTTCGCCGGCAAAATCAACCACGTAGAAGCCGCGATGGGGATCGGACTGGGCTCCGCCGCAATCGATGATCGTCGCTTCCACCACAGCAGGATCATCCGGGTCGGTGCTCTGAATCCGGATGGCCTTGCGTTGCAGATTGATGTCCTGATTGCCCCGGCCGGTATAGGTGCCGGGTTGGACGACAATGACGTCACCGTCGGCACAGGCGTCGACGGCCGCCTGAATGCTCGAGAAGCCGGTCTTGCCGCCGCCCACGTAGACCGTGGCGGCCGACAGCGGACCGCAAACACTCACCAGACACGCCAGCACAACCAGCACGCGCTCACCACGGGGTCGGCAGTACATGCGTAACCCTCCTTCTAAAGATGCCCTGAAAGTCGGATGGTCAAAAAACTGACATTTAGTGCCATCCCGCGTGAAGTTCGTAACGCCGTTTTTCGCGTTTTTCGCCCCCAGGAAGCGGCGTCCCTGCGCACCGGCAGCCCGAACAGGCCCGCCCACATCCTTGCTCCCTGCTCCGAGAAGACAACAGAAGAAGTCCTCCCTACCGCCGTATTGTAGCAAATCCATCTTCCTTTGTCCAGTTTTTTCGAGCGCAGACCGGTACCTCCGCCGCAGGTCCGATAGTCTGGCCCCGGCGTATTGGACCTCTGGACGTGGACGCTCAGCGGTCGTCCGCGCCCGTCGAGAAGGATGCCAAGGCTTGTTTGAGAATGGGCGCCAAAGCCTTGTTCCAGACGGCATAGCCCTGCGCGTTCAGATGCAGCCGGTCTGCGAGAAAGAAGCTGTCGTCCGGCTGGCCTCTGGAATCCAGCAAAGGGCTCGCCAGGTCGGCGAAGAACAGGCCCGCGTTCCTTTCGCAGAGTTCCCGGACGAGATTGTTGGCTTTGTGCATTTCGGGCCAGAGCGCCCAGCGCTGTCCGCTGGGCTTGATCGTCACGAAGACGACGTGCGTCCGGGGCAGCGCGGCAGCGACGCGATCGACGAACTGGCAATAGTCTCCGAGGACGCGCTCGGCGGGCTTGCCGCCGGCCACGTCGTTGTCTCCGGCATAGAAGACGATCACCTTGGGACGGTACGGAAGGACGATACGGTCAAAGAAGTACAGGACGTCCGAGATGTGCGAGCCGCCGAAGCCCCGATTGATGACAGGCAGATCCGGAAAGCCCTCGCGCGTGCGCCACATGCGGATACTCGAAGAGCCGACAAACAGAACCGGCTCGGCGGGAAACGCGTTCCTGCTGTCCCACTGCTCGAACGCGTCAATCTCCTTCGCAAACCGGTTCGGATCGGGGTCCGCCGCAGGAACGCTCGTTTGAGCAACGGTGAACACCGACAAGAGCGACAACAGCATCAAGCCTGCCACGGACATGCACCGGCCCCTTCAACGCCTTGGCCCACAAAGCACAACAATCGAACCTTCCCTCGCGGTGGATCGTACATACAGGCGAAGGAGCACGCAAGGAGTATGTGCTGTCTGCGCGGCGCTTCACCGACTCTGTATGCGGGTTCTCTGAAACGTGCGAAGGGATTGACTTTCTTCAACACCAGGGTATATTGCCCTGGACGTGTGGCGTTGCGCAGAGAGAGAATCGTGATGCCCTGTCAATGGGAGGTGTCGACGATGCGGATAAGAACAAACGATCGAGGCGGTCGCCTCCGAATCGGACATATGATCGACTGGTGTTTCTTCTGACGCTGCGAGGTGCACGAATGAGAACCTACATGGGTCATATCCTCCCCGCAGTGGGCCTGGTGTGCAAGCAAAGGCTGAACTGCGTGTATCCGTGCAACCCTGCCGGACCCGCCTTCGATAGCAAGCATCCTCATCTGCCGAGAAACGAAGATCTGCTCGCAAACCCCGCGTCCGCGGCAGATCGCTCGTAGGGCTCGCATCCCCTCGCCCAGGACCGCATCGCAGCGCATGAGGGATGCGCATCGGTCTGCCAACGCCTGAACCGGAACACACGCACCCCGCATTTCCGGCCGACTGTCCGCGCCCATGGCCACACGGACCTCGCGGAAATGCATACCACAGGATGGGAGTGTCGAGCAATGCCGAAGTGGAAGATTGAACTGAAGGATGTGGGGCCCGCAAGGGCCTGTGAAACGGTGGTGGTGGAGGCGCCGAACCTGGTCAAAGCCAAGACCCACGCGATGCGGGCCTGCCGCAGGCACCTGCCCTGTGGCGACATTTACCTCGAGGCCGAGGGCCATTACCGGTACCTCGTCATTTACAACCTGGACGAGGTCGGCGAGGTCCAGTTGACGTGTCTGGACGCTCACCCGCGCGGCACCCCGTCACCGCGACAAGTCCAGGAATCCGAATCGCTGACCTGACGCGAAGAACCGCGCGCCGTATCGGCGGTGCATGAATCAGTGGCACAGGCGGCAAACCGGGGACAGGTGGGATCGTTCTCTCTTCCGTCGTTCCTCATGGGCGATTGTCGGGCCGGAGGGAGGCCGACCGCCCCCGAACGTTGGCGGCCCTATTCGTGCCGCAGGGCGACGATCGGATCGACCTTGGCGGCATTCATAGCCGGGTACAGGCCAAACAGAATGCCGATCCCCATGCTGATGAACAACGGCAGCAGGATGCCGTTCCAGGTCATGACGGTGGGCATGCCGGAGAAATATGTGATCAGCAGCGGGATCAGAAGGCCCACACCCAATCCGATCAACCCGCCGGTCGTGGAAAGCACGACGGTCTCGACGAGAAACTGATAGATGATCTGCCGGCGCTTGGCGCCGATGGCCCGGCGGATGCCGATTTCACGGGTGCGCTCCGTCACGGAAGCCAGCATGATGTTCATGATCCCGATCCCACCGACAAGGAGGCTGATGCCGGCAATCGAACCCAGAACGATGTTGAATGTCCGCTTGGTCGCCTCGGCCTGCTTGAGCAGGGCCAGGGGAACGCTGACGGTGTAGTCCTTCTTCTTGTGGAATCGCTCCAGCATGCGCTCGATGCCCGCCGCAACGGCCTCGACGCCTTTCGGGTCCTCGACCTGGACGATGACCTGATGCAGCTCGACCTTCTCACGCTCCTCCGAGCCGGAGGTACGTTTCATGAAGATGTCACCGAAATACCGCCGGGCGACTTCCATGGGGATATAAGCGTCCACCTCCTGGTCCGGAATCTGGATGTTGCCGGCCTGCCCGCTCTCGCTCCTGACAATCCCGATCACCTCGAATTCGTCGCCTCCGATCCGGATGGTCTGGCCAACCACCGCTTCGGTCGCCAGAATCTTCCGGGCGCCGAACTCGGTCAGCACGGCTACCGGGGCCAGTCTCGCCTGGTCCGCCGGCATGATCACGCGGCCGGCCAGAATCTCACGAGGCACCAGTTCAAACCATTCCGGCGTCGTGCCCACGATCCGCAGCTCCAGGCTCCGTTCGCGCAGACGCGTCTCCTTTCGTGTCAGCTTGACCGGCGCAACCTGTTTGATGTTGCTGAAGCACTCGGCCATGCGCCGGTAGTCGTCATAGGTCAGGCCGTAGACGCTCATAAAGGACGTGCTCGTCCGCTGCTGCTCGTCCGCCGAAGGCTTTACCGACGAAATGATGATGTTGTTGCTGCCAAGCTTGCGGATGGCCGCCAGGGCCTGCTTGCTGGCCCCTTCGCCGACGGAGAGCATGGCCACCACGCTGCCGACACCGAACACTACGCCCAGCATGGTCAAAAACGAGCGCAGCTTGTGCAGCAGCAGGTTCTCTATCCCCAGCCAGATGTTCCGGACGATCCTGGCTTGTCGCATATCTACATACTCCGTCGTGGGCCGGCGATGAATCCTCGTTTGTAGTGGCGTCGTGAGACGCTACCTTTGGTCCTCTGCAGTGGCCCTACGCATTCACGCCCTTCCGAGCACATCCCACATGGTCTGGTGGTGCAACATCCCTGCCGGGTTACACTCCCGAAGGACCCTTCGTATCCACACCGCACATCCTCCATCCCCGGCCGCCTGTACGTCCGTTTCCGTTATTCATGCCGCAGAGCCACAATCGGATCCACTCTGGCGGCGTTGATGGCCGGGTACAGACCGAAGAGGATGCCGATCGCCATGCTGATAAACAACGGCAGCAGAATGCCGCTCCATTTCACCACCGTGGCCATGCCCGAGAAGTAGGTGATCAGGAAGGGAATCAGCACGCCGACGCCCAAACCGATCAGGCCGCCGAACGTGGACAAGACAACCGTCTCGATGAGGAACTGGACGACGATCTGCCGGCGCTTGGCGCCGATGGCCCGGCGGATGCCGATCTCGCGGGTTCGCTCCGTCACCGAGGCCAGCATGATGTTCATGATCCCGATCCCGCCGACGAGCAAACTGATGCCGGCAATCGAACCGAGAACGATGTTGAACGTCCGCTTGGTTGCCTCGGCCTGCCTGAGCAGGGCCAGGGGTACGCTCATGCCGTAGTCCCTCTTTGTATGGAAGCGATTCAGCATCGTCTCGATGCCGACGGCAGTGGACTCGACGTGGTCGGTATCGTCGACCCGGACGATAATCTGGTGCAATTCCACCTTCTCCCGCTCCCGCGAACCGTCCGTTCTTCGGGCAATGATATCGCCATAGTACCGGCGCGCCACCTCGATGGGGATGTAGACGTCCACCTCCTGGTCGGGAACCTGCATGTTCGAGCCCGAACCGGTCTCATTGCGGAGAATGCCGATCACCTCAAACGCATCACTGCCGATCCGCACGTTCTGGCCGATGGTGCTGCGTGTCGCCAGGATCTTCCGGGCGCCAAACTCCGTCAGCACCGCCACGGGCGCCAGCTTCTGCTGATCGGACGGGAGAATCACCCTTCCGGCCAGGATCTCACGCGGCACCAGATCGAACCACTCGGGCGTCGTGCCCACAACGCGCAGCTCCAGCGCCCGGTCGTGCAGACGCACCTCTTTGCGCATCAGCTTCACGGGCGCCACCTGGCGGATCGCAGCGAAACTCGACGCGATGCGTTCCAGGTCGGCGTAGGTCAGCCCGTAGATGCTCATGTGGCTGTGAACCGTGCTGGACTGCTCGTCTTCCACCGGTTTGACGGACGAAAGGATGATGTTATGGCTGCCCAGCTTGCGAATCTGAGCGAGGGCCTCGGCGCTGGCCCCTTCGCCGACGGAAAGCATGGCCACGACGCTGCCGACGCCGAAGACGACCCCCAACATGGTCAAGAAGGAGCGCAGCTTGTGCAGCAGCAGATTCTCAACGCCGAGCCAGATATTCCGGATAAGGTTGGTCCGTCTCATGCGTTTCCGTCTCGATTCGATCGATCAGACCATCCATCATGTGCAGCCGGCTTCGGGCGTGAGCGGCGATGTCCGGCTCGTGCGTCACCATGATGATGGTCTTGCCTTGTCGGTTCAGATTGCCCAGCAATTCCATGATTTGCTCGCCGGTGGCCGAATCGAGGTTGCCGGTCGGCTCGTCGGCAAAGATGATCTGCGGGTCGTTGGTCAGGGCCCGCGCGATGGCCACTCGCTGCATCTGCCCGCCGGAAAGCTCCGCGGGACGATGGTTGAGCCGTCCCCCCAGACCGACCATTTCCGCCAGTTCCTTGGCACGCTGGGCGCTGCGCGTCGCGTCCCAGCCCAGATAGTAGAGCGGCAGCTCGATGTTCCGCTGCACGGTCAGCTGCGGGATCAGGTTGAAGCTCTGGAAGATGAACCCCAGGTACGACAGACGCAACTCGCTGAGCGAATCGTCGTCGAGCCGGCTGACGTCCTTGCCGTCCAGGTAGTACGCGCCGCTTGTCAATCGGTCGAGACAGCCCAGGACGTTCATCATCGTGCTCTTGCCCGAACCGCTGGGACCCATGATGGCCCAGAAGCTGCCCTTCTGAAACGCGATACTCACACCGGCCAACGCGTGGACCTGCTCGGTCCCCATCTGGTAGATCTTGCGGGCGTTTTCGAGTCGGACGATATCGTGGTTGCCGTCCGAGGGGGTCTGTATGGCCATCTACTGCCCCCCTCCCGGCTGCGGACCTCTGGTGCCGGAGCGGTCACCGGCCGGTCTGGCCGCGTCGTCCCGCCCGCTCTCCGCAGAACGCAGGCGCATCTGTTCCTGCTGCGCCGGGGCGGCGTTCTCCAGCATCTGCCGGCGCATGCGTTCCATTTCCTGCTGTCGCTGCTCGGGCGTCATGTTCTGAAGGCGCTCGCGCATCCGTTCTCTCTGTTCCTCGGAGAGTTGCGGCGGCCCACCCTGTCCCTGGGGCGGGAATCCGCCCCCTGCGTCCGGCGGCTGGAACCCCGGCGCCGGCGCGGCCTCCGTGCCTTGGCCGAAACCGGGCCGGCCCGTCTCCAGTCCATTGACATTCTCCAGCCTCTGGTTGATTCTCTGCTGCCATTCGGCGGCCTCGCCGTCGGCGTCCGAATCTTCATCCCGTCGTGAACCTCCCTTCAGGGTCGCCTCCTTCAGAGGCGGCGCCAGCCAGACGACCTCGCCCGCTTCCAGACCGCTGATGACATGGACCATGCTGTTGTTGTCCAAGCCGATCTCGACCTCCCGCTCCTGCACCGTGCCGTCCGGCCGAACGACATAAACCGTCGGCTTGCCGTTGACGCGGATCACCGCCTGGATCGGGATATAGACGGCGTCTTCGTACTGGGCGACGATGATCTCGACCTTGCAACTCATTCCCGTCCGCAACGCCGGATCGTCCTCTTCCAGGTAAATGTCGGAGTTGTAAACCTTCAGGTCGGGGTTCATCCACATGCTCTGCGGATCGGGCAGCGGCGCGATCCGACCCACGGTACCCATGAACTTCTTGCCGGGCAGAGCGTCGACCGTTACGACGGCAGGCAGCCCGAGACGAACCTTCTCCAGACTCGCCTCGTGGATATCCACCTCCGCCATGGCGGACGTTGCCGTCGGCAGGTAGATCAACTCCTGACGCTCGAAGACCTCGACGCCCTCATCCAGCGGCTCGCGGTTGTCGCGCCACCCCCCACGACGGGCGCTGGTCGCGTAGATCACCATGCCATCGGCCGGAGCATACACCTTGGCCTTGCTGATCTGGTCATCGATCTTGTCCAGCTTGTACTTCTGGCGTTCATACTCCTGCTTTCTGGCCAGCAGTTCGGCGCGGGCCTGGGCGACGTTGGCCCGGGCCTTGGCCTGGGTGCGTTCCAGCGCCATCTCCGCCTGCCGCACATCGCTCTCCAACTGCGCGATCTGCCGCTTGTAGGTGTAGTCCTCAAGAAGCTCCCGATCGCGTTGCGCCACCTGAAGGTTGACTTCCGCACGGCTGAACGCCAACTCGTCCGCCTGGAGTTCGGTTTTTGAAAGGTACTTCTCCTCGTACAGCTTTCGGGACCATTCCACCTTCTCCAAAGCCCGCGTCTTGTCCTCCTCGGCCAACTGGATCTCGGCCAAGGCCTTCGCCAGGGCGTTCGGATACTCCCCCTCCTTGTACTTGTTGAGGTCCTGCCTAGCGAACTCCAGCGTCAGCTCGGCCAGTTCCACATCGCTCTGGGCCTGATTCTGAACGATGTCCATGTTCTCCTTGGCATTGACGTAGGCCGCCTCGGCATTCTGCACGGTGATATCCTGGTCGATCCGCTGATCCTGCATCGTGCTGGCGTCCAGTTCGACCAGCAGATCGCCCTTCTTGACCTTGGTTCCCTCATCGATGAGGTAGATGATCGAGGTTCGCCCTTCCAGTTGATTGGTGATGATGATCTGCTCTCGCGCCTTGATCGTGCCCGATTCCAGCACGCTGATCGTCAACGGACCGCGCTGGGCCGCGAACGTGGCCATCTGCGTCGTGGGCGAGTCGCCCGCACGAACCACTTTGAGCCAGATGATCACCAGTGCGACGGCGGCCAGAATAACCAGGACGCCCAGCAGCCGCAGCGGCTTGCGTCGGCCGTTTGTCATCCCGTTGGCGTTCTTAACTGTCATGATTGATTTCCCCTGGTGAGAATTCCTGCCATAACCCCTTCTCGTTCACCTGCAGCAGACCCAGATCACGCTGCAACTCCAACTCTGCGATCCGGTAGTTTACGACCGCCGCGGTAAGCTGGTTCTGGGCGGAAAGCAAAGCGTCCTGGGCTTCGAGCAGGTCCCGGATTTGCGCCCGGCCGGCTTCCAGGTACAACTGCGCGCTACGGACCCGCTTCTCCGCCACAACCACCTGTTGCGCGTTGATCTTGATGCTCTCTCGCGATTCCAGCAGGGTGCGCAACTGATTGCGAATGGACAACTTGATCTGATCTTCAAGCTGCTGGACCGTCCGGGTCGCCCGCTCCAGATCGATCAGGCTGTTCCGGTAGGCGTTGCGCTCGGCGGTTCGCTCCAGGGGCAGGTCGAGGGACAACAGAGCCGCATAGCGTCCGCCATCAAACTGGAGACTGCCGTCGTCGTCGTTGTCGGCAAAACGGGCTTGGCCTCCGAGGGTCAGGCCCGCACGCAAGGCATCGGCCCGGACAACCACGACCCTCTGGGCATCGTAGACCCGGCCGTTGGCCACCTGCAAGTCGCGACGGTTTTCCAACGCCAGCTTGATCGCGGCAGCCTCGTCGATTTCGTAGGGTCCGGCATCTTCGTAGCTGGCCGGCTGCAGCTCCACGGGGGCGTCGGCCGGAAGAACCCCGCCGGACGTCGTGCCGGTGGACGCCTTTCTCATCGTCTCCAGAATCTCGTTCGATCGCGAGCGAAGCTGAACCAGATCGTTGGGATCCAGCTCGATGGAGGCGTCGGGCGGCAGGCCCAGTTGGCTCTTGAACGCATCGAGTCGAGCGGCCAGCTGCTCGTTGGCCGAGATCCAACCGTTGCGGGCGCCGAGTTCACGCTGCACCGCCTGGTCCACCTCGACCTGCGTAATCAGACCGGCGTCCGCCCGTCTCCTCGCGTAGCGGGCCGAGGTGATCGCGCTGCGGTAGTTGTCTCTGGCGTTGGCCACCGAGTCCATCTGGCGCAGGACGCCGAAGTAATCCTGAGCGATATTGACGGCAAAGGTGCGCTTATACCGTTCGAATTCCCAGATCGCATAGACGACGTCCCGCTCGGCCTGGGTCAACGGCTCGGTCACGATGTGCCGGCCGGCTCCCCTCAACAGCGGAATCGACACAGACGTGTCGGAGCTGAGCCCCAAGGCAGAGGAACCGCCCTGCGTCAGGATGCTCAGCAGGTCGAGGACCAGCGTTGAACTGAAGTCCAGGCCGTTCTTGAGACTCCGCGTCAGGCCGAGACTCGCCCCGCTGGCCAGGTCGGTGACCGTTTCATCCCCGGTCGTGTCGGTGGTCAGTTGGCTGTCGGCCTGGGCTCGAAGAATGTTGCGGAAGTCGTTCCGCGTCAGGTCGAGACTCAGCGCCGTCCGGAAGACCTCCTCCTTGCGGGATTGATACTCGAAGCTGTTGTGGGCTCCGACCTGAAGGGCATCGAGAAGCGAGAGCTTGACCGGCCGATTGGGCTCCACGGCCATCTCCGGGCCGGTCGAGGAGCTTTTGGGCGGGTAACTCGGGTCGGGCCAGTGCTCGATGGGCTCCAGAGCATCGGTTCCCAGCGACGCCTGACTCGAACGGGGCAGATCCTGCCCTTCCAGAAGCCGACGTCGCAGAATGTCGCTGGGCCGCTCGATGGTGAACGGCTCCGTCGTGCCGAGGGCCTCGGCCTGCTTGTCGGAAATGATCTTCGAGCCGACCTTGTCGGCCTTGTGTCGGTACTGCTGGGGGGATTTACATCCGACCATCGCGGCGGCCACGCCCAACAGGACCGCCGGCAACAGACCATTCCATCGGCCGCGGCACAAGCTGTGTTGTCTATGGTGGTGATACTCCATCGATGCGCCTAAATACTTTATTTTCTCCTCTTTTGCGCGACACGTCAACAACAAAGCGCCTGAAGCGCAGGTAGCCCTGTCCGGCATCTGCCCAACACGGACTGGTCACATCCAAAGCAAAGTACAGACGCGGCAATATCCCGCGAAATTGCACGGAACCAAGTGGCTCAAGCCGCTTGTCAAGAGCCCTGATCTTTCGAGACCCTTGTCGGCACTGGGTTTGTGTAACGTAAGAGCAGAATGGTTACACGTTCCTGCCTGCCGTTGCGACACAGGGGTATCGGGATTGCATTCGGACACGAAGCGGGTTACTGTGTCGGGGCATTATGGACGGCAACGTCGAGGGCGGCCTCCGGAGCGTTCCGGACCGGCATTGAAGCCCAAGCCCTTGCTGAGGCGTGCAGTGGAGAAGAATGAAATGGATTCGCCGACGGAAAACCCCTTTGCAGCGGCCGAGAAGCGACTCGTTTCGCTCGACGCCCTTCGCGGCTTCGACATGTTCTGGATCATCGGCGGAGGCTGGATTATCAGCGGCCTGGCCAGGGGGCTTGGCAGCGAGTGGTTCAACCAGTACATCGTTCCCCACGCCGAGCACGTGCCCTGGGAAGGGTTCGTCGCGTGGGACCTGATCATGCCGCTGTTTCTGTTCGTGGTCGGCGCCGCGATGCCGTACTCGTTCGCCAAGCGGCTCGAACAGGGCCACCCCAAGGGCAGGCTCTATGTGCACATCCTCTTTCGCGTGGTCGTTCTCTGGATTCTGGGCATGATCGCCCAGGGCCGGCTGCTGGAGTACGATCTGTCGAAGCTGCGCCTGTACAGCAACACGCTCCAGGCGATTGCGGCCGGCTACCTGATCGCCTCGGTCATCCTGCTGAACCTGCGGGTCTGGGGGCAGGTGTTGGTCACGGCCGCCCTGCTCTTGCTGTACTGGGCGCTGCTGATGCTGGTCCCGGTGCCCGGATTCGGCCCCGGCCAACTCACGCCGGAAGGCAACCTGGCGATCTACATCGACAAGCTGATCCTGGGCCCCTATCAGGACGGCACGTCCTACACATGGATTCTCAGCAGCATGACGTTCGCATGCACCGTCATGATGGGCGCCCTGGCGGGCCAGTTGCTCCGGTCTGACCTGGGCAAGGCTCGAAAAGTGCTCTTCCTGCTGGCCTCCGGCATCGCCTGCATCTGGATCGGCTGGGCCTGGGGGCTGGTTTTCCCGATCATCAAGCACATCTGGACCAGCTCGATGGTGCTCTTTGCGGGCGGCTGGAGCCTGGTGCTGCTCGGGCTGTTCTACCTCGCGTTCGACGTGTTGCGGCTCCGCTTCCTGGCATTTCCGTTCGTCGTCATCGGAATGAACGCCATCGCCGTCTACATGATTACACGCGTGTACGACTTCCGGCACCTCGGTGACATCGTCGTCTCGGGCCTGTCGCGATGGACGGGCGACTGGCACGACTTCGTCCGGGCCGTGGCCGGCGTGCTCGTGATCTGGCTGATCCTCTTCTATATGTACCGTAAGAGGACGTTCCTCAAGGTCTGAGGCACGCATCGACGCCCTCGGGGACCATGTTCATAGCAGAGCAACCACAAGGAGATCGCTTCATGAAGGCGCTCGTCAAGAGCAAGGCGGAACCGGGACTGTGGCTGGAAGATATTCCCATGCCCCGGATCGGCATCAACGACATCCTGATCCAGGTCGTCAAGACCGCGATCTGCGGCACCGACGTGCACATCTACAACTGGGACGCCTGGGCGCAGAAGACCATCCGCGTGCCCATGGCCATCGGACACGAGTTCGTCGGGCGGATCGTCGAGATCGGCAGCAACGTGCGGGACTTCGCCGTCGGCGACCTGGTCAGCGCCGAAGGACACGTGGTCTGCGGGCGGTGCCGCAACTGCCTCGCCGGCCGGCGGCATCTCTGCACGTCCCCTAAGGGAATCGGAGTCAATCGCGACGGCGCGTTTGCCGAGTACATCGTCGTGCCCGTAACGAATGTCTGGTACTGCGACACCTCGATCCCGACGGACGTTCTGAGCTGCTTCGATCCGCTGGGCAATGCGGCCCATACGGCGTTGAGTTTCAATCTCGTCGGGGAAGACGTGCTCATCACCGGGGCCGGTCCGATCGGTTGTATGGCGGCGGGCATCGCCAGGAAGGTGGGGGCCCGGCACGTCGTGGTCACCGACGTCAACCCCTACCGGCTCGGCCTGGCGAAGAAGATGGGCGCGACGCTGACCCTCGATGTTCGCAACGCATCGCTGGCGGACGCACAGAAGCAGCTCGGCATGAAAGAAGGGTTCGATGTCGGCATGGAGATGTCGGGCAATCCCGAGGCCCTGCGCGAGATGATCGCCAACATGGCCCACGGCGGCAAGATCGCCCTGCTGGGCATCCTGCCCCGCACGGAGATCGAGTGGGACTTCGTCGTGTTCAACGGACTGACCCTCAAGGGCATCTACGGACGGGAGATGTACGAGACGTGGTACAAGGTCACCATGCTGATCCAGGGCGGACTGGATCTGGGTCCTCTGATCACGCATCGGTTCCACTACACCGAGTTTCAAAAAGGCTTCGATGCGATGCGTTCGGGCAATTCGGGTAAGGTGGTCCTAAGTTGGCATGACGAGTAGAGGCGACTGCCGATCTGCCTTCTTGCAGGAGAACACAACAATGTACGGGAGCATGAAGACGCACCTTTCGCGGGAGTTGGCGGAGATTCGCCAAGCGGGTCTGGAGAAACCCGAGCGAGTCATCACCAGCCCGCAGAGCAACCGCATCACCATCAGCACGGGCCAGTCTGTGCTCAACATGTGTGCGAACAACTATCTGGGTCTGGCCGATCATCCGGAGGTGGTGGCGGCCGCCCGTGAGAGCTACGAGAAGTGGGGCTTCGGCCTGGCCTCCGTGCGATTCATCTGCGGCACGCAGCAGATCCACAAGGACCTGGAAGCCGCCGTCACGCGGTTTCTCGGAACCGAAGACACGATCGTCTACGGCTCCTGCTTCGACGCGAACGGCGGTCTGTTCGAGACGCTGCTCGGTCCGGAAGATGCGATCATCAGCGACCAGTTGAACCACGCGAGCATTATTGATGGGGTCCGCCTGTGCAAGGCGCAGCGGCTTCGCTACAACACCAGCGACATGGCCGACCTGGAGGAGCAGCTCAAGGCCGCCCGGTCCGCTCGATTCCGGCTGATCGCCACCGACGGCGTCTTCTCGATGGACGGCTACGTCGCGAAGCTCGACGCGATCTGCGAGCTGGCCGACCGCTACGACGCGATGGTTATGATTGACGATTGTCACGCCACCGGGGTGATCGGCAAGACCGGCCGGGGCACGCCCGAGTATCGCGGCGTGATGGGACGCATTGACGTCATCACCGGGACGTTCGGCAAGGCGCTCGGCGGCGCCAGCGGCGGCTTCACCTCGGGACGCAGGGAGATCATCGCGATGCTGCGGCAGCGCAGCCGGCCGTATCTGTTCTCCAACACGCTCGCTCCGGCAGTGGCGGCCGGCTCGCTCAAGGCCCTGGAGCTGCTCAGCGAATCCACCGAGCTGCTGGACCGTCTGGCCGACAACACGCGGTACTTTCGACAGCGCATCGCGAAGACAGGACTGAAGGTTCTTCCCGGCGATCATCCGATCACGCCGATCATCCTTGGAGAAGCCACGCTGGCGCAGGAGATGGCCCAGCGCCTGCTGGCCAGGGGCCTGTACGTAATCGGCTTCTCGTTCCCGGTCGTGCCCAAGGGCCAGGCGCGGATTCGCACGCAGGTCTCGGCCGCCCACACGCGAGATGATCTGGATTTCGCGGTTGAGAAGTTCGCCGAGGTGGCCAGAGAATTGCACCTGACGACATAGGACGAATCGCGCGGCGGCAAGACCACGACCGATGCATCGAATCGCCGCGAGTTCCTCGAAGCCGCAGGCGCAACCGCGATCGGCTTGCCATCGGAGGATCGACCTGGACGAAGCAACCGCAGGAGCCCAAGTGCAGGGCGAACGGACACTACTCGATCCCATCGCGGGACATTCGCACCCTGCACCGGTCGGCGACCCGGTGGCGTTGACCCGACACACCATGCGTGTGCTGGCAGTCCGGTACGGTTGACATTCTTCTCAGGGCGCATAGCGGCCTCGCGCACCGCCGACCGAAGGCATTGCACTCTGCCAGTTGTTCGGATCGTCGCTGTAGCGATCGGCGCGCATTCTCGACAGGGACAGGCCGGAACCATCGGCCCCGATGGGCCAGGGATCGTGGCCGGCGGGGAAATCGTCGTGCCGCGAACCATCGCTGTACCGGACGCGTTCGAGGCAGATCCACTCGCGCCGCCCATCGTCCGCGAGATCGCCCGGCGCGCTGAGCTGAACCGTCCCTGTGCTGTTGCTCAGCGACCCTGCGCCCCACTCAAAAACCTGCGCCGATGCGCCGACGGAATAGAGCCTTTCGAGCACGGCACGATCCTTGGCCAGCACGAGATAGCGTCTCGGCGGCAAGGTCACCGGAGGATCATCCGGGAAGAAGAACTCGACGCTTGGGTGGTCGGGATCGTCGCTGAAACGCCAGGGAACCGCCCTCTCGAAATCGTAGAACACCACCTCGCTGTCGCTGGCATTCAGCAGCTCCACGTACTCGGCATGCTGGGACAACCCCGGATTGTACATGATCTCGGTGATCACAACAGGCCCGACCTGTGGGTAGGGGTTGCGCTGCCCCGGCGTCGGCCGGCTCATGGCCATGAAGTGGCTCGCCCCCGTACTGGTCCGGTGCCGGCCGAATGTCACGCCCGATTCCGACGGTCCGAACGTAACCGCGTCGCTGTAGCCGGTCAGAACACCATCGCAACCGGAGTGCAGGTACGCCGTCTCGCCGCTGCGGCTGAAAGCGAACGGCTCGCGACAGCCCGGGTCCTTCTCATTGCCGAAGTGCTGGTCCTCGGTCAGAACGAGGTATCCCTGCGGCGCGATCGTCGTGCCCGGCGCGATTTCATACCGGGTCAGGTCGTCGGCGCTGTCGCTGACGAACCAACCGCCAACGTCAACCGGCTCGTCGGTGGTGTTGTGAAGCTCGATCCAGTCCGGGACCCCTCCGGAGGAATTGGCCAGAAGCTCGTTGATGACAATCGCCCCGGGAGCCGGTATCTGGCCGGCGTCGTCGAAGCCCGGCGATCCACCCGCTGTGGCGCTCGGACGCCAGGCGTCATGGTGGTTCCAGGCGTCCGTTCCGCCAAGGCTCCGAGCGGTGAGGGAGAAACCCGCTCCGTCGGTGATCCCATACCAATCGTCTCTGTAACGAACCGCCTGGATAACCGTGCCGGCCGCGTCACAAAGCTCGATCCGCTCGCCCGCGTTGCTCAGGCTGCCCGCATACTGCCCGGCGATGGGAAGACCGGCGCCGTGGTTCGCCTCGAACGCCGCAAGTTCCTTGACCACCAGCACATGACCTCCCGGCGTCAGCTCGACATCCGAGAAGGTGAAATCAATCCCGTCGGTGAACCGGACCCTGTTGAGGTTGATGGGCACGGATCCAACGTTGGTCAGTTCCACGTACTCCGCATTGGGATCGAGCGGATGGTACATGATCTCGCTGATGCGAAGGCTCTCGGCGACCGGGCCGACCGCAAAGGTCGCCTCGTTCAGAGCGCTCCAGACGCCTCCCAGCAGGGCGCGGGCCTTGACGTGCGTGCTCGTCGTCAGCGGGATCGGACCGGTGTACCGGAGGGCGTCCTCGGGCTCCTTGGCGGTCTCCTTGTCCGCCACTTCGAGCTCGACGCCGATCAGGAAGTCGGAACTCGTCGGCGAGACGTTCAGGCCATGGATGGCCAGGAGGTTGTAGCCGCTTCGCAGAGTTGGGATGTGCGAGGAAATGTCCACCGCCTCGAAGACCACCGCGGCGGCATCGTCATGCGATGCGCCGGCGACGGAATTCCACGCCGGTACGCCGCTGAAGTTGCGGCGGGCTACCTCCGTCCCATTGAGGTAGGCGACAAACCCATCGTCGTACTGCATTTTCAGCGTCATCGTATGCAGGGCGTTCCGATCGCCAGTGAACTCGAAAGGAATACGAATATAACACGAACCGTTGACGCCGTACATCTGTTCGCCGACATCGACGCCGATGTAGCTTTCGTATCCGCTGCTACGCTCGTAGCCGACGCCGCCGGGTGAGCCACGAGAGATCGTCCAGCGCGAGTCCTCGTAGGCGCGGGGATTCGTCCAGTTCCCCACATCAGGTCCCGTCGGGACCAGGACGTACTTGGCTGCGTTCTGAGGAACGAGTTTCGTAACAGTCGGCTGGATGGTGGCCTGGGGCTCGCCCGGATCGGTCCCATCCAGGCTGTAGTAGATATCGACGCCATTGTACGGCGGGATCAGATAGAGCCGGTCGCCGGCTGAGGCGTAGCCCCCCTGCCGGTACGAGGTGTTGACCGCGAAGAGCGGCCCGTCGAACGTGTACAGACCCTCGTTCATGCAAGCGGTCATGAAGATGTCCCGACGGTCGGGCAGCCACGTGCTGACGATATAGTTGTTCATGCTGCCGATCACGCCCTGAAGCTCGTCGCGAAGCGCGTTGAATCGCGCGTGCACATTCTGTGAGGCCAGGGCGCCGCCGTTATAGAAATGGCGGTAGAGGCGGTCACCGAAGAGCTGGCGAAACTGCCGGCTGGCCTTGAGGGCGCGGTAAAGAATTCCGTTGGCGTTGCTCTGGCTGTTGAGCTCGGAGAACCGGTTGAGGGTCAACTGGCTCGGTTCGAAGGTTCCTTCGGCGTCCCAGACGAAGAACTTCCACTGGCCGGTCGGGGACCGTTCGGCGGCGGCCGCCCAGTTGTTCTGAGGCCAGTCCCAGTCGTTGGGCCACAGGCGGATGATGAGGTAGTCGACAAACGAGGGGATGTCGAGCAGCCGGCCCATCTGCTCGTAATTTGCGGGGTCATCCAGATTGTGCGTGCGGGCAAACTCCATCATGGCGTCCCACGACCGCGTGTCACCGTCACGGATGCCGTTCATGGTCATCACGTCCCACGGCTGGTCGCTGTCGAACCACTCCTGGCAGGCCTCTTCCTTGATGTGCTCGGTGGGATTGAAGTAGCCCTTGTATTCGCCGTTGATGAACAGGTTCGCCATGGTTCCGAGCGCCGCCGCATTGCCCATGTCCTTGTGCAGCCGGCGCAGCAACTCGTCCTTGATGAAGGGATTGCTCTGGTCGTTGTGCCCGGCGCGAAGAACGATGCTCTTGAACCGCTCCGCGTTCGATTCGGCGAACAGCGGCTGCTCCAGCCAGCTCGCCCCATACTGGCCCCGAAAATAGAGCCGGAGGCTGAACTTGCCGTTGCCTGACCAACGACCGCTCTGCCGCACATAGCGCGGACGCATGTAAGGACTGCCGTGGACGCGCAGGCCGCAGTCGATCTGAAATGCGCCGTCGTCCTGCGGGATGAGCCACTCGCACGAGACGGGCCTCTCCAAATCCCGGTTGGTGGGGTTGTTGTAGCTGCCGGGCCCGCTGGGTGTCCAGACGCCGTCGACGTAGGAGCCCCCGACGATGGCCATGACCCCGTCCGGCTCGTAGAAGGTCTTGCCGGGATCGCCCACCAACGAGATGACCGGCAGCGACCGGATGCTCTCGGAGGCACCCAGAATATACGTATGCGTATAGACCCTCGTGGGCTTCCAGCCGGGCTTGATGGCCATGGCGCGCAGGCACGTGGTCGTGCCGATCCGCAGGGGCGCCGTGTAGGGCCGACCGGGTGGGAAACGACCCGACTCGTCGTTCGGGACCCGGCCGTTGGTGGTGTAGATGATCTCGGCCCCCTCGGTGGCGCACGTGATGACCAGGTCGAACGGTCCGTCGTAGAAGCCGCGCTCGTGGCTGAATCGCAGCGGAGCCAACTCGCCGAGATAGCCCTCGTTGTTGGGCTGGCCCGGCGTGGGAAGGCCGAAGAAACGCAGTGTCTCCCCGCCGTCGGGATACCGCCCGAACGACACGTCGGCCGTCTGTTCGCCGAACGTCAGGCGGTCGATCAGGGTCGTCCCATCGGCGCCGAACAGGCAGACCTCATCCCCGGAGGCGTCCAGCTTGAAACCCGCATGGAGCTTGAACATCGGGTGCGCGCCGCCGTCCGTCACTTCCTCGTCGGCCCAGACGATCAGGTATGCCCCGGGCTCGATGGTGGTCACGCCAGGCTCGTTGGTGGGAAACCGCCACTTCGCCGGATCATCCGGATCGTCCGTCAGGTACATGCCCCCCACGTCCACCGGCACCTCGCCGCCGTTGTAGATTTCGATCCAGTCGTCGAAATCCAACTGAAGATCCCGGACGTTGCTGACATTCGAGGCCATCACCTCGTTGATAAACAAAGGAATTCCGACAGCGTGCGGCTCCTGCGTCAGATCGCCCGCACCACCCGGACCGGCCATGACCGCCGTCAGCCATCCACAGAAAACACACGTCGCAACCACTTTCCGCATGCTGGATCCTTGCATCGTCGGAACTCCGATGCCGGTGCCGAGATCGTTACGCCCGCGTCGATGTGGCGTGCCCCAAAGGATTATCGGACAGTCCCAACCCGTTGTCACAGCCCCCAGACCGGCCATCACATCTCCTCACTGGCAATACGTGGGCATTTCATAGTATAGCAGATGCATCCGCGAAAATCGAGCGACATCTCTGAGATCGTCAAACGGGTCGATGACGAAGCGGCGGCTGATCCTCGACATCCCGGAAAGCCCGGTGGCGCCGGGCAAGAAGAGAGTCACCGGGGGCGTGGCGGGCAGCGCGGATGGGGTGATATGCAGCGTTCTGATCTACTACCGCGTGGCCCCATGCACCATCGGGCCGGTCTGACCGGTCTTGCCGTTGGGAGCACGGTGTTCTCGGCCATCCTTGTCTCGGCAACGCCAGGCCTGATTCTGCCCTTCCTGTTCCGCCGAATCGGCATCGATCCAGCCGTCGGCTCGGGGCCGCTCGCGACCGCCGCCAACGACTCCATCCGTGTGGCTGTCCGCCTGTCGTCGGCAATGATACCGGCCGGCTGAACACCCCTGGCCCCGCGCTCACCGAGCCTGCCGACGTCTCAGGAACTGACGAATGTTCCGGATGCGCAGATCGAACGTGGGGTGGGTGGAGAAGTACTCGCCCAGATCCAGCGGGCCGGCCGACGTCTTCAGTTCGGCCAGGCGTTCGAGCAATCGGATCGATGCCTGCGGATCATAACCTGCCGCAGCGGCCAGCCGCACACCCAACCTGTCCGCCTCCAACTCATGGTCGCGAGAATAGGCCGTTTCCAGGAACTGCACGCCCACGTGCCGCAGCCACCCGCCCAGAAGGCCCCGCACGGCAGCCGTACGCGAAGCAACGGACACCGCCGAATTGGTCACGATCCGCTCGATGGCGTGACCGCTGATGATATGCCCCATCTCGTGGCCCAGGACGAAGGCCAACTCGTCGCGTTCGCCCTGGCACAGGTCGATGATCGGCCGGCTGACAAAGACGAAACCGCCGGGTAGCGCAAAGGCATTCGGCTCGCCGGCGGAAAACGCCTCGAAATGGAAGGAACGCCGCTTGTTTGCCACGCACCCGGCCAGTCGCGACCCGACGTCATTCAGGACTTCTCCGGTCGCCGGATCGTCGTCCGCCGCGATCTGCCCGCGGACCTCCCGGGCCAGATCCAGTCCGACGTCGTGCTCCAGCCGGATGATTTCATCGTCTGTGGCGGTCAGCGATCCCCAAAACCATCGGGCCTTGCGAACAGCAGGACCCGCCTTCCTTCCCAGATTGTAGAACAAACCACCTGCCATATGTCACTCTTGCATCTCCCACGGACGCGCGGTCTCCCGCGTGCGCAATGACCGCGCCTCCGGGACCCACTATAGCATCCGTGACCAAGCCATCCAAGCAAAAGGACCGTTCCCGACCGCCGAGCCGCCCCTTCGGGGCATTATCATCGGTCCTGCGATCGAATGGTGCGGGACATCCGGCGCTCGGGCCATAGCAACGGCCCTGTGAAGACAGGCTGAGGAATCCGGACCCGTACAAACGTATCAAGCTTGACAACGGCCGTCATTGTCTTATAATATGGGATTGTAAGGGTTTGTTTCTGCAAATCTTACCGTAAGAAATGGGTCGGCGAGTGACCTGTCCGTGCGCTGCGGTCGTCGCGGCGTGAGGGTTGGTGTTCTCGTCCTTTGGAGCATGCAGCACGATGACATCGGACCAACCGCTGGACGCCCACAAGGCGCTGGATCATGAGCCCCAGTTGGACAAGTACTTCAAGGTCGCCATCAAGACGCTCGCCAACGACATCCACCTGAAGGTCGGCCAGCCCCCGAAGCTCCGCCTGCAAGGCGTCCTGAAGAACACCACCGGTGACGTCCTGACGGCCGAGCGAATGGAAGAACTGGTGTTCGAGATCATGAGCCCGGCCCAGAAGGACTTCTTCCTGAAGAACGGGACCCTCGATTTCGCCCACGAGATCGGCAAGGAGCACCGGTTCCGGATCAACGTCTTTCGCCAACGCGGAATGATCAGCCTGGTGGCCCGGCGGGTCAGCGCGCACGTGCCGTCGTTTGAGAGTCTGCATCTGCCGCCGATTCTGGAGAAGATCGCGGAGACCCACCAGGGCCTGGTCCTCGTCGTCGGCGCCACGGGCAGCGGCAAGACCACCACGATCGCTTCCATGCTCGACCACATCACCCGGACGCGGGCCTGCCATATTGTGACAGTGGAAGACCCCATCGAGTATCTGTACAACGACAACAAGGCGATCGTCTCCCAGCGGGAGATCGGAATCGACGTTGCGAACTACGAGGAAGCGCTGACGTACCTGATGCGACAGGACCCGGACGTCGTCTTCGTCGGCGAGATGCGGGACGCCCGGACGGTCACGGCCGGGATGCGGGCGGCCGAGACGGGCCATCTGGTCATGGGAACCATGCACTCGGCAAACGCGTCGCAGGCCGTTCACCGCCTGCTCGACCTGTTCCCGCAGGAAGAGCGAGATCTGGTCCGACAGGCCCTGGCCTTGGCGATCAAGGCGATCATCAGCCAGGTCCTGATGCCGTCCATTCGCGAGGGGATCAGCCGCGTGCCGGCGGTCGAGGTTCTGCTGGCCAACGCCGCCGTACGGAAGCTCATCGCCGAGGGTCGCGAGGCCGACCTCCCCAGCGTCATCCGAGGCGCCCAGAGGGAGGGCATGATCGACCTGACCGACAGCCTCTGCCGACTCATTCAGGAGGGATGGGTCGATCCGAAGGATGCTTATCCTGTGGCGCCCAATACCGAAGAGCTGAAGATGGCCCTGAAGGGAATCCGAACCACTGCCGGAGGCATCCTCTGATGCAGCGCGGACCCCGCGCTTCTGCCATGACTCGCATGATCGTAACCCTATGGGAATGGAGCAATCAATGCCAGGTATCCTGCTGCTGTCCGTCGAGTACGGCGGATACGTGTCGATCGTCAAGCTTGCCGTCTTTGTCGCGCTGTACTTTCTATGGCTTCTGCTGGTCCGCTGGGCGGCGCACGACGCCAAAGCCGTCGACACCAACGTCGGATTCTGGATCGGTCTGATCCTCGGCGCCGGGGCCCTGGCCATTCTGCTCTGGTGGCTGATCCCCGTGTTTATTGCCGGCCTGCTGATCTACCTGGTAGCCATCGCGGCCACCGGTCTGGCCTACGTGAAACACCGCAATGCGCGCGTGCTGGACTTCGACCGTGTGCTGACGATTGAACACATCAAGAGTCTCTTCGCCAAGTCGGAGAAGCTCGAGGCGATGGAGAGCTTCCAGTTCATTACCGCCAACAACAATGAAGTACCGCCTCCGGAGCCGCGGACCCCGACGTTCTTCGGCTACCGCATCGCCTACGACGTGCTCACCGATGCCATGTGGCGCCGCGCCAGCACGATCACCTTCGCCCCCAAAGGAGACAGCTACGAGGTGACGTATTACATCGACGGCGCCGCGACCAAACAGCCGTCGATGCCCCGGGAACAGATGGAGTACTTCATCCACTTCACGAAAGAATTAGCCGCCCTCGACGCCAACGAGAAACGCAAGCCGCAGAAAGGCAAGTTCCGCACCCGCCAGAAGAAAGAGAACGCCGACTGGGAAGTGATGACCGCCGGCTCAACCGCCGGAGAGCAGGTTCGCCTCAAGCACATCTCCAAGGAGCACGATCAACGTGTCGGCGATCTGGGCCTGGCGCCCGACCAACTGGAGCAAATCGAGAGCCTCACGCAAGTCCGACAAGGTCTCTTCCTCATCGCCGGCCCGCGCAAGAGCGGCATTACGTCCACGCTCTACGCGTTGTTGCGAAACCACGACGCCTTCCTGAACAGCATCAACACCATCGAGAAACAGCCCGCCGCCCAACTGCTCAACATCACGCAGAACGTGTTCGCCCTGACGGACACCGGGACGACCACATACGCCAAGAAGCTCCAATCCATCGTGCGCATGGGCGCCGACATCATCGGCGTGGGGGAATGCGAAGACGCCGACACCGCCAAGATCGCCAGTGCCGCCGCCCAGGACGGCAAACTCGTGTATGTCGTCATGAACGCCGACAATGTGCTCCAGGCATTGGGCAAATGGATCAAGATGATCGGTGACAAGAAGCTCATCGCCGAAACGCTCATCGGCGTCAGTAACCAGCGTCTCATGCGAACGCTCTGCGAGGAGTGCAAGCAGGCGTACGCTCCCAACAAAGAGCTGCTCAAGAAGTTCAACCTGCCGGCGGAGAAGGCCAAGGTCCTGTACCGCCCCGGCAAGGAGGTTTACGACAAGAAAGGCAAGCCGTCCGTGTGCGAGCACTGCCAGGGAACCGGCTACGTCGGTCGGACCGGCGTCTTTGAGATGATCATGCTGAATGACGAGTTGCGGGCCGCCCTCCGCCAGGTCAAGCAACTGCCCGAGCTGGGCATGCAGTTCCGGCGTGCCAAGATGCTGTATCTCCAGGAGCAGGCCCTGCGAAAAGTAATCGTCGGGAAGACGTCGATCCAGGAAATGCTGCGCGTGCTGGCGTCGGGAAAGACATCGGACACGCCGGCGGCACAGTAGAAACAAGTCGGCGTCGGCGCCCGGAAGCCGAGCCGGAACAGATTCGGAGAACGTGGAATGGCCAGTTTGGTGATGCTCGTGATCATCTTGGGTTGTGCCGCCTTGCTGTACCTCAAAGGAACGCTCGTGCAGGGGGTGGCCATGGTCTTCAACGCGCTGTTGGCCGGTTTCGTCGCCCTCGCCTTTTTCGAGATGCTGGCCGCGATGCTGACGAAGTACTCCCCGGCCATCGCCGTTTGGTCACAGATGATCTGCTTTCTGCTGCTGTTCGTTCTGACCTTTGCGGTCCTGCAGACGGCCTCCCTCCAGATCGGCAAGGAGAAGGTCGATCTGGGCCTGTGGCCCGAACGCGTGGGACGCCCCATCTGCGGCGTCCTTCTCGGGTACGTTATCACCGGTCAGTTGCTCGTCGCGCTGGCGATGGCCCCCCTGCCGAGCGCCTATCCCTACGCGCGGTTTGCCGAACGCAACCCGGACCCCGCGAAGCCGAGCAGCCCCCTGCTCAGTCCCGACGGGTTTGTGACGGGTCTGTTCAGCACAATCAGCAAGGGCAGCTTCGCCACCATGGGGACACCGAAGAGCTTCGCGGTCCTCCACGCGAACTTCCTGGATCAGATCCACCTGAATCGCATGAAGGGTTCCCAGGACGTGTCGCTCATGACGAGTTCCGGGGCCCTGAGCGTACCATCGAAAGCCGGCGTCTGGGACGCACCGAACACGCTGCGCGACGAGGAGGGCAGGCCGCTGCCCGCTCGGTCCGGCGAGACGCTGATGCTGGTGCGAGTCGGAATCAGAAAGAGCGCTCTGAAAGACGCGGGGAAATTCACGCTTGCGCAGCTGCGTCTGGTCTGCACGCCCAAAGGCGCGGCGGAACAACCGCTGGCGGGACAGGGGCACGCCGTTCATCCGATCGGCTACGTCGGGCCCGGCGGTCGCCTGGTGCAGAAAGGGCTGACCGAGGTGATCACCATCCAGGCTTCCGACGTTCCGGACAATACCAGGGACATCGACTTCGCCTTCTATGTGCCCACGCAACTGGTGCCGAGACTCATCCAGTTCAAACGCAACAACGTGGAGAAGGTTTCGGCTCCGGTCTCGGGAGAAGATGCTCCGCAGGTCGTTCCGTTCGGCGGTGCGGCGCCCGCTCCCGCGGAGAGTCCCGAACCCGAGCAGCGCGATCGGCAGCCGGATACTGAGGCCCCCAACGCGGATTCCGGCAACGCACGCCGCGGAGGCCGCCTGAGTCCGCCCGGCCGAATGCTTACGGAGGGGGCCCTCGAAGAGAATTGACTGGTGAAGGGACGGGGCTTCAGGATTCCCCGCGCCACGGGAGTACACGACACCTCGATGAGCACGGCGCGATGGCTGTGCGAGGTCGGCCTGCCGTGCAGGTCCGGTCGGATGTCGCGACACCACAGGACACAGCCCTCGGGCCCGACGCGATGGCCGGGCCAGGACAGTGGACCAAATCTCAGCTACAGACCGCCAGCTCCTCCAGGTCCAGCTCCATCAGGTGGTCCAGGTAAGCCGCCAGGTCCTCTTCGGAAAACTGCGAGAGGAACTCTGTCTTGGCGGTCGTGTTGATCTCGCAGATGCGGTCCATCAGTTCCTTCTTGTCCATCCTCAGCATCCTAAACACGAACACGGCTCTCGTAAAAGACTTGTGGCATATCGGCAGGAAATCCCCCTTTTCTTTAGCAGCCGTCCAACGGGAACAATCAATGCCCCATAACCTCATACACGATATGTGCGACCCGGACCGATGACACCCCTACATGTTGAGAGCCCCGGACAAGACCGCGGATCGGCTCTCTGACTGTCCAATAAAATGCGACGCCGGACAGGTCGGCCCCGCGCGAAAAATTCCCGTCCGTCGCGCGTTTTCTTCCGTCGATTGCGACCGAGCAACGCACCAGGAAGGCGACACCACCACGAGCCGACCGCGGCACGACTCAGAGAGCTCCCTGCACGCAGATCAACACAGAACGTGTGGCGACGGGACGGCGGAAGGAATACAATGAACAAGATGCCTCAGACGTTGCGTCGTGGCAACAGGCGCCGCTGTGGCAATTCGCTCACCACAATCGAACCGATCGACCGATGACAGAGCAAAACAGCCACACGTCTGTGCCGTTCATCCGGGATCAGGCCGTCCAGGCCGGCATCCGGACCCTGAAGCAGGTTGACTTCGAACTGGCCTATCTTGCCCTGCTGACTCGCGAAGGGCTCAAACCCCTCAGTCGCTGGGAAAAACCTCTGGCCGAGCCGGGCTGGGCCGCTCTAACCGCGATGGGCCTGCACGTCGAGCGCGTCCACAGAAGGCTCCGATCGGGCAAAACATTCGAGGAGACGATCTTCGGCAAGGCCACCGCCCACCTGGAGATCTACGCTCAGCACTTCCGTAATCGCCCGGTGGACAAATCCGCCGAGACGGTCCGAATCGAAGGATATCTATTTGGCTATCCTCCCTGTTGTATCGCCCAGTACATCAGGCAAGCCTACGCGCCGCATGATTTCCCCGTGGACCAACAGAAGATTCTGTTCCACTGGAGCTGCAAGGGCTGCGTTATCACGCCGACGTTAATTCCCCATTATGAGCGGATTCACCGCCTCGTTTGCGACGTCGCAACAACCTCTCTTTAGCCGGCAGGGCCTCTCCGCAGGTGTTTTTCCACCGTAGAGCATCCCGAACCGGGCAAATTGCGTAAAAACCTCTTGAGAAGAGCCCCCGGATTCTTATAACATTCAAGGTTTTGGAGGTAGGCAGGCGCAAGCGGCCAGGAACCTTTTTGGAGGTTAGACAGTGACAGCAACGGGCGACATTCGGAATGTGGTCCTCCTGGGACACGGCGGCAGCGGCAAGACCTCGCTGGCCGAGGCAATGCTCCATAAGACCGGCGCGACGAGCCGGCTGGGAAGCGTTGATGACAAGACCAGCACGTGCGACTACTACGACGAGGAGAAGGAACACCATCATTCGATCCTCTCGGCCATCGTTCATGTTGAACACGCCGGAAAGCTCATCAATATCATCGACACACCCGGCTACCCTGATTTCACCGGTCCGGCTATCACCTCCATCCCCGCCGCGGAAACCGCGATTCTCGTCATCAGCGCCACCGCCGGCATCGAAACCAACACCCGCAAGATGTTCCAGTTGGCCCGCGAGGCGAACAAACCGGTCGTCATCGTGATCAACAAAATGGCCGCGGACAACGTCGAATTGGGCGAATTGATCGGCGCCATCCAGGAAACCTTCGGCTCCCAGTGCCGTTGCGCCAACCTGCCCGGCGCCGACAAGAACTCTGTCATCGATTGTCTCGGGAACGCCGGCGGCAATTCTCCCGTCGCGGACGTCGCGCAGGCCCATACGGATCTGATTGAGAGCGTTATCGAGGCCGACGATGCTCTGATGGAGCGTTACCTGGGCGGCGAAGAAATCGGTGCCGATCAGGTGGCCTCGGTGTTCGTCAAAGCCCTCAACGCCGGTACGATCATGCCCATCCTCTTCACCGAAGCCCGCAACGAAGTGGGCATCACCGAGCTCCTGGATTTGATCGCCAGGTACACCCCGTCCCCGATCGAGGCAGTGCCCGCCAAGCTTGTCGCCGGCGAAACCACCATCGAGGTGAAGGCCGACAGCAGTGGACCGCTGGCCGGCCTGGTGTTCCGTGTCGGCTTCGACCCGAAATCCAACATGAAGTACTCGACGATCCGCATCTTCAGCGGCACGCTGAAGTCGGACACGAACATGATGTACAACGACGAGAAGAAAGGACTGCGTCCCGGGCACATCCTCAAGAGCCAGGGCGGGGAGCATACCGAGGTGCCGGCGGGAGTGGCCGGCGACCTGGTCACCCTGGCCAAGATCGAGGAACTGAAGGTCGGCGATCTGATCCATGACGGTCGCGTTCGCGGCCGGTTCGTCATGCCGCCGGTCCCCCAGCCCATGTTCTCCCTGGCCCTGGAACCCGCCTCACGCGGCGACGAGCAGAAGATCGGCGGCGCCCTGGAGCGCCTGTCGGAGGAAGACCTCTGCTTCCGGACCGCGCGCGACCCGCAGACGAAGGAACTGGTGGCCCAGGGGCTGGGAGAACTGCACCTGCGCATCATCCTCGAGAAGCTGGAAAAGCGGTTCAAGCTGCCGGTTCATACGAAGGAACCGAAGATCCCCTACCGGGAGACCATCACCGGCAAGGCGGAAGGCCATTACCGGCACAAGAAGCAAACCGGCGGTGCCGGGCAGTTCGGCGAAGTCTACCTTCGTGTCGAGCCGGCCGAGCGCAACAGCGATCCTCCCATGCAGTTCAGTTGGGACATCTTCGGCGGTTCGATCCCCGGACAGTTCGAGCCGGCCATTATCAAGGGCATCAACGACGTCATGCAGAGCGGCGTGGTCGCCGGCTATCCGTTGCAGGACATCAAGGTCTCGGTGTACGACGGCAAGTATCATCCCGTCGATTCCAAGGAAGTCGCGTTCCGTGCCGCGGGCAAGGGTGCGTTCATTGACGCGGTCAGCAAGGCCAAGCCCGCCCTGCTCGAACCGATCGTCAACATGGAAGTCACGATCCCGGCCGAGAACGTCGGCGACATCACCGGCGATCTGTCGAGCAAGCGCGGGCGCGTCGTCGGTCAGGAGATGCTGCCGGGCAACTTCATCGTGATCAAAGCCCAGGTACCGCTGGCCGAAGTGACCCAGTACACCAGCCAGCTCAAGAGCGTCACCGGAGGTCGCGGCAGCTACTCGATGACGCTGAGCCACTACGAGCCGGTCCCGCCGAACGTGCAGCAGCAGATCGTCGCCGCTCACAAGAAGGCGCAGGAAGCCGAATAGCCTCGGCTCGTTCGAAGAGGATCCGATTTCTCAAAGGGCCCTGGAGCCAGACGTTCCGGGGCCCTTCTGTTTCTTCCGGTCTTCGACACCGGACAGATGCCCACACGGGGGAGGTATCATCAGGATTGATGACTGTAAAATCCTCGCCGGCACTGGACGAAACGCGCAGCACGTATATCCTGATACAGGGCAACTGCTCCCGGACAGGTTGTCTGCACGGACAGTTGGCCGGCCGTAACGTAACCCTGATCGATCCGCAGGAGGAGGATTCGCCGATTTGCCGAACGCGGGCCTTGATAGGCCGGTAGTTGCAGAGGAGAGTGGTGAAGAGCGTTCTCGTTTCCGAGTCATGTCCAAACGGAGTGAAAGGAGAAAGCCATGGAAAGCCACGCTTCAAGAAGCCCTCGGCAGCACGGCCTCGGATTCGGTGTGCTCGTGGGCCTGATCATTCTGGTCGCTGCGGCGGGCGCACCGGCCGAATCACAGATCGCCGAACTCGAGCCCGGACCGTACTCCTACCAGCACGCACAGCTCATGGCCGATGCGTACGCGACATCCTTCGGCCAGCGCCGCCCCCCGTACCCAGCACCAGCACCTATGCGAGCCGAGGAGGTGGAGAGCCTTTGCAGACATCTGGACTCCTTGCAGGAACAACTGCGGCAGACCGAACAGAAACTCGCGGAACTGAACACGGCGACGGCCCCGGCACCGCCGGAGACGCCCCCCATGGCGATTGCCCGACCGCACGACGTCGAAGCTGGAATCGCAGAACTGAGCCAGCACCGGGAGATGCTGACCCAACGGGCGAATCAGCGGACGATGGAACTGCGGGAACTCCGCGAGCATGTCATGAATCGCGAAAGGGAGATTGCCTCGGAGCTTCGCGATATCCATGAGCAGTTGCTGAATGTCGAGCAAGAACTTGTCGGCCTCGACCGCCAGCGTCAGGAGGACCGGGAGCGCCTCATGGCGGCACAGAACCGGGCGGCAGAACTCGAAGAGCGACTGCGGCGCCTCATGGCGGAGACAGACGAATTGCGACGGCAGGTTACCGACCAGATTGAGGCCAACCATCGACGAGAAGCAGCGATCCGCACGGAGATCGAACAGACTCGGCAGAGAGCACAACAGGTCCGTGACCAGATCGAAGAGATCGGGCGCGTGCCCGAGTCGATGCCGGGTCGTTGGCCGATGTATGCCCCGCCCGCGCCCCCGGCTGTACCCGTGCCCAGCCCCGATCCGGCCCTTCAGACCGAACTGAAGCTTCTGCGCGAAGAGGTAGCGCTGTTGCGAGAACAGTTGCGACAGGCCCCGGCACGCGCGGAAGTTGTGCACGTGGTGAACCCCTACGCCGTAGGCAGCGCACGGTACTACAGCCGGCCCTGCCGCTAAGCTTTGAGAAGTGTCCTTATCCTCGGCAACGAAAGCGAGCCGCGCGGGTGCATGCTGCTGCTGATCAAACCCAGCAGGACGACGGCGGAGCCTCCCGACCCGACGCCTCCGATGCAGAAGGAACGCCGTCCGAGTGATCCCGCCATGGGCGGCCTGCCACCCGACATAGATCTGCCGGCAGGGGCGACGCATGCGTCGCCCCTGCCGGAACTGACTACATAAGCATGGTTTCCGTCAGTCCCTTGCGGTGGCGGCGGAGCCACTTGGTCTTGCGAACGATCATGCGCAGGAAGTCGAGACCGCTGTGGTCGCCGAAGGAACCGGTGGCAGCGACGGGCAGGACCGCCTCGGCGATCATCGCTTCGATCATCAGGTCAACAAGCCCGTAGAGTTTGCGCTTGCTCAGCGGGACGACTTCCCGATAACCCGCCAGGAACTGCAGGAGACGCTCCTGGTCGAAGGCGTCGGGCCACCGGGCCGGATCGGGCGAGGCGCCGATGATCGAGAACTGGAGCATGCCGTTGGCCAGATCCGTCACCGGCGGAGCGATGCGGATCGAATCGAAATCCACCACGCCCACCACCTTGCGATCGGAAAACAGCAGGTTGCCCGGATGCCAGTCACCGTGGATGACCTGCCGTCTCCAGGAGGTGTAGCCCAGGCGGTTGACGCGATTGCCGGAGCGGTCGTATCGGATCACCAGCGACTCGGTCACTGCCGCAGCGCGTTGGAGCGAGCCGGTGCGCTGGTCCGTCCGGATCATCTGGAGATGGTGCCGCACGGTCGCCGAGTCGTGGAAGCTGCCCTGGAACGGCCCGCCGTCATGTGCGAAGTCGCGCAGACCCACGTGCAGACGGGCCAGTTGCCGACCGGCGTCGGTCGTCGCCTCGGGTGAGCCGTCACAGCGACAGCCGCTGACAAAGGCGAACAACTCATAAAGGTGGTTGTCCACGTTCAGAACGGTCTTGTGCTCGTCGCTCGTGGCCACCAGCGACGGGACGGGAAAACCCCGGGCGACCAAATGTCTCTGCACGGCGTGGGCAAACGCCATGCGGTCCATGTCATCCCGGCCTCGCGGGCGCCGTTTGAGCAGGAACGTCCCTTTGTCGGCGTGCACGATTACCTTGGGGGCCCGCCGATTACCGGCCGCCAGAGACCGCACGCGATGAACCACCCCGACGTCATAATGGCTCAGGACGCGAACGAGTTCCTCCGACGCGAAATTGGCTCCTCCTCTGGACATTCGTGCTTTTCTCGATGCCGCGCGACCAGGCCGGTCGGCACCCCCAAGGCGTCAGAACGCAAGCATCATGATGATGATCAGAACAGAAATCGCGGAGACCGCTCCCAGGATGAGTACGGCCAGCCGGTAGCGATTGATCCTCTCCTCCACGTGCTCGTCATCCTCGGTCTCGACGGTTTCCCCTTCTTCGAGCTTCTCGAGCACGGAGACGTCGAAGCGTTTGTGGGCCTGGAGCGGGGGGTGGCCTTCGCGCAAGGCCTCCAGATCGACCAGCAGCTCTTCGACGTTGTTGTACCGGTCCTCCCGCCGCTTGGCCATCATGATTTCGATGACCTCCGAGATTCCGGCTGAGAGGGTCGTGTTGATATGGTCCGGCGGGATCAGCTTCTCGCGCAGGTGTTTTTTCATGATCTCGGCCGAATCGTCCCCGGTGAACGGCACACGTCCAGTAACCATGTGATAGAGGGTGGCACCGAGACCGTAAATGTCGGCCCGGCCGTCGATGTCGATCTTGCCGCGGATCTGCTCCGGGGCGATGTAATAGGGCGTCCCATAGGCCTTGCCCGCCTCGCTCTGCGCCGCCTCGATATCGGTGGTCTCGCGGGCCAGACCCATGTCGGCCAGCTTCACGACGCCCTGCTTGTTGATCATGATGTTCTTGGGCTTGACATCGCGGTGCACCAGGCCGTGGGAATGGGCGTGGGCCAGGGCATGGGCGACCTGGATGATGATCTCGATGGCCTCCTTCTCGCCGAATGGCGTGCCATTGGCCAGGTCGTCGGCGATCGTCTTGCCCTCGACGTATTCCATGACGAAGTAGTGGTAGCCGCCCGCTTCGCCGACGTCGATGGCCTGCACGATATTGGGATGGTTGAGCTTGCCGGCGGCCTGCCCTTCCTTGTAGAACCGCTGCACGTACTCCGGATTCTCACTGAACCGCTTGGGCAGCACCTTGATGGCCACGGTGCGGTTGAGGCTGAGCTGCTTGGCTTTGTAGACGAACGCCATGGCGCCGGCGCCGATCTTGCCAAGAATCTTGTAACCCGGAATCTGGTGAACGGCGACCTTGTTCTCTTTGATACTCTGCTTGAGGCGCTCGGCCTGGGTGGCGGTGATATAACCCAATTCGATCAGCAGTTCCTGGAGCATGACGGGGTTGATTTTGCGGCGTTCCTGGAGTTCCTGGATCGAGTGGCGAAGCTCCTGGTCGGTACAGAGCCCCTGGTCCACCGCCATCTTGCCAAACACCGTGTCGTAGCTTGTTTCGCTCGTCATCAGGAATCCCCCAGGCAGCCCAGGGGCCGTATCCATACACCAAGAAGCCTCGTTATCGGTTCCACTGATCACATCCGATAAGCGCCACCGCCGGCGATCATTATCGATTCATGGTTGCCGGTGTCAAAAAAAAACTCGCCTTTTTGACACCGGCCCGACGACATCGACGGGACCATCGACGTTTTCGGCGGAAGGGTTTAACCGTTTTCCCGGCACGGCCGGAAATATCGCCGCGCATCACCCTTGCGTTTTAGGGTTGACCTGACGGTCAAGAGCGGTAAACTTGGGCCTCGGCCATGGCTGACATCAGGTAAAGAAGGACCGATAGGAGTTTCTACGTGGCATACAACTGTGTGGTACTGGCCAAGCAGGTGCCCGATACGCATCGGATCACCGGCAAGGTCATGAACGACGACGGCACGGTGAACCGCTCGGCGTTGCCGGCCATCTTCAATCCGGAGGACCTCAACGCGCTGGAGCTGGCGCTGCACATCAAGGACCGCTTCGGCGGGCGCGTCACAGTCATAACGATGGGCCTGCCCAGCGCGACGCGAATCCTGCGCGAATCACTCTACCGTGGCGCCGACCAGGCGATCCTGGTCACCGATATCCGCTGCGCCGCCAGCGACACGCTGGCGACCAGCTACATTCTGAGCTGCGCGGTCAAGAAGCTCGACTACGACATTGTCCTGTGCGGTCGCCAGGCCATCGACGGCGACACCGCGCAGGTAGGCCCGCAACTGGCGGAAAAGCTCGGCATCACCCAGATTACCTATATTGAAGCCCTGGAGGACCTCCACGACAGCATGATCCAGGTTCGGCGGAACATCGGCAACGGCTGGCAATCGGTTCGTGCCCGCCTGCCGGTCCTTCTGACCGTCACGAGCGAAGCAAACACCCCGCGCGTGGCCGCCGCCAAGCACCTGATGAAGTACAAAAAGGCCCGCACGCCCGATGAGGTGGCCGAAGAGATCAAGGCGATGAATCCGGACGCCGTCGAGGCGGAGATCCGAGAGCTGATCGAGACCCGCTGCCAGGCGCTGAAGGCCAGAGGACTGCTGATCGAGCAGTGGAACCTGGACCGGCTCGAAGCGGACCTGACCTGGTGCGGCCGAAGCGGATCGCCCACCAAGGTCCATCGCATTCAGAGCGTGGTCCTGGCCGCCAAGGAGAGTAAAGAGGTCCCGCCGACCGACGATGGCATCGCTGAGATGATCCACGAGTTGATCGAAGACAAGATCATCGCATAGATGGGCGGTCGCCCACGCGGGCGATGTGCCAAAGGAGCAACGTTTTCCGCGGGGTCTCGCCGACGCCGCACCCGATGGAGTGTTCCTGGAACCGCAAGGTCCATTTACAGATTCGGATAATCCATGATCGACGTGAACAGACAAGGTGAAGTGTGGGTGTTCGCCGAGCAGCATGACGGCCGGCTGGAAGAGACCTCGATCGAACTGATGAGCAAGGCCCGGCATCTGGCCGACACGCTGAAGGTCAGGTTGGGCGCCCTCCTGCTGGGCGATGGGGTTCGCGAACTGTCCACCACGCTGATCCACTACGGCGCCGACAAGGTCTACCTGGCGGAGCATCCGCTGTTGAAGGCGTATCAGACCAACAGCTACGCCAAGGCCATCCTGGAGCTGATCCACAAGCACAAACCCCAGGTCGTGTTGTACGGGGCGACGGCCGCGGGGCGCGATCTCGCTCCACGAATCGCCAGCGCCGCCAAGGCGGGGCTCACCGCCGACTGCACCGACCTGCAGATCGGCACCCACAAGACCGCCAAAAACGGCGAGGTCCACGAGAACCTGCTGTTCCAGATTCGTCCGGCGTTCGGAGGCAACATCGTCGCGACGATCATCAACTATGACCGCTGGCCCCAGATGGCGACGGTGCGCGAGGGCGTGATGCCCATGCCGGTGCCCAATTCCAACCATCACGGCGTGATCGTCACCGAAACCGTTCATCTCGGGCCGGAAGACCTGCCGCTCGAGATTCTCCAGGAGCACAAGCGGCCGAAGAAGGTCGATCTGAAAGCGGCTCGTATCATCGTCGCCGGCGGCGCCGGCGTGGGCAGCAAGGAGAACTTCAAACTGATCTGGGACCTAGCCAATTGCCTGGGCGCCGCGCCGGCGGCGACCCGACCGGCGGTCGATCTGGGCTTCATCGATCACGATCACCAGGTCGGCCAGACCGGCACGACCGTGCGCCCGAGCCTGTACATCGCCGTCGGAATCAGCGGCGCGATCCAGCATCAGGCGGGCATGGCTCAGAGTCAGAAGATCGTCGCGGTCAACAACGATCCGGAGGCCCCCATCTTCAGTATCGCGCACTACAAGATCGTGGGGGACCTGAACGAGGTGGTGCCCAAGATGATCCGGGCCATCAAGGAGAAAGGCATCCAAGACTGAAGAAAGATCAAAACGCGAACAGCAAAGATCAGAATGTCGGAATGCCCGCGCCGCGGGCATGGCTTCTTTGGTTTTGCCTTTTGATTTTTGATCTCTAATCTTGCCACAGCGGGCGAACGCCCCCTGAGTACAGGACAAAAGACATGGGGAATTTCTACCAAGACAATGACGATATCCGGTTCCTGTTCCGGCACCTCGACCTCGGACAACTGGCCGGCCTATGCGAGGAGGGGTACCGCTTCGCCGAGGAATTCGACTACGCCCCAAGTGATGCCGGGGAGGCCGTGCAGAATTACGAGATGGTGCTGGACGCCCTGGGCGAGCTGAGCGCCGATTTCATCGCGCCGCGAGCCGAGAGCGTGGACCGCGAGGGTAACAAGCTCAACGAAGACGGAACTGTCACACGGGCCCGGGGAATCGCCGAGGCTCTCGAGAAGTTGGCGCAGGCCGAGGTGATGGGCTTCACGCTGCCCTACCGGTTCGGCGGGCTGAACTTCCCCAATCTGCTGTACTCGATGGCCACGGAAATCATCTCCCGCGCCGACGCGTCGCTGATGAACATCTTCGGGCTGCAGGGCATCGCCGAGACGATCAACGCCTTCGCCTCGGAGGAGATCAAGCAGGAATATCTGCCTCCGTTCGCGGAGGGCAAGGTCACCGGGGCGATGGTGCTGACGGAACCGGACGCCGGGTCGGACCTTCAGGCCGTCAAACTGCGGGCCTTCGAGGACGAAAAGGGCAACTGGTTCCTGCATGGCGTCAAGCGATTCATCACCAACGGTTGCGGCGATGTCCTGCTGGTGCTGTCGCGCAGCGAACCCGACCGCAGCGGCGGACTGGGCCTGAGCCTGTTCGTCTGTGAGCCCGGCCCGACGGTCCACATCCGCCGACTGGAAGACAAGCTGGGTATCCACGGCTCGCCCACCTGTGAGATCTTCTTCGACAACACACCCTGCAAATTGATCGGCGAGCGCAAGCGCGGGCTGGCTCCCTACGTGGCGACGCTGATGAACGGCGCGCGGATCGGCATTGCCGCGCAGTCGATGGGAATCGCGGAAGCGGCCTATCGCATCGCGCGAGACTACGCCGCCAGCCGGAAACAGTTCGGCGTCGCAATCGAGAAGCTGCCGGCCGTGCGCGACATGTTGATCGACATGAAGATCGCCATCGAAGCCGGACGCGCTCTGCTTTACGAGACCAGCCGCGTTGTCGATTTGGCGGTCGCCTACAACAAGCAACTGGAAGCCAATCCGCCCGAGGACAAGACCAAGCTGAAGGAACTCAAGGACGACGCCCGCAGTTTCAAACGGTACGCCGGCATGTTGACCCCGATGGCCAAGTATCTTTGCTCGGAGATGTGCAATCAGGTCGCCTACGACGCGATTCAGGTACTCGGCGGCAGCGGGTACATGCGCGACTACGCCTGTGAACGGCACGCCCGCGACGCCCGGATCACGACCATCTACGAAGGCACCAGCCAGCTCCAGATCGTCGCGGCGGTGCGGGGCGTGTGCAGCGGTACCGCGGAAAAGTACCTGGAGGACCTGGCGGCGAAAGAGTATGCGCCGCCGGTTAAGGACCTGCTCGACAAGCTCGCCGAAGGCGTCCGGCAGCTCCAGGATGCCGTCGAATTCGTCAAGGACAAGGGCAACGATTACATGGACTTGTACGGCCGGGCCGTGACGGACGCGGCCATCGCTTTGATCAACGGCTATCTGCTCTGTGACCAGGCCAGCACAAGAGTGCAGATGGACGTCGCCATCGCGCCGGGCGTCTCATCCACCAACGGCCAGACGATCCCGATGAAGCAACGCAAGGCGCTGGTGGCCCGCCGCTACATCGAGAAGAACGCGCCGCGGATCAAAGCCCTGACCGAGTTGATCTGTCAGGGTGACCGGTCGACGTTCAGCGACTACGAAGCCCTCGTCGGACCCGTTCAGGAACAATAGCACCGAGGTTGGCCGTCATGCTGGGAGCCGTGATCTTCGACTTCGACGGGGTCATCACCGACTCCGAGATTCTGCACTTTCGTGCGTTCAACAAGGTCCTGGCCGGTCACGGACTGGAGCTGACCAAGAAGGAATACTACTCGGCCTACCTCGGTCTGAGCGACAAGGACTGCTACAAGGCGCTGATTGCCGAAGGCCGGCTCGACATCAAACCGTCCCAGATCGCCGAACTGATTCAGAGGAAGACACGCCTCTTCGAGGAACTGGCTCGTACGGATGGCAAGGTCATCGAGGGCGTACGTCCCTTCCTGGACCTGCTGGGCTCGAACGCGGTCCCGATGGCAATCTGCTCGGGCGCACTGCGGGCGGAGATCGAGCTGATCCTCGAAGACTCCGGCCTGCGGGACTTCTTCAAGGCCATCGTCTCTGCCGAACAGGTCAAGCGAGGCAAACCGCACCCCGACGGATTCCTGCTGACTCTCAAGAAGCTCAACCAGCGTCTGAGCACTCCCCTGGCGGCCGAGCAGTGCGTAGTGATCGAGGATTCCCATTGGGGGCTCCAGGCGGCCCAGGCCGCCGGCATGCATACCATCGCGGTGACGAACACCTACGACGCCGAGCAGTTGACCGACGCTGAAAAGGTCGTCGACCGGCTCGACCGCCTCACACTGACCGACCTCAAACAGCTCTGCCGCTGACGGGCAACCCGCATGCTGTGCGCCGCCTCCGGCCTGCCGTATCGGCCTGTGGGACTTGACTTCCGGAGGCAAGGACCGGATAGTAGGTGTCGGTTGCCGGCACCAGCGCCGGACAGCCTCGCATATACGGCACCTATCTCAGGAGGTTGCCATGCTCAAGCTTCACGGTGCCCTGCTGCTTGCCGCCCTGTCGATTCCCGCTGCTGTGGCACCTTGTGATGAGATGCCCTTCCAGGCGATCACTCTGTTCGGATGCGACGCATCGGGCACGCAGGACGGGCACCACCGTTGGAACGCCGGACCACAGGACGCCGCATGGGATGTCTTCATGTACCAAGGCGACATCGCGCAGCGGTTCGAGGCGGTCACATGGTTGAACGATCCGCAGACCCATCGGGTGGCGTTCGGCCCGGCCGCCGGCAGCAACAGCTACACACTGCACATCGAATGCACCGGTGACATCGAGTACTTCGGCCTGAATCTCTTCGGCCCCGACGCCGGCCGGCCGGTGATCTCCGTGTACGCCCCTGTCACTCACGATGCGTCGAAGCCGGCACCGTTCAAAGTCAACCGCTCGCCCCGTACGATGGGTTGGCCGATCACCGAGGTGCCGGCCTGCGGCTCGACGACCGTCCACACCGGGCGAACAGGCCTGTGGACGCACCCGGCCGGCCCGGCCAGGCAATACACGCTCACCGATTTCCGTGTTCTGGCGCCCGCGGCGGTCGGTCGTGTGGATTTCGTCGGCCCCCATCAGACCGGTCCCAGCGGCAAGGCGGACTACGTGTTTCAGTTCACGTTGTCGGTGGAAGATGCCGATTCGCCCCCGCCCGACTGGCTGCTCTGGACCGATGCCGTCGCCGGGATGCAGATCGGATCGAACGACCCCGGCCGCACGTGGAAGCAACAGTACGATTGGCAGAACGCGGCGCCGCCGTTTTCCTTCGTGTTCGACGGCCGGCCTTCCGGCAGACTGCTGCAGACCTGGCCCTGTGATACCCGGCACGAAACGATCGACGCCAACCGTGTCGCCCACACGGTTGTCTGGCGCGATCCGCAGACCGGCCTGACCGTCCGCTGGCAAGGGCTGGAATACGCCGACTTCGAGAGCATCGAGTGGACCGTATACCTGACCAACGGCGGAGACAAGGATACCCCGATTATCGAAAACGTCCGGGCACTGGATGCCCGGTTCGCCCGCGCCGCGGGCACCGAGTATTGCCTGCGACACTGGAACGGGACCTCGGTGGGTCCGGAGGACTTCGCTCCGGCCAGCACTGTGCTCGGCGCGGGCCGCAGACTCTCTTTCGCGCCGCGCGGAGGTCGCGGCACCGGGGGCTGCTGGCCGTACTACAATCTCGAGACAGGCGACGAAGGCATCATCCTGGCGGTCGGCTGGCCCGGCCAGTGGCAAGCAGACTTTCAGCGTGACGACGGGACCGGGCTGCACGTCACAGCCGGACAGGAGACTACGCATTTCCGCCTGAGGCCGGGAGAGACCGTGCGAACGCCTTTGATCGTCATGCAGTTCTGGAAAGGCGGCGACTGGATCGACGCCCAGAACACGTGGCGCCGCTGGATGATTCAGCACAACCTGCCCCGCCGCAAGGGCCGCCCGCTGCCTCTGCCGATGTTCTGCGCGTGCAGCTCGCACCAGTTCGCCGAGATGACCCAGGCTGACGAACGCAGCCAGATCGAGTTTATGGACCGCTACCTCGACAAGGGGCTCAAACTGGACTACTGGTGGATGGATGCCGGCTGGTACGTCGGGGCCGCGGAGAAGGGCTGGGCCGCGGCGGTCGGCACGTGGGAGATCGACCGTCGCCCGCATCGCTTCCCAAACGGCTTCCAGCGCATCAGCGACCATGCCCATGACCGAGGCGTCGAGATCATCGTGTGGTTCGAGCCCGAGCGCGTGCACGCTGGAACGTGGCTGGCCGAGAACCACCCCGAGTGGGTGCTGGGCGGGTCCGGCGGCGGCCTGCTCAACCTGGGCGACCCCGCCGCTTGGAACTGGCTGGTCAACCACATCGACAAGATCATTACCGAAGAAGGCATCGATCTGTATCGTCAGGATTACAATATCGAGCCGCTGGACTTCTGGCGGCGCAACGATACGCCGGATCGTCAGGGAATCACCGAAAACAAATACGTCACGGGCTATCTCGCCTACTGGGACGAGTTGCTCCGGCGCCATCCGGGCATGGTGATCGACTCCTGCGCCAGCGGCGGCCATCGCAACGACCTGGAGACGATGCGCCGGTCCGTTCCCCTGCTGCGCAGCGACTATCTGTTCGAACCCGTCGGCCAGCAGGCACACACCTATGGCCTGTCGTTCTGGCTGCCCTTCTATGGCACCGGATACTGTCCCTCCAATACCGTCGGATGGGGCTGGGGTACAGGCGAACTGAGCTATGCTCCCTACATACGTCGCAGCAACATGTGTCCGGCCAATATCGGCGTCTTCGACTTCCGTGTCGAGGTCGACGACGACCTGATCCAAAAGCTCTACCGCGAGTGGCTCGAAATCGCTCCGGCCTACTTCGGCGACTACTATCCGCTGACGGACTACAACCTTTCGCAACAGGAATGGATCGCCTGGCAATTCGACCGACCGGACACGGGCACCGGTTTCGTGCAGGCGTTCCGCCGCGAGGACTGCATCTACAGCTCAGCCGAGATCAAGCTGCGGGGCCTCGACCCGGCGGCGGTCTACGTGGTAAAGGATTTCGACACCGCCGATGTGCTCCGCCTTTCCGGCAGTCACCTGCGGGAGGTGGGACTGCCCGTCGGAATCCCGGCAAGACCGGGCGCGGTCACCATGAAGTATATGAAGGTCCCGTGACAGAGAAAACCCGGCGGACGTGACGGCGTCCGATAACAGGCAGCAGCCAGCGGGCGCCTGTACCAACCGCCTGGAGGACGGTGCAGAACATGGAAAGACTCGGACCCACGCGAGAAGGCCGCGAGGTCGCCAGGCGGTTCTGCCGATATGCTATACAGAAGGCAGGGCCATGAGCGCCTATGCCCGTGGAACGAGGATGAGCTTCGAGCACCAGAAGGTCACGGTCGATGCGGATACGGCGTAACCATATTCTTGCAGCAATACCGTTGGTCGGCCTCGCGCTCGTCCTGGTGTTTCTCCTGCGCCGCAGCGGGCTGAACATCCAGGCGATCCTCTGTGCCGACCCCGGAGAAGGTCTTTGCCCGGCGGTCACGGTTGTTCATCCGCCCGACGGCGCCCTCTTTCCCCCCGATATCGCTCCCCCCGTATTCCAATGGTCAGTCGAGGGGCTCGCCTGCGATACGTGGGGAATCCGCGTGCGATTCCAGGACGGTCAAGACGACATCGACGTCCTCGTACGCGAGCCCCGCTGGATCCCGGACGGAACACTCTGGGAGACGATCAAGAGAAGGACCCGGGAAAAGCCCGCCGAGATGCTCGTCGTCGGCGTCCGCCGGTCCAGCCCGACCAGAATCCTGGCTCGCGGACGCGTCTCCTTCGCGACGTCATCCGACGAGGTCGGCGCGCCGCTGTTCTATCGCGAAGTCAATCTGCCGTTCGTCGAGGCCGTCAAAGACCCGACGAGGATCCGCTGGCGTTTCGGTTCCATCGGCTCGGAGAGCGCGCCACCCGTCGTGTTGGAAAACGTGCCGGTCTGCGGGAACTGCCACTCCTTTCCGCGAGACGGCGGCGTCCTGGCGATGGACGTTGACTATGCCAACAGCAAGGGCTCCTATGTCATGACACCGGTGGCCGAGGAGATGACGCTGGCAACCAGTGACATCATCACGTGGAACGACTACCGCAAGGAGGACGGCGAGCAGACCTTCGGACTGCTCTCGCAGATCTCGCCCGATGGGCGATATGTGGTCAGCACAGTGAAAGACCGCTCCGTCTTCGTCGCGATGCCGGGACTGGCGTTCTCGCAGTTGTTCTTCCCGATCAAAGGCATCCTGTGTATCTACGACCGGCAGACCGGGCAGTTCTCCGCCCTGCCGGGCGCCGACGACCCGCGGTACGTTCAGAGCAACCCGACGTGGAGTCCCGACGGCAAGTACATCGTCTTCGCCCGCAGCGAGGCCTACAGCCTCCGTGCGGACGACAAGACCAAAGTGCTGCTCGGCCGCGAAGAGTGCGCTGAGTTCGTCGACGAAGGCAAACCCTTCCTCTACGACTTGTATCGCATTCCTTTCAATGACGGCAAGGGCGGCGTGCCCGTACCGATTCGAGGCGCCTGCGGCGACGGCATGAGCAACTACTTCGCCCGGTACTCGCCCGACGGCAAGTGGATCGTCTTCTGCAAGGCGCGGAGTTACATGCTGCTCCAGCCGGACAGCCAGCTCTACATCATCCCCGCCGAGGGAGGCGAACCCCGACGACTCGAGTGCAACACCGCCCGCATGAACTCCTGGCACAGTTGGTCGCCGAACGGCCGGTGGCTGGTCTTCTCGTCGAAGGCCCATTCCGACTACACGCAACTGTTCCTGACGCATATCGATGAGACCGGGCAGAGCAGTCCTGCGATTTGCCTGTCGCGATTGACGGCGCCGGACCGAGCCGCCAACATCCCGGAGTTCGTCAATGCCTCACCCGTGGCGATCCGTAAGATCCACGAGCAGTTCCTGAACGACTACTCCTTCGTGCGGGCCGGCGATGCCTTCTTCCGGGCACAGGACACCGACGGCGCGATTCGGGAATACCGAAGGGCCCTCGAGCTGAACCCGAAGAACGTCTGGGCCCTGCGGCGGTTGGGCTTCCTGTTCTTCAATGTCAAGGAGCAGTATGATGAGGGCCTCAAATACCTGCGCACCGCTCTCGAACTGGACCCGCGCGATCCGCGAACGCACCACGATCTGGGCATGGCCCTTCTGTACCGGGGCCAACTGGACGCGGCCACAGCGCATCTGGCCGAAGCGATCCGGGGAATGCCCAGGGGTCTCGACAGTCAGTACGATCCCGTGCGGATGCGGTGCGCCCTCGGCCAGGCCCTGCTCGCCCAGGGACGCTCTCCGGAAGCGCGGCATTGGATGTCCGAGGCCCTGGTCCTGGACCCGAATTGCGCCGAAGCCCATTATGGGCTTGCCCTGGCGCTGACGGACGGGGAGAAGCCGGAAGAGGTCATCGCGCATTACCACGCCGCAGTTCGCATCAACCCCAACGTGGACAACTCACCGGCGCTGCATGATTACATCTCCGGATTCTACCTGAATCACCGCGCGTTCCAGAAAGCGCTGGCTCACGAGACCCGAGCGCTGGAACTGGCACGAATCGCCGGAGATTCGACGCTGATCCGCACCTTCGAAGAGCGCGTGCAGATCTGCCGACAACTCGTCCAAGCCGCCGGCGGAAGGTGACGCACCAGGCTTCGCCGCACGGAAAAAGCTTCGCCGCACAGCGCGGCGGCGCTTCTGGGCCCATGAAAACCGCCGGAACCGTTCATCCCGTCCCTGCGGTCGACAACTGCTTTTGCACCTTATCGGACCGCCGCCGCCAACGGCACGCAAGAACTCTGCCGCATCGGTGCATAAACAGAAATTCTCGCGCAGAGCCCGTATCGGCTCGGATGTCCTTGTGACCGCACCTGTTATAAAGCCGCATTGACAATTCCTGTTGGGCCGTGCGACGAAGAAGACAAGATTCGTTTCCGTCGCCAGGCAACCACCTGGCCCTCCCGTTCGATATAGCAGACGCCTTGCTCACATGGGGGTTCGTTGAGAACCAAGTCAGACCTTAGAAGGCTGGAGATGCCGCATTTTGGGGGGCATCACCCGAACGCAACAAGAACGTGGATTGGTTGGCCCACGTCGGGCCATTGGCTTGCCGCCGGCCATGTGTGCCGGCCGGCAAGACACCGATTCGTTCTTCAGTGAAAGGGAGAAGACATGGATACCGTTGTCGAGACGCGGGCCAAACCGGGCAAGTACCTGACTTTCGCCCTGGGGCCGGAGGAGTTCGGACTGGAGATTCTCAAAGTCCGGGAGATCATCGGTTACATGGCCATCACGGCCGTCCCGCAGACGCCCGACTACGTTCGGGGCGTCATCAACCTCCGGGGACAGGTCATCCCCGTGGTGGACCTGCGCGCCAAGTTCACCATGCAGGTGGAGGAGAGGACCTCGCAAACATGCATCATCGTGGTCCAGACCCGGCGCGGGGACCAGCAGTGCAACACCGGGATTGTCGTGGACCGTGTCCGGGATGTGCTCGACATCACCGCCGATCAGATCGAGGACGCGCCGCAACTGGGCACCTCGGTGGAAACCGATGTCCTTCTGGGCATGGCCAAGATCGGCGACTCGGTGAAGATTCTGCTCGACATCGATCGGGTTCTGGGATCGGTGGACCTGGCCGGCATGGACAAGGCCGCCGCATAACGCAGGCCCGGACGAGCTGGCGGCACAGACGTCGGAGTGAACCGGTGAAGGAAAACGCTGACGCCGGGATCTTCCGGCGCGGTGAAACAAGTACACACGTCGCATTTCAGGAGAATCAAGATGTTCAAGAACATGAAACTGGCAACGAAAATGGGGATGGGCTTCGGTCTGCTGATCGTGATCTCCGGCGTTCTGGGCTACGTCGGATGGAGCGGCCTGAGCAACGTGACCACCAACGCCGAGCTGAACCGCCAGGGCAACGAATGCCTGCAGGGGCTCGAGGAGTGCGCCTCCCTGCGCAAGGAGTTCGCGATCCGCGGCTTCAACACCTACGGCGACAACAACAAGACGGCCGCCGACAACTGGCACGAGGCATACAACGCGCTGTTGTCCAAGCTCCAGCAACTGGGAGACTCGAAGGACTTGAGCGGCGCCGACCGCGCCATCGTCACGGAAGCCGCCGGCAAGATGCCCGCGTACCTCACATCCTTCGAGCACCAGAAGAGCGCCCGCAAGACGCGGGATGAGGCGTTCGCCAGTTGGGGTAAGATCGGCTGGGACGTCACCCAGGAAGTCGGCACGGTCAACGCCAGTATCATCGCTCCGGCACGTCAGGCGGCCGAGCAGGCCAAGAACGCCGAGGACATCGCCAAGTGGGCCGCCATCGGAACCGAACTGGATGAAAGCGTCTTTCAGGAGTTCCTGGTGCTGCGCGTGAACGCGGTCTACCTGCTGGCCACCAATGCCGAGGCTCAGTGGGAGGCCTATCAAAAACAGCTCGCCAAAGTCAAGGCCAACATCCAGACCTGGACGGAGCACGTGGCGGGCAACACCTCGCTGGAGGCCGCCGCCGGCCGCATCGCCGGCTATCTGAAGACCTATGAAGACGCCGGTCAGCAGTACCGCAGTGGAATGCTCGCGCAACAGTCGGCGGACACGGAGATGGCTACAGCAGCCGCCGCCATCGTCGAAACGATCCACAAGCTCCAGACGTCCTTGAAGGATCGGATGGAGAGCGCCACCGCCCGAACGAACGCCATCATGATGGTCGTGGCCGTCTCCGGCATCATCCTCGGCACCGTTCTGGCGGTCGTCATCACGCTGAGCATCGTCAAGCCGATCAAGCGAATCATTGACGCGCTGACGGCCGGTTCCGAGCAGGTGGCCGCCGCGTCCGGCCAGGTTTCCGCCGCCTCACAGTCCCTGGCGGAAGGCGCCACCGAACAGGCTGCGGGCCTGGAAGAGACTTCGTCCAGCCTCGAAGAGATGTCCTCCATGACCAAGCAGAACGCCGACAACGCCCAGCAGGCCAATACTCTGGCGACAGAGGCCCGCCGAGCTGCGGACACCGGAACCGAGTCCATGAGCCGCATGAACCAGGCCATCCGCGAGATCCAGAAGAGTTCCGACGAGACCAGCAAGATCATCAAGGTCATCGACGAGATCGCCTTCCAGACCAACCTGCTGGCGCTGAACGCCGCCGTCGAAGCCGCACGGGCCGGTGAGGCGGGCAAGGGCTTCGCGGTGGTGGCCGAAGAGGTCCGCAACCTCGCCATGCGATCGGCCGAGGCCGCCAAGAACACCTCCAACATGATTGAGGAATCCGTCAAGAACGCCAAGAACGGTGTCGATATCGCCACGGAAGTCGGCAAGGTGCTCGAGGAAATCGTTCAGAGCGTTGGCAAGACCACCGATCTGATCAGTGAGATCGCCGCCGCTTCCCAGGAACAGGCCCAGGGCATCGACCAGGTCAACACCGCGGTCGCTCAAATGGACAAGGTCACCCAGCAGAACGCGGCCAACGCCGAGGAATCGGCCAGCGCCGCAGAGGAACTCAGCTCGCAGGCCGAATCGATGAACGACATCGTCGGCGAGTTGATCGCGTTGGTGGGAGGTTCCAAGAAGACTGCCTCGTCGGCGACGCGACAGGGCTCCGCAGGCCGCAAATTGTCGCACACCGACCATCTGTACCACAAGATCGCCGGCGGCAAGCCCAAGAAGGCCTCTGCCGCACCGACGAAATCGGCGGCCGAGAAGAGCATTCCTCTCGGCGATGACAGCGAATTGAACGAGTTCAACTCCTGATGAGAACACTGCTCCGCAAGGCGTTTCCGGATGGGCCGGTCATGCCCATCCGGAAGCGCCGAACGGATTGCCATTGGCCCACTGCCCTACGTCTGCTCAGGGTGGCCTCAGAAACCACTACCGTACCCCTGCGCCGGTCGTTCCGGCCGGCGGATGAGACACCATCAAGACGCCCGCTCCTGATCCGAATCAGCGCACAAGAGGGGCCTCCTTTGCGACCGGAATGACGACGCGACACACGCACGAGTGGCTTATGGGACCCCCGCTTGAAACCGCAGGAGAGAAATGCTAAAGTTCGTCCCGCGGCAAGGCTATCCTCGGGAAAGGCCTCGCAACCGGCTCGGCGATGCATCAGGGCAAATATTATCGGGCTGACGCGATCTGGGCCCTGGCGTTCGTGTCCTTCTTTCAGCCAAATGCCACAATTTTTGGTGTGGTTACTGTCGAATACCCGGGGTGTCCTGCCAACGTGCCTGGGGCATGGGACCGTGGGTTGGCTTAGGCGCCCCCGAATCCACAGTGGCACGTTCGCGTCGAGCTCTGCGGGCAGGAACAGGTTTGGATTGGCCTGGGGCATGGTCCCACAGGCACGTTAAGGAGCCTTCTTATGGTAGCAACTGCGTCGAAAGCTCACAGTCCCGGTACGGCGGTTCAGCAGAAGGAAGGCAAGTACCTGACCTTTGCGCTGGCCCATGAAGAGTACGGCCTGGAAATCCTCAAGGTCCGCGAGATCATCGGCTACATCGACGTGACCGCCGTGCCGCAGACGCCCCACTATGTCAAAGGCGTCATCAATCTGCGCGGTCAGGTCATTCCCGTTGTCGACCTGCGCGCCAAGTTTGGCATGGAGACCACCGACGTCACGGACGAGACCTGCATCATCGTCGTCGAGATCGTGCACGGGGACCGCAAGTTCAGCACAGGCATCGTCGTGGACCGCGTACAGGAAGTGCTCGACATCCCCGGGGAGAGCATCGAGGAAGCGCCGCAGTTCGATTCGTCGGTCAACACCAGTTTTATCCTCGGGATGGGCAAGGTCGGTGATGCGGTGAAGATCCTCCTCGATATCGATAAGGTGCTCGGCGGAGAAAGCCTGGACGGTTTTCGATCCGAGGGCGCGTGACAACCTCGATGATGGCACCGATTGTGTGAACGACAGGAAAGGATGTACGCATGAGAATCGGAAGATGGATTTGGATTTGTCTGGCAGCCCTGATGATGGCCCAAGTCTGCGTCGCGGCCGACGAGAGCACGTCCATGAACGACCGCCTCGCCCAACTGGAAAAGGAGATCGCCGAACTGAAGAAAGCGCCAACGTCCGCGCCAGCGGCCGACAGCAAGAAGAAAACGCTCTTTTCGAGCGTGGACGTCCAGCTGTACGGCTTTCTCAAGGCCGACGTGTCGCGCGATTCGTCCCGCACCACGACGGGAAACTACGTGCTGTACGTGGATTCCGAGGCCACGCGAAGAAACGATGCGGAATCCAACATGACCGCCAATGAGTCGCGTCTGGGCCTGAACTTTACGGGTCCATCCAGCGAAACGTTGAAGACCTCCGGCAAGCTGGAGTTCGATTTCTTCGGCAGTGCGCCGGAGAACAAGGCAACCCTCTTGATCCGGCACGCCTACATGAATCTCGAATGGCCGCAGGCACAGCTCAGCCTTCTGGCCGGCCAGACGTGGGACGTCATCTCCCCGTTGAATCCAAGCACCCTGAACTACAGCGTGCTGTGGGTAGGCGGCAATATCGGTTACCGTCGTCCGCAGGTCCGCTTGACCAAAGACCTCTCGGCGACGGACAAGGTCAAAGTGAAGCTGGAAGGCGCTCTGAGCCGCACCATCGGCAGAACGACGCCCGCACCGGTCAGTTCCGAGACCGGCGAGGACGCGGGCTTCCCCACCCTCCAGGGACGCGTCAGCGCCACGTTCCCATTCTTCGGACCCAAGCCGACCACGATCGGAATCTCGGGCCACTCCGGCAGGGAAGAATACGATACCGATGCCAGTGGAACGAACGAGACCCTCAAGAGCCAGTCCATCAATCTCGACATTACCCAGCCCGTCTGCAAGTGGATGACCCTCAAGGCGGAGCTGTTCAGCGGCAAGGACCTCGACAGTTACCTCGGCGGCATCAGCCAGGGTGTCAACACCACCACGTTCAGGTCGATCGACAGCGAGGGTGGCTGGATCGCCGCCAGCCTGGGACCCTGGGGCAAGTGGAGTTCCAGCATTGGCTACGGGGCCGACAACGTGGATCGGGACGACGTCGCCGTCGGCACCGGACGCACACGCAACGCCTGCCTGTTCGGCAACATCCGCTACGACGTCAACGCCAACGCCCAGATCGGTCTGGAGCTGTCCCGCTGGGAAACAGACTACAAGGGAGTCAGCGACGCCAAGGACACGCGCGTGCAGGCGTCGTTCATCTACAAGTTCTAAGTACCTCTACGGTGCAAGACCAGGGGTTGAAGGAGCGTGGTCTAATTCATTTTCCAGCAAGTGAAGGGGTATACCATGCTGAAGAACGTCAAACTGCAGACCAAGTTGCTGACCCTCGGCATCGTCATGACTGTGATCCCGCTGTTGGTCGTCTCGGCGGTGGTCTTTGTACAGAATCGGCGGATGATCCAGGTCGCCGAGAAAGGCAACACCGATCTGGCCTACGCCGATCTGGACCACACCGCCAAGAACATCTACGGGATGTGCAAGGCGCAGCAGGAAATGCTGCAAGCGAATATCGACTCCTCGCTGAACGTCGCGCGAGACGTGCTGCGGCAGACGGGGGAGATCCGCCTGGCCGAGGAAACCGTCACGTGGGACGCGGTGAACCAGTACACGCAGGCCAGCCAGCGGGTGACGCTGCCGAAGATGATGGTCGGCGACACGTGGCTGGGCAAGATCAGTGACATGGCCACCGTCGCGCCGGTAGTGGACAAGACGCAGAACCTCGTGAAAGCGACCTGCACGATCTTCCAGCGAATGAACGAAGCCGGGGACATGCTGCGCGTCAGCACGAACGTCCAGAAACTGGACGGTACGCGCGCTATCGGCACGTACATTCCAAAGACCCGGGCCGATGGCACCACGGATCCCGTGATCGCCAGCGTGCTCCAGGGCCAGACCTACCACGGCCGGGCCTTTGTGGTCAACAAATGGTACATCACCGCCTATGAGCCGATCCGCGACGCCGCCCGGAATATCGTCGGCATGCTGTACGTCGGTGTGCCACAGGAGAGCGTAGCTTCGCTGCGGCAATCCATCATGGCCGTGGAGATCGGCAAGACCGGATACGTCTACGTCCTCGATTCCAAGGGAAACTACGTCATATCCCAGGGCGGCAAGCGCGACGGCGAGAACATCTACGAAGCCAAAGACGCCAACGGAAACCTCTTCATCCAGGAGATCTGCAAGAAGGCAACTGCCCTGAAGGAAGGGGAAATCGCCGAGCAACGGTATCCGTGGAAGAACGCCGGTGATGCCGTCGCCCGCGAAAAAATCGCGCGGATCATGTATTTTGAGCCGTGGGACTGGGTTATCGGCGTGGGCTCCTATGTCGACGAGTTCTACGATGCCCGCGACCAGGTCACCGCGATCGGCAACACCGGAAACCGCATCCTGGCCTCGGTGCTCGGGGTGGCGTTGCTGGCCACCTCGGTCATCTGGTTCCTTATGGCTCGTGGCCTGGCTGGTCGAATCTCTCGCGTGGTCGCGCAGTTGTCGGACGGTGCCGAGCAGGTGGCCTCTGCCGCCGGACAGGTCTCTGCGGCCTCGCAATCGCTGGCCGAGGGTGCCACGGAGCAGGCGGCCGGACTCCAACAGACTTCGTCGAGTCTCGAAGAGATGGCCTCCATGACTAAACAGAACGCCGCCAACGCCCAGCAGGCCAACCTGCTCAGTTCGGAGGCCCGCAAGTCCGCCGACAGCGGCGCTGAGTCCATGGCCCGTATGAACAACGCCATCCGCGAGATCCAGAAGAGCTCCGACGAGACCAGCAAGATCATCAAGGTGATCGACGAGATCGCCTTCCAGACCAACCTGCTGGCGCTCAATGCCGCCGTCGAGGCCGCACGGGCCGGCGAGGCGGGCAAGGGCTTTGCCGTGGTCGCCGAAGAGGTGCGCAACCTCGCCATGCGATCCGCCGAAGCCGCCAAGAACACCGCCAATATGATCCAGGAATCCGTCAAGAACGCCAACAACGGCGTGGAGATCGCCACGGAAGTCGGCAAAGTTCTGGACGAGATCGTTCAGGGTGTCGGCAAGACCACGGATCTGGTCAGTGAGATTGCCGCTGCCTCGCAGGAGCAGGCCCAGGGCATCGATCAGGTCAACACCGCGATCGCTCAGATGGACAAGGTGACACAACAAAATGCTGCCAACGCCGAGGAAAGCGCCAGTGCATCTGAACAGCTCAGCGCCCAGGCCGAAACGATGAATGAAATGGTCAACGAACTGGCCGCGTTGGTTGGGGGTGCGGCCCGGAGCGCGACCAACTCGAAGCGTGCCGCCAAGTCCGAACGAGCCCTTCGTCCTTCGGATCAGGTGTATCACCGGATCGCAGAAACCACCAAGCCGGAAAGGACCCCGGCCAAAGCACCTAAAGCGGCCAAGACAAGCCGGGTGCACGCGGAACACAGCATCCCGCTGGACAACGACGAAGACCTCAATCAGTTCAACGCGTAGCACAACCACGTGCTGGGAGTCTCCAGGTGGGCCACAAGCCCACCTGGAGACCAGCGTTTACCGTCCCGATGCGTACCACTCCGCTCCTGACTCTCTCTTTGTCCACGCGAAAACTCTCCCCCGTTTCGGACGCGTTTATCCGTTTCCTGGCGGGCGTGAAAAAGAGGCGTTTGCAGTATGCTCGTAAGAGCATACACGAGACAAGGACAGCGTTTCACGACATCACTACGGATCAACGCCTCACGGTGTCACTGCAAACCAGGCTCGGACCCCCAACCAAAACGGGTAATTCCATCCCGTTTTGGCCTTGACAGACCTCGACCCGTCGGGTAAGCTCTGTGCGTTCGCTCTTTTCGAAGTGCATCGCTCGGCTACGGGTCTCCAGGCGCCGGCCTGGAGATACGTCAGAAACGGGAACGCGGTGAGAATCCGCGACGGTCGCGCCGCTGTGAGCGTCTGCTCCGATCTGCAGATCGGAAGTCCGGGAAGGCTGAAATCCACTGTCCTCCTGAAGGGGGATGGGAAGGAGCCTTCGGGTAAGACGCAAGTCAGAAAACCTGCCCGTAGTCGATCGCACGGTGTTGGTGTTCTCGCGATATGGAACGCACGTGTGGAGGCGCTACCCGGGCCTTGTGGGTCGGCCGGGATTCTCCGTCATCATGAACCGCCGTTCCTGTTCGCAGGAACGGCGGTTTTTTTTGTGCGCCTGTGGGCCGCGCCCTCGCGACAAGGGCCAGCGAATGCGAAAGGAGGTCGGGATGTGCCACGTGACTGATGCGCACCGATAGAGAGTCGGCGGACTCGGGTCTGAAGGCATCAAACAAGACCACCACGCGGCCAAAAGGCCGGAGGAACAAAACAAGAACGGGAGGAACAGATGAAACTTGCACATTGGCTTGGCCTGGGAATACTGTTGACAGCCGCCTCGGCCACAACGGCAGCACCCGTGGAGGTGGGCAACGGGGTGAACGAGGCGCGCGTCTACGTCGAGTGGGCGGATGGCTTCTGCGTCGAGTACCTGGTCCGCTTCGGCCTGACCGAAGCTGAGACGACTACCGGTCTGGGGCTGCTGGATATCATCGAGGCGGAATCGGACCTGGTCGTCACGCGAGTCGATTACGGCTGGGGCATTGCAGTCGACGGGTTTCGGTATCAGGACCACAACGACGTCGGCTATGGTGGAGGCGACCTGTGGTGGCACTACTGGACCGACAACGCCGGCAGCCGCGAGAGCTGGGTGTCGCCTTGGACCGGCGCTGCCGATCGAATCGTGCGTCACGGCGACGCCGATGGATGGATCTACGGTCACGGCAATGCGCCAAAACCGACGTGGGAGATCCCCTTCCTGGCCGGATACGGGCAGTACGTCCACGACGCCAACGACTTCGCCACGGCGTGGGTCGATTACCGGCCCAGCGGCATGATGAATGATTGGCTCAGCGGAATCCCGTTCGACGATGCGAACGCGGCCCTGGGACGGCCTGCCGTGGACACCACCGGCGACGGCTGGTCCATCCCCCTGGACGCCGCCGCACCGGTGGTGCCGGTCTACCCGGCCTTCCGCCAGTTCGAAATGGTCTTTCTCGGCGAAGGAGGATCCCTCACGCTGGCCTTTAACCACCCCGTCCGCGATGACGAACACAATCCGTACGGCCTCGACTTCCTGGTCTTCGGAAATGCCCCGCAGGCACTGGCCTCGGGACAGACCTGGGACAACGGCGACCCCGCCGGGGTGATCGTGGGCGACTCGGGCGGCAGCGAGCCCGGCATCGTCTCCGTCAGCCAGGACGGCGTGACATGGTACAGTTTCACCAGCAACCCGGACTTCATGGCCGAGGACCCCAACTTCATCAGACTGCCCGCCGATGCCGACGACGGCCCGTTCTGTGACGGGTTCGCTCCGACGCTGGGCCGCGTGTACGATCCGAGCCACGCTGATACGTCGATCGGTGAATGGAACCACTGGTGGGCCGAGCCGACCAATCCGACGCTGCCGGTGGACCCCCAGCTGTCCTTCGAGGCACTGGCCGGCCGTTCGGTAGCCCGTGTCGCGCAGACATACGGCGATTCCGCCGGCGGCACCGGCTACGACATCGCCCGGCTCGATCTGCCCGTCGATCCCGAGACAGGGCGCAAGTGGTTCCGGTACGTTCGCATCGACGACGCCCCCGGAGGCGGCGCGCCCGAGATCGATGCGGTTGCCGATGTAAGCTGCCCGGGTGACTACAAGCATCCTGCGCCCGTCGGCGACGTCAACGGCGACTGGCGCGTGGACGCGACGGACGAGGCACTCGTGACCGAACAACTCGGGGTCGAGATCACACGGGCGGACGCTCCGGCCGCCGCGGCCGACGTGAACGGCGACGGCCGGGTCAATGAAGCAGACCTCGCTGTCGTTCGAACAAACACCGGAACGATCGCCTGGGGACCATCGTAACACGAACAGAGAACGCCGGCCTTTCTGCGGACCGGCGCCTCGGCGCCGGCCTGCAGAGGGCCGTGAAAGGCCGTATGGGAAGTTCCGCACCCACATACCGACGTACGCATAGCGAGCGACATCGTGACGGCTTCAGTCTCGTAGAGACCGTGGTCGTCGTGTCCACAACAACGCTGCTCGTGGGTCTCCTGCTCCCTTCACTCCGAACCGCTCGCCAACAGGCACAGCGGGCCCTGTGTCTGAGCAACCTGCGGCAGATGGCCATTGCAGCCCAGAGCTACGCCAGCGTCTACGATGGGCACTATCCGCTGGCCTACTACAATCGCCGGGAGGGCACGGTCCCGTACTTCTACGCGTGGGACTTCACGACCTGGAAGGACTGGTCTGACGCAACAAACCCCACCCGCGTCCAGCCGGGCCTGATGTGGATGAGTCAGACCATCGAGGAGGTCCAGCAGTGTCCGGTCTTCCGCGGCCCCGGCAATTCGTTGGCCGATCCCTATACCGGCTACAATTACAATACCAGTTACATCGGGCTCAACGATCTCTTGTCACCGGTCGATTCCGCGCAGGTCACCGACGTGCGGCGTCCGTCGGAGACGGCTCTGTTCGGCGACGGCGAGTGCACCGACGGCGGCGCCAACAAGTACATGCGTGCGCCGTTCGCGCACCCTGGCGACACGCTGCTTCCAGACTCCGCGCGACATGCCGGCGCCCAAGGCTACCGCCATCTGAGCCGCACCAACGTCGCCTTCTGTGACGGTCACGCCCGCTCGTGGCGGCCGATCCACACCCAAACCGACCCGGCCGCCCGAAAGGTCCTCGACGAGCACAACGCAACGCACGACATCCGAATCGGTTTCCTGTCCGCGACAAACGACCTCTACGATTTGAAATGACGGGTCGGCATCGTCTATAATGGCGCCGTGCCGTCGGCAAGAATCCATTCCGGTTTCGTTCAGGCCAAGCCGTTGTCACGGCTGGCCTGGCAGGGCCTTAATCAGGTGCTCTGGCCGCCGGTGTGTTTGTGCTGTGGTCAGCCGGCCGGACCCGACAACAGCGGTCTGTGTCGGGCCTGCTGGGACCAGCTTCTGGCCGGTACGGCCGGTGAGTATTGCCCTCGATGCGGACGGGACGCCAGCCGATATGGGCTCGTGCACGGGGCCTGTCCGGCCTGCCAGGCGGAGGACATCCAGTTCGACGGGATCGCCAGGGCGGGAGTCTATAACAGGACGCTGCGGCAGATGATCCTCGCCTTCAAGCACGATCGAACCGAACTGGAAGCCTTGCTCGGAATGCTGGCCGATTCCGCGTTTCAGGGAAGCGGCTTCCACAAGCAGATCGAGATGCTCGTGCCGGTCCCGCTGCACTGGACGCGCCGACTGGGCCGAGGCTACAACCAGTCGCACCGAATCGCCAAGCGGCTGAACCATCCGACTGCGCGGATCTGCACCGACCTCGTCCGAACCAAACGAACGAAGGCCCAACCCGCCGCAGCCACCGCCGCCGCGAGACGGTGCAACGTCAAGAACGCCTTCGCCGTCCGGCCCGACCACCGTTACGCCGGCAAGACCGTCTGCCTCGTCGATGACATCAAGACCACCGGAGCGACCCTCAACGAGTGCGCCCGGACCCTGAAACAGGCCGGCGCGGCTCGTGTTTATGCCTTGGTCCTGGCCGTCGCGGGCCAGGACCTGAGTTGATGGAGCACATGAGAAAGGAGTGACATGCTGACGAACGCCCTGCTGACCACCGTGACAATACTGCTTGCCGTCCCGCCCGGCGGCGCCGGCCGACTCAATCCGGATTGGCTGGTGACCCCGGTTCGCCAGGAGGTGACCGTCGAGAAGAGCCCGGATGGCCGCCAGATCATCATGGACAACGGCCTGATCCGCCGCACGTTTCGCCTGAAGCCGAACGCCGCCACCGTCGCCCTCGACAATCTCATGACGGGCGAGTCGATGCTGCGCGGCGTCAAACCCGAGGCCCGCCTGACAATCGACGGCGCCTCCTTCGATGTCGGCGGACTCAAAGGCCAGCCCAACTACGCCTATCTCCTCGACGAATGGAAAGAGGCTCTGACGTCCGACCCGAACGCATGGCAGTTCATAGACTGCCAGATCGACAAGACGCGCGCTCGATTCCCGTGGAAACGCGTGCGCCATTGTGCCGACCTGCCGTGGCCCCCGCCCGGCGCCTCGCTGACCATGGCATATGGGCTTCCCAGCAAGGCTCAGAGAACCCTGGGCCCCGGCCGCGCTCACCTCGACCGCGTGGCCGTCCAGGTCAACTACGAGATGTACGAGGGCATCCCCCTGATGTGCAAGTGGCTGACCATCCACAATGGCTCGGACCAGCCCATTCGTCTCAACCGCTTCACCAGCGAGATCCTCGCGATGGTCGAGTACGAGTCGGAGGTGGATCGCTACGAGCGGTGGAACGTGCCGAATCTTCACGTCGAGAGCGACTACGCCTTCGCCGGCATGAATGCCTCCGTGGCCAATCATACCACGCACTGGATGCACGACCCCGAGTACCTGACGCAGGTAAACTACCTGCGCGAGAATCCGTGCCTGCTGGAGTCCCGCCCGCCCGTCGGGCCCGATGTCGACATTGCGCCGGGCGAGACGTTCGAGTCGTTCCGGACCTTCGAGCTCGTTTTCGACAGCACCGAGCGTGAGAGGAAGGGCCTGGCGGTGCGGCGCATGTACCGTACCATCGCGCCGTGGGTGACGGAGAATCCGATCATGATGCACGTGCGCCAGGCCGATCCGAACTCGGTGCGGCTGGCGATCGACCAGTGTGCCGAGGTCGGTTTCGAGATGGTCATCATGACGTTCGGCAGCGGGTTCAACCTCGAGAACGAAGACCCTGCCTACCTGGCTCAACTGAAGGAGCTCGCCGACTACGCCCACCGCAAGGGCATCGAGATCGGAGGCTACTCGCTGCTGTCCAGCCGACGAATCAGCGACGCCGACGACGTCATCGACGTCGCGACAGGCAAGCCCGGCGGCGCCCTGTTCGGCAACGCCCCCTGTCTGGGCAGCCGGTGGGGACAGGACTACTTCCGCAAGCTCTACGCCTTCTACGAGAAGACCGGCTTCGACCTGCTCGAACACGACGGCTCTTATCCCGGCGACACCTGCGCCTCGCGGAGCCATCCCGGCCATCGCGGCTACGAGGACTCGCAGTGGACCCAGTGGAAGACGATCGCCGAGTTCTACCAGTGGTGCCGGAGCCGTGGCGTCTATCTGAACGTCCCCGACTTCTATTACCTGACCGGCTCGACGAAGTGCGGCATGGGCTACCGCGAGACGAACTGGTCGCTGCCGCGTGCCCAGCAGATCCTCCACGGCCGGCAGAATATCTACGACGGGACCTGGACCAAGACCCCGAGCATGGGCTGGATGTTCGTGCCGCTGACGGAATACCACGGGGGCGGCGCAGCCGCGACGATCGAACCGCTGCGCGATCACCTCGACGCCTACGAGGCGCACCTGGCCAACAACTTCGGCGCCGGTGTCCAGGCCTGCTATCGGGGCCCGCGATTATACGACAGCGACGAGACGAAAGCCGTGGTGAAGAAGTGGGTCGATTTCTTCAAGCGATACCGTGACATTCTCGAATCGGACGTGATCCACCTTCGCCGGGCCGATGGGCGGGACATCGACGGCCTCCTGCACGTCAATCCCCAAGGGAAGATCAAGGGTCTGGCGATGATCTACAATCCGCTCGACCGCCCCGTCGAGCGGGCACTGACTCTGCCGCTCTACTACACAGGCCTGACCGACGCCGCCCGCATCCGCGAAAAGGAGGGCGAATCCAAGACGTTCCGGCTCGACCGCCACTCCAACGTCACCGTCCCCATCCGGATCGAGCCGGCCGATGTCACGTGGCTGCTCATAGAGTAGTTGTATCCGCTTTATCGTAAAAGCAGATTCGTCACAGCCGCTGGTACTTGACGACGGCGCGGTAGATGCCGTCGATCCGCTTGCCCTCAACAATCGTCGGCGAGTACTTCTCATTGCGGGGCTGGAGGCGGATCTGGTCGCCGGCCTCGAAAAAGACGCGTTTGAACGTCGTCTCGTGGGGCAGGGTGAAGCGGACGAAGCAGTCGTCACCGTTGCGGACCTCGCAGGCGGGCGAGAAGATCACGATGTCTCCCTCGACGAACTTGGGCTCCATCGAGTCGCCCACGACGCGCACGGCGAACGCATTCGGATCGTGCAGGTCGGGACAACGGACGTAGTCGTCGGCGATGCCCACGGGATAGTCGAGGTCGTTGAACTCGGCCGGATAGCCCGCCGCCACCTTGTTGATCACCGGAACGAGGCGGCCGGCCGCCAGGGCCCGCTTGCCTTCGTCAATGCTGAGGTTGCTCTTGGCCAGCAGCGCCTTGAGCGACCGGGCACTGCTCTTCTTGTCGATCGCTTTCTTGAGCAACTGGCGGAGCTTCTGGTTTTCGGCCTCGCGCGATTCGTATTCCTGCCGCACGTCCGACGGCATGCGTTCGAGGTGGGCGATGTGCAGCAGCAGCCCCGGATCGAACTTCAGCACGCGTTCGAGCTTGGTCAGCAACTCATCGCTGGGCGGATTCTTGACCTTGCCCGTTTCGATCGTGGACAGGTACGGCTTGGAAAACCCCACGCGGTTGCTGACTTCATCGAGAGTCAGGTTCAACTGCTCACGCTTCTGCCTGATAATCTGACCGAGAGACATAGTCATCCTCGAATGCGGCCCGAAGGCCTATTTCACTTCCACCAGCTCATAGTCCGCGCGCCCCAGCCCGATCCGCACGCCATGCTCGATCTGCGTACGCCAGTCCAACCTGGTCTTGCCGATCAGCCTGGGCACGCCCCGTCCGCCCCGGCTCTCCACCAGATCGATGGCCGCCTTGTCCACCGCCACCGGATCGGTCGAGGCCAGGATGCCGATGTCCTCCACCATTGTAGGCATATTCGCCCGGGCGAAGCAATCGCAATCTTTAGTTACGGACATCACAAAATTGAAGAACGCCGCCCGCCCTGCCTTGCCCTGGAGCACGCCGAGGGCGTGTTCCGCCACGCTCTTTTGCAGGATTTCGTTCTCCTGCTGCCAGTCGTACGCCACGGCATCGAACCGGCAGACGGCGACGCACTCGGCACAGCCGATGCACTTGTCCTGGTCGATGTGGGCCTGGACATCATCGAGCGTGATGGCGTCGGCCGGACAGTGACGGCGGCATTCGCCGCAGCGGGTGCACTTGCCCTTCGTCACATGGGGCTTGAGGGCGGCGTGCTGGCGCATCTTGCCCTTGCGGCTGGAACAGCCCATGCCCAGCGTCTTGATCGTCGCGCCCACGCACGTGGCACAATGGCCCGTGAAGTGCGCCACCGAGAGGATCGACTGGCACCGCACGATGTCGGCCGCGATCATCACCTCTTTATCCAGCTCGCCCTCGATGGGCACCGCCGTCTCGGCGGTCCCGAACAGCCCATCGGTTGCGATGAACGGGACGCCCAGCCCCTCAACGCTGAAACCACGCTGCGTCGCCAGGACCGTGTGGTCGATGGCGTTGTGCCGCCGACCGGTGTAGAGCGTACTGGTGTCGGTGATGAAGGGCTTAGTCTTCAGCGCGATCAGTTCCTCGACGAGGCCCTTCAGACACGGGGCCTTGATGTACGTCGTGTTGGTCTCTTCGCCCACGTGGACCTTCACGGCGGTGAAGTCGTTTTTCTTGAAGCACTTGCGGAAACCGCCCGCCCGGAACAGGGTCCTGGCCTTCTCCGAGATGGCCCGTTCGCCCTCGCCGATCGACGCTTTGATGAAATGGACTTTCGAACTCAACTGAGGTCCTTCCAAGTATCGGGCGTTTGCCCATCCATGCTCCGGCCTATCACCGCTACGTCAGCCGGCGCTCTGCTGCGGCTGGCTGGGACGCTCGCCCTCCCGGCCCAGCCGCCGAATTCGAAACCCTTCTGACCCGATGATCCAATCCTGCATCGGCCCTACTGCCGTTGTCAACTCCTATCTGGGCTCATCTGCGAGACGGAGCGCCTCACACAGGGTGTACACGGCACACCGTTCCAATGGTACGTTCGAGGCGTGGTGTGCAAGGCACACCCTACGGCTGCCGATGGGCCGATCGCACTACCTGCGATTCGCAGGTACCGGTTTTGCCGGATACCTCATGAAGGCGCGGGCAGGCATCAGACATTTCCAAAATGGAATGGCTTCTGTCCACCGGCGGGCCCCCGGCAGTCTACCTGCGTCACGTAGGATGTCTCCGGAATTCCCGAATTCTGTAGCCACGTTACATCAGATGCGAGGCCGTGCCGTGCCGAACCCGACGTCGTCGATGAATATCCTTCCCGTACCACCGGCTGTCGGGTTGTTCCGATCGCCGAGCCCAATGTACATCGTGGCGGCGCGACTCAGATTAACACCGCCGGACGTCAATTCGCTGTACGGAATCACCCACTCCTGCCAGGAGTCGGCGAGGGCCGCATCCGGGTCCGGATGCGCTGCGATACCCACCTTGCCGGCGCTATCCTCAATCGCCACATACAGCGTTTCGGGGATGTTCGCCGCATCACCGTGGAAGAACAATCTCAGGGAGACGGCCCCACCGGTCATCAGGTCTGTACCGCCAAGGTCGAACTCGGCCTCCGAGTAGAACGGCGAAGTCGAGTTATCGTACGCCAGCGGCATCGACTGCCGGCCGCTGTGGACGATGGTCCGCTCGGCAAAGGGGGCGTCGAGGTATCCGACCGTCGAGCCGGTGCCGTTGACCCAACCGTCGATCCACGTGTCGAAGATGGTCGTCTTGGCGTCAATGTCGTCGTTGTACGTCTCGAACCCGTCGATCAAGGCATACTCCTGCGTCGAGAAGGTCCAGACGTCGCCGGGCCATGCGGTCACCGCATCCGCTTCGTTGACTTCCACGACCTGCCAGTAGTAAGTGCTCCCAAACTCAATCCCATCGGGAGCAAACGTTGGGCTGTTGACCGTACCGGCCAATGTGAGACCCGCCGGGTCCGTACCCAGATGTACTTCGTGCGAGGCGGCGTTTCGGCCGCTACGCCAAGCCAGGGCCGTGCCGATTTCCACGTCGGTGGCCCCGTCGGCCGGCTGCGGCTGGCGGGCGTGCGCGGGGATATACATGAAGCGGACCTCGCTAAGCCCATACTGACCCAAGGACCCGTAGCCGCTGTTGACGTTCAGCCGCACGTACCTGGCCGCTACGCCGCCGAAACTGACGGTCGTGTTCGCGGTATACGTGGTAGTCGCCGTCGCCCTGGCGAACTCGAAGTCGCCCAGCGCCGTCCAGTCGGTCCCGTTCTCCGAGTACTCCACCGTGACATTCTTAAGCCCGAAGCCGAGCATCGGTTCAAACTGGACGTTGTAGTTCCAGACGAGCATCTCGTGGAGCTTGTAGAGCGAGTCGAACTCGTACTGGATGTAGAGAGTGCCCTCGGCCGGCGGGTAGGCCAGCCACATGTCGGCGGCCTTCACCGAGGCTTGATCGTCGGCGTTGATGCCCGAGCCATCCACCGTGCGTTGCGGCGTGGACACTTCGTCGGAGGCCCCGTTGCTGGTCGCGATGACGTTCACAATCGGATAGGCGAACGGTTCGACCGTGAAATTCCAGACGTCGCCTTTGAAGATCGCATAGTCCGGCGCCGCGTTGACCTCGTCAATGCGCCAATAGTAGGTGGCGCCGAACTCGAGAAGAGCGGCAGACTCAAAGGTTGCGCCCTCCTGGTCCTGACTGACCAGGACCCCCCGAGGACTCTGCCGACTGGCCCCATTCACATCCTCAAAGGCGGTCCCGAGATAGACATCATGCGTGTTGGCGAATTGGCCGGGCGTCCAACCCAAGGTCACATCTCTGGGTACGTCGGCTGCTCCATGGGCCGGAACAGGATGAGTGGCAAGGGAGGTGACGCCTCCTGCCGCATCGAGAATTCGAACCTCATCAATGAGCAGATCACCGGCCGCCTCAAACCCCCATGAGACTCGGTCGATCCTGCCCGTTCCCCCCGTGAACTCGTCGAGGTTCGCCGGACGGACTCCACTGCTTGTACCTATCCCTATGAAATCCTTGAGCATCACTTGCACCAACTGATAGCCGGGCTGGTCATCCACTGTAACGCTGGTAGTCTGAAAGTCCGGATCCCACCCGGCGCCCGCCAGCCTCAGTTCCAGGTAGCCGATAGGGACCGTCCCGCTGTCGATGTAGAACTCGATATAAGCGGTGTCGAAGTCGATGCCGGACAGGTCCAGATTCAGATTCCTGATGCCCGTAATCCAGGCCCAGCTTCCCCAGGTGGCAAAGTCTCGCTTCAGGTGATTTGCGCCTCGGTAGGGATCCGAGTCGCTGACCACAAACTGGCTGTCGCCGCGCAACGCAAGATCAGCGCCGGGCGCCAGCTCCTCACTGAATATGATGCATTCGCCTCCAAAGGCAACGGTAGTTGACAGGGCGATGACGGCTGTCAGGGTGAATGTGAATTGCCTCATCCGGGATTTGTCGTCAGACGTCATGATATGCATTCCTCCACACAACACCGTTAGTCCGGGATTTGCCATCTACCTTCATAACAGGTGCTCCTGCGCGCCACACTGTTAATCGTACCGCAATAGGGGCGCGTTTGCAACATGTCTGGCCAACATCTTGGTCAAGACGCCTGTCGGAAAGATCTCCAGACAGAGCGATCCGCCGAGAATCCAGCTTCTTGACACTCTTTTGAATGCACCTCGGCCGCTTACTCCTCCCGCGTGGCACAGATTTGCGCCATCCGGCTGGTCATCCTGTCCTGCGAAGTCCCGGCCTGCCGCATCGCGGCTCAGCGGAGTTTGCCGAAGGCGGCAGGCGAGAGACCGAACACCCTCTTGAAGAGGGAATGAAACGGTGTCCGGTGCTTCTTCGACGAGGGCTTTACCCGCCACTCACAGGCCCTTAGCCGTGACGTCTTCCTGTGCCGCCTTGGCAGCTCTGACCTCAGCAAGCGCTCTCGTCAGGTATGTCCAGGAGCATGAATATGATACCCCAAAGGGTAAAAAGCCACATTATCCGTGCGCTCTGCCTGGCGCTAAGCACGTACGAAGCCATCAGGAGGTCGGACATCCGGTGCCTTTCCTTCGAGACTTCGTTGCCCGTCCGCACCAATTCCTGGTCATTGGCGGCAACCTTCTCTTGTAGCTCAGCCCAGACGCTTGCCCCACCACCGATGAATCGGCCCCCGCGCGTCCCAGAACCAACAAGAATCACCGTGTACCGCTCTCCACTTAGTTCTTTCGCCGCTCGATGTGCCCCCATGCCGTATCCTGCCCCGCGATGTTATGACACGCCTTTGGGCATACGTAGTCATACGTATCTGTCTTTCAACGCCTGAGTCGATGCCGGGGGGCAGATCGGATTCTCTTCGTGCTATTGCTGGGGGCCGGGGGGCGGTCGCAAGCAGGTTGCGGAATCGGGGTGCGGCGGGATGGGGGTTTCGCCGGGGTACGAGCGGGACCCGCGGATCGCAGGTAGCGCGTTGGTCCATCTGACACGGGACGGCCTCAGTTGCGGTGCGGCTGGCCGGAAGGGGTGGGCGCGGCAGAACATACTTTGTATCTCGAATCTCGTACCTCGCCAAGGATTCCGGCCGGAGGGACCACGACCGATGCAATGCGCACCCCGCACGACGCGCGACGGTAGGCCGGCGACGCGCGGCACGCAGCGCAGGGGCAAGGCATGCCTCGCCCCTGCCGATTCGCGAGATACGAGCGACAAGATACGAGATACGCCCTACTCGACTGCAAACCAGTCGTCGGTCAGGGAGCTGTCCTCCAGCCAGTGCTCTTCGAGCAGGGCCCTGTCCAACTCATCGACGCGGCAGTCGCCGTTGAGGTCGCCGACGGGAGGCACGTAGTCGGGAAGTGACTGGGCGGCCTCACACGGGCTGTCGTACACGTTGACCGTGACCGTGTCGGTGCCGATGTATTCGCCGTCAAAAGCTCCCAGTTCCAGGACGTACCGGCCCGTCGCGGCCAGCGTGACGTTCGTGTCCTCGGCCTTTGGTGTTTCGATCACAGCGGCCCCTTTTGCGGGCTCGCTCTTGACCGTCCAGACCACCGTGTAGGGCATGACCGTGCCGTCGTCCGTGACGGTCGCATCCAGCAAGCCGGTCCGGGGCCCGCCTTCCAGCCAGGTCACGATGTCGGGGCCGGCGTCCACCTGCGGAACGAGGTTGTCGGCCAGGAACGTGAAGATCGGACCGTAGATCGGATCGTTCTCGCTGCCGACGTAGGCATCGACGGCCCAGTAGTACCGCGTCTTGCGTTCGGTCTGCACCGTCACGGACGTGACGCTCTGAGCGCTGACGATGCGGATCGCGTCGGGATCAATGAAATCGACCAGCGCCTGATAGTCGTCGGTGAAATAGACATCGACGAGGACGGGCTCGCCCGGCACGCAGGGGTCGGGCAGGGTCCAACTCAGTGTCACCTGGCCCGGCGAGACAAGGCCGCCGTCGGCCGGATGCGGATCGAGCAGCGCGGTGGCGCTCAGCGTCGTCTTGCCCCGGTTGGTGACATCATAGTCGAGGTGCAGCACGCCCTGACCACGATAGGCGGTGATCCAGCCGTTGTCGATGTAGGTCTGTACGATCGCGCTGTCGTCGCCTTCGAGGATCAGCGTACCGGCGCCGACGTCGATCAGGCCCCTGGCGCTGGTCATGCGCAGATCGGCGGCGTGGATCGTGCCGCCCCGCAGGTTCGCGGTACCGGTGCCGGCCAAGCCGGGAATAACCAGCTCGTCCTCCAGCTCGATGATACCGCCGGACATATTGAGCGTGCCGATGCCATCCCAGCCGAGTTGAAGCGATCCTGTCGCGAAACGGCCCCCGCTGATATTCAGGACGCCGTGGCCGGAGGGACTGTCGACACCGACGTAGGCGCCGGAGGCGGTAAGCGAGCCGCCGGTGATGTCCAGGTTGGTCAGAACGCCGCCGTTGCCAACCCGCAAGGTCTCACATACGGCTTCGATGCCATCCTGGACCACGCAATGGGTGTTCTCCGGCATGTCGATGGACGCCGGGTCGGTCGCCGTCGGGACGGTGTCCGTGTTCCAGTTCTGCGGCGTGCTCCAGAGCGAATCGGGCCCGCCGTCATCCCAGGAAATCAACGCCCAGGCGCCCCCGCCCAGCGCCAGCAACAGGACCAGAGAAACCAAGCACGTTATTCTGTTGAACATGGCAATCCTCCTTCAGAACCGTCGTTCATTTCTATGATAGACGTGGTCCGGAATTCCGCGTCTGCCTTCGTACCTGGCGCATCCGCACGCTCTACGGGGCATGATACCACCGGGGGGCGGTCCGTTTCAACCGTCTGGAGGCCGATCGGGGCTTTTTCCGCCCGCCAGGGGCGGTTGGGGCACCAAGAAAAAAGGTCCAGCGTCCTCCGGGGGGTAGAGACACCGGACCTCTCATCATATTCCACTGCCTGCTGGGGCTGAGACGTTCATCGGCCTGGAAGGGGTCCGACTTGTGGAGAATTCCCCACCCGCCGGTCCGACACGGCGAAAATACGTATTTACCACAATAGGGAGGCCACCTGCCGCTTACATACCGGCTGCCTCCTGCAGATGAACCCTGGCGGTCCCGGACGCAAGGTCCGATAGCTCAAACTGCCCTTTTTCGTGAAGCAACACCTTGATTCTTCCGATAGAACCTGTGCGGCAAAAGAGAGTCGAGCGGAGGCGTTAGACCCGCCGATGGACTCTATTGAATCCAGGCAGGCGTCCGACCGGCGGCATCCCTCGGCGTGTCGGAACCTTGCGGGAGCTTGCGGACTCATGAAAGCCAGCGTCCTGATCACGACGTACAATCAGGAGAAGGTCGTCGGCCAGGCCCTCGAGGGGGCGCTGTCGCAGGTGACAGATTTCGACTTCGAGATTGTCGTCGGAGAGGACCATTCCACCGACTCCACGCGTTCGGTGATCTGTGAGTACCGCGACCGGTTTGGCGACCGCATCCGCCCGCTGTTCCGCGGGCAGAACCTGGGGCTGATGCGAAACCTGCCCGAGTCGTTTCTGGCCTGCCGGGGCGAGTACGTCGCCTGTCTGGACGGCGACGACTACTGGACGAACCCGCACAAGCTTCAGCGTCAGGTGGAGTTCCTCGATGCGCACCCCGACTACAGCATCTGCTTTCACAACGCACTGATGGTCTGGGACGACGGTTCGCACGATCCAACCCTTCATTCGCCTCCTGGTCGCAAGCCCACGTACAGTCTCGGGGAGCTGCTGACACATGATTTCATCAGCACGTCGGCGGCAGTGGTCCGCAACCACCTCGTGCGGCAGTTTCCGAGCTGGTACGGGACGCTTCCGGTGCCCGACTGGCCGTTCTTCGTGCTTCATGCCATGCACGGCAAGATCGGCTATCTCGACGCGGACTGGGCCGTCTACCGGCAGCATCCGGCCGGGATGTATTGCCGACTCGCGGAGGAAAAACGTATGGAGCAGAACGTCGGCGTCGTCCGCATCTTCCGGAACGTGCTGGGCCCCGAGTGGCGAGGCCCGCTGACGCAGGCGATCCACAGCCGGTGCCTGAACCTCGCGCTGTACTATCAGCAGCATGGCGAGAGAGCCAAGGCCAGGCAATTTGCGCGGATGGCCATGGGCGAGAGGCCTCCGGGCCTGCTTCCGTCCTGTCGCACGGCCGCGAAGGTGTTCGCGTACATGCACGTTCCCGCCATCCCGCGTCTGGCCAAGCGTTATCGAGCAGCCAGGAAAGGCAAGACGCGGAGCAAGCCAGCGCACCCCGATCACGGTGGACAGGCGGTCACCGAAAGGTAGATCCCTCACCGCGCCATACCGTACGCGCGAGCCAGCAGCTTGACCGGGTGGGTGACGACGACCTCGCCAAGATGTTCGATCTGCATCCTGCACGCAGCGCACTCGGTGAGCACGTTGCGGCTCGAAGCCACCGCGATCGCGTTCCGCAGGCTCTCGGAGATCCGGTCGGCCAGGTCGTAGTTCTTCTTCTGCATGCCGAACGTGCCCGCCAGCCCGCAGCAGCCGGCGCGCAGGTCCCGGACGTTCACCCCGAAATGCTCGCCGAGCAGTCGGAGTGTCACCGTCTCGTCGCCCACGGCGCACAGGTGGCAAGGCAGGTGATAGACGAACTCACCGGGCACCGATTCGGTCGGGGCCTTGAGCCGGCCGCGCCGCCGCAGGTCGGCCAGGTAGTTCATCAGCTCCCAGGTATTCTCCGAGACTCGCCGGGCGCCGTCGTCGCAAACATAGTGACGCATCTCCTGCTGAAGACACAGGGCAGCGCTCGGCTCGGAGCAGACGATCTTGTAGCCGTCGCGAGCCGCCTGGGCGAAACGCGCGACGTTGTAGGCCAGATCGCGGCGGGCCGTCTTGACGTCGCCGTACACAATGGCGGGCAGCGGCGCCGGACGCTGGGCGGGTACGATCACCTCCACGTCGTTGTACCGCAACACGTCGAGAACGGCATACCCCAGGGCGTGATCGTTCGAATTGGCGTACGAATCCACGAAATAGGCGACCTTGTCGACCGGCGCCGCGAGCGGGCCGACAGCAGCCAGGTGCTTCTGCGCCGCTTTGACGAACGATCCACGCTGGAAGGTCGGCATACGGCGTCGGCGGTCGAGGCCGACCGTCTTGTCCATCGCCCATCGGAACGGCGGCAGTCGCAGAAACAGGTTGGAGACCGGCGCCAAGACGCTGCCCAGCACACTGAGGTAGCGGTTGTGACTCAGGGCGAATTCGGTTCGGCGCAGGCCCTTGCGGCGCACGTACTCGGCGCGGGCGGCAGCCATCAGCGTCGAGACGCGGACCCCTGAGGGACACTCCCGCTCGCACATCTTGCAGTTGACGCACAGGTCGAGGAACCGGCGGAACTCGGGCGATTCAAAGTCCTTTTCATCCAGTTGCCCCGTCGCCCAGTAGTGCAGCAGATTGGCCTTGGCGCGGGAACTGCCCAGTTCCTCGCCCAAGGCGCGATAGACCGGACACATGCGCAGAGACGGATCGCGCGTCAGACAGAGCCCGCAGCCGTAGCACTGCTCGAACTCCAGCTCCAGCTCCTGGTCGGCGAAGTGCATCTCGGACCGGGCCTTCTCAGGCAGAATGCGTCGGGCCCGGCGGAGGTTCTTGACCATAACGTCGGGATCGTCGTTGAGGATCTTGCCCGGGTTCATCAGGCCCGCCGGATCGAAGATCATTTTGACCTTGCGGAGAATCTCGTAGAACGCGTCGCCGTACTGCCGGCGGACGAAACCGGCCCGCAGAAGACCGTCGGCGTGCTCTCCGCTGATCGAACCGCCGAGCGACCAGACCAGCGAAAAGACCTCGTCGGCCATCGCCCGCATCTTCTCGACGTCGCGCGGGTTGCTCAGGTCGAGGTAGGGCCTCAGGTGGAGCTCGCCGTCGCCGGCGTGGCCGAAGAACGACATGGTTGTGCCGTACTTCTGCTGGATCTTCTGGAGGCCGTCGATGTACTCGGCGAGGCGCGTGTGATCGACGCTGGCATCTTCCATGAACTCGGCCGGGTGCTCGCGACGCCGCTTGCGATAGAGCAACGGGCCGGCGTCCTTGCGCGACTTCCACACGCGGGCCTGGTCGGCGGGCGAGGTGATGATGGTCCGCCCGGCGGCGTGGCGGCCTACGGCCAAGTCGGTCACCTCGATCCGCTCACGAACCTCGGCCTCCGTGTCGCCGACGTGTTCGATCAGCAGCACAGCGGCCGCCTCGGCGGGCAGGATATCGCGATACTGGGGCAACTGGTCGATTGCCAGATGGATCAGCGTCCGATCCATCAGCTCGCACGCCGCCGGTGCGGTCTTGACGATGGTCGGGACCGCCCGCGCCATACCGTCGAGCGAGTCGAATTCCAGTTGGAGCAGCCCCTTGACGTTCGGCAGCGGCACCGTCCGCAGCGTGATCCGCGTGAAGATTGCCAGCGTCCCCTCCGAACCGGCCAGCAGGCGAGCCAGATCGATCCGATGATCGTGACAGACCGACGCGATGTTGTACCCGCTGCGGTTGCGTTTCGTGGCGGGGACCGCCCGGTCGATCACAGTCCGGTTGGCGGTCAGCAGCGACCAGCACTCCCTGGCAATGGCGTCAGCCCGACGGCCGCCGGCCTTCTCCACGTCGAAGGCGTTGGTGAACAAGACCGGCGTCCCGTCGGCCAGCACCGCCTCGATCGCCTCGACGTGCTCGCTCATATGCCCGTACTGGAGGGAGTGCGCGCCGGTGGCGTTGTTGGCCAGGCAGCCGCCGACTGTCGCGCGGTTGGCGCTGGAGGGGTCGGGCCCGATTTTGCGGCCGTACCGGGCAAGGTGCTTGTTGAGATCGTCGAGCACCACCCCGGGCTCGCACGTCACCGTAGCGCCGTCGTCGGAAGTGTCAAGAATCCGCGTCAGGTGGCGGGTCATGTCGAGCACGAGGCCCGCGCAGAGGGACTCACCGGCGACGCCGCTGCCGGCGCCGCGCGGCGCGACGGGCAGACCTTCGCGGGCCGCATACTTGACGACGGCCTCGACGTCGCCCCCATCGCGAGGGGCGACCACGCACTGCGGGACAATCCGATAACTGCTCGCATCCGTGCTGAAGGCGACGCGGTGAAGGATGTCGGCGAACACCTCGCCGCGGATGCGGTCTCTGAGGTCGGCAGCGATTTGATTCGGGTCTTTGGCCATGTCGGATCAGCAGATGTCCCTGGCGGGGCCGGATCGGCGGAGCACCCGGCCTATTGCTGGAAGTCACGCGGCAGAAACTGAGCCGTGCCGACCGCCCCGCTCATCCGCAGCACCGCCAAGTCGTCTTCGCCGACCTGCCCGTTGATGAATTGTTGCACGGTGGGATGGGGATGATCGCGAATGTGGTCCGCATCCCCGTCGGCGATGATCCGCCCGTTGTGCAGCATGATGATGCGGTCCGCGACCTTATAGGCGCTCTTCATGTCGTGCGTCACCACGATGCTGGTCACGCTCAGGTCCCGTTCGAGCTTGAGGATCAGCTCGTTGATGATGTCGGAGCGGATGGGATCGAGTCCCGTCGTCGGCTCGTCATACAGAATGACCTCCGGATTCAGGGCAATCGCCCGGGCCAGAGCGACACGTTTGCGCTGCCCGCCGGAGAGGTTGGCCGGATAGTAGTTCTGGAACCCGTCCAGCCCTACCATCGCCAGTTTCGCCTTGACCACCTCCTGCATCTGGCTCCACGTGACGTTCTTGAAGTGCTGGCGGATCGGAAACATGATGTTCTCAGCCACGGTCATGCTGTCGAAGAGCGCCCCTTCCTGAAACAGATACCCGAAGCGCGTGCGGACCCTGTGCAGTTCTCGTTCGCTGAGATGGTCGATTCGCTGGCCGTCGAAAAGGACCTCGCCGCTGGTGGGCCGCTGCAGGACGATGAAGTGCTTCATCAGAACCGTCTTGCCGCAGCCGCTGGGGCCGATGATCACCGTGGTCTTGCCCCTTTCGATGGACAGCGAGACGTGGTCGAGCACCAGCTTCTTGCCGAACTTCTTCGTCAGATTCCTGACCTCGATCACGGCGTCGGTCGATCCATCCCCGTGGCCCGGTTTGTTGTGATCGTCCTGTTGTTCCAAGCTAAGCACTCCCGAGTCGACACATCATGGGGCCGTCGCGAGCTCCGGCGTCAGACCAGGCTCTTGATCGGCCAGAAGGTCAGATAGATGCTCTTGAAGACTACCGCCAGGGCAAAATCCAGTGCCAGGATCGAGATGAAGCTGGCGACGAAGGCATCGGTACAGGCCTGGCCCACGCCGTGCGCGCCTTCCTTGCAGTTGAAACCCTTGTAGCAACTGATCGTGGCCATAGCGCCGCCGAAGAAAAAGCCTTTGATGATCCCGATGGAGACGTCCCACAGCTCGACGCCGGAGGCGCTGAAGTTCCAGTAAGCCCGGCTGTTGATCCCTAATTGCAGAAAGCTCACCAGGGCCCCGCCGATCACACCCATCAGGTCGGCATAGATGATCAGCACCGGCGTGAGCATCAGACACGCCAGCAGGCGCGGCGCCACCAGGTAGCGAATCGGATCGGTCCCCATGCTGCGAACCGCGTCGATCTGCTCGGTAACGTTCATCGTTCCCAGTTCCGCCGTCAGGGCGCCGCCGACGCGTCCGGCCAGCATCACCGCCGCCAGCACCGGACCGAGCTCCTTGACCACCGAGATGTTGATCAGCACACCCAGGTGCTCTTCGAGCCCCATCCCCGCCAACTGGTCGTAGGCCTGCACCGCCAGGGTCATTCCTACGAAGGCCCCGGTGATCATGATCACCGGCACACTCCGGACGCCGATGATATTCATCTGGGTCCAGACCAAAGGATACGTCTGCCGGGCACAACAGCTTCGAAGGGCCGTGGTGACCGATCGCCAGGCAAATCGGCCAAAGCGACCGGCGTCCACCACGTCCTGGATGGCTCTGGCCCCGAGCGCTGCTATCATCAAAGCATTTCCTTATGCGAGGAACGGAGGTTTCACGGCCTCGTTCAGTGCGAGCCGCCCTGCTCCACTTGTCTTTCTAATCGGCCCGGCGCTCCTTGTCAAGCAGGACCGCCGCACCGGGAGCGGGTGGCTGCAGCATCTCTTCGAGGATCTCGGCGGCGTCCTTGACGAGATTGGGGCAGATGGTCCGGAAGAGCCCCTCGCGGGTGGCCTTCTGCGCCCCCTCGGCGGTGCTGATGTCGCAGCCGAGCAAGTGCTTGCAGACCACGGTTCGGTTGCGCTGTTGGAACCTCGCGACGAAGTCGGCCAGGGCCGCATAGACGTCGCCGCGCCCATCCCGCTGGTCGCAGTGGGGTCCGGCGAACTTCAGCCCGAGGACCATGAAGGCCCCGGTGACGGCGCCGCAGGTCTCGCCCAGGCGCATCCCGCCGGCAAAACCCGACGCCAGCTTCATTGCCTGCTCGCGCGGCAGTCCGAATTCCGGGCCATAGATCGCCGCAATCGCCTGCGAGCAGGCCGCCCCGCCGCAAAAACACTCCACTGCCTGATCCACCTTGCTCATATTCCCACTCCTGGGGTCCGAATTCGTGCGTCGGTTAACAATAGGGACCGGTATTGTAGAGTCTCGGCCGCCAAACGGCAATCCTCAGATCGCATGGCATTTGCATGGGTTCTCGCGGAATTGTATGCCCCTACGGGCACACTGCGAACGCCGTTTGCAGCAGCGTCGCAAGACGCTACTGCCTCGTCGCCGCGATTGACACGGAGACACCATAGGGCTAAGATCGCATGTCTATGGCACTTACGGAAAGTCACGTTACGATACTCGGAATCGAGACCAGTTGCGACGAGACGGCGGCAGCGGTCGTCACCGATGGGCGTCAGGTCCGTTCGTCGGTGGTCGCCTCGCAGACGGCGCTGCATCAGAAGTACGGAGGCGTGGTTCCCGAGATCGCCTCGCGGGCGCACATCGAGAATCTCCTGCCGGTGCTCAAGGAGGCGATGAGCCAGGCGGGCGTCGGCAGGGACGACATCGACGCAGTCGCGATCGCCAATCAGCCGGGATTAGCCATCGCCCTGATCGTGGGGGTGACCGCCGCCAAGACGTTGAGCCTGATGTGGGGCAAGCCGCTGGTCGCGATCAACCACCTTCACGCGCATCTGCAGTCGGCAATGCTCAACGCCGAACGGATCGAGCTGCCGGCGGTCGCCCTGGTCGTCTCGGGCGGACACACGTCGCTCTACGATTGCGAATCGGCGCTGGACCTGACGCCGCTGGGCTCGACAATCGACGATGCGGCCGGCGAAGCGTTCGACAAGGTCGCGACGATCCTGAGACTGCCCTATCCCGGCGGGCCCAGCATTGAAAAGGCCGCGCGAAACGGCGACCCCAAAGCGATTCGGTTTCCGCGCTCGATGCTCGGACGCGACTCGCTGGATTTTTCCTTCAGCGGGCTCAAGACCGCCGTGCTGTACCACTGCCGGGGCCAGGACATGAAGGGCGCCGACGGCGTGGACCGGATGAGCCAGCAGCAGATCGCCGACCTCGCCGCCTCATTCCAGGCGGCGGTCATCGACGTGCTGGTTCGCAAGACCCGACGCGCCGCCGACCGCATCGGTGCCAGGACGGTCCTGCTGGGCGGGGGCGTCGCCGCCAATGGCGCGCTGCGCGAAGCGATGGAGAGGATGTGCCTTCGCCACAAACCCCCACGACGACTGCTGGTGGCTCCCAAAGCCTATTGCACGGACAACGCGGTCATGGTAGCTTCGCTGGCGTATCACAAATACAAAGCCGGCCTGTTCGCGGACCTGACGCTGGAACCGAACGCGACCGGCTGAAAAAGAAACACGAAATTCGAAATCCAAAATCCGAAACAGGCGCGAATGACAGAAACCCCAAATTCCAAACGAGTCATCCGGCAGGCCACAGCGTTTCGGTCACCGGGATTTGGTGCTTGGGACCTGTTTCGGATTTCGATATCCGGATTTCGAATTTCTTGAAAGGAATCAAGCCATTCAGCCGGAACTCTTGAGACAACTGTTGGAGCAGGTCAGGGACGGCCGGGTCGGCGTCGATGACGCCATAGAGCGGCTGCGGCACCTGCCTTTCGAGGACCTCGGTTTCGCCTGCGTCGATCACCATCGGCAAATCCGCCAGGGGTTTCCCGAGGTCATTTTCTGTTCGGGTAAGACAATCGAGCAGATTCTCGCGATCTTCGAATCGCTGGCGGCCCGAGGCAACAACGTGCTGGCGACCCGCGCGGCCGCCGAAACATTCGAGGCACTGGTTGCGACGGGCAAATTCCCCAGGGTGCGTTACGAGGCGCTGGCCCGCGCGATCGTGCTGGAGCAGAAGCCGCCGGCGGCCTCGAAGAGCGTCCTGCCAATCCTCACGGCGGGAACCGCCGACCTGCCGGTGGCGATGGAGGCCAAAGTCACCGCCGAGATCATGGGCCAGCGCACGGAGCTGATCTGCGACGTGGGCGTCGCGGGCCTGCACCGTCTGCTCGGACACCTGCCCAAGCTGAACGAGGCCAATGTGCTGATCGTGGTAGCCGGCATGGAGGGCGCGCTGGCGAGCGTCGTGGGCGGGCTGGTGAGCTGCCCGGTGATCGCGGTGCCGACCAGCGTCGGTTACGGCGCGAGCTTCGGCGGGCTGTCGGCGTTGCTGACGATGCTCAATAGCTGCGCCTCCGGCGTGACGACCGTGAATATCGACAACGGGTTCTCGGCGGCGGTGACCGCGACGCTGATCAACCGGAAGATCGACGGAGTCGCATAGTCTATGGAAATCGTGCGAGAGGCGCCGAGGCTCAAGCCCCGACCTGTCGACGGGCACAAAGGGACATTCGGCAAGGTCTGCATCGTCGCCGGCAGCGTTGGGATGACCGGTGCCGCGGCGCTGGCCGGGCGGGCGGCGCTGCGGTCCGGCGCGGGACTGGTCCGCGTGGCCACGGCGCGAAGCGCCCTCGCGACCGTCGCCGCCCTCGAGCCCTGCTACACCACCATCGCCCTGGCCGAGGACGCCGCCGGACGCATCGGCGCCAAGGCGATCGGCGCACTTCTCCAGGCGGCCGCCGAAAACGACGTGACCGCCATCGGTCCGGGTCTGGGCCAAAGCGCCGGCCTGCGTTCGGTGATCGAGACGCTCATCCGGCAGGAGGACCTGCGGCTTCTGATCGACGGGGACGGCCTGAACAACCTGAGCCGGCTGCCCGACTGGCCCAGCAGACGCAAGGCCCAACTGGTCCTGACGCCACATCCGGGAGAGATGGCCCGGCTGTGGTCGGGTCTGTTTCGCGACGAGCTTCCATCCGACCGCCAGGAGGCGGCGAACCGTATGGCTCAAGCGACCGGCAGCGTCGTCGCCCTCAAAGGCGCCGGCACCGTCGTGGCCGATGGGCGGCGTCTCTACATCAACAAGACCGGCAACCCCGGCATGGCCACCGCCGGCTCGGGCGATGTGCTGACCGGCGTCATCACGGCCTTGATGGGTCAGGGACTCGACGATTTCGAGGCCACGGTGCTGGGCGTCCACGTCCACGGCGCCGCCGGAGACATCGCGGCGGCCACCTGCGGCCAGATCAGCCTGATGGCGACCGACATCCTCGATGCCCTGCCAAAGGCCTTTGCGGCGGTCGCTCTGTCTTAATGCCCTCCCCCGCGAGACACCGCCGCGATCCGCCGATTCTCACGCGAAAAACACCTCTTCGAGAAGCGAGGAATCTGTTGCGGCCCCCTCGATACCGGCTATAATGCGACGCCATGTGTCGAACCAGGTTGGGACCGCCACGCAAGGAAAGGACACTTTATGCCGTCGGTAAGCGTGCTTGACATCGTTGTATTCGTCGTCTTTGTGGTCTCCGTCGTGACCATCGGCCTGCTGAAGAGCCGCAAGGAGAAGACCGGCGAAGACTACTTCCTTGCCGGCCGCGGGCTGTCCTGGTGGCTGATCGGCTTCTCGCTGATCGCCGCCAACATCTCGACCGAGCAGTTCGTAGGCATGAGCGGCCAGGCCGCCGACTGGCTGGGTATGGCCATCGCCAGTTACGAATGGATGGCCGCTATCACGCTGGTCGTCGTCGCGTTCCTGTTCCTGCCGGCGTTCCTCAAGAGCGGCATTTACACCATCCCCGAGTTCCTCGAATACCGCTACAACACGTTCGCGCGGACGATCATGGCGATCAGCACGATGATCATTCTCGTCGGCGTGCCGACCGCCTCGGTGATCTACTCGGGCGCCAAGGTGATCTGCGTGTACTTCCAGGGCCAGAGTCTGTTCGGGCTGGACCTGGGCAACATCGTGGTCGGCTGCTGGATCATCGGTCTGGCGGCGGCGATCTACGTCTTCGCCGGCGGATTGAAGGCCTGTGCGTGGGCCGATCTGATCCAGGGCTCGGCGCTGATCGTGGGAGGCGCCTTCGTGATGTACTTCGCGATGCGTGCCCTCGGCCAAGCCGACCCGGCGGCGCTGGCGGCGACGGCGGCGGACCCCGGCGTCACCGCCGACCAGCTCGCCAACACCGGCGCGTGGGGACGCTTTTTTGCGATCAACACGGCTCCTCTGCCGGCCGGCAAACTCCACATGGTCCGCCAGATCACCGACTCGACGATTCCCTGGACGGCGCTCGTCGTCGGTCTGTGGATTCCCAACTTCTTCTACTGGGGTCTGAATCAGTACATCACACAGCGCACGCTCGGCTCCAAATCGTTGGCACAGGGGCAGCGGGGCATCGTGTTCGCCGCATTCCTCAAACTGCTCATCCCGTTCGTCGTGGTCATTCCCGGCATCCTGGCCTTCAACCTGTTCCACCAGGACCTCCAAGCGGAAGCGGGTCGTAAGAACAGTGCCCCCCTGGCAGCCTTTGAACGCAAAGAGCAGATCGTCTTCGAGTTCACACCTGCCTTCGCAAAGCTCAACGGCGCCACTGCCGTCGCCATGGTGGCCCACAATGCGGCGCTGGTTCAGGCGGCGCCCGTGGCCGCCGCGACGCTCTCGCCGGAGGAACTGGTCGCCAGAAATGCTGAATTCATCGCCACCGCCAAGTCCAAAGGCATCAAGATATCGCAGAAGCTCGTCGGTCACGATTTCGACGCCGCCTTCCCGACGCTCATCCGCAACCTCGTCTCCAGGCATCGCGGCATTCTCGGCTTCGTCCTGGCCGCCCTGTTCGGCGCGGTGGTCAGCTCAATCGCAGCCATGCTCAATGCCGCTTCGACCATCTTCACAATGGACATCTTCCGCAAGGTCAAGAAGGACGCCTCCCAGTTCGCCCTGATCACGTGCGGGCGCGTGTGTATCGTGGTCTTCGTACTGATCGGCATCTTCATCGCCCCGAAGCTGGACAGCCCGGCGTTCGGCGGCATCTTCACCTTCATCCAGGAGTTCCAGGGCTTCATCTCGCCGGGCATTCTGGCAATCTTCCTGTTCGGATTGCTCGTGCATCGCGCTCCGCGCCACGCGGGCACGGTCGGACTGGTGCTCAACCCGATCCTGTACGGGACGCTGAAGTGGGCCGACCGGATTCCCGGGTTCGGCCAGACCGAATTGGCGGCCAAGCTCGCCCAGATCGCGTTCCTGAACCGCATGGCCATCTGCTTCGGCATCATCCTGGCGGTGCTGGTGGTGATGACGGTCATCAAGCCGTTGCCCGAGCCGGTCGTGCTGCCGACGAACCCGAAGATGGACATGACCAGCTCGCGCGGCGCCAAGCTTGCCGGCGCGGGGGTCGTCGTCCTGACGCTGGCTCTCTACGCGATCTTCTGGTAGTTGGCAGCACACGCGGTTGCCGCCGCGTCAGTCCAAGCAGAATACAACAGCGGCCCTTCAAACTCACCTGACGGGCCGCTTTTCTTTGCGCTTCCCTACGACTGCAACCACCTTGCGTGCGACGATATACATCGGCGGTGGGCTCCGCCCGGCCGCAGAATTGATGGGGATCGCGGGAACGACACGTGGCACCGCATTCTGGCGGCAGAAAGACGCAATATGGTGGTTTTTGCATGACTTTTCTGCTAACATAGGAGAAGGTGGTCCTATAATACGGATGGAACAGGTGGCATCTGCATCGGAGGTGGGCGGCTCGACGCAGGGAGAGGTGTATGTGCGCAGCCAGACTACCTCCGGAAGAGAGAGATAGCGTGACCAACTGCACGACACGACATTCCGATAAGAGATGACTTGTGCCGATCAAAGACATGGCTCGGCGCGTGGCCGAGACAGAGCCGTGCGGATTCAGTTTGAAGGAGGATGTTCATGTTCACCAGACCATTCCGTGTGTGCATTGTCGTTCTGGCGCTGGCGGGCGGTGTGGCCACGCAGGGCGCCGTGCTCATCGATGATTTCGAGCAGGCCCACGACTTCGTCGCTGACGGTGTCGCGGGGACGGTGTGGGACGGATTCATCGGCCTCGGCAACGGCGAGACGGTCGAGGCGCTCAACGCCTCCCTGGACCGAGCCGGCCAGTTGTACATGGCGTCAGCCAACGCGTTCTGGCACGAGCCGTGGACGCCGCTGGGTCCGTTCCTCTACAAGATCGTCGAGGGCGACTTCGTCGCGACGGTGAAGGTGACTGACTACCAGGGCACCGCTGCCGCACCGCTGTACCACAACAATTGCGGGCTGCTGGCCCGGGCGTTGCTTGACGACGCCGGTCCCGGCGAGGACTGGGTGGCCATCGACTACTTCCCGATCTGGAGCTGCGGCAACTTCGTGCGCACTGCCAATGACAACGTGCGGACGGAGAACGGACACAACGGAAAACAGTTCAACCTCGATCCGTATCTCCAGATCGAGCGGGTCGGCAACACCTTCCATTTCCGGACCAGCGCCGACGGGGTTTCCTGGACGGAGATGGGCGTCTCGCCGATCGTGCGGGATGACCTCGCGGACATACCTTTGCAGGTCGGGCTCTATCAGGCCACGTATTCGGCCGACTCCGGCTATGTCGCCTTCGACGATTTCTCTGTGGACGGACCTCTGGTGGTGCCGGGCATGAAGGCGTACAATCCGACCCCGGCCGATAAGGCCACCGACGTGCCGCGCGACACCGGCCTGAGCTGGACGGCGCCCGAGGGCTTGGTGGCATACGATGTGTACTTCGGGACGTCTGCGGACGACGTCGGCGCCGCGAGCCGGGCCAATCCGATGGGCGTGCTGGTCAGCCAGGGACAAAGCGACATGACGTATGCTCCGGCCGATTCCCTGGAATACGGACAGATTTACTGCTGGCGGGTCGACGCCATCGAGGCCGACGGCGTCACCATGCACGCCGGCGATGTCTGGAGCTTCACCGCCGAACCCTATGTCTATGCGATCGAGAACATCGTGGCGACCAGCAATGCGGCCTCGGAGGAAGCGACCGGACCGGCCAACACCGTCAACGGCTCGGGCCTCAACGCCAGCGACCAGCACTCGACCGAGCCGACGGACATGTGGCTGGGCATCCCGGGCGAAGACCCCGTCTGGATTCAGTTCGAGTTCGACAAGAGTTACAAACTCTATGAAATGTGGGTCTGGAACTACAACGTAATGTTCGAGAAAATGCTCGGACTGGGCCTCAAGGACGTCACGGTCGAGTATTCGGCCAACGGCATGGATTGGACCGCTCTGGGCGACGTCCAGCTCGCGCAGGCGACGGCCCGGTCCACGTATACGCACAACAGCACTATCAACCTGGACGGCTTGGTCGCCCGGTTCGTCCGGCTGACGGTCCGGAGCGGCTACGGCACGATGGGCCAGTACGGACTGAGCGAGGTCCGCTTCTTCTACAAGCCCGTCAAGGCCCGGGACCCGCAGCCGGCCAATAACAAGACCGGCGTCAGCCCCCAGACGGCGCTGCGCTGGCGGGCCGGCCGCGAGGCGGCGACGCAGGAGGTCTACTTCGACACGAGCAAGGTTGCCGTCATGACCGGCACGGCTCCCACGGCCACCGTTACCCAGAGCCGCTACGAGCCCGGCGAGCTGAACCTGGGCACGACGTACTACTGGAAGATCGACGAGGTCAACGACGCCGCCAGCCCGAGCCGGTGGGATGGCGACCTGTGGAACTTCTCCACGCTGGAGTTCCTCGTCGTGGACGATTTCGAGAGCTACACCGACAACATCGACGCCCGCGAAGCGATCTTTGATACCTGGCTCGACGGCTGGGTCAACCAGACCGGTTCGACGGTCGGCTATCTCACCGCTCCGTTCGCCGAGAAAACGATCGTGCACACAGGCCGCCAGTCGATGCCGCTGGCCTACGACAATACCTCGCCGCCGTGGCAGTCGGAGGCCGAACGCACCTGGGACAGCCCGCAGGATTGGACACGGAACGGTGCCGACACGTTGCGGCTGTTCTTCCGCGGCTACTCTCTGGGCTTCGTCGAGACCGGCGCCGGCAGCATCACCATGAGCGGCATCGGCACCGACATCTGGAACACGCAGGACGAGTTCCGATTCGTGTACAAGCCCCTCACGGGAGACGGCTCCGTCATCGCCCGTGTCGACAGCATCGAGAACACCGACGTCTGGGCCAAAGCCGGTGTGATGATCCGCGAGAGCCTCGACAGCACCTCGAAGTACGCGATGGTCATGGTGACCGCCGCCAGCGGCGTCTCGTTCCAGCAGCGCATCTCGCCGGGCGGCGCCAGCACGTCGGTGACGCAGGCCACCCTCGAAGCGCCCTACTGGGTGAAGCTGACGCGCGCGGGCAACACGTTCACCGCGCAACGGTCTGCCGACGGCGTCACGTGGGTCGCCATCACGGCCGACACGGCGGCCTCGTCGGCCACAATCTCGATGATCGGCGATGTCTATGTCGGCCTGGCGGTGACCAGCCACAATGCGGCCGCCGCCGCGACGGCCCAGTTCTCAAACGTGGCGATCACCGGCTCGGTAAGCGGGCCGTGGCAGAGCGCCGAGATCGGCGTCGCGCAGCCCAGCAACACGCCGGACAAGCTGTACGTCGCCGTCAGCGACAGCAGCGGACGCACCGGCGTGGCCATCCACCCCGATCCGGCGGCCACCCTGATTGACACTTGGCAGCAGTGGCAAATCCCGCTGAGCGAGTTCAGCGCCGCCGGCGTGGCCCTCAGTCGCGTCAAGACGCTGGTCATCGGCGTCGGCGACCCGGACGGCCAGGCCGCGGGCGGACAGGGCATGGTCTTCATCGACGACATCGGCGTGGGCCATCCGCTTGCCGCCGAACCGATGTCCACCGCGATCGAGACGTTCGATGTCTCGCGCGACTTCCTGACCGAAGGCACAGAAGGGACCTTCTGGGACGGCTTCCTCGGTCTGGGCGACAACGAAACCGTCGATGCGTTGAACGTGTCGATCGATCGCGCGGGGCAGTTGTTCATCCAGTCGACCGGTGCTTTCTTCCACGAGCCGTGGTCGCCCATCGGACCGTTCCTGTACAAGATGGTCGAGGGCAATTTCATCGCGACGGTGAAGGTCACGGATTACGCCGGGACCGCCGAAGCGCCGGTCTATCACAACACCTGCGGCCTGATGGCCAGGGCCCGGCCCGACGACGCCGGACCGGGCGAGGACTGGGTCTCGCTGGACTATTTCCCCATCTGGAGTTGCGGCAACTTCGTCCGCAGTGCCAACGACAACGTCCGCACGGAGAACGGGCACAACGGCAAGGCCTTTGCGGCTGACCGATACCTCCAGATCGAGCGTATCGGCAATGTGTTCCACTTCCGGACCAGTCCGGACGGCGTCTCGTGGAAGCCGATGGCCGTTTCGCCGCTGACGCGGGACGATCTCGACGGTGTGGCGCTGCAAGTGGGCCTGTTCCAGGCAACGTATTCGAGCGATCCGGGCTACGCGGCGTTCGACGACTTCATTCTCGAGACGCCCAAATAGACCGCCAGACCCGGCCGAGGGGTTCAGTCCCCTTGAGCCGGTTGTTCCATAGTCTCGGGGCCTGTGTCCATCCCGCACAGGCCCTCCTTTTTGCGCCTGCGTACGCGTCACAGATAGCACCTTGATGTTTGGCCGACGTTGGGCTATATTCGCACCCGGTCGTCGTGCAAGCTGATAACCTTTCGTTTTTGGAGAACGCCAAGCGAGATGGGACTGACACAGGAAGGCCGGGCGGCGTTGGAGAAGATCCGACAGTGGGGCAAGCAGTACAAGCTGAACATCGCAGGAGGCAAGATCCGACGGACCTCGTCCCGATTCTGCCTGGGGGTCGAGCACGGCGATTACAACGGCACCGAGCTGTTCGGCGTGGGCACCGACCGCTTCATCTGGATGGCGTACAAACCCAACGGCACCGACAAGGTCCGGCTCTTCAGCGGCAACTTCCCCGACGACGGCGTGATCGAGTACGCCATCGGCCATGTCCCGCAGCCTAAGTCGGCGGCCATCGCCCAGACGTGGGGCCGCTTCCCCTACGGCATCGACTACGTCCTGCGGCGTGAGGGGTTCCCGCTCAAACAGGGAATCGATGCGGTCCTCTACGGCAACATCCCCGGCGGCGGCATGAGCCGCTCGGCGTCACTGTGCATCAACCTGATCCTCTCGCTGTTCGATGCCAACCAGATCCAGGTCGCCAAAGACACCCAGATCGTGGACCTGGCCCAGGCGGTCGAGAACGACTACATCGGCTCACCTTGCGGCAAACTCGACCAGACGATGGTCCTCTTCGCCCGGGAAGGGATGGGCACGTACTACAATCCGTCCGACCGCTCGATCGAGTATGTACCGATGGGGGCGGGCGCGACCGACTTCCGGATCATGGTGCTCGACACAGGCACCGACCGGCCCGGCCTGGAGAAATCGACCTACGCCGTACGACGGCGCGAATGCGAAGAGCTGGTCGCTATCCTGCAAGAGGCGGGGTTCCAGATCTCCTGCCTGGCCGACATCAAAGACGAAGCGGTTTATCGCAAGATCATGACGCAGTTCGGTCCGAAATTCCCCGACCTCTGTGCGCGACTGACGTACATCTTCGGCGCCCAGCAGCGTTTCTACAGGATGATGGACGCCTGGAAGGCGGGAGACATCGAGACCGTCGGCGCGATCTTCCGTCAGGACGGGATCGGCCTGCGCGACGACTATCGGATCTCGGGACCCGAACTGGAGACGATGTGCGACATTGTCCGCACCGTGCCGGGCGTGCTCGGTGAGCGGATGCTGGGCGGAGGGGACAAGGGCGCCTCCGGCGCGCTGGTGCGGGCCGAGAGCGTCGAGGCGGTACGTGAGGCGGTCCAGACGGCCTATCCGCGCAGCCGGCCCGACTTCGCCGAGAAGTTCGCGGTGCACACGTGCAAGGTCGTTGACGGCGTCAAGGTCTTCGAAGGCGAACTCTGACGCTTCAGAAAGCAATCCCGCATGGCGCAGAAACGCGAATCACGGAAGAAGGGACGCCACACCGCGACGGTTCTGTCCAACGTCCGGGCGGGCGAATGCTTCTGGAAGATGCGGCTTCGCTTCTCCGGCGAGGCGGCCGGCGTGTTCGCGAGGTTCCAGCCGGGCCAGTTCATCGAGTTCGACACATCGGACCTGGCGATCCCCGCGACCGACAGCATCCCGAAGGCACTACTGGACGGCGCCCGACGCAGTGTCCTGCTCCGCCGGCCGTTCAGCTTCTCCGACGTCACGGTCCAGGACGATGCGACGATCGCCGAGCTGCTCTACTGCGTCGTCGGTCCCGCCAGCCTGCGCATGACCACCCTTCGCGCCGGCGACGTGGCCAGTCTCATCGGACCGCTGGGCAATGGCTTCACCGTCGCGCAGGGCAAGCGGACCGCCCTGCTGGTCGTCGGAGGCATGGGGCTGCCGCCGATCCGCTGTCTGGCCAGGTTGCTGAATACCGAGCACAAGGAGGTTGAGACGATTGCCTTCATCGGCGCGCGGACGGTGACCGCCCTGCCTCTGGAGGAACGCCCTGCCGCGTTCGAGGAAGGTCTGAGTCTGTCGGTTCCTACCTTCGCGACGTTGGGCGTCCCGTCGATGGTGGCCACTGACGACGGTTCGGCCGGCCATCGGGGACCCGTCACCGAGTGCCTGACGCGGTGGCTGCAAGAGAACGCGGATCGGGACCGGGAGAAGCTGATCGTTTACGCCTGCGGCCCGGAACGCATGCTGGAAGCGGTCGCGCGAATCGCCAACGACCGACAGATCGCCTGCCAGGTCAGCATGGAACGCCGCATGGCCTGCGGGATCGGGCTGTGCCAGAGCTGCGCGATCGAGTGCCGCATCGAAGGCTCGAACGAGACCGTCTACAAGCTCTGCTGCCAGGATGGACCGGTCTTCGACGCCAGAGAAGTCGTCTTCGGCACAGAGACCGCGTGAGGTCCGCCCGGCCGGACAGATCACGAGCAACAATGAATGAGCAAGTCGATATTTCGGTTCAGTTTGCTGGGCGGAAGCTGGCCAACCCGGTGTTCACCGCGTCGGGCACGTGCGGGTACGCCGACGAGCTGGCCGACTTCATAGACGTCGATGCCCTGGGCGGCTTTATCACCAAGAGCATCACGCTCCAGCCGCGCAAGGGCAACCCGACGCCGCGAATCGTCGAGACCGACGCCGGCATGCTCAATGCCATCGGCCTGGCCAACGTGGGGCTGGACCGATTCATCGCAGAGAAACTGCCCCTGATCGCGAAGATGAAGCCGGCCGTCTTCGTAAACGTGGCCGGTACGACGATCGAGGAATACGTCGCGGTCGTCGAGCGGCTGGCCGGGGAGAAGGCGCTGGCCGGCTTCGAGTTGAATATCAGTTGTCCGAACGTCAGGAAAGGCGGCATCAGTTTCGGGACCGATCCCGCCCAGGTCGAGGAGATCACGCGGGCGGTCAAGAAGGCGTGCGGCTCGAAGGCACTGATCGTCAAGCTCACGCCGACGGTGACGGACATCAGCGTCACGGCCCGCGCGGCAATCGCCGGCGGCGCCGATGCGCTGAGCCTGATCAACACGTTCACCGCAATGGTCATCGACATCGAGACGCGCCGGCCGGTGCTGGCGAACCGGACGGGAGGTCTGTCGGGTCCGGCTGTCAAGCCGATCGCGGTCTACCTCGTCAACAAGGTCTACCGCGAGGTGGCCCGCGAGGCGGGAATCCCAATCCTGGGCCTGGGGGGCATTCGCACCGCCTCCGACGCGATCGAGTTCCTGATCGCCGGCGCGACGGCCGTCGCGGTCGGGACCGCCAGCTTCGTTGAGCCCGACTGCGCTGCGCAGGTCATTTCCGGCCTGCGCGACTACTGCGTGCGAAAAAAGATCGCCTCGCTCGCCGAACTGACCGGCTCGCTCGCCGAACCCTCCTGAGGCGAGTCCGACGTCGATATACACTCGTTCCATGCAAGAGAAGGGAGACTCGAAGATGAAACGACGCGAGTTCCTCAAGGCGATCAGCTGCGGCGCCGCCGCGACGGTTCTGCCGGGCTGCACCACCGACACACCCAAGACCGCCACCAGGCCGCGCGTGCAGCGGCCGAACATCCTCTGGTTGATCTCGGAAGACACCTCGCCCGACTTCGCCTGCTATGGCCATCCGCTCGTCAAGACGCCGAACCTCGACAAGCTGGCGAGCCAGGGCGCCCGCTTTACCAACGCCTTCGTGACGGGTCCGGTCTGCTCGGCGTCGCGCTCCGCCTTCATGACGGGCATGTACCAGACCAGTATCGGCGCGCACAACCATCGCAGTCATCGCGACGACGGCTATACGCTGCCGGCGCCGGTGAACGTGATCACCGAATACTTCCGCCAAGCGGGCTATTTCACCAGCAACGCTGCCGGCCTGAACTACAAGAAGGCCGGCAAGACCGACTGGAACTTCACCCCGAAGAGCCTGCCTTTCGACGGCACCGACTGGTCGCAGCGCAAGCCCAATCAGCCTTTCTTCGCCCAAGTCAACCTCAGCCTGACCCACCGGGACTTCAAGCGGGACCAGAGAAACCCGATCGATCCGACGGCGGTGAGACTGCCGCCCTGCTATCCGGACCATCCGGTCGCCAGACGTGACTGGGCCGACTATCTCGAATCCATCCAGAACCTCGACACCGAGGTCGGCGTAGCGCTGGCCTGGCTCGAAAAAGAGGGTCTGGCGGACAACACCATCGTCCTGTACTGCAGCGATCATGGCCGCCCGCATGTGTGGGGCAAACAGTGGCTCTACGATGAGGGCATTCGCATCCCGGTGATCATCCGCTGGCCCGGGCACATCGAGCCGGGCACCGTCGTCGATGACCTCATCAGCAGCATCGATTTCGCGCCGACCTTCCTGTCGCTGGCGGGGATCGCAGTAGCCAAGCACCTTCAGGGCTATCCGTTCCTCGTCCACGGCCAGAAGGCCCGCAAATACGTCTTCGCCGCCCGCGACCGATGCGACGGCACCGTCGACCGCATTCGCTGCATCCGATCGAAACGGTACAAGTACATCCGCAACTTCTACCCCGAGCGACCCTACACGCAGTTCAACGCGTACAAGAAGCTGCAATATCCTGTTCTGACACTGTTGCACGTGCTGCACAAACAAGGGCGGTTAACGCCGGAGCAGGCACGGTTCATGACGCCGACCCGGCCGCCGGAAGAGTTTTACGACCTCGAAAACGACCCGTTCGAGACGCACAACCTCGTCGACGACCGCGCGTACGCCAAGGCCCTCCGGGAGCACCGCGCCAAACTGGACGAGTGGATCAGAGCCACCAAGGACCAGGGGCAGACCCCCGAACCCGAGAGCGTGGTCGCCTACTGGCAGAAAGACATGGCCGAATCATACGAGCGACAGATGAGGAGCCGGGAGTTGTCTCCCGACATCTCCGATGAGGATTATCTGAGCTGGTGGGTCAAGAAGCTGCTCGTCTGAGCCAGGCCCTGACGTTTCGACACTTCGGAGGTGAGCATGAGCCAGGTTGCGTCACGAGTGTTCGGCATCGTGGTCCTTGCCGTCCTCGTCAATCAGCCATTCAACGGCTCCGTCCGGGCCGCTGACAGCGAGGATCGCATGACCTACGCCCAGGCCAAAGCGAGAATCCCGCAGCGGCAACTGCCCGAGTTCTGGGTCGGCGACGTCAAGGGGCTAGCGGACCGTTTCGAGAGGCTGACGCGTGGAACCGCCCGTGTCATCGCGGTCTCGCCCGGCGGCAGACCGATTCACCTCGTCACGTACGGCGCCAAAGAGCCGCTCCAGCAGAAGGCCAATTTCAACTCCGCCATCGGAGGCCGTCTGCCCAGCGCCTATACGGACAGGAATGCGCGCAAAAAGCCCGTCGTCTTCTTCGTCGGTCCGGTCCACGGCCACGAGGTCGAGGCGCTAACCGGTCTGGTAAACCTCATCGAGATCATGGAAACCGGCAAGGACCTGCGAGGCCGGGGCCAGAGGCCCCTGCAGGAACTCGGCTCGCAGTGCCGTCTGCTGATCGTTCCAACGGGCAACCCCGACGGGACGGCGCGGTTCGAGCCGCGATCGCTTCAGGGGATGGGGCAGAACGACCTGCGGTTCTGGGGCCAGGGCACCTGGAGCGACGACCGGTTGTGCGGCTGGCCCCAGGTCAAGAGGCAGCACCCGCTCGTGGGCGACAACGTCGGCTTCGTGGGCTGCTACTTCAACGACGCGGGAATCAATCCGATGCACGATGAGTTCTTCGCGCCGATGGGGCCGGAGGCGCCGGCGATCCTGAAGATCGCCCGCGAAGAAGGGCCCGATCTGGCAGTCTCACTGCACAGCCACGAGCCGCCGCCGGCACTGCTGCGACCGGCCTACCTGCCGAATGCAATCCAGCAGGACGTTCGCACGCTGGCTCAAAGATGCTTCGCCCTGCTGGAGCAGCGGAACCTGCCGCACAACGGCCTGCCTGAAGTGCGCGCCGAGGATGAGCAGATGCCCAGCGCCTTCAATCTGACCAGCGCGCTGTACCACATCTGCGGGGCGACCTCGTTCACCTTCGAGTGTCCGCACGGTCTGAAAGGCTCGTGCGAAGTGACACACGAGCAAATCCTCGACATCCAACTGACGCTCTATGAGGCCATGCTGCAACACGCGTTCGACGCGAAGAAGTGACGTCTTCGTCAGAACCGGGACGTCGGCCGACAGACAGGCCAGTCAGGCGCATTGTGACGGACGCAGGCACTCGAAGCGAATGGTTTGCGATTCTTCGATGTGGCCGCTGGGCCGGAAGGCGCACCGCTCCAGCACTCTGCACGATGCGACGTTCTGCGCCGTGGTGTGGGCAAGGATCCGCCGGACGCAGGGGCCCTCGAACGCCCAAGTCAGCAACATGCCGACGATTTCGGTTGCGTAGCCCTGGCCTCGCCGGGCGGGCATGATGGAAAAACCGATCCCGGCGGCCAGCGGCCCATGCCGGACGGGGTCTCACAAGCCGGATTCGGGTTGATCCGCCCCATGGTTTCGGCTATGCTCTGGCCATGGCAGGCTGGCGGATCAGAACGACTGGGGCCGGGCGGCGCGACGCAAAGGCGCTACCCAACGGAAGCGGCCGCATGACGTCGTCGCGTGACATATCGGAACGCCCATTACAGGAGAGATAGCACATGGCCAGAGATATGGAGACGCTTTACCAGCAGCGACTGAACCGGTACGTGACCGCGATGCGGAACGAGAAGCCGGACATGATCCCGATCCGGCCGTTCGTGGCCGAGTTTACCGCCAAGTACGCCGGCATGACCTGCCAGGACGTGGCCCACGACTACACCAAGGCCTTCGAAGCCGCTGTCCAGTGCGCCAGGGACTTTGACTGGGACGCCGTCGTCGCGAACATGGTCTATGTCTGGACGGGCCTGGCCCAGGCGGCGGGCCTGCGGTACTACGGCATTCCTGGCGTCGGTATCCCGCACACGGTCGGCTTCAACTATATCGAGCCGCCGGAAGAGAAGGCCTTCATGAAGGAGGACGAGTACGATGAGCTGATCGACGACCCGACGGCGTTCCTCTACAACACGTGGCTGCCGCGCGTCTCGACCGAGATCAGCAAGATCGGCGAACCTTCGACCTATCGCAACAACCTCGCACTGGTCAAGAGCGCGATGGCGATGATGCAGTACTTCTATGCTTTCGGGCCCCAGGTGGCGCGGCTTCGCACCGAGTGCGGCACGGCCTCGGCCATCGCGGGCATCTTCAAGTCACCCTTCGACATCATCGCCGACAAGCTGCGCGGCTACGTCGGCCTGACGATGGACATGCACAAGCAGCCCAAGAAGGTGCTCAAGGCCGCCGAGGCGATCATCCCGCACATGGTTCACGTGGGCCTGAGCACCGCCGACCCGAGCAAACAGGTGCCCATCGGCTACTGGATGCACCGGGGCTGCGTCCCGTTCATCACGCCGGAGCAGTTCGATTCACACTACTGGCCTACCCTGAAGCCCTGCATCGAGGAGTTCTGGAAACACGGGCACCAGACGCTTTTCTACGCCGAGGGCAAGTGGCGACACCACTTCGACACCTTCCGCAAGCTGCCCGAACGCAGCATCGTCTTCCACTGCGACCAGGATGACATCTTCGAGGTCCACCGCAGGCTGCACGACCGGTTCGCCATCAGCGGCGGGGTCCCGAACATGCTGCTGAGCTACGGCACGCCCGAGGAGGTCAAGCAGTTCGTCCTGCGCGTGATCAAGGAGGTCGCCAAAGACGGCGGCTACATCCTGGACGCCGGCGCGATCATGCAGAACGACACGAGCATCGAGAACATGAAGACGATGACGCAGGTCTGCCGCGAGCACGGCGTTTACTCCGCCGGCACGTACAAGGCCCCGGTCGCGACGCCTCCGTGCGATCTGCCTTCGTCGGTCGAGTCCCGAAAGAAGGTCACCGGCCTGGCCGGCCGACCCGCGCCGCGCGTCAGGCCCGGCGTCTGCTTCCCGTGGGAACAGCGCTTCAAAGACCTGCCCGAGATCACCGGCGACAAGGCCCTCGTGCAGAAGGTCTGGGAAGAGATCGACGCCCTGGGCAACATGTACATCTGGCAACTGCTGCTGTCATTCTAAGGGGAGAGATACCCATGAACCGTCGTCGCTTTCTGAAACAGACCACCTGCATCGCTGTGGGCGGGATCGGCTTTCCATCCCTCGTCTCATCTGCGGCGCTGGGCAAGGCGGGGAGTGTCGCCGCCAGCGAACGGATCACGGTGGGCTTCATCGGCACCGGCGGACACGGCATCGACATGAACCTCAAGAGTTTCCTGGCCCAGCCCGATGCGCAGGCGGTAGCCGTGTGCGACGTCGATCCGGTCAACCTCCAGAAGGCCCGCGACCTGGTCAACGCCAGGTACGGCAACACCGACTGTATGACGACGCAGGACTTCCGCGAGATTCTGGCTCGTGCAGACATCGACGCGGTGATGATCTCGACGCCGGACCATTGGCACGTGCCGATCTCCATCGCCGCCGCCAAGGCGGGCAAGGACGTCGAGTGCGAGAAACCGACCCTGACGGTCGAGGAGGGCCGCAGACTGGTCCAGACGATGCAGCGCTACGGCCGCGTCTTCCAGTGGTCCACCGAGGACCGCTCCGTCGACGTATACCATCGCATGTGCGAGCTGGTCCGCAACGGACGGATCGGCAAGGTCCACACCATCCGAGTCGAGCTGCCGGCCGGACCCGACACGCCGGGCAATCCCGAGCCGATGCCGGTCCCCGAGGGGTTCGACTACGACATGTGGCTCGGTCCGGCCCCCTGGGCCCCCTACACCAAGGACCGCTGCCACTGGAACTTCCGCTGGATCTTCGACTACTCCGGCGGCATGCTCACCGACTGGGGCGCGCACCTGCTCGACGGCGCCCAGTGGGGTAACGACACCGAGCACACCGGACCGGTGGAGGTCGAAGGCCGGGGCGTCTTCTGCCAGGGCGGGCTCTACGACACCGCCCGCGAATACCACCTCGAGTACACCTATGCCGACGGCGTCAAGCTCTTCGTCGACTCGGGAGAGCCCAGCCTGCGATTCGAGGGCAGCGAAGGCTGGGTCGGCAATCGGGGCTGGCGCGGCAAGCTCGAAGCGAGCCGGCCGGCGATCCTCGATTCGGTGATCGGACCCGAAGAGATTCATTTGTACACGTGTCCCGGCGGCGAGCAGCGCAACTTCCTGGACTGCGTCAAGTCGCGCCAGGCGTGCTACTTCCCGCCCGAGATCGGTCAGCGATGTTTCACCATCGCTCACATCGGAAACATCGCGATGCGCCTGGGGCGCAAGCTCCGCTGGAACCCGCAGGAGGAACGCTTCGTCAACGACGACGAGGCCAATCGCATGCTCCGCCGGGCGGCTCGCAGTCCGTGGGACCTTCTCTGAGCGGACACCGGGACGAGGACTTCGCCATGAAAACCCAGACGCTCATCGCTATCCTGCTTCCAGCCATGATCGCAGGCAATCTGCCGGCGGGGACTTGTGGCGACTGTCACGCGCTCGAACTGACCGGCCAGAACCTGGCCGCCTGGGCCGGCGACACCGGACAATGGGAGACTATCCGGGACGCGAGCCTGAGCCCCGACGATCCGAAGCGTCTGACCGGCCAACCAGGCGTCGGCGCGATCCTCAACGGCCCGGACGGACGGACGAAGCACCTGCTCAGCAAGCAGCAGTTCAGCGACGTCAGCGCGCATATCGAGTTCATGGTCGCAAAGGACTCCAATTCCGGCGTGTATTTCATGGGCCGTTACGAGGTGCAGATCTTCGACAGTTGGCAGAAGAAGTCCGAGTACCCTGGCATCGAGTGCGGCGGAATCTATCAGCGATGGGACGACAGCCGCACGCCGCCGGGATTCGAGGGACATTCGCCTCGCGTCAACGCCTCGCGGCCGCCGGGGCAATGGCAGAGCTTCGACGTGGTGTTCCGCGCGCCGCGTTTCGACGCCGCCGGGCGCAAGATCGCCAACGCACGCTTCGAGAAGATCATCCATAATGACGTGCTCGTGCACGAGGACGTCGAAGTGACCGGGCCCACGCGAGCGTCCGCCTACGATGACGAAAAGCCGCTCGGTCCGCTGATGTTGCAGGGCGACCATGGTCCAGTCGCGTACCGCAACATCCGCCTGACCCCGGCCGGCGCCAATCCGTTCTTCGTGCTCGACAACGGTGTCGCAGACGAGAAGCATCAGACGCCGCAGGCCCAGGCGGAGTTGCTTGCGGAACTGGGCTATGCCGGCATCAGCATAGGACTCGACCAGTGTCCGTCTCTGACCGAGTTGCTCAGCGAGCTGGACCGGCGCAGCTTGCGGCTGTTCACCGTCTACGCGGGTGTCAATATCGACCCAGGCCAGGAGCCTTACAGTCCCGCATTGGCAAAAGCCATCGAGACGCTGGACGGACGCAATACGATCCTCTGGTTATTCATGCAGAGCCGGCAGCACGCGCCGTCGTCAACTTCCGGCGACGAGCGAGCCGTGGCGATCCTCCGCGAACTAGCGGACCGGGCCGCGAGGCACAAGCTGCGCATCGCGCTCTATCCGCACCACGCCTTCTGGCTCGAACGGATCGAGGACGCGGTCCGCCTCGCGGACAAAGTCGACCGGCCCAACGTCGGCGTCACGTTCAACCTGTGCCACTGGCTCAGAGTCGATCCAAACAAGAGCGCCGAGAGCCTTATCCAAGCCGCCATGCCCAGGCTTTTCGCGGTCTCGATCAACGGCGCCGATGCCGGGGGTCAGGACTGGAAGACCCTGATCCAGACGCTCGATCGAGGCACGTTCGACATGACCGCCTTCTTGCAGACGCTCGCCCAGGCCGGGTATACTGGTCCCATCGGGCTGCAAGCCTACGGCATCGGCGGCGATACCTACGACAATCTGAAACGGTCGATGCAGGCCTGGCGGCAATACTCGCGGGTTCTGCACGGAGACGTATCGCCGTTCGGGCAGCCGAAGAAGCAATAGGTCCTACTGGACCGATAGGACCAATGAAGAACCATAGAGCCGATCATGCAAACGCTTAGATTGCTGTGCGATTATTTTCCGACCGCCATCTTTACGGGTAGGTGCCTGGTGTTCATCAGCGAGGACTGGCGGGTCGAACTGACCGAACACAAGGACAGCGACTTCAGCCGGGGCTCGGCGCAGCCCTCGCTGATCCGCGTGCGTATCTTCAAGAAGGCCCTGAACGGCGAGTTCGTCCCGCACTTCTATGAAGATTTCCAACTGCATGTGCTGGGTGAATTGGCTGAGCAGATCGAGAAGTACGTCCAGTCGGCCATCGGCACGAATCTGAGAGAGAACGTCGAGTAGCCTGTCCGAGCCTCCGGCTCCGCCCATCGCCACACTGCTAACCGCTATGCCGCAACCGGAAATACAGGAAGACGAAGAGGGTGTGGTGCTGGTCGCCAAGATCGTGCCGGGCAGCAGCAAGACCGCCCTGGCGGGTCTGCTCGACCGGATGGTGAAGGTCAAAGTTGCGGCGCCGCCGGAGAGAGGCAAGGCTAATGACTGCCTGATCGCCTTCCTCGCCAAGCAGCTCGGCGTCAGGAAGAACGCCGTCCGCATCGTCGCCGGACAGACCAACCCCGTCAAGCACGTGAGGGTCGACGGGATCTCCGCTCAGACCTGCCGAGAGAAGCTGGGCCTGGGCTGATCGGCCGAACCCGAGCGTCCCTGGCCTAAAAGATCGGGTCGGACAGCTTCGTGAGAAAAATATTGCGAACCGCGCCGGTTGTGACCCAGGTCGCGATGCCCAGAGGCCGGCACAGGTCCATCTCGGCCCGGATGCCGATCTTGCGGCCGGTCGTGTCGATGTCCACGAGCTGTTCGCCGTCCAGCCAGGCGGTGATGCGATTGGGGACGACGCGCAGACGCACGTGGTACCACGTCTGCTTCTTGAACGAATAGAACGTCGTCGTCGGGTTCTCGGAGGCGTCGTAATAGTCGATGTTAGACAGGCCGCAGAGCGTGCCCCCCCACCCACCAAGCACCAGCGTACAGGGCTTTTCACCCACGGGAAACGTCAGCGCGCAGAAGAAATCGTTCCCCTCGACACGCATCGCTTCGAGCGTAATCTCGTAATTCATGCGGATGACCGGACCGGTCCAGGTGATCCCGGTAGCGTAACTGCCCATTTCGAGGTAAATGGCCCCGTCCTTGACGTAGACATCGCCCTGCCCGCCGAAATCCGTCACCTTCCATTGCCCGAGGCTCTGTCCATCGAAGAGGCGGATCTGCTCACCCGGTCCCAGGTCGGCGATTTCCTCCGTCGGCGGCTCGGCCTTCTCGCCGGCGGCAGCGACGGCCTCCTCCGCGGCGGGAGCCGCCGCCTGTTCCGGCGCCGCCGGCATCACCGTTTCCGCCTTCTCGGCAACCGGTTCGGATGCCGGCTCCGAGACACCGCAGGTCCCCCGGCAGCCGGACAGCAGCCACAACACCGTCAACAAGGGTAGAAGCGGGGCAATCTCCCCCCGGTGTCCGCGGAAAAACTCGGTCCGAGAAGGTCCTCCGTGTCTGCGAGCCTGACGCTTGGCCATCATATTGTCCTCCTGACAATTCAAAATCGTGTTGGATTAGCGTAAGCGGGCCGCTACAATTATGCAAGCGGCAATCGACAGGCGGAACGATTTCTCCGGTGGGTAGAACCCCTCAAGGCCGGAGAACTCCCGGCCGATAGAAGACGTATGAATAGACACGTGGAGAAGGCTGGACGCGATTGGCGGACTCCCGCCTCTCACAGGCAATGGGGTGTCGTGGTTCACCTGCAAGGCAACCGAGAAGGGCCCATGAAGAATACCCTCTGGACGGCGGCAGTTTGTCTGATGGTCATCCAGGCCGGTGCCCTGGCGCAGAGCACCCGGCTGGCCAACGCCGGCAAGGCCGGACTCTACGTCCGTTCGCTCGACGAGGTCCTGCGTTTGCAGGAAGACGAAATGGACCTGGCCACCGCCGCGCTGATCGCTTCGGAGTACTGGAGTGACATGGTCCATGGGCGTCGCTACCTCGAACAGCTCGACGCGATGGCCCTGGAGATTCGCGCGAGGCTCCGCCAGCAACGGCTCCAGGCGAACTACCGAGCCATCCCGGTCCTCAACGACTACCTGTTTCGTGAACTGGGCTTCAAGGCCATTCCCCGCGCCGACGATCCGAACGACCTGTTCCTGCACTCGGTCATGGACCGGCGTCAGGGGTACTGCCTGAGCTTGTCGGTTCTGTACCTGTCTTTGGCCGAGCGGATCGGCCTGAAGGTCCACGGGGTGGTCGTTCCGGGGCACTTCTTCGTGCGCTTCGATGACGGACGGACCCGATTCAACATCGAGACCACCAGCGGCGGCGCAACGTCCACGGACCAGCACTACATCGAGAAGTTCGGCGTCCCCGACAACGGGCGCGGGACGATCTACATGAAGAACCTGACGAAGCTGCAAACACTCGGTTGCTTCTTCAACAACCTGGGCACCGTGTACAACGATATCGGTGATGCCGACACCGCCATGGTCGCCCTGGAGCGCGCCGTGGCAATCAACCCGACGCTGTCCGAGTCGCGGGCGAATCTCGGCAATGTCTACCTCGAGAAGGGCCGGACGGAAGACGCGCTGCGCCAGTACCAGGCCGCACTCGACCTCAACCCCAATGACGCCAAGGCATACCACAATCTGGGCAACGGATACATGGAATACGATCGGCTTAACTACGCCGTCTCTTCCTATCGCCAGGCGCTGGCCCTGGACCCCAACCTCGTCGACGCCTATCGGGGCCTGGCCCTGGTCTACGCCAAGCTCGAGAAATACCCAGAGGCGGCGCGCGAGCTGAAACAGGCCCTTCAGATCGCCCCGCAGGACGCCACCGCCCACGGCCAGCTCGGCGACCTCTACTACCGCGCGGGCAATTACGCCGAAGCTCTGGCGGAGTATCAGAGAGCCCTCAGCCTGGACACGAAGAGCGCGGAGAGCCACTACGGACTGGCCCAGTGCTATCGGCAACTCGGCCAGAGGCAGAACGAGATTCAGGCCTACAAAGCGGCGCTGGCCTTGAAGCCGGACCTGTTGGCGGCGCTGGTCGACTTGGCCAATGCCTACGTCGATCTGAAAGATTTCGAGTCGGCGTTGCCCTACTGCCGGCGGGCGGCCAGCCTCGAGCCCGAAAACCCGACGTTCCAGGCGCAACTGGGCGATCTCTTCTGCCGTATCGGCGACAGCAAAGAGGCCGTCGCATCGTTCCAGAGGGCCCTGGCTCTCCGGCCCGACTACCCCGAGGCATATTGCGGACTCGCTCTGTGTTATCAACGCAGCGGTCGGACCACTGAGGCGATCCAGGCATACGAGTCCGCATTGAAGATCCGGCCCGATACGCTGATGGCCCTGGTGAACCTCGGCAACACCTATTTCGGTCAGGGTGACTATGATTCGGCCATCCGCTACTACCGTCAAGCCCTCGCGGTCCGTCCCAAGGATGCCTCCATTCATCACAATCTCGGCGCCGCCTACTCGAATAAGAACGATTATGCGCAGGCGGTCGAGGCGTACCGCCAGGCAGTGACGATCGATCCGAACTTCGGTGACGCGCACTACGGTCTGGCGTGCAGTCTTTACATGCTCGGGCAATATGACCTGGCGTGGAGTCACGTCAACACCGCCAAGCGTCTCGGCACGAGCGTCCCGGACGAGCAGCTTCGCGCCATGCAGAGCAAGGTCAGGTGACCTCGAACGGCCACGGCCGAGCGACCGCGCCGATTCGTACCGTACCGCAATGACAACGGAGTGTGCATCCGCACGGCAGAGGTGAACCGCAAGAACAACAAGCCGATCATCGGGATCGTCGGCGGAATCGCGTCGGGAAAGAGCGCCGTGGCCGCCCGTTTCGGCCAGCTGGGCTGCGCGGTCATTGACGCCGACGCCCTCGCCCGCGAGGCACTGGACCGCGAGCCGATTCGGCAGGCCGTCGTCGCGCGATTCGGCGCTGGGATTCTCGACGGTGTCGGGCGAATCGACCGTCGGGCACTGGCGAAGATCGTGTTCGCCGACGCGGCCGAACTCGAAGCACTGAACAGGATGGTCCATCCCTACGTCCTGCAGCGGACCGAGGAATTGATCGCCCAGCATCGGGCGGACCCGGCCATCCGGGCGGTGGTCCTCGACATGCCCCTGCTGTTCGAGGTGGGCTGGGCCGACCGTTGCGACCGGATTGTGTTCGTCCAGTGCGACCCTGCCCGGCGGATCGAGCGGGCCCGCCGGGAACGCGGCCTGGACGAGCAGGACGTCAAAAATCGTGAAAATTTTCAGATTTCTCTGGACACCAAAGCAGCCCTTGCCGATAATACCATTGACAACAATTCTGACTTCTCGGCATTAGTCAGGCAAATCGACTTGATCTTCTCTGAAATGACGAAGTAGCGTGGTTCGTTCAAGAAGTTCGCGTGGTTTTGTTGTCCTCTTGAGCGGCGGGCGCGAGATCGCCTGATTCCTGGCTCAATTCCCGTAGAACCACGAAGAGAAGGTGGTCCACATTGATACGAGGGGTGTAACCCGCATCTGTGGCGGACAGGTTCTCACCTGCACAACCCGGCTCTGGGGGCGACCACGAAACTCGTGTGCGAGCAAAAGGAGTACACATGGCCAAGGCCAAAATGACCAAGAAGAAGAAATCGAAGAGGAAATCGGCTCCCGACCAGGATCCGACGGTCGACCAGGCCGAGGAGATGCCGACGGACGCCCCGGACATGGCCGATGACGAGACGATACTGGCGGCCGAGCCGGTGGAGACAGAAGAGTCGGTGGACGAGGAATCCACACATGCCAAGTACGAGCGAATCAAGAAAGGGAACCTCTACCTGACCGACCTCCAGAAACTCACCGTCGCCGAACTGCACGAGATCGCCAAGAACGACGGCATCACCGAGTACAGCGCTCTCAAGAAGCAGGACCTCATCTTCCGCATCCTCAAAGAGCGCATCCGTCAGAACGGGCTGATGTACGGCGAAGGCGTCCTCGAGGTCCTGCCGGATGGCTACGGCTTCCTGCGCAACCCCAGTTACAATTACCTGTCCAGTTCCGACGACATTTACGTCTCGCCATCGCAGATTCGACGGTTCGGGTTGCGAACGGGCAACATCGTTTCCGGACAAATACGACCTCCAAAGGACTCAGAGAAGTATTTCGCTCTGCTCCGCGTCGAGGCGATCAACTACGAGAACCCGGATTTGCTCGCCGACAAGATCGTGTTCAGCGATCTGACGCCGCTGCATCCGGAAGAGCGTCTGATCCTCGAGACGACCCCGGACGAGCTGAACATGCGAATCATCGACCTGGTGACGCCCGTGGGCAAGGGCCAGCGTGGCCTGATCGTCGCGCCGCCGCGCACCGGTAAGACGATTCTGCTCCAGAAGATGGCCAACGCCATCACCACGAATCATCCGGAGGTCAAGCTCATCATCCTCCTGATCGACGAGCGGCCCGAGGAGGTCACGGAAATGGAGCGCAAGACGGGGGAGTCCGTCGAGGTCATCAGCTCGACGTTCGACGAGCCGGCGGCGCGCCACTGCCAGGTGGCCGAGATCGTGATTGAGAAGGCCAAGCGTATGGTCGAGTACGGTCAGGACGTGGTCATCCTGCTCGATTCGATCACACGTCTGGCGCGTGCCTACAACAACGAGACGCCGCACTCCGGCCGCATCCTCACCGGTGGTGTGGACGCCGGCGCCATGCAAATGCCGAAGAAGTTCTTCGGTGCGGCTCGCAAGATCGAGGAAGGCGGCTCCTTGAGCATCTTCGCCACCGCCCTGATTGACACGGGCTCCAAGATGGACGAAGTCATCTTCGAAGAGTTCAAGGCGACCGGCAACATGGAACTGCATCTGGACCGGCGGTTGGTGGATCGTCGGGTCTGGCCGGCCATCGAGATCACCCGCAGCGGAACCCGACGCGAGGAGTTGCTGCTCGACCCGAAGGAACTCGAGCTGGTGTATCGCCTGCGAAGAGTCCTGAGCGATTTGAATCCGGTCGAAGCGGTCGAACTGCTCAAGAATCGCCTGGCCAAGACCCGCAGCAACGCGGAGTTCCTGATGACGATGAATCTGGATTAGCGACGGCCTTGACGCCGCTGCCAGGCTGGTCCGGCGTGACTTGCCGACCGGGCCAAGCGGACCCTTTACAGCGGGGCTTCCACAAGGTAGCATGAGATCCGGCAGGCATGGGCCTGCCGGATTTTTTTGTGCCGCACCTTTGAGTTGGGACCGTCATGGCAGAGCAGTTGGACAAAGTCTACGATCCGCAGAGCATCGAAAAACAGGTTAATGCGCTCTGGGGTTCACGACCCTATTTCCACCCCGACGCGTCGGGCGCGGCCGCGTCGGGAACGTACACAATTGTGATCCCGCCGCCCAACGTCACCGCCGCCCTGCATCTCGGTCATGCCCTGAACAACACCCTCCAGGATGTGCTGATCCGCTTTCGTCGGATGCAGCAGCGTCGGACGCTGTGGATGCCCGGCACGGACCACGCGGGCATCGCCACGCAGACCGTGGTCGAGAAGCGGATCCTCGCGGAAGAAGGCAAACGACGCACCGACTTCGATCGCGACGAATTCGTCGCTCGGGTCCAGGCGTGGAAGGACGAGTACGAGGCCACTATCATCGGTCAGCTCAAGGCGATGGGGTGCTCCTGTGACTGGGCACGCACGCGGTTCACGATGGACGAAGTGTGTGCCAAGGCCGTGCGGGCCAACTTCTTCAACCTTTTCCGCGACGGTCTGATCTATCGCGGCAAGCGCCTGGTCAATTGGGACCCGGCCACGCAGACCGTACTGGCCGACGACGAGGTCGAGCACGAGACCATTCGCGGCCATTTCTGGTACCTGCGTTATCCGCTCGTCGAGCCTGTGGAGATTGAAGGGAGACGCGTAGAGCACATCACCGTGGCGACGACGCGGCCGGAGACGATGCTGGGCGATACGGCCGTCGCGATGAATCCGGCCGACCCGCGGGCCCGGCACCTCGTCGGCAAGCACATCCGCTTGCCCATCGTCGGACGGATCATTCCGATCATCGCCGACGAGCACGTGGTTCTGCCCAATCGCGAGAGTGAAGAGGAAAAGGCCCGCTTCTCGACCGGCTTCCTGAAGGTGACGCCCGCCCACGATCCCGACGACTGGGCCATCGGCCAACGGCACGGGCTGCCGGTCATCAACATCATGGCGCCGGACGGCTCGATCAGTGACAAGTACGGCTGGACCGACGCCACGGAGCCCGAGGCACGAGAACTGCTCGGCATGGACCGCTTCGAGGCCCGCGAGGCCGTCGTCGAGTGGTTCCGCCAGGAGAACCTGCTCGAAGAGGTTCGCGAATACACCCACGAGGTCGGCCACAGCTACCGCAGTCACGTGCCCATCGAGCCGTATCTGTCGGACCAGTGGTACATCGCGGTCAAGAAACCCATCGATCATTTGGCGGCCAAGTTCGGCAGCGGCCTGATCGAAGGCACCGATGTTCCCGTCAACTCGCTGGCGGGCCTGGCGCTCAAGCCCCTGCTCGACGGCCGATTGCGGTTCATCCCCGAACGATACGCCCGGACGTACCAGACCTGGCTGGAGAACCTGCGCGACTGGCCGATCAGCCGCCAGCTCTGGTGGGGCCATCGCATCCCCGTCTGGTCGAAGACCGGCCGCGCGAGGAGCCTGCCGCCGCCTCTGTTGAATGGGCACGGCGCGATCTGCGTCGTGGAAGGGCAATCGGATGAAGGTCCCGTACGCTTTGCCTGCGTCGCTCCCGGCCGCGAGGACCTCGAGTCGAGACTCGAAGCGGACGGCTGGCGCCGCGACAATGATGTCCTCGACACGTGGTTCAGCTCGGCGCTTTGGCCGTTCAGCACGCTGGGCTGGCCGGATGATACGCCGGAGATGAAGGCGTTCTATCCGGGCGATGTTCTGTGCACCGCGCGCGAGATCATCACGCTCTGGGTCTCCCGCATGGTGATGATGGGCCAGTACTGCGTCGGGGACATTCCTTTCCGCGACGTTTACATCCACGCGATGATCCAGGACGGCGAAGGTCGCAAGATGTCCAAGAGCCTGGGCAACGGGATCGATCCTCTGATCGCCATCGACAGCCACGGCGCCGACGCGATGCGCTTTACCCTGGCCAGCATGACCACCGACACGCAGGACATCCGCATGCCGGTGGCACCGATGACGCTGCCGGACGGCCGCCGAGTCAACACATCGCCAAAGTTCGACATCGGCCGCAACTTCTGCAACAAACTCTGGAATGCCTCACGGTTCGCGATGATAAACCTCGAAGGGTATGCGCCCGCTGCCTTCGACGTCGGCGACCTGGACATAATCAGCGCGTGGATCCTGTCGCGTCTGGCCACCACGGAGGCGGAGGTCACCGCTTCGCTGGAAGCCTTCAAGTTCAGCGAGCCGCTGGCGCAGCTCTATCGGTTCTTCTGGAACGATTTCTGCGACTGGTATCTCGAATGGGTCAAATTCAGCATGCGGGACGAGGCCCGCCGACCGATGGCGCAGAACGTTCTGGCCTTTGTGCTCGACCGCGTGCTGCGGCTGCTGCACCCGTTCGTACCGTTCATCACGGAAGGCATCTACCAGAAACTCAACGAGATAGCGCCGGCGCGCGGCCTTGGCCATATCGCAACCGCCGACGGCAGCGAAGCGCTGACCATCGCCCGGTGGCCGGAAGGACTCGGCCGCCTGGTCCGCCGAGATACGGAGGAGCAGATTCGTGTGGTCCAGGAGGTGATCCGGGCAATTCGCGACATTCGAAACAAGTACAACAAGTCCAGCGAGCTTCTGACGGCCTCCGCGAACGCCCCGAAAGCGACCGCCGACATACTCAGCGCCAACGCCGATCTGATCTGCCAACTGGCCAACCTGGACTCATTCCAAGCGGCCGAAGGGGCGGCCAAACCGAACAACGCCGCCACCACCATAGTAGAAGGAACGCAGGTCTACGTGCACAACGTCATCGACCCGGTCGCAGAACGGGCCCGTCTCGACAGGCAAAGGCAGGAAATCCAGCAGGCCCAGAAGGCGGTGGAAAGCAAGCTCGCCAATGAGAACTTCGTGACCCGGGCTAAGCCGGAAGTCGTCGCCCAGACCCGGGAAAAGCTCGCCCAACTTCAAGAGCAGTTGCGGGCCGTCGAAGCGCACCTGGCCGAGCTGAACAACTGATTCGGCGAAGGGAGACTCAAGATGGACGTGGAAGTCGAGCTGTCACGAATCATTATCAACGAAACGTCTGACCAGCAGATCATCGTCCTCAAGGAGCGTCATGGGGAGCGGGCGTTTCCGATCGTGATCGGCATAGTGGAGATCTTCGCGATCGATCGCCGGCTCAAAGGGATCGTCCCCCCCCCGCCCGATGACGCACGACCTGCTCGCCAGTGTCATCGAGGGTCTCGGCGCCAAGGTCGAGCGCATCGTGATCGACGACCTGCGCGATCACACATTCTACGCCAAGATCTACCTCCAGGTGGACGGACGCACGGTAAAGATCGATTCGCGTCCATCCGACGCGATCGCCTTGTGTGCGGCGATCAGCGCACCGATTTATGTGGCGGATCACGTCTTTGACAAGACGAGTCAGTAAACAGAACCGTGAGCATGAAGAGCCCGACGGCGATGCACAGCATGGCATCCGCCAGATTGAACGTGTGCCAGTGCCGTCCGGGCCAGTAGACGACATCGATGAAATCGCGGACCCGACCGTCGTTGAAGGCACGGTCCCACAGGTTGCCGCCGACACCCGCCGCGAATAGCCCCATGGCTACATGGACCAGTCGCTGCCGTGCTGCGCCCAACAGGAACAGGCCCAGGATGATCGCCAGGGCAACCGTCGATACCCCCACGAGGAACAGCCGATTGCCGGCAGCGATCCCGAAGGCCGCTCCGTCATTCAGGGCCAGTCGGAACGAGAGGATACCGTCAAGGACCGCCTGGGCCTGATCGGGCTTGTCGCGCAGGGCCGCGAATACCGCGTGCTTGGTCCAGAGGTCCAACAGGAGCCCTGCAATAGCGGTAGGCCAGAAAATCAGATGAGCAATGCGGTCCGGCAGGACCTCTTTGCAGCCGCTCAGCAGGCCCCTGCGGGTCGCCTCCACCTTGCCCGGTTGCCCCTGGGTTGTCGTCATCGGTTCAGTCATTCAGTCCTCGCAACGGATTCGTCGTGGATGCGCTCTCCCGGATCAGCTTCTCGAGCCAGTCCCGCCTGGGCTGATCGGGGTAGATCGCCAGGGCGCGGCGCCAATGACGCAGCGCCGCCGACTGCCACGCGTCGTCTCCGGTCTGCTGGGCCTTGACCATGCAAGCCACACCCAGCCCCCGATAGGCCTCCCAGTCCCCGTCATCGAGGGCAACCGCCTTCTTATACATCGCTATCGCCTGATCCGCATCGCCGAGTTTCAACAGGCAGTATCCGAGATCCCGGAACGCCGCCCCATGATCGGGCCGGGAATGAACCACTTCCAAAAGCACTCCCTTGGCCCGCTCATATTGCTCGCTCCGGATGCAGGCCCGGACCAGAGCCAGCGCCAGGTCCAGGTTCGCGGGGTCGCCCTGCCGCAACTCCTGGTACACTTGGGCCGCCTGCTCGTAATCCTTCTGCTGTTCATAGGCGTCAGCCAGAAGACGCAGAACCTCCTGCGACTGGGGATCCATCCGTCGAGCGGATTCGGCATGGCCCACCGCCCGCGCAGGCTGACCGGCGTGCAGATAGCACTGGGCGGCCCCGAGCTGGGCCGTGAGGCTTTCCGTGTCCAGGTCCCCCGCCCGCGCGAAGGCCCGGGCTGCCTCGCCAAACCGGCCCAAGTCGCGGCATACCTGGGCCAAGTCCATGTAGTTCTGAAACGACCACGGGTTCAGTTCCGTTGCCTTTCGAAAGGCCTCAACCGCCAATTCCGGCTTGTTCAACGCCAAGTGGGCCTTGCCCAACTCCGAGTAGGCCAGCACGAAATCGGGGGCCTGCCGGACCACGGTCGTGAGCTTCCTGACGGCCGGTTCATCCTGTCCCAGTTCGCGAAGCCTCACAGCATCGAGGTACAGATCGATCGCCTGCTGCCGCTCGGAACAGCCGGAAACCAGACATGTCCCCAGGACGACGACGCCCAACCAGACTGAAATCCCCCTGTTGTATCCATCGAACACGTGCCGGCCGCCTTTCCTGGTTCTGCGGAGCCCGCCACTGGTCATTCTGACGGTCACATTCCCACCAAAAACCGGATTATACCAGAGCCGTCCGGCCTGTCAAAGCACCCGAATCCCCGAGGAATCGCCCCCTTGGGGTACGCTTAGTGTTTGACAGAGAGTCGGCGGGCCGGTATGTTACGTGGCTGCTTGCGCGTGGGTATGCGATGGGACGAGGCTATGCCTCGTCTCTGTTGCTATGGATTGAAAGGTGTGTCGTACATGGCGAAAGAGAAGGCCACGATTGCGAAAAGACCCTGTGTTCTGATCATCCGCGACGGATGGGGCTACAACCCCGACGCCAGCGAAGACAACTACAACGCCATCAAGCAGGCCCACACGCCGACGGACGACATGCTGATGGCCGAATACCCCCACTGCCTGATTCACACATACGGCGAGTACGTCGGGCTGCCCGACGGGACGATGGGCAACAGCGAGGTGGGCCACCAGAACATCGGGGCCGGACGGATCGTGCCTCAGGAGTCGGTCCGCCTGACCCATGCGATCCGGGACGGCTCGTTCTTCCGGAACGAACAATTTTTCAGGCTCGTCCAGTTCATCAAGGAACACCAAGGCAAGATGCATCTGATGGGCCTGTGCAGCGATATCGGGGTCCATTCGCTGCTCGGGCATCTCTACGGCCTGCTCGAACTGGCCAAGCGAAACGGCCTGACGGAGGTATTCATCCACGCGTTCACCGATGGGCGGGATTCACCGCCCGACAGCGGTCTGGGCTACATCCGCGACATCGAAGCAAAGGCAGCCGAGATCGGCGTGGGCAGGATCGCCACAGTCATGGGACGATTCTATGCCATGGACCGCGACAGCCGATGGGACCGCGTCCAGAAGGCCTACGAGTGCCTGCGGGTCGGCAAAGGGCTTAAGGCCACGAGCGCTCCGGAGGCGATTCAGAGCAGTTATAACAGGGACGTGACCGACGAATTCATCGAGCCGACGTGCATCGTCACCAGGGACAACACGCCACTGGCGACCATTGACGACGGAGACGGCGTCGTGTTCTTCAACTTCCGAGGCGACCGCCCGCGCGAGCTGACGCGTGCGTTCGTGGACCCGGACTTCAAGGAGTTCGTGCGTCCGACGATGCCGGACGTGTACTTCGTCTGCATGACCGAGTACGACGCCAGTATCCCGGCGCCGGTGGCCTTCCCCAAGCTACCCAAGATGAAGAACATTCTGGCCGCCTACTGGAGCGAGCTGGGTCTGAAGCAGTTCCGCTGCGCCGAGACGGAAAAGTACGCCCACGTGACGTTCTTTTTCAACGATTACACGGAGAAGCCGTTTAAGGGCGAGGACCGTCAGATCGTCCCGTCGCCCAAGGTGCGGACGTACGATCTCAAGCCGGAGATGAGCGCCCGCGAGGTCGCCCGCGTCGTGCTGGAGCGACTCGACAGCGACAAGTACGACGTGATGGTCATTAACTTTGCCAATCCGGACATGGTCGGGCACACGGGCGACCTGGCCGCCGCGATTCAGGCGGCCGAGACAGTCGACGAGTGCGTCGGCAAGATCCTCGACAAGGTCAAGAGCATGGGGGGCGCTGCCATCGTCACCGCCGACCACGGCAACTTCGAGAAGATGATCGACGGAAGCCCGGACAGCCCGCACACCGCTCATACCGTCGGCGACGTGCCGCTGATCGTTTTCGATGACGAGTACAAGGGCAGGAGGCTGCGGGACGGCGGTACGCTGGCGGACATCGGGCCGACCATGCTCGAAATCATGGGTCTGCCTCAACCGGCAGAGATGACCGGCCGCAGCCTGCTCCAGGGGGTGTGACCGCCGCCCAGGCTCCGACAACGCATGCGATGGACGCCAAGGGAACCGGGTGGGAAGCATGGGTCGAATCGTTCGCCTTGACCAGAACATGATCAACATGATCGCGGCCGGCGAGGTCATCGAACGTCCGGCCAGTGTGGTCAAGGAGCTTCTCGAAAACAGCGTCGACGCCGGCGCCACGCGGATCACCGTCGCGGTCGAAGACGGAGGCCGCCGGCTGATCGCCGTGACCGATAACGGCGAAGGAATGGACGCCGAAGACTTGGCGGCCGCCTTCGAGTCTCACGCCACGAGCAAGATTCGCAGCGCTGCCGACCTGAACGGCATTGCAACGCTCGGCTTTCGGGGCGAAGCACTGGCCAGCATCGCCTCTGTCGCCCGTGTCCGAGCAACGAGCCGAACCGTGCAGTCCGACCAGGCCCACTGCATCGAGATCGACTGCGGCGTGAGCAAGCCGGTCTGCCCGTGCAGCGGCGACGTCGGCACAGCGATTCAGATCCGCGACATCTTCTACAAGACGCCCGCCCGGCGTAAGTTTCTGCGGACTGCCAACACCGAGATGGGGCACATCAGCGAGCAGTTCACGCGAATCGCCCTGCCCAACGACCGGCTCGACCTGACGCTCGTCCATAACGGCAGGGAGTTGTATCACCTCGCAGGAAACCTCAGCCTCCGCCAGCGCATCGCGCAGCTGTTCCCGATGCTGGCGGCCGACGACCTGATCGAGACCCGGACGGAGGAGAAGGGTATCTGCATCCGGGCTCTGCTGGGCCATCCGCGTGCCTCGCGCACCAACAACCAGTTCCAGTACGCTTTTCTCAACGGCCGCTTCATCCGTGACAAGTTCGTCTCGCACGCAATCAAGGAAGCCTACCGAGGCCTGCTCGAACCGAACCGCTTCCCGGTCGCATTTCTGTTCATCGAAATGCCCTACGACGAATACGACGTCAACGTGCACCCGACCAAGACGGAGGTTCGGTTCTACAACTCCAATGTGATTCACTCGCAGCTTCTCAGCGCGATGCGTGAGAAACTGCTCGGCACGGACCTGCACATGCCGGCGAAGCTGCCGTCGGGGCCGCCGATCCCTTCGGACGACAGCCGTCAGGTGCAGCGGGCCAGGCGGCAGGAGATCGCCGACGCCATGGCGGACTTTTTCAGGCAGCATCGGCCCGTCAACCGGCAACAGCAGTTCGACTTGCAGCCGGACGACCGATCTTTTCCTGCCGGGGCGCCCGCCGGGCGCAAGCCGGCAATCCCGCACAAGGAAACGCCGCTGGAGCTGAGCTTCGAGGGGCCGAAGTATCTCCAGATTCATGACAGCTACATCGTCGAACAGACCGAGGAAGGCTTCGTCATCATCGATCAACACGCGCTGCACGAGGCGATGCTGTACGAGACGCTCCGACAGCGGGCGGGCAGCGGTCCTCTCGAATCGCAGCGGCTCCTGCTGCCCGAGACGTTCGACGTCACCGATGCCCAGGCCGACGCCCTCGAGAACAACGCTGAAGTGATCGCCCGACTTGGAATCGAGCTGGCGCCTTTCGGGCCGCGCACATACGCCGTCCAGGCCTTTCCCACATTGCTGGCCAAGGTCTCCCCTATCGGATTCGTGCAGGACCTCGTGGACCTGCTGGTGTCCAGAAAGGCAATGCCAAACCCCGAGGACATGCTCGATGAAGTGCTGAACATGACGGCCTGTAAGGCGGCCATCAAGGCGGGCCAGAAGCTGACCGACAGCGAGATCGGGCAACTGTTGGCCGACCGGCAACGGTACGAGTCGATCAGCCGATGTCCGCACGGACGGCCTACGACGATTACCTTCTCCATTGCTGAACTGGAAAAGCAATTCAAGAGGACTTGATGCGCAGGTGGGTCTTGTTGCTGGCGGCGATGATGGCGTGGAATATCGCCGGCTATGCGCTATGGCGAGCGCCGCGAGTCGATGCGGTCGTCCCCCCGGCGGAGGCGCCGCGTCCGGAGCGAATCGTCTCGATGGCCCCGAATCTCACAGAAATCCTGTATGCGCTCGGGCTGGGCGAAAACGTGGTGGCCGTCACGAGCGACAGCGATTATCCGCCACAGGCAGCGGGCAAGCCGAGCGTGGGCAGCTTCTGGCTTCCGGACATCGAGGCGGTCATCGCGGGCCGGCCCGACCTCATTGTCACCCTCGAAATCCCGCAGCAGACGAACCTGGTTGTTCGACTCAGACGCATGGGTTACCGCTGTCTGGGCGTAAGCATCTGGACGGTGGACGAGTTCTTCCGTGCCGTCGAGACGATCGGACAGGCAACGGGGCAACCGGTCCAGGCCCAATCGCTGGTTTCGGGAATTCGGCAAGACATCCGGCGTCTGACGGAGACCCGGGCCGGCAAAGACCAGCCGCGTGTCCTGTGGGTGGTCCAGCGGGAACCGCTTCGCGTAGCCGGCCGCAACACGTTCATCAACGAGCTGATCGAGCTGGCCGGTGGGCAGAATGCGATCGGACCCACATTGCACAAGTATCCCCCCATCGGTGCCGAGCAGGTGATCGGGGCCAACGTAGAGGTAATCGTCGAGCCGGCCATGACCGGCGGGGACCTCGTCGAGCAGCGTCGTCAGGCGCTGGCCTACTGGAGCCATCTGCCCCGCATTCCCGCCGTTGCCAACGGACGGATCTACGTTATCGATCCCGACGCCGTTTCACGTCTGAGTCCGAGACTCTGCCAGGGAATCGAGTCCATTGCGGCCTGCCTTTGGCCCGCCGATTCGGGAGGATGAATACGTGAATTCGCTCCTGTCGCCCAGAATGCTACTGACCCGGACCATAGCAGCAGTCGTGTTGCTCGTGGCGGTCATGGTCTTGTGTTCCCTGGTGGGCACGCAGACCGTCAGTCTCCGGGCGGCGCTGGCGGGTCCGGGCTCGCCAACGGCGCCTAATCCCGACTATGAGATCCTGCTGCACGTACGCATTCCCCGCATCCTCCTGGCCGCGATCGTCGGGGCTGCCCTCGCCGGCGCCGGTGCGGTGTTCCAGGCTGTCCTGCGAAATCCGCTGGCCGATCCGTATATCCTGGGCGTCTCGAGCGGAGCGGGACTGGGCGCCATGCTGGCGGTCGTCAGCGGCGTCAACTGGACCCTGTGGGGACGGTCCCCCATTGCAGTCTTTGCCTTCCTCGGGGCGCTGGGTACTGTCTGGCTGGTCTGGACGATCGGGCGCATCACAGGCAAGTTTCACGTCACCGGCCTGCTCCTGGCCGGGGTTGTGGTCAACGCCTGCTTCTCGGCCATCATCATGTTCCTCACGTCGGTCGCCCGGAGCCAGGATGTCTACGCCACCGTCTTCTGGCTGATGGGCAACATGGCGGAGGAAGATCCGTTTGTGCTCTGGGCCAGCGGCGGGTGTGTGGCCGCCGGGCTGGTCGGGCTCTTCTTTATCAGTGCACCGCTGAATGTCATCAGTTTTGGACAGACCGATGCGCAGAGTATGGGCATTCACGTCGAGCGGGTCCAGTTCATCACCCTGGCGATCTCGTCGTTCATCACTGCGGTGGCAGTCAGTCTCAGCGGGCTGATCGGCTTTGCCGGATTGATCGTACCCCACGCGGTTCGACTCGTCTTCGGCCCGGATCATCGCCAGTTGCTGCCGCTGAGCAGCGTCATGGGGGCGGTGTTTCTGGTCGTGGCCGACACCATCGCCCGCCGGGTGGTCGCGCCAGCCCAATTGCCGGTCGGCGTCATCACGGCGATGATCGGGGGCCCGTTCTTTCTGATCCTGCTGATGCGTTACAACCGGAGGGTGTACTGGCTGTCATGACGACGTGTATTCGATTGAATCAGGTGACGTTCGCGTATCGGCCGGAGCTGCCGGTGTTGAAGGACATCAGCCTGGCGGTCGAGACAGGCGTGTTTCTGGCGGTGATCGGGCCGAACGGAGCCGGAAAGAGCACTCTGATCCGCCTGCTGGCGGGCCTGCTGCGGCCACAGTCCGGCACCATCTCCATCGACGGCAAAGACATCCGCTCGTACAGCCGGCGCGAACTGGCGACGAAAGTGGCACTGGTCCAGCAGGAGTTTGTCCCTGCTTTTGGATTCTCGGTCAGCGAAACCGTCCTGATGGCCAGGACGCCCCACTTCAGTCAACTGGGTTTCGAAGGCCGGGAGGACCGCCGCATCGTGGCGGATGCACTGGCGATGACCGACACAGCGGCACTCGCAGCGCGTCCGCTGGCCGATCTGAGCGGAGGCGAGCGACAGCGCGTCTTCATCGCCCGCGCCCTGGCGCAGGACACGCCGATTCTTCTCCTTGACGAACCCACCAGCTTCCTGGACCTTAAGCACCAGGTGGCAATCTACGATCTGCTCAAATCAATCCAGCGGGAGAAGGCCCGGACCATCATCGCCATTACGCATGATATCAACCTGGCGGCTCAGTACTGCGACCAGGCCCTTCTGCTGCAACCGTGTTCGGCCGCGCCAGAAGAGAGTCGAACCCGCCGGTCCCTCAAGCCGGCGGACCACTACCGCGTCGGCCGGACCAGCGAGGTTTTGAAACGCGAAACACTCGAAGAGGCCTTCGGGATTCGCATGTTCTCGGTGCCTGTCGGCATCGAGAACGTCTTCCTCCCTCTGGGGAAAATGGCCAAGGACACCGGTCGAGCCCCTCTCTCCAATACAATGTAAACTATTTGTAAATAAGTACTTACGCGTATTCCAACCGAAAAAGGTGCTGGGGTAAGAGCGAGGGTGTTCGCCCAGCGGAAAATGAGGCTTTGCGTATCGGCTGCTATATGATACAATTGATTTTTCTATAGGTATCGTGCTTTTACCCCTGATGAAAGGTAGACGCAGAAGTGGCCCAAGAACACAACAAGACGCCGAAGAAGAAAGTCGTGCGCAGCCGTAAAAAGGCAGGGCCTCTCAGCGCCGCCGATCTCGAGTACTTCAAGGAATTGCTCCTCCGCAAGAGGAGAGAAATCTTTCAGAACGTTTTCGAGATCGAGGGAGAGACCCTGAAGAAATCGCGGCTCGACGCCAGCGGGGACCTGTCCAGCATGCCCATCCACATGGCCGACCTGGGCACCGACAACTACGAGCAGGAGTTCGCGCTGGGCCTGATGGACAGCGAACGAAGAATCCTGCGCGAGATCGATGACGCTTTGGAACGGATTTCTCAGGGAACTTATGGCCTCTGTGAGGGAACAGGCGAGCCCATTCCCCGGGCGCGTCTGGAGGCCCAACCCTGGGCTCGGTACTGCGTCGAGTATGCCAAGCTGGTCGAAGAGGGTCGCGTCGAAGGAGAGCTGTAAGTCCGCCGGGTCGGTCCTCGATCCCTCCGTGAAGCACGGCGGAGTCATCCGGAAATCCCAGACGCGTCACCGGCAAAGTCTCTGGCTTTGCCGGACCCCGGTTACGTAAGCGCGCTTCGAAGTGCTTGCCATGAGACAGCAGGAACAAATCGATGCGGGACATCGCTCTGCGGAAGTTCGAATCACGTGCCCGACGTGTAAACGGCTGCTGTGTGTCCCGACGGGGGACCCCGCCGGCCGCCCCAAGTTCTTTCCCTTCTGCTCGGAGCGATGCAAGCTGGTCGACCTGAACGCCTGGCTGGACGCCGATTACCGCATCCCCGCCCGGCCCGACGAGGAATCGGAAGATGCGCTGACCGGCGACGAGACGTCCCCCTGACAAGGCGTGTCCCCCGCCAGAATCGTGTGGACGCTGTCAGAACGAGCCGGTATTATGATGCCGCTGCAGCATCACCGTCTGTCCGATGAAGACGCTGTGAGACCGAGCTTTTGAAAGGAAGCAAGATGCGCGAGGACAAAGAGCCGGTACTGCCTCTGGGGAGCTTTCTGTTTCCGCGGATTTTCCAGGCGTTTCGTATGGCGATTCAGCCCACGAAGCTGATCCTGGCGTTTCTGGCCCTGGCGACCATCTGCGTAACGGGCCGGATCATGGACGTAAGCCAGACGGTCGTCGTCGCACCCAACGGCATGACCGAACTCGACGAGTACGTTTCCGCATCCCCCCAGGTGGCCGAACACATCCGCCTGTTCGGCGAGACGGGCGAGCGAACCAGCGTGTTCATTACCCTCTGGCGTTTCGGCGCCAAGCGGTTCCATTCGGCGGTCCTCGGCATCCCACGTCGCGACAGTCTGGGCATCTTCGAAGACATCGTGGCGTGCTTCGCCGCCCTGCTGTGGGCGTTCACCTACCACCCGGTGTACAGCGTGATCCTGTTTGCAGTGACACTGGCCGTGATGGCGCTGGCCGGCGGGTCGATCTGTCGCATCGCCGCCCTGCAGTTTGCCCAGGGCGAGAAGCCCGGACTTGTGGAGGCGGTGCGATTCGGACGCCGGAAGTTCTACAGCTTCCTCGCCGCCCCTGTCGCGCCGATTGTGCTGATCGCCGTGATCGGGCTCTGCATCGCCCTGCTGGGGGTCATCGGCAATATCCCCTACGTCGGGCCGCTTTGCATCGGCCTGTTTCTCCCTCTGGCCTTCTTGCCCGCGGCCTTCATCACGATCATCGCCATCGGCGCCCTGGCCGGATTCAACCTGCTGTTTCCGACTATCGCCTACGAGGACTCCGACTGTTTCGATGCGATGAGCCGTTCGTTCAGTTATGTGTACGCCAGACCCTGGCGGATGGGCTTCTATACGGTAACCGCCGCGGTCTACGGGGCGATCTGCTACGAATTCGTCCGGTTCTTCTCCTTCCTGCTGCTGTGGATCACACACTTCTTCCTGCGGATCGGCGTATGGAACGGCAACAAGAACCTGATGGCCATCTGGACACCGCCCGATTTTGCCGATCTGCTCGGACGGACGACCGCTCAACCCACGGGCTGGTGGGAATCGGCGGCTTCTTTTCTCGTCTACGTGTGGGTCCTCATCGTCATCGGCCTGATGGTGTCGTTCGTCATCAGCTTCTACTTCTCCGCGAACACGATCATCTATGCCTTGATGCGAAACCGGGTCGACAGGACAGCCCTGGACGAGATCTACCCCAGTTCCGACGACATGGCGGCCGAACCCCTCTCGTTCGGCAAGAGCCAGCCGTCGCCGCCGCAGGACAAAGAGGATTCGCGACAAGCACCGGAAACGTCCGAATAACAACGGGCTGTGTCATTTCTTGCGCCGCCCCGCAACGATAAGAACCTGCATGCGGCCGGCTCAATCCCCTCCTTCATCGTGCCGATGATAAAGACACAGTCGTTTGCGGACCGCCAGCAGTGGGCCCGCAGGTCCCACAAAGCCAAGGCAAACTGGGTAACGGTGCTGGGGAAATATGCCTGAGTCAGGAACAGACAGACCAGTGGAAGACCGGAACGAGGCAACGTCCGGCTCACCGGCCCAGGCTTCAGGCCTTCTCCTGAGAATCCGCAAACCGCTCATTGTGCTGGCCCATATCGCGGCCTTCGCGACCTCGCTGCTGTTCGCCTTTCTGGTGGCCAACAACATGCAGGTCAGCCGCCACTGGTTCGTCGAGCAGTACCCCTTTTTCCTGCTGTTGTCCCTGGCGGTCAAACTGCCCATCTTCGGCCTCTTCCAGCAGTATCGCGGCTGGTGGCGCTACGTCAGCATCGCGGACCTGCTCGGTATTCTCCGGGCCGCTCTGATCAGCACTCTGGTCGTCGTCACCATCTGGTTCGCGGTACTGCTCCAAATCCCGGTCGTCCGCCGGGCCCTCCCCCTGGGCATCACGGCGGTCAGCCAGGGAGTCTTCATGGCCGATCTGTTCGGGACCATCCTCCTGCCGGCCGGCCTGAGGATGCTCATCCGGCTCTACCACGAGGAATTCCGCACGACGGAGGGCCGTCTGCTGAAGCGTTTTCTGATCGTGGGCGCCGGGAATGCAGGCGAGGGCCTGTTGCGCGAGATTCTCCGCATGCGCATCGTACAGTACGAGGTCATCGGCTTCATCGACGACGACCCTCTGAAACAGGGGACCCGTATTCACGGCATCCCCGTGCTTGGGACGGTGGACCAGTTGCCGGGAATCTGCCGGGAGCGGGCCATCGAAGAGATTGCCATCGCGATGCCTTCGGCCACTCCCCGGCAACTGCGGCGCGTGATCCAGGTTTGTGAAGGCGCCAAGGTCCGGTTTCGAACGGTGCCTTCCATCACTGACATCGCCTCGGGCAAGTTGCGCGTCAGTCAGATTCGTGACGTGGACATCAACGACCTGCTCGGACGCGAAGTGGTGCATCTCGATCTCGACCTGATCGAGGCCTTCGCCCGGGACAAGACCATCTTGATCACCGGCGCCGGCGGCTCCATCGGCTCCGAAATGTGCCGTCAAATCTGTCAGTTTCGGCCGGCCCGCCTCCTGCTGGTCGAACAGGCGGAAAACCCTCTCTTTTACGTGGAACGTGATCTGCGTAAAGCGTTCCCGCACGTCGCCACCGAACCGATGGTCTGCAACATTACAGACCGATGCCGCGTGCAGGAGATCTTCGAGCAGTATCACCCGGCCGTGGTCATCCACGCCGCCGCCCACAAGCATGTCCCTCTGATGGAACTCAATCCGGGCGAGGCAATCAAGAACAACGTCGTCGGCACAACGGTCGTCGCTGACGCGTCCGACCGGAACGGAGCGACCCATTTCGTAATGATCAGCACAGACAAGGCGGTGAATCCGACCAGCATCATGGGCTCTTCGAAACGCCTCGCGGAGATGTACGTCCAGGACCTGAGCCGCACGAGCAGGACACACTTCATCACGGTGCGGTTCGGCAACGTGCTCGCCTCGGAGGGCTCCGTCGTGCCCATCTTCCGCAAGCAGATCGCCGAAGGGGGCCCCGTCACCGTGACACACCCGGAGATGAAACGGTACTTCATGACCATTCCGGAGGCCAGCCAGCTTGTGCTGCAGGCCGCCAGCATGGGCCAGGGCGGCGAGATTTTCGTCCTCGACATGGGCGATCCAGTCAAAATCGTCGATCTGGCCAAGGAACTGATTACCCTCAGCGGGTTCCGGCCGGGCCAGGACATCGAGATCGTATTCACCGGCCTGCGGCCCGGAGAGAAGCTCTTCGAGGAATTGCGCATCGAAGGCGAAGACATGCAGCGGACGCGCCACCCGAAGATCCGCGTTTGGCGCAACATCCCGATGGACCGCGTTCACCTGCGCGCCGGTATCGACCGTCTCGTCGAACTCGCGTCCCGGCCGCATCAGAATCATCACGCTATCGCCGCCGCGATCAAGGACCTCGTACCCGAGTACACCCCTTCCATCCTCGTTCCAACACCGTCCTGATTCGCAGACGGCCGCCTCGCCCACCCCGGTCTGCTCCCGCGCATGGAAAAGGCCGCCCGGTGAGCGGCCCTGGTTATTTTCTTCCGAAAACCGGCAGCCGTGTCGAAGGACACGGCCTCGGGTCCATCCCGCATTACTTCGGCTCGCTACCCTGCGGCCACGGGTGGTGTCCCTCACCGGGGGCATATCCGTCCTTGCCGAACTCATCGCGCGGGTGGGCGTGGTCATAGACCTCTTTGAGTTTGCGGGTGGTCAGGTGCGTGTACACCTGCGTCGTCGAAAGCGACTGATGGCCCAGCAGTTCCTGGACGCTCCGCAGGTCCGCGCCGTTGTTGAGCATGTGCGTCGCGAAACTGTGTCGCAGCGTATGCGGACTGATGTTGGGATCCAGACCCGCGATCTTGAGGTACTTGTCCATCTTGCGCCGCACGCTGCGGGTGCTCAGACGCTGCCCGTGCTTGTTGACAAACAGCACCTTCGTATCGAAATTCGAATTGCTCTGGGACCGCTTGTTGCGGAACTCCATGTAGTGCTGAATCGCCTGGAGCGCCGACGAGCTGATCGGAGCAATCCGCTCCTTCTTGCCTTTACCGCGAATGTGGATGATCTCGCCAAGGAAGTCGACGTCCTCCATGTTCAGCGCGACCAGCTCACTGACGCGGATGCCCGTGCTGTACAGCGTCTCGAGGATCGCCCGATCCCGCGCGCCCAGCCACGTTTCGGTCGGCGGGGTTTCGAGAAGGCGTTTGATCTCTTCGTACTCGAGGAACCGCGGGAGCTTCTTGTCCTGCTTCGGCGTGCGGACCGCCGTCAGCGGATTCGAGCTGCGCCGGCCCGTCTTGACGAGATATTTGTAGAAGCTGCGCAGCGTCGCCAGCTTGCGGGCAATCGTCGCCTTCGAGTACGCCTTGTCGTTGAGGTGGGCCAGGTAGGACCGCGCCTCGTTCACATCGGCGGTCAGCAGGAGCTGATCGACGCTCTTCTCCGTCTGCACGGCCACGGCGGTGGCGGTGCCCCCCTGTTGGTGATCCAACAAGCCTCCCTCCTCGTGGGACACGTCCCCTTCGCAGGTCTGCAACAGAAAATCTCCGAACTGCGCGAGGTCGGCACCATAACACTTCGCGGTGTGTTCCGAGAACCGCTTTTCGAACTTGAGGTAGTTCAGAAACTGCTCGACTATCGCGTTGCCATCTTGCATAGTCCACCTGCCCACTTCATCTATCGGCATCATCGATCACCTATTTGTTCCCGTCCTATTCCTGCGAACACATTCCCTACACAAGAACGTGCCGTTCGATTCAATGCACCCTGGTGACATCAGAGTCATCGGCAAGAAGTCCCTCGGCCCGGCCGATCAGCATCTGGCTCAACTTGAAGCTGAGGACCGCCGCATCGAACCAGTCGAAACCGGTCCGATGGTCTTTCACCTGATCGATCAGGGCGTCGAGGAGTTCGTCCTCTCGTCCTTGCTCGTACCGAAAGATGAACTTCTCGGACCCTTTGTTCAGAACCAGTTGTCGCTGCAAACGTTTCATGTCGGCCACCTCGTTCGCGCCTCCCATACCGCATCGGACGCCACACCGCCCGACCGCCCCCTCCACGGCCCGAACCTGCACATCCGGTTCACCTGGACCTTCCTGAGACGCCACACACATTTATCGGCCAATTGCGTGCCGCTCTTTACAAAAACTGGACGTGAATATCGGGCATTCCTTGTTACAGGTCCCAGGAGGGGGACTCCGATATGGGTGTGGAAGGCCGCCGCCGGGAGGCCACCTCAATCAGCCCGGCCGCGTGCAGTAGTAAATGACGCCCCCCTGGCGTTCCGACGTGATGGCTCGCTCTGCCAGGAGTTGGGTGATATGCTTGACCGCCTCGTTGCGGGTGATCCCGATCCCCGAGCAGATGTCTTCGAGAGAACAAGGCCGCCGTTTCAGCATTGATAAGACGTCCGCACACGTGCGTAGCATGTGCCGGTCGCCACGAACCTCCGGGGCGGCCCCCACAATCTCACAGCGGTCCCCGATCTGACGGGCGATGATCTCCAGGCGTTCGCGGGGTATGGCCTCGATTCCAGGCTCGGCAGCCGGGCGCACAGCACTGTTAAGCTGGACGCGATCCGGCCGGATGCGATCGACATGTCGCTTGATCTTCTCAATTTCATCCGGGCTGGTATTGACCCCCTCCACAAGGAAGATCTCCAGCCAGATTTGCCCACGGAATTCCTGGCGAAACTGGACCAGCCCGGAAACCAGCTTTTCAATGCTGATATCAGGGGCCGGGCGGTTCACTCGCTGGAACGTCTCGGCATCCGCCGCATCCAGCGATGGGATAACCAGGTCCGCCTTGGCGCATTCGGCCCGCACATCGGGGCGGTACAGCAGAGTCCCATTGGTGATGATCGCCACGGGAACGCTCGTGATCGCGCGAATGCCGTCGATCAGGCAGCCCAGTTGTGAATTGAGAGTGGGTTCGCCGGATCCGCCGATCGTAATATAGTCCGCCTCTATTCCGGCAGCGAGCTTGCTCTGGAGTTCGTCGAGCACCGCCCGCACGTCGAAAAAGTCCCGGCGGATCGTGCTTTTCTCCGTGGTCCTTCCGATCTGGCAATACACGCAATCCAGGGTACAAATTTTGGCGGGGACGACATCGATGCCCAGACTGCGCCCCAGCCGCCGGGAGGGAACCGGCCCGTAGATGTAGCCGACCGGATTGGCGCCTGGCTCAGTCACGAAGAACCCTGTGGATGTCCACACAAACCGCGATCAGATCCTCCAGCCAGTCCAGGGGCAGGACGGAGGCCGCATCCGACTTGGCCTTCTCCGGCGTAGGATGGACCTCGAGAAACAGCCCGTTGGCGCCGGCCGCCACCGCTGCCCGCGCCAGGATCGGCGCCATCTCGCGGCGTCCGCCGCTGGCGCTGCCCAGTCCGCCGGGCTGCTGCGTGCTGTGCGTGGCGTCGAAGACCACCGGACAACCCAATCGCTTCATGCCTTCAATGGCGGTCATATCGTTGACCAGGCGATTGTATCCGAAGAACGTCCCCCGCTCCGTCAACAGAATGCGGTCATTCTGGCAGGCACGAATCTTCTCGACCACGTTGCTCATCTCCTCCGGCGAGAGGAACTGGCCTTTCTTGACGTTGACCGGCTTGCCCGTCTCGGCACAGGCGCAGAGCAGATCGGTCTGGCGGCACAGAAACGCCGGGACCTGCACACAGTCCACGACGGCACCTACGGCCGCCGCCTGCCCGGACTCGTGCACGTCGGTCATGATCGGCAGACCACTTTCAGCACGGACCCGTTCCAGGATTCGCAGACCCTCTTCCAGTCCGGGCCCGCGAAAGCTCGAAATGCTGCTGCGGTTGGCCTTGTCGAAACTCGCTTTGAAGACAATGCCCACGCCGGTACGCTGCGAGATCTGCACGAGCCGCTCGGCGATGTCGAGGCAGCCTTCCAGGCTCTCGATCACACACGGACCGGCCATCACGAACAGCGGTTCATCTGGGCCGATCCGGATATTTCCGATGTCAAACTTCATCTGAGAGTTCCACCCACAAGACACTGCTTTCGGCGGTATGATATCCGACGGCACAGGCTCTGGCAAGAGCCCCTTTGACAACTCAAGATGCTGGGGCTCGCGCCGGTCGTTGGATGCGTATGCCGGCGAGCGGGCCGTTCCCTTCGCGCGTCCGCCCCGAGCCTCCCCCGGTGCTTTCGCGGGAGACTCGCGGCTCACACGAAATGCCTCACGTCCCCGGGCCCGGCAAGTAGGCCGCCACCCACCGGCGGCATGGCGTCCGCCTTGCGAAGGCGTGGCTGTCGCTTTCGGCAAGGTCTTCTTGGATCTCGATACATCCTGTCTCCTTACTTGGCCTGGGCCATGGCAGGCGTTCGTCGCGTCTGTCGGGACCGCGCAGGGCTCACGCCCGACAGGCAAATCAACTATTGGAATTCCGCGGCGATGAACTGCGGGCCGTTGCCGGAGATGATCCCAGGTTGGGCCTCGGGGAAGCGTTCGCGAGCCCGTTGCAGCACGATATCGACAGACCACATTGCGGACATCCGGCTCGGCCCAGGCGTCCTTCCGTCCAGACCAACTGTTCTTTCAGGCGCACGTGCTCGGCCATGATCTCGGCGATGACATCATCCCGCAAGGCGAGCTTGCTCTGGAGCCGGGTGATTTCCTGCCGGAGTCTCACGGTCGTACGGTCTTGAACACTCCCTTTCAAGAGAACACAACGCTTCTGACCACCACGCAACTTAGGAATGTCCCGTGCGGTCCGGAGCAGCGCAGACACACGACGGACTGTCAGCGGATGAAGCCGAGCCGGGCGGGAATCCACAGCGAGATCTCGGGGACGAAGGTGCAGATCAGCAGCGTCACGAGCATGGCGCCAAAGAACGGCAGGATGTGCCGCATGACCTTCGTCACCGTGGTCTCGGCGATCCCGCAGCCGAGAAACAGGCACGTCCCGACGGGCGGCGTGCACAGCCCGATGCACAGGTTCATGATCAGGATGATCCCGAAGTGCAGCGCGTTGAGCCCCATCGCCTCGACGATGGGCAGGAAGATTGGCGTGAAGATCAGCACCGCCGGCGTCATGTCCATGAACGTCCCGACGACCAGCAGGATCGCGTTGATGAGCAGCAACAGAACCACCTTGCTGCCGGTCAGACTCACGAGATAGGCGCTGATATCCTGTGGAACGTTCTCCGAGGCCAGGACCCAGGACATCGCGACGCTGGTGGCGATCAGCAGGAACACGACCGCCGTCGTCACGCCGCATTGCAGGAGAATCTGCGGCAGGTCCTTGATCCGGACCTCGCGATATACGAAGACTGCGAGGACGAAGGAGTACAGCACCGCCACCGCCGAGGCCTCCGTGGGCGTGAACCAGCCGAGCAGAATCCCGCCGATGACGATCAGCACCAGCAACAGGGCGGGAACCGCTCGCAGGTAGGTGATCGTGGCCGCCTTGATCGCCGCCGAGCGCCACACGATCTTCACCTCGGCCGCCAGCGTCAGCAGACCGCCGAGACCCCAAAGCGCTGCCCGGACAACCGTCGCGCCTGCGGGAAACGAACGGCCTTGCGGAATGTCGGCGCCCAATCCCCTGGCGACCTCGACGATGGCCCAGGCCAGGGCTCCGAGCATGGCAGACAACAAGGGAAAGAAGCACAGCAGCGCGATATTCACGACCGTCAGGGATACAAGAAGCACGCTGCAGAAGCGAACCGTCTCTGCAAGAGTGGCTACGTCCATCTGCTCCTGGCCATAGTTGTGCCGGATGGAGATGAACGCGCTGACCACCATCAGGGCCAGTCCCACCAATACGCCGGGCAGCACGCCGGCCATGAAGATCGCGGCGATCGAGACCGCCCCGCCGGTGGCGAGCGAATAGACGATCATGACGTTGCTCGGTGGAATCAGCAGTCCCGTCGTCGCGGCCGTGATCGTCACCGAGGCGTTGAAGTCCCGATGGTAGCCCATCTTGTTCATCAGGGGGATCAGAAAGCCGCCCACGGACGAAATGGCCGCGGTGGCAGACCCGGAGATCGCGCCGAAGAGCATGCACGTAAGGATGTTGACGAAGGCGAGGCCTCCCCGGAAGCGGCCCACCAGAACGTTGGCAAAATCGATCAGGCGTCGCGCGATGCCGCCATGCCCCATCAGCAATCCGGAGAGGATGAAAAAGGGAATCGCCAGCAGCGAGAAGCTGTCGATCCCGGTGGCGATGTTGTGCGCGACCGCCCCGAACGCCGGCGCGCCCATCACGAGAAAGGCCAGCAGCGTCGCAATCCCCATACAGAACGCCACGGGGACATTGAGGACCAGCAGGACCACGAAGCTGATGACCAGAACCAGAACAGGTACGTTCACGTCGTCTCCCCTTTGATCCGATTGTCTGTCCGGATGACGTTCATCGCTGCCGCGCCCGATCCTTAAACGGTTTGCGTGTTGTCTTTGCCCAGGAGTATCCGCAGCCGCTCGACAAGTGCAATGGCGGCGTACAGCGTCAGGAAGAACCCGCTGATGGGAACTGCCAGATAGACGTGCCCCATCTGGACGTTGAGGGCCGGCGAGGGCTGACCCAGTTCGAGCGTGCTGCGGACCAGGTCAATCCCGCCCAGCACCATGACCAGGAACGAGAACGCCGCAATGCAGAAGAACACAAAGACCTCCGTCGCAAGCCGCACCCGCTCGGGCAGCTTGCCCACGAAGTAGTCGATGCCCAGGTGCGCGCCGCGGCCCAGCGCGACTGCGGCCCCCAGCAGCGCGACCCAGATCAGCATGAACACCGCCAGCTCCTCCGTCCAGCTACTGGGCTTGTTCAGCACGAACCGCGTGAAGACCTGCAACAGCACGTCGAGTACGAGCACCGCCACGACCACCATGACCAGAGTCTCCAGCAGGCGGTCCAGCATCTTCTTGACCCATCGCAGGAACGTCATCGGACCTCCTGGATGCGATCGATCAGATCGCCGATCTCGGCCAGCTTCGGGTCCGAACTGCCTTGAAACTCCTCCCAGATCGGGCGGACGGACTCACGGAACGGCTGCTTGTTCGGGCGGATGATCTCGACGCCGGCCTCCCGGGCCACCTGGAGGTCCTTCTGTTCCTGCTCGACCCAGAGTTCTCGCTGATACCGGACCGATTCATCGGCCGCTTCCTGAAGGATCCGCCGCTGCTCGGCGTCGAGTTTCTTCCAGACGCGCGTGCCGATCATGAGAATATCCGGCAGACAAGTGTGCTCATCCAGCGTGTAATAGCCGCAGACTTCATAGTGGCGGGCCTGCACGAACGACGGCGCGTTGTTCTCGGCGCCGTCCACCACGCCCTGGTCGAGCGCGGTGTACAGCTCACCGAAGGGAATCGGAGTCGCCGAGCCGCCCATCGCCTGCATCATCTTGACGGCCATGATGCTGTTCTGCACACGGATCTTCAGGCCGCTCAGGTCGGCGGGCGAGTGGATCGCGCGGCTCCTGGTGTAGAAGCTCCGGGCTCCGGCGTCGTAGTAGCACAGCCCGCGCAGCCGCTTCGCTTCGCCTGCCACCAGCAGTTCCTTGCCGATGGGGCCGTCCAGCACCTTCCAGAAGTGCTCCGAATTACGAAACAGATACGGCACCCCAAACACCTTCATCTTGTTGACGAACGATTCCATCGGGGCGCTCGAAACCTTCGTCATCGCGAGATAGCCGAGCTGGAGGGCCTCGATGCATTCCTTCTCGTTGCCCAACTGCTCGTTGGGAAAGACCTGGACGATCATCTGCCCATCCGACCGAGCCTGGACGCGGTCGGCCATGAAGAGCATCGCCTTGTGCACCGCGTGCGTAGTGGGCAGGCCGTGGCCCAGCTTGAGCACCAGTCTGGGTCTGGCCGGGGCGGCCGGAGACGTGCCCAGAAACCCAGCAAACGCCAGAAGCAACCAACCGGCTTTACAGCGACATCGACTCATCGACACCTGTTCTCTCGACAAAAACGCTTGCGGCGAGTCCGATGCACCGAACGCTCGGACCTTCCCCATTCATGGCTCGGCCTCCTCGTGAAGCCGTTCTGCGACGGCGCCAATTCGCTACAGTCTCCGCCCCCAGAGGATGACATCGTCAATGTTGCCCGTGTCGTCGAAGGTGCCGAAGCCGATCCCACCGGCGCCGAACGTCTTGTCGACCGCCCGCATGACGGGCTTGCTCATGTCGTCGAAGAACACTTCGATCGAGCCGGTGGAGACGTCGCGCGCCACCCGCACATCATGATAGCCGGTCCCCCAGTCCACCCCCTTGGTGCGCTCCAGCACGATGGGGGCGCGCGGTGCGCCGTTGACGATGTGGATGCTGTGGGCAGCATCGTCAGCGGCGGTGGCGAGATGGGCGTAGTAGAAATGAGACGGGTCCTGGTACCCGAAGAACACGCACATGTCACGATGGCCGTACTCGCGGCCGGTCTGCTCCATCCGCACCTGCACCACAAAGTCGGAGACCTTCAGGTCTTTGATTCGCGCGATATTCAGAGGCGACCGCACCGGTGGCTCGTACTGACTCACCTGGTACTGTGAATACGCGTGGTTACCGTCCTGGTCGATAAGCTTCCACGCATTCGGATCGGTCTGCGTCCAGCGGTCGGTCCCGCTCTCGAAGTCCTCGAAGAACACCAGCGGCAGGTCGTTGGGCATTGCCGTCAGCGCTGGCGGAGCGGCCAGTTCGCGGATGCGGAGATTCCGGAACCGATATATCATCCCGGCCTCACCATGGTGCTGGATCGCGATGTGCCCGTCCCGGTCGGCCGTGTCGATGTAGTCTGTCGTCAGGACCCCGTTGACATAGATGCGGATGCTGGGTCCGACGCAATGAATGCGATAGCGATTCCAGTCGTCGCGTTGGAACGCTCCCCTGGTATTCTGGACAAAAGCCTTTGCCGAATCACCGTCCTCATTTCGGGGATGGAGCCAGCCGCGGCGTCCCTCGTCATACAACCCGCCCGACCACTGCCGGTCGGAGGGATCGACCTCGGCTTGATAGCCATAGACCCTGTTGTGCTCCCGGTGACAGCGAAACATGAAGCCCGAATTCGAATGGCTTTCCGGCACCTTGACCTCGGCCTCCAGAACGAAGTCACGGTATCTCTTATCCGTCACCAGGAAGAACTTCTTGTCGGCCTGAAGCAGGATCTGATCGTCTTCGACCCAGGCCTTGCCCCAATCGTAGGGGTTGTTCCATCCGTCGAGCGTTCGGCCGTCGAACAGCGGCGTCCATCCAGATCGGTTGGGCGACGCTGCAACGCCGCTCCACAGTCCAACCACACACGAGCACAACACCACCACGAAGGCCAAAAGCCTCTGCCCCTCGGAATCTCGGAATATCATCACTGGTACCCCTTTTCATCTCAACGCAATATGGATGTCGGCCATGGCCCGCCGGCGGCCATGCCTCAACACCACAACCCGTAGCAAGGGCCCCGGCACCAGGCTCCAGAGCACAATGGTATTGTGTCGGGGACGAACAATAACGTCAAGCACTGTCCTCTCCCGCCGGACGCCGGGAGAGATGACCCACACAAAAAAGGTGATTGGAGAACCGGATATTGTGTTGACACAGAACACGAAATCACGATAAACAGAGAGAAGATGTAGGGGACACAGACAATGGGGCACCGCGATTCATCATGGCGAGCCCACCTCACTCGGGCACGGGGCGTGGCTTTTCGTTTCGGGAAAGCACAATGGATGGTCGCCAGAGTTCCAAGGACAGGAATCCCGCTCGTGCCGACGATCTGACCGCTTCAGCAGCCAGCGACCAGCGACACGGGCAACAAGCAGGCCCAAGGCGAGCGAGCCAACTGCCGCGGACGGAGGCCTGCCTTCGGGGCATCTATCGCTCCACTACGATCGGCATTGGTCTGGTTACCAACCGCATCATGCAGGATGTCAACGATCGGCTGTGTGAAATGGTCGGCTACTCCCTGGAGGAACTCCTCGGGAAAGACGCCCGCATGCTGTACCTCAATGACGACGACTACAACCACGTCGGCCGGCAGGCGTATCGGCCAGTCGCCGAATGCGGCACCGTCGAAACGCGCTGGCGGCGCAAAGACGGCGGCGTTATCAACGTCTTGCTCACGTCGACTCCTTTGGACCCCGACGATCTGTCCGAGGGGGTTTTGTTCACCGTACTGGACATCACCGCGCGCAAGGCAGCGGAAGAGGAGTTGCAAAGTCTCTTCGATCTTTCGCTGGATATGGTGTGTATCGCGGACATCTACACGGCCACTTTCGTCAAGGTCAATCCGGCGTTCGAGCGGACGTTGGGTTACACACCAGAGGAACTGCAGCGTCGGTCCTTTCTCGACCTCGTTCATCCGGACGATGTCGCTCCGACAAGGGCCATCATCGAGGAAAGACTGCAAAAAGGCCAGATGGTCTTCAATTTCGAGAATCGCTACCGGTGCAAGGATGGATCCTACCGCTGGCTCAGTTGGATGTCACACCCCAAGCCGGAACAAGGCGTGACATATGCCATCGCCCGCGATGTCACAGAACTGAAGCGGCACGATCTGGTGCTGCGGACAAGCGAACAACGATATCGCACCCTCTTTGAGGCCGCCAACGACGGGATCTTCACCCTGCGAGACGGAGTATTCACCGAGTGCAACTCTATGGTTCTGGCCATGTTCGGATGCACGCCGGCGCAGATCCTCGGCCGGCGGCCCGAAGATGTCTCGCCGCGCGTGCAGCCGGACGGCCGCGAATCCGCCGTCAAGGCAGCCGAGTATATTGCGGCCGCTCTCGACGGGGTCCCCCAGCGATTCGAATGGCAACACACACGCTTCGACGGCACCCCCTTCGACACGGAAGTGAGCCTCAACGCAGTCCTCTTGCCTACCGGCCCCTGCGTGCAGGCCATCGTCCGGGACGTGACCGAACGCAGGAAAGCGGAGGCAGCGATCCGCGATAACGAGAGATTCCTCAGTGACGTGTTCAACGGCATCCAGGATGGCATCAGTGTGCTCGATCGCGATCTGACAATCGTCCGCGTCAATCGTTGGATGGAGTCGATGTATCGATCGCAGACCCCTCTGGTTGGCAAGAAGTGTTACGAAGTCTACCAGCATCGGAAGGAGATATGTTCCTGGTGTCCGGCGATTCGCGTCTTGAAAACCGCCCAGCCACACAGCGAGACAGTCCCCTATCCTTCTGCGGAGGCCCCCCAGGGTTGGCTCGATCTTTCGGCCTTTCCTCTATGCGATACCTCCGAGCGGGTCGTCGGCGTGATCGAACACGTCAAGGACATCACGGAGCGGATACAGGCCGAAGAGCAGGTGCGCCGCGAGCGGGACCGGAGCCAGAAGTACCTGGACGTGGCGGGCGTGATGTTCATCGCCCTGGATTCGAGCGGTCGCGTCAGCCTGGTCAACCGCAAGGGTTGCGAGATTCTCGGGTATGACGAGCGGGAAATCCTCGGAATGGACTGGTTCGCGAATTTCGTGCCGGAGCGCATGCGCCGGGACGTGTGGGGCATTTTCGACAAACTCCTGCAAGGGCAGATGAGCCTCGCCGAGTACGTCGAGACGCCGGTCCTCGTCCGGGACCGTTCGGAGCGAATGGTCGCCTGGCACAACACCGTGCTGACCGATGAAGCAGGAAGGATTATCGGCACGTTGAGCTCCGGAGAGGATATCACCGAGCGCAAGCGAACCGAGCAGAAACTCCGCGAGCGGCAGGAGAACGAAAAGCAGACGATCGAAGCCGAACTGGCGAGAGTCCGCGACGAGCTGGTTCGCAAGACCCGCCTGGCGGCCCTGGGCCAGGTCTCCGGGAGCATCGCCCACGATCTGCGCAACCCGCTCGGCGCGGTCCGCAATGCCAGTTACCTGCTGCGCCGTCGCCTGCCGGCGGAGCAATCCGCCCTGCTCAGCCACATCACAATCATCGAGCAGGAGGTGGCGAAGGCCGACCGGATCATCACGAACCTCCTGAACATCACGCGGGCCCGATCGCCGAACAAGGAGCCGGTCGACGTGGGTGCCCTGGCGCAAGCCGTCTGGAAACGCTGTGTCTACCCGGAAAGCGTGCGATTCCGCACCGAACTGTCCGAGGAGCCCTTCATCGTCTGGGCGGACCAGGGCCAGTTGGCGCAGGTCTTTTCCAACCTCATCGCCAATGCCGCTGACGCCCTCGAAGGAAAGGGCGACTGCATCGTGGAGGCCCTGCGGGAACCCCCGTTCGACGTTCTGATCGTGCGCGACACGGGCCCGGGGTGGTCGGCCGAGGTGCGACAGAGATTGTTCGAACCCCTCGTCACCACCAAGACCTCCGGCACAGGGCTCGGGCTGGCCATCTGCCGTCAGATCATCGAGAGCCACGGAGGAACGATTGAGGCCATCGACGGATACCCGCACGGAGCGGCCGTGCGGATTCGGCTGCCTCAATCGTGACACGCAATCCACAGACTGGGGAGGATTGCCATGCATAACCATAGGACAGCTGCGATGGACCGAAGGGTCCTCATCGTTGACGACGAGGCCAACATGCGAAAGACGCTGGCCGAGATCCTCCGCGACGAGGGCTATCAGGTCACCACAGCCGCCAGCGGAGACGAGGCGGTCCGCCTGTGCCGGACGAATCGTTTTGAAGCGATCCTGATGGACGTCCGCATGCCGGGCATCGACGGCGTCGAGGCCTTCCGCCGGATCCGCCAGCACCAGGAGGACGCCCGCGTCATCCTCATGAGCGCCTACAGCATCGAGGCCTTGAAGGAGGCGGCTCTCGACGACGGCGCCATCGCTTTCCTCCCCAAGCCGCTCGACCTCGATCGGGTCATCGATCTCGTCGCGGAGGCCACCGATACCGCCATTCTGGTCGTGGAGCACGAGGAGCAAACCGCCGCCGTGCTCCAGAAAGGCCTGCGTGAGCAAGGCTATCGCGTGACCGTCGCCCGAAGCCCGCAGGATGCACTGGAGCTGGTCGAACAGATACAATTCGACCTGATCTTTCTCGAAGCCAGTCTTCCGGCCATGAACGGGCTCGATCTATACCTGGCCATCCGCCGGGTCACCCCGAGCGTGGTGGCCATCATGATCGCCGGGCTGGAAGAGGAGTACGCGGCCCTCGCACGGGAAGCCGTGGAACACAACGCATATGCGATCGTCAAGAAGCCATTGGAGATCGATCTGATTTTGGACATGCTCTATCGCATCATGGGAAGGCGGATCTCCGGCGATCATCGCAAGCCGCCCTGGTCCGGTTCCGGATGACGACAGGGTGTGTCGGGAGGATGCACCGATGGCCCCATGCCCTGCGCAAGAGACGTATCGTCGCGTGCTCATCGTCGAAGATGACGACGCGCAGCGATGGACTCTGACGGGAATCCTCGAAGAGGAAGGGCTCGATGTCACGGCGTGTGCCAGCGCCACGGAGGCTCTGGAACACCTCCGACACGACAACATTCGGGTGGTCGTGCTGGACCTGCGGCTGCCCGACCTGACGGGGGTCCAACTGCTCAACCGACTCGGGGACCGTGCCGACAACACCAGTATCATCATCAACACCGCCCACAGCTCCTACGAATCCGCCAAAGACGCCTTGAACCTCGGGGCGTTCGCTTACGTCGAGAAGGCTGGTGACCCCGAAGAGCTGTTGCGTCAGGTCCATCGCGCCATAGCTTTCCAGCTCCGCCGGCACGCCGAACGGCTCGAGGCGACGGTCGCCGAGCGCGCCGACGAATTGAAGGAGGCCAACCGGGCACTGAGGCAGGAGATTGCCGAACGCCGGGAAGCCGAAATGGCGGTGCGGGAGAGCGAGACGCGCTTTCGAGAGTTGGTGGAACTCCTGCCGCAGATCGTCATCGAAACGGACAGCTCCGGGCGAATCACGTTTGTCAACCACTTTGGTCAGGACTCGTTCGGCGGTGACAGCCACGAACTGGCCGAACGTCATATCCACGACCTGTTTGCCCCGGAAGACCGGGAGCGACTCACACAAAACCTCCAGAAACGCCTGAGCGGCAAGCGTCTCGAAGATCACGAGTACCTGGCTCTCCACGCCGATGGAACCACCTTTCCCGTGCTGCTGTACAGTTCCCGCATCGTGCGGGACGGGCAGCCCGTGGGGTTGCGGTGCATTGCCGTCGACATCTCAGATCGTCGGGCTGCGGAGATCGCTCTGCAGCAGAGCAAGGCCAAGCCGGAAAGCATTTTTGAGTCTTCGCCCGACGCCATCACCGTGACGGACCTGGATCTGCGCATCGAGGACTGCAACCCGGCCATGCTGCAGATGTTCGCTCTGCCGTCCAAGGACCACATCCTTGGGACCAGCATGGTTGACTTCATTGCCCGCCAGGACCATGAACGAGCCCGCCAGACGGTCGCCCAAGTCCGGCAGGACGGTTCGGTCCAGAACATTGGGCTGACTCTGGTCCGCCGCGACGGCCGCGAGTTCCCGTCCGAGATCTCCGCGAGCCTGATGAGGGACGTCTCGGGCCGGTCCCTGGGATTCGTCATCATCACCAGCGACATCACCGACCGCAAGCGGGCCGAAGACGCGCTGCGCGAAAGCGAGCGCAAGCTTTCTACTTTGATGGCCAACCTCCCGGGGATGGCGTACCGATGCCTGGCCGACGACCAGTGGACCATGCTGTTTGTCAGCCAGGGCTGCGCCGCTCTGACAGGCTACGCCAGCGATGCCCTGATTGGCAATCAAGCGATCTCGTACGACCAGATCATCCACCCGGACGATCGTCGGCAGGTGCACGATCAGATCAATCAGGCACTCCGGGCCGGCGCCGCCTTCGAGATCGAGTACCGCATCGTTACCGCCGACGGCCGACAGAAGTGGGTGTGGGAGCGGGGCCGCCAGGTCGATGGAGCCGCCGGTAGCACCGGTGTGCTCGAGGGCTTCATCCTGGACGTATCGGAACGCAAGCAGGCGGAGGAGGCCCTGCGAACGGTCTCACGGCAGTGGCAGACCACGTTCGATTCGGTGTCGGACGTCATGTGGCTGCTCGACGGCCAATCGCGGATTCAGCGGTGCAACCGCGCCACGGCGGATCTGTTCGGCGGCGAATCCAACCGGATTCTCGGACGCCACTGCTGGGAGGTCGTCCATGGGAGCCGCGGCCCCATCGCCGAGTGCCCCATCGTTCGGATGCAGCAGACGCGGCATCGGGAGAGCATGTCGTTGCGCATCGGAAACCGGTGGTATGAGATCACGGTCGATCCGATCCTCGGTCCCTCGGGCGTCTTGGAGGGCGCCGTGCACATCATGAGCGACATCACGGAATGGAAGGAGGCCAACGAGGAACTGCTGGCCTACCAACGGAAGCTGAAGTCCATCGCCTCCGAGCTGGCGCTGACCGAGGAACGGGAGCGACGTCGCATCGCGGCGGACTTGCACGATCACGCCTGCCAGTCTCTGGCCCTGTCGAAGATGCGGCTCCAGGAGATGCTCGAGCACGCCGATCCCACCTATGCGCGAGCCCTCCGCAACATCTGTGAGACGCTCAATGCCACCATCGAGAGCGTGCGGGAATTGACATTCGACCTCAGTTCTCCCACTCTGTATAAGTTTGGACTCGAAGCGGCGTTGGAGGAACTGCTGGAGGACAAACTGCGGGCCGAGCATCACATTCAATACCGCTTCTCGGACGACCATGCGCCCAAACCCCTGTCGCAGGACGTGCTCGTTTTGCTGTTTCAATCCGTCCGGGAACTACTGATCAACGTCATCAAGCACGCTTACGCCCACGAGGTGACTCTTGACATCCGGCGCCAGATCGACTGTATTAGGGTCGTCGTAGCCGACGACGGGGTGGGATTTGACGTTGACGAGGTCCTTTCGTCTCCCTCCCGGGGTCGCAGTGTGGGGCTGTTCAACATCCGAGAGCGCCTGGACTATATCGGGGGCAGGCTCGACATCGATTCTGCGCCGGGCCGGGGAAGCCGGTTCGTCCTGATCGCCCCGCTGAAGACCGAGGTGCATGCTACGAAGGAGAGCCATGATGGCGGTGAGAATTCTGCTCGTTGACGATCATCAGGTTCTGCGCGAGGGGCTCCGGTCACTCCTGGAGCAGCAACCGAACATGGAGGTGGTGGGCGAGGCGAGCGATGGCATGATGGCCTTGCGGCTGGTCCGCGAACTCCGCCCCGACCTGGTGATCATGGACGTGAACATGGAGGGCATGGACGGGATCGACGCTACCCGGATGATCAATCGCGAGCATCCCGAGACCAAAGTCCTGGCCCTGTCCATGTTTCTGAGGAAGACCTTCATTTCCGAGATGTTCAAGAGCGGCGCCGCCGGTTACCTGCTCAAGGACAATGCATTCTCGGAGATCGTCGAGGCCATCCGCACGATCCTCAGCGGGGAGAAGTACGTCTGCGCCAAGGTGGCGGCCCTGCTGGTGGACGAGTACGTCCAGGAGGGCCAGGATCCCCACGCCAAGGAACGACTGACCAAACGGGAGATCGAGGTGATTCGGATGCTGGCCGATGGCAAGACCTCGAAAGAGATCGCTCTGATCACCGAGACCAGCGTGAAGACCGTGGACGCCTGCCGACGGCGCATCATGCAGAAACTGGCGATGACAAGCATCGCCGAACTGGTGAAATACGCCATTCGCGAAGGACTGACCACCGTGGACCAGTAGCGTCGGCAAGGCCCGACACACTGGTGCAACAACGGTTCGTCTGTCACACGTCCAGGCTCCGCCCCATTCCGCGGTAGCCACAGACTGTTTTGGAGTTAGCCAAAAGCCACCCCACTCAAGCATTTTACCCATTGCGCCATCCTGGCGATCTTCCGAGAATGCGCATGAATGGAATCACACGCGGCTCGCCGAGGAATTCAAGGTCGCAACCGAAAGTTGGGGGGGCCAACTGTCGGGGAATCTGACGCATGCGGATTGTGCTGGTTGCCGATGATCGCATTCTGTGCGACGGCTTGCGGGCCCTGTTCGGTCAGGATTCGATGACGGAAGTCATCGGGGAGACCCACAGCGGCCCGGAAGCCGTCGAACTGGTGGGGAGCCTTCGCCCGGAAATCGTGCTCATCGATCTGGGATCCTGGACCTCGGCAAACATGGATACGATACGCCGCATCTCTCAGACGCATCCGCCGGGTAGAATCGTCGCCTTGTCCCCTATCCGAAGTCAGGCCTTCGTCGCCGAGGCCTTTCGCGCCGGCATCCACGCTTACGTCCTCAAGCAGAACGGCTTCGACGAACTCCTCCTTGCCGTCAAGACCGTGCACTCGGGCTCGACATATCTGTGCCGCGGAGTCAGAGAACTGCTCCTTCCGGATTACGCACCGTCGCGGAATAGCGGTCGCAGACTCTCCGAGGCTTGCCTGACCGAGCGGGAATCGGCCGTTCTGCAACTCCTGACGGAGGGACGAACCTCGAAAGAAATCGCACTTGTGCTCGAGGTCAGTTCGAAGACCATTGATGCCTGCCGGCGCCAGATCATGCGAAAACTCGAAGTGGACAGCATGGCGGGCCTGGTTAAGCGGGCCCTCGCAATGGGGGTCGCCACCCTCACCTCCTGATCGCTGCCGCACACCAGTCAAGCTGTCGTCGCGCGCCCCAGTGTCACCGCATACCTCCTTCGCGGACGTGCCTGTCCCGTCCCCTCCTCGCACATACTGTCTCTGTCCCCCGCCGTCCCAGGGTATCTCCCAAGTATCATGGTCCCTTTGCTTGCTCTGAATAGCCAATGGCTAATCATAGTCTCCGCGCCCGTAGCCGATACCAGTTGCTCCTGAGAGATCCATACGCGGGGATCGATCTGACAACGAAGGGATCCACGAACCAGGATACGAGCTCGGTATGATGCTGAATTGGGACGCGAACAGTCACCCAGGATCGCGTCGCGGTCAGGTATGGCTGTTCCACCACAGCGCGCTCATGACTCTTCAAGGAATGGCGTCCGCCCCACTCCGTTTCGGAGTTCTCACAAAGGCGGCAGGGCGGCATTCCAGCGATCCCGTCCGTCACGTCGCAGGTGCAAGGGTCACCTCCTCCAGTGGCGCCTGCCCGCTTGACGGAATCCATTTCAGCGACCTCGGCCCGCAAGTTCTGCCATCACAACGAATGCCGTCTCCGCCAACCGGACCGGCCCCACGAAGCGACACTCATAGATAAGCAGCTCTATGGCTGTAATGAAAGGAGTGATTATCATGACCAGTACGTGCAAACCATGGGCCTGCGTCCTTCTCCCGGTTGGAGCGGGATTCGTCTTCGCGGCCGAACAACCTTCGGCCCCTTCCGCGACCTCCGCCGAATCGGTCACGCCGAAGAGCGAGAGTCAAACGCTCCTGGAAAGCCTGCCGGCGTGGCTGCGCAGCATGAAGATCTCGGGCGACTTCCGATATCGACATGAGCGGGCGGACGACGAGACCAAGACGACGGAACGCGATCGTCATCGCATTCGGGCCCGCCTGATCGTGTCCAGCAAGGTCAACGATCAGGTCGACGCCACCGTGGGTCTGGCCAGCGGCACGGATGAGAGCCCCACCAACACCAACCAGGATTTGAAAGGCGCTTTTTCGAGCAAGGATCTCTGGCTGGATCTGGCCTTTATCAACTATCACCCCGCTGCTGTCGAAGGGCTCGACGTGTTCGCCGGCAAGATCCAGAACCTGTACTACTCGCCCGGCAACAGTGACCTGCTGTTCGATACGGATGTCAACCCCGAGGGCATCGCCGCCACCTGTGGCAAGGACCTCAACGACACCGTAAGCATTTTTGGTACGTTCGGCGGCTATTATGTGGAGGAGCGGAGCACCGATGTGGATACGAGCCTGTGGGGCATCCAGGGGGGACTGACCTGGAAGGTTCCGCAAGTTGAAAACATGAGCATGACCGCCGGAGGCAGATACTTTGACTACGGCAATCTCCAGGGCTAGGCGGCCCTGGGCGACGATCCCACCGATTTCCGTGGCAACCGCAGCGTCGATGGAGGGTATGAGAACGACTTCAACATCCTTCAGGGGTTCGCCCAGGTGGGCTTCCAGATCGCCGGCCAGCCCTGCAAGGTGTTCGCCGACGTGCTCGTCAACAACGGCGCCGAATCCGACGAGGACACCGGCTATCTGGTCGGAGCCAGCATAGGCAAGTGCAAGGCGCCGGGCAGTTGGGCCTTTGCCTACAACTACCGGGACCTCGAAGCGGACTGCGAATTGGGCGTCCTGAGCAACTCCACCTTCGCCGGCGGCGGCACCGGCGTGCGGGGGCACAAACTCTCGCTGGCCTATCAGGTGGCAAAGAATTGCTCCTTCGGCGTCAACTACATGATCGGGGAGCAAGTCCAGGAAGACACGACGGATTACGACGTCCTCCTGGCCGAGTTCAACTTCAAGTTTTAGTGCTCCGGTGTGTAGATCGTATCCTGCGTGTGTGGTCTGCAGAAACGAAGTGGTGCGATGGGGACGCAAGCAACGGAACGCCGAAACAACCGACCGGGACGCCTCGGCGACGGCGTGGTGCCGAGTTTGAGAAAATAGGTCTCCGCTGGTATTTCGTGTGGGAGGAATAGAATAAAACTGAAAGGGAAAATCCTGACGCTCGTGTCGATCCCGCTGGCGGGATTGGCCATCGTTGCAGCCGGAAATGCAGGTGCTGAGCAGCCGGGACGAGAGCCGCGTGGCGGAATTGGCCGCCACACACAGGGCGGAACTCGGTCAAGTGGCCCAGCGGGTGGAATCGGCGGCGGCCCAGTTCGACGATGCGGGTCGGCAGACCTACGCCGCCTTTGCACAGCAATACGGCCAATGGAAGCAATCGACCGACGCCGTCGTGCAGACGTCGCTGACCCTGACCAAGGAATTGTCACGCCGCCAGACGATCTATCAAGACGGCGTCAAGACATTCGGTGAGATGCGCCAGCAACTCGACGAGGTCGTCGGACTCATCGAGAAAGAGATTGAATCGCTTCGCGATGTGGAGGACAAGACGCGTCTGCTCGCTCTCTATGGAAGCATTGAGCTGCTGCTGAACGCGGACCGGGATGCCTATCAGGCGCTCGTAGCCATGCTGGAGTTCTCGCAGGAAACCGACCTGACGCGTTTCCATGCGCTGGTGGAGACGTACAACAGCGAATTCGGCCAGGTTGTCGCACGTACACAACAGGCTTCGGCGGTCTTCACCGATGCGATGCGCACGGAATACAACGAGTTTGTCGACATCTGCAAACGCTGGCAGACACAGTGCAAGGAAGTGGCAGACATCACCGGCGCCAATATCCAGCGCATCGTCGCACGGCAGACGGAGGCGGAGAACAGCCGGAAGGCCTTTGCGCAGATGCGTGAGAGCATCGATGCGATGAGTGGCCAGATGGAAACCCGGATTGACGCACAGATGGCCAACATGGCGGATCACGGTCAGACGGCGCAGGCCCAGGCGGCGCGTCTGAACGCCAGCATGCGTCGCGCCAACACGCTCAGCCTGATCGCTGCCGCCTTGACCTTCGTGCTCGCGCTGCGTGTGGCGATCTGGCGAATTCGCCAAGTCGTCGCGACTCTGATTCATATTATGGAGGAACTCTTCAACGGGTCGCAACAAGTGGTCAGCGCCTCCAATCAGATTTCCGCAGCATCGCAGTCTCTCGCCGAGGGCGCGACCGAGCAGGCTGCCGGCTTGCAGGAAACCTCGTCGAGTCTCGAAGAGATGGCCTCGATGACCAAGCAGAACGCCAACAACGCACAGCAGGCTAATGCGCTGTCGGCGGAAGCACGCCAGGCCGCCGACACCGGCACCGAGTCGATGGCCCGGATGAACCGCGCGATCCACGACATCCAGAAAAGCTCCGACGAAACCGCCAAGATCATCAAGGTGATCGACGATATCGCGTTCCAAACCAACCTTCTGGCGCTGAACGCGGCGGTCGAAGCGGCCCGCGCAGGCGAGGCCGGCAAAGGGTTCGCCGTGGTGGCCGAAGAGGTTCGCAACCTGGCGATGCGTTCGGCGGAGGCGGCCAAGAACACCGCCAACATGATCGAAGAGTCGGTCAAGAACGCTCGGAACGGCGTGGCAATCGCCGAGGAGGTCGGCGCCGTGCTCGCCCAGATCGTCCAGAGCATCGGCCAGACCACCAATCTGGTCAGTGAGATCGCGGCGGCCTCCCAGGAGCAGGCACAGGGTATCGATCAGGTCAATACGGCGGTGGCACAGATGGACAAGGTCACCCAGCAGAATGCCGCCAACGCGGAGGAATCAGCCAGCGCTTCGGAGGAGCTCAGCGCGCAGGCGGAGGGTCTGAACGACATCGTCAATCAGCTGGTTCGCTTGGTCGGTGACATTTCGAAAGGTGCGGGCAACCAGAGCAGCCGTCACAAGACGAGCCGGAACAGGCGTTCCTCCCCCGCAAGCCGCCGCCTGAGGCCTTCGGATGCCGCATGGCACCAGATCGCCGAAGCAGGAAATCATACCGGCAGGCCGGTCCAGGGGGCTCGGACCGCACAGGACGCCATTCCACTCGAGGAAGCCGACGCCGATCTCAATGAATTCAACAATTGATGGACATGTCACCCGCAATGGCGAGGGCCGGCGAGGAGCTTCTATCGCCGGCCCTTGCTTTTTTCCTGCGCCGATCCGTTCCGTCTGTGCGTCGGACCGCAGGGAGAGAGAAGGCGATTGCTGTCATCCCAGACCAGCCACTCGAGAGGAGAAACCACGGGTCAAGCACAGAACCACGTCTCAGTACATCGTCGGAAAGCGACTGAGCGTCCAATAGGCGCACAAGGCTCTCATCTTCTCGAGAATGTCGGTGTAATCGCCTGATTTGACCATGTATCCGGCCGCTCCCAAGCCATAGAACGTTGACACCTTCTCGACGTCGTGCGAATCGGCCAGAACCACGACCGGCACCATTTGAAGTTCGCGATCCTGTTTGACGACCTTCAGGAAGCCGGCTGCGCTCATTCGCGGCATGTCGAGATCAAGGAGAATCAGCCGGGGTTTCCCTGCACCATTGTGGCGCAGCCGGGCCAGTGCGCTCTCACAATCCATGGAGATCACCAGGTGATCGAGCAGATTCAGTTCGCGGAAGACCCGACTGATGAGAACCGCCGATTGAAAAACACTCTCCACCAACATGATCGGTCCAAGTGCGGCCCCCCCCGCCGACTTGATCCTACCGACCGCGCTGTCCGCCATCATCTCCACAACGACCTCCGCTGACTCAGAGCGGCCGGTGACGCACCCGCGGCAATATGCTTCATCAAGGTGCCAATCATGTCTTTCCCACCCAAACCGGGATGCGTCACCGGCGTTAGCAAGGTAAGCTATGGTAAGTATCGTTTTAAGTTGGGGTTCGTCCAAGGGATATAACACGCGACGCCGCAAGCAAACGGCTCTGCCGGATACAGCAAATTGCACCATCGCCCTTGCGCCCAGTCGGCTCCGGCCCAGGAATGCCGGCGGCAGCTCGCCGCCTTGCTCCGTCATAACACATTGCTGCGCAAGGAATTGCGCCATAACAACGACCGGGATGAATCGTACCGATCACCCCTGTCTGCGCAATCCGACCAGGATGGGTGCAATGAGACTGGCCCCGGACCACGCGATCGGAAGGAGAACCCCCTGCTGGGATGCAAGTCAAATGCCGCTGTGGCCCAAAGCCGCGGGGGACGTCCTCGCCAACATGCTTCCGGTCCAACACCACAGATCCCGGGGCTGGCGGAAGGAGTCCCCAGTCTCTCGAATCTCACGGTGTCATCGGATCGGCCGCGCCTGTCCCCAATGGCTCTGTTCCAGGTCGAATGGTAACCGTCCGGCGAGGGACATCTTTTCGGTTCTTGCCGGAGCGGGATAATGCTGCCATACGATGGAAAGGAGTTGATCGATGGCAGCCAGCAAGCAGCACCAAGCCCTGACCGAGCGGGGCCGGTT